>Ga0209254_10005529_pt1 | contig 11628 bp, 5 predicted proteins | sample FrelakmetDIP11DI_FD_187148 | JGI IMG/M metagenome (GOLD analysis project Ga0209254, IMG submission 187148) | Freshwater lake sediment microbial communities from the University of Notre Dame, USA, for methane emissions studies - DIP11 DI (SPAdes)... | ecosystem: Environmental > Aquatic >... | reverse complement strand
CAAGTGGCCAATGGGAAACGCCAGTTCCCGGCCAGCGCTATCGTGTTTTCCAGGCCGGCGTGCAACTGGCCAACCGGACAGGCCACCTCAATGAAATCGAGTACTCCGAATTTGTCATGAAGGCGCAGGCCTTTGCGGATGCGGTCAACGGCAGCCCGGAATTTCCCGAAATGATCGAGGAGGTCGGGCGCGCACGGGAACTGGACCAGTTCGCCAGCGAACACGACGCACAGCTTGGGTTCACACTGCGCGCGCGCAGCGCGGCATGGAGCCCGGGCTACGTGCAGCAAAATGCGGCGCGCCTGGGGTTTGTGCCCGGGGTCATTCCCGGGCGGATGGTGCTGCCCGCGAGCCAGCCGGGCATGCCGCCCGTTCTGGGTCTTGCCTTCGATACGCAGGCCGCGCTTTCCGAAGATCCAGACCAGTCGGCGATACGCGAAGTGACGCTCAGCCTGGACGTACCCCAGGTTCACCGCGCCGAACAGCCATTCGTTCGCATGCGCGAGGCTGCGATGGCGCTGGCTGCAAGCATGGACGGCCTGATTACCGACGACAACGGCCAGATCATCCGCGCTGAGTCGCTCGATGCGATCGGAGCCGACCTTGAACTCCTGTACGACACCCTGGATGCGCGCGACCTGGCGGTGGGTTCGCCACAGGCACGGCGGCTGTTTTCCTGAGGCTGCAAGGCCAACCCGCCGGGCCGGCCTGCCACACTGATGTCTACATTCGATCTGTTTGACGCCGAGGGGTCCGCTTCCCCTGCGGCTCGGGCCGAGACCCTGCGCAGGACGCTGCATCACCACGCCCACCGTTACTACACGCTCGACGAGCCCGAAATCCCTGACGCTGAATACGACAGACTGTTTCGAGAGCTTCAGGCGCTGGAGGCGGCGCATCCGGCGCTGCGCACGCCGGACTCACCCACCTTGCGCGTGGGCGGCAGGGTGCTGGATGCCTTTGCGAGTGTTCGGCATGCCGTGCCCATGCTCAGCATTCGCACGGAAACCGATACCGAGGCCAGCGGCGCGCAGGCTTTTGATGCTCGCGTGCGCCGTGAACTGGGACTGGCCGACAACGCGCCCCCGGTCGAGTACGTGGCCGAACTCAAGTTCGATGGCCTGGCGATGAGCCTGCGCTATCAAGACGGTGTGCTGGTTCAGGCTGCCACCCGCGGCGATGGCGAGGTGGGAGAAGACGTGACGCAAAATGTGCGCACGATACGCCAGATTCCCCTAAGAATTGGAGCCCCCACGCTCGGCACTGGCGTGTCCTCGCTGCCCCCCGAGGGGGAGCGTTTCGCCTTGGGGCGGCCCGGCGGCGAAACCTGTCCGCCGGTCCCACCTTTGTTGGAGGTGCGCGGTGAGGTGTACATGCGCCGCGACGACTTTGAGTCACTCAACGAGAAGCAGCGCGATAAAGGCGAGAAAACCTTCGTCAACCCGCGCAATGCGGCCGCCGGTGCGGTGCGGCAACTCGATCCGGCCATCGCGGCGCAGCGCCCCTTGAGCTTCTTCGCCTATGGCCTGGGCGACATCACCCCGCCAGAACTGGGAGGCCCGGCGTTTGAAACCCACTTCGAACTGCTCCAGACCCTGAAATCATGGGGTTTTCCGGTCGCATCCAGCGTCGAAAGGGCAATGGGTGCTACTGGTTTGATAGCTTATCACCAGCGCATCGCTGTCCTGCGCGACAGCCTGCCTTTCGACATCGACGGCGTGGTCTACAAAGTCAACAGTCTCGCCCTGCAGCGCAGCCTCGGTTTCGTCACGCGCGAGCCGCGCTGGGCCGTGGCGCACAAGTACCCTGCCCAGGAACAGCTGACCACGGTGCTCGGCATTGACGTGCAGGTCGGGCGCACCGGCAAGCTCACACCTGTGGCCAAGCTGGCACCCGTGTTCGTGGGCGGCGTGACCGTGACCAATGCCACACTGCACAACGAGGACGAAGCCCGCCGCAAAGACGTGCGCGTGGGCGATACGGTGATCGTGCGGCGCGCCGGCGACGTGATTCCCGAGGTGGTGTCGGTACTGCCCGACCGGCGCCCTGCAGAGACGCAGATCTTCACCATGCCGAAGGTCTGCCCGGTCTGCGGCAGCGCGGCGGTCCGCGAGGAAGGTGAAGTGGACACGCGCTGCAGCGGCGGCCTGTTCTGCAGCGCCCAGCGCAAGCAGGCGATCCTGCACTATGCGCAGCGGCGCGCTGTTGAAGTTGAAGGGCTTGGCGACAAACTGGTGGACCAGCTGGTGGACGCGGGGATCGTCAAAACCCTGCCTGATCTCTATCGGCTGGGCCTGACAGCGCTGGCCGGCCTGGACCGCATGGCCGAAAAGTCGGGGCAGAACATCCTCGAAGCCCTCGAGAAGTCAAAGCAGACCACACTGGCGCGTTTCGTATTCGGGCTGGGGATCCGCCATGTCGGCGAAGCGACGGCCAAGGCGTTGGCGCGCCACTTTGGCAGGCTGGAATCCCTCATGCACGCGCCGCTGGAGGATCTGATCGAGGTCGAGGACGTCGGGCCGGTGGTGGCGCAGAGCATCCGCACGTTTTTCGACCAGCCGCACAACTGCGAGGTGGTAGAACAACTGCGTGCGTGCGGCGTGAACTGGGAGGAGGGCGATCCGGCTGTGTTGCCGCCGAAGGCGCTGTCCGGCAAGACGCTCGTGCTCACCGGGACTTTGCCCACTCTGAGTCGGGAGCAGGCCAAAGAGAGGATTGAAGCTGCCGGCGCCAAGGTGGCGGGCTCGGTCAGCAAGAAAACCGACTATGTCGTCGCCGGCGCCGAGGCGGGCAGCAAGCTGGACAAGGCCAGCGCGTTGGGCGTGAAAGTGCTCGACGAAGCCGGTCTGCTGGCACTGTTGAATGGGGAAACTTCATGACGGTCCGCGAGATTCTGAAAATGGGCGATCCCCGCCTGCTGCGCGTGGCGCAGCCGGTGGCAGCCTTTGATACGGACGAGTTGCACCTGCTGGTGCGCGACATGTTCGAGACCATGGCAGCTGTCGATGGCGCCGGGCTGGCGGCACCGCAGATCGGCGTGGACCTGCAACTGGTCATTTTCGGCACCGACGCGGTGAACCCGCGTTACCCGGACGCGCCGCTGGTCCCACGTACCGTGCTGCTGAATCCTGTGCTCACGCCACTGGGTGCTGACGAGGAGGCGGGCTGGGAGGGCTGCCTGTCCGTGCCCGGCCTGCGCGGCGTGGTACCACGCTGGAAGAGGATCCGCTACACGGGCTTTGACCCCTATGGCGACCCGATCGAGCGCACGGTCGAGGGTTTTCACGCCCGCGTGGTGCAGCACGAGTGTGACCACCTGATCGGCATGCTGTATCCGATGCGTGTGCGGGATTTCCGCCAGTTCGGCTTCACCGAGGTGTTGTTTCCCGGCCTGGATGCCGGGCAGGATGACTGACCCGGTGAACGACCTGCCCGCCGAAAGCGGCCCGGTGCTGCACCCCGGCTACGAGGTCAAGTTCGAGACCATTGCGGGCAGCGGCGCGGACCTGCAGTTGCGCTCCCTGCTCGACCGTCAGCAGTTCCACGACCCGCTGGGCGAGGCGGAGCGGGCCGGCATTTCATCCGCCACATGGCCCATTTTTGGCCTGCTCTGGCCCTCAGGCCGGGTCCTGGCGCATGCGATGCTTTCGTTTGAAGTCGAAGGCAAGCGCATCCTGGAAGTCGGCTGCGGACTGGCACTGGCCAGTCTGGTGATTCACCGGCGCGGCGGTGACATCACGGCCAGCGACTGCCATCCCCTTGGCGGCGCCTTCCTGCTGGAGAACCTGCGCCTCAATGACTTGCCCGCCATGAAGTATGAAACCGGAAACTGGGCGCGCAGCAATCCGGCGCTGGGCTTGTTTGACCTCATCATCGGCAGCGATCTGCTCTACGACCGGGATCAGCCGCGTGCGCTGTCGAACTTCATCGACCTGCATTCCGCCACCACGGTGGAGGTGCTGATCGTGGATCCTGACCGCGGCAACCAGCCCCGCTTCAGCCGGAACATGGCGGCACTGGGGTATTCGCACAGCGAGGCGCGCATCAGGACGCTCCCCGGCGGTGCGGCCTACAAGGGGCGACTGCACAGCTACCAGCGCCAGACGCTGGTCGATTGAAAAGCCTTCTCAGGCCTGCAGTGCGTCGAGCAGTTCGGTCTCTATCGCGATCTGGGCCTTGTTTTGCTGCAACTCCGGTCCGTCGATCAGGAAGGTGTCCTCGACGCGTTCGCCCAAGGTGGTGACTTTGGCCAGTTGCAGATTGATATGGTGCCGGGCCAGCACCCGCGCCACGCTGTAGAGCAGGCCGACGCGGTCGCTGGCAGAAATGCTGAGCAGCCAGCGCTGGGCCTTTTCATCGGGCTGCAGGTCCACCCGAGGGGCAAAGGGGAAGCTCTTCACGCGCCGCGACACGCGGCCCCGGCTGGGTTGCGGCAGCGCACCCGGGTGCTCCAGGGTCTGGGCGAGTTCAGTCTCGACCATCGTCATCAGCTCCTGGTAGTGCTCGGGCAGCATGGCGGTGACGATCTGGAAGGTGTCGAGCGCATAGCCATTGTTGGTGGTGTGGATCTTGGCATCCAGGATGCTGAAGCTGGCCTGGTCGAAGTAGCCGCAGATGCGCGCAAAAAGGTCGGGCTGATCGGGGGTGTAGACCACCACCTGCAGTCCCTCGCCAACCGGTGACTGGCGAGCGCGCACAACGGTTTTGCCGGGGACTGCGCCGACGGATTCTCCTGCCGCAGGTTTTTTCGCGACATGGCGCGACAGCTGGCGGGTGTGCCAGGCAATGTCGGCGGCGTCGTGGCGCATGAAGTAGCCCATATCCAGTGTGTCCCACAGGGCCTTGTGCGCTTCGAAGGGCTCGGCGTGCAGCGCCAGGTTGACCAAGGCTTCGCGCTTGCGCGCCTCGATGTCGGCGCTCGCATCGGGTGCACGACCACCCAGCACCCTCAGCGTGTAGCGGTACAGGTCTTCAAGCAACTTGCCTTTCCAGGCGTTCCATACTTTGGGGCTGGTGCCGCGAATGTCGGCCACGGTCAGCAGGTAGAGCGCCGTGAGGTTACGCTCATTGCCCACGCGCCGGGCAAAGGCGCCGATGACAGCCGGATCGCTCAGGTCTTCCTTCTGCGCGATGCGACTCATCGTGAGGTGCTCCCCAACCAGGAACTCGATCAGCCGGGAGTCGTCCTTGCCGATGCCGTGTTCGCGGCAGAATCGACGGACCTCGAAGCAGCCGAGCTTTGAGTGGTCGCCGCCCCGGCCCTTGGCGATGTCATGAAAGATCGCGGCAACGTACAGCACCCAGGGCTTGTCCCAGCCGGCGGCGAGCTGCGAGCAGAACGGGTACTCGTGCGCATGCTCGGGGATGAAGAAGCGCCGCATGTTGCGCAGCACCATCAGGATGTGCTGATCCACCGTGTAGACGTGGAACAGGTCATGCTGCATCTGCCCCACGATGCGGCGAAAAACCCACAGATAGCGCCCGAGCACAGAGGTCTGGTTCATCAGGCGCATGGCATGGGTGATGCCGGCCGGCTGCTGGAGGATGCGCACGAACGTGCCACGGTTGATCGGGTCGTGGCGGAACGAGGCGTCCATGATGGTGCGCACGTTGTAAAGCGCACGCAGCGTGCGTGCCGACAGGCCGCGCAGACCGAGGTGGGTCTGGTAAAGCAGGAAGGTTTCCAGGATCGCGTGCGGGTTCTTCTGGTAGAGGTCGTCACTCGCCACCTCGATCATGCCGGCCTTCTCGAAAAAGCGTTCGTTGATCGGTCGCAGTGCATGCGGCGATCCGCCGTGATCGGCCTGCAGGCGTTCTTCGATGTTGAGCAGCAGGATCTGGTTGAGCTGGGTCACGGCCTTGGCGGCCCAGTAGTAGCGTTTCATCAGGGCTTCGCTGGCCAGCTCGCCTGGCCGCCCGTCGGGCGTGGTCCGGGAGCTGTAGCCGAACGATTCGGCCACGGCGGTCTGCAGGTCGAACACCAGCCGGTCCTCCCTGCGCCGCGCCATCAGGTGCAAACGCATTCGGATCAGGCTGAGCAAGGCCTCGTTGTGCTTGATCTGTCGCACCTCGAACGGTGTGGCCAGCCCCTTGCGGGCCAGTTCCTCCCAGCTTCTGCCCAAGCCGGCCGCACGTGCCACCCAGAGGATGATCTGCAGGTCGCGCAGTCCCCCGGGCGATTCCTTGCAGTTGGGCTCAAGGGCATAGGGGGTGTCCTCGAACTTGGTGTGGCGCTGGCGCAGCTCCAGGGTTTTCGCGACAAAGAAGGCGCGCGGATCCATCACGGCGTCAAAGCGTCGCTGGAACACGTTGAACAGCTGCGCATCCCCGTCGACCCGGCGGGCTTCCAGCAGGGAAGTCTGCACGGTCACGTCCTTGGCCGCCTCGGCCAGGCAATCAGCGAGCGTGCGCACGCTGGAGCCGATCTCCAGGCCCACGTCCCAGCAGCTCCCGATGAAGGACTCGATCCGGGCCTTGAGCAACGGGTCGGTGTCGGGCGAGTGCTCGTCGGGCAGAAGCACCAGAACGTCCACGTCCGAATGAGGGAACAACTCGCCCCGACCAAATCCTCCGACAGCCACCAGGGCGAATGGAGTGTCCAGGCCCGCTTGTCGCCATAGTGTGCACAACAGTTCGTCGGCCAGCCCGGACAAGGCGCGCAAGGTGTTGCGCACGCCGCGGGTGGAAGCGCCGCAGTCCGTGATCATGCGCAGGGCTTCGGCCTTGTTGCGGCGGTACGTATCGCGCAGGTGGGGTAGATCGGTCATGATGACCCTCAGGAAGTCAGATTGCCAGCCGCAACCGTTGGGTCAGGCCTTGACGAACGCGGGTGGCGGCGGGCTGCCGGCCGACAGGGTCAATACCTCGTAGCCATCACCGGTGACCAGGACGGTGTGCTCCCACTGGGCTGAAAGCGAATGGTCCTTGGTGACGATGGTCCAGCCGTCGCCGAGTTCCTTGATGTCGCGCTTGCCGGCGTTGATCATCGGTTCGATGGTGAAGGTCATGCCGGGCACCAGTTCGTCGAGCGTGCCGGGCTTCCCGTAGTGCAGGACCTGGGGTTCCTCGTGGAATACACGGCCGATACCATGTCCACAGAACTCACGAACGACACTGAAACCGTTGCTCTCCGCAAACTTCTGGATTGCCCAGCCGATATCGCCCAGACGGGCGCCGGGGCGAACCTGGACGATGCCGTGCCACATGGCCTCATAGGTGAGGGCACTCAGGCGCCGGGAGGCGATCGAGGTTTCGCCAAGCTGGAACATGCGGCTGGTATCGCCATGCCAGCCATCCTTTATCACGGTGATGTCAATGTTCAGGCTGTCGCCCTTCTTCAGCGGCTTGTCGTTGGGAATCCCGTGGCAGACCTGGTGGTTGATCGAGGTACAGATCGACTTGGGGTAGGGGATGTAACCGGAGGGCTGGTAGTTCAAGGGCGCGGGAATGGCCCCTTGTACCTGCGTGATGAAGTCATGGGCCAGTCGGTCGATTTCGTTGGTGGTCACGCCCGGTTTCACGTGAGGCGTCAGGTAGTCCAGCACTTCAGAGGCCAGTCTGCCGGCGATGCGCATGCCGGCGATGCCTTCGGCGTCTTTATAGGTGATCGTCATGGGGCGCGATTATCCCACCCGGGTCTTGGGCCTGCAGGCTCGGGGTCTGCCCCCGCTAAAATCAGGGTTTTCGCGAGTGGCCCCAGTCAGCGGCTGTCTTGCGAGTTTCCTGCCAACGCCCCACCCATTCAAGGCCACCACCGTGACCCTGCACATCACCCAGTTTGATGGCGGCAACGCCCTCAGCGCTTTTCGCGTCCAGCAGCTCCTTCCGCGCCTGGCGGCCATTCATGACAGGGTTCAAGGCATTTCCGCGCGATTTGTGCATCTGGTGGCCTCGGAGGCTGCGCCGTCTGACGCGGATCGCCAAACCCTGGCGGCCCTGCTGACCTACGGCGACCCCTACACCGGACCGAGTGGCGGGAGCCTGATCGTTGTTTCGCCACGTTTTGGCACCGTCTCGCCCTGGGCCTCCAAGGCGACCGACATTGCGCACAACTGCGGCCTTTCCATCAAGCGTGTGGAGCGCGTAACCGAATACCGCGTCACGCTGAAGTCCGGCCTGCTGGGCAACGCCAGCCTGTCGCATGAGCAGTTGCAGGCCATGGCGGCGCTCTTGCACGACCGCATGACCGAAAGCGTGATGTTCGAGCGCGCGATGGCGCTCGGCCTTTTCACCGAGCTGAGCCCTGCGCCCATGGAGCATGTGGATGTTCTGCGGGGCGGACGGGCCGAGCTGGAAGCTGCCAACACCCGCTTCGGCCTGGCGCTGGCCGGCGACGAGATCGACTATCTGGTGAACGCCTTCACCGCGCTGGGCCGCAACCCCACCGATGTGGAACTGATGATGTTCGCTCAAGCCAACAGCGAACATTGTCGACACAAGATCTTCAACGCCCAGTTCACCATCGATGGCGTGCCGCAGGAAAAGAGCCTGTTCGGGATGATCCGCAACACCCACCAGCTGGCGCCCCAGCACACCGTGGTGGCTTATTCCGACAACGCGTCCGTGATGGAAGGCGTTGCGGTGGAGCGTTTCATAGCAAAAACCGACCCATCCCAGCGTGGAATGGACGCAAACAGCTATCAAAAACGTAGCGCCCTGAGCCATGTGCTGATGAAGGTGGAAACGCACAATCACCCCACGGCGATTTCGCCATTTCCAGGCGCATCGACTGGCGCGGGCGGCGAGATCCGTGACGAAGGTGCCACGGGACGGGGCTCAAAGCCCAAGGCGGGCCTGACCGGATTCACCGTGTCCAAACTCTGGGGCGGCCTCTCCGATCGGCCCGATGGCAAACCCGACCATATCGCCAGCCCGCTGCAAATCATGACCGAGGGCCCGTTGGGCGGCGCGGCCTTCAATAACGAGTTCGGGCGGCCCAACCTGCTGGGCTACTTCCGCGAATTTGAGCAGTCCGTGGGCGGCGTGGAGCGTGGTTACCACAAGCCCATCATGATCGCCGGCGGGCTGGGCACCATCGACGCGGGCCAGACGAAGAAGATCGAATTCCCCGCTGGCACGCTGCTGATCCAGCTGGGCGGCCCCGGCATGCGCATCGGCATGGGTGGCAGTGCGGCCAGTTCGATGGCCACCGGGGCCAACGCGGCCGAACTGGACTTTGACTCGGTGCAGCGCGGCAATCCCGAGATCGAGCGCCGCGCGCAGGAGGTCATCAACCACTGCTGGGCCGAGGGCGATGCCAACCCGATTCTGGCGATCCACGACGTGGGCGCGGGCGGGCTGTCCAACGCATTCCCGGAACTGACCAACGATGCCGGTCGCGGTGCGCGCTTCGACCTGCGCGCGGTGCCCCTGGAGGAGTCCGGCCTGGCGCCCAAGGAAATCTGGAGCAACGAAAGTCAGGAACGCTACGTGCTGGGCATCGCGCCCGAATCACTGGAGAAATTCAAGGCCTTCTGCGAGCGCGAGCGCTGCCCGTTCGCGGTGGTGGGTGTGGCGACTGAGGCGCGGGACCTGGTGCTGGTCGATGAAGGCCAGGAAACCCCTGTCCAGATGCCCATGGACGTGCTGCTGGGCAAACCACCCAAGATGCACCGCGACGTGAAGTCGGTTGCGCGGGAGTTCCAGGCGATGGAACTGACGGGCGTGGACCTGCAAAAGGCCGTGATCGACGTGCTGAGCCACCCGACCGTGGCATCCAAGCGGTTCCTGATCACCATCGGCGACCGCACCGTGGGTGGCTTGAGCCACCGTGACCAGATGGTGGGACCATGGCAGGTGCCGGTGGCCGACTGCGCCGTCACGCTGGCGGATTTCAAAGGCTTTGCGGGCGAGGCCATGAGCCTCGGGGAACGCACGCCATTGGCCGCGATCAATGCGCCGGCATCGGGCCGCATGGCGGTGGCGGAGGCGATCACCAACCTGCTGGCGGCACCTTTCGAGCTGCCGCGCGTGAAGCTGTCGGCCAACTGGATGGCCGCTTGTGGCGAAGCGGGGGAAGACGCAGCTCTGTACGAAACGGTCAAGGCGGTGGGCATGGAGCTCTGTCCGGCGCTGGGGATCTCCATCCCCGTGGGCAAGGATTCGCTGTCGATGCGCACGCAATGGACGGTCCAGGGCGGCCCCTCCGGCAGCCGCAGCGAGAAGAAAAAGGTCACCTCGCCGGTCAGCCTGATCGTCACCGCCTTTGCCACGCTCGCCGATGTGCGCGGCACGCTGACGCCACAGCTCGACGCCACCACCGAAGACACCACGCTGGTGCTGATCGACCTTGGGCGTGGGCGCAACCGCATGGGCGGCAGCATCCTGGGGCAGGTGCTGGGCCAGGCGGGCGACACCGTTCCCGACCTGGACGACCCGCAGGACCTGAAGAACCTGGTCAGCGCAGTCAACGAATTGCGCGCCAAAGGGCAGATCCTCGCTTACCACGACCGCAGTGACGGGGGCTTGCTGGCCACCGTGGCCGAGATGGCCTTTGCCGGCCATGTCGGCGTGGCGCTCAATGTGGACATGCTGGTCACCGAGGGCGACGGCATCACCGACAGCCGCGCCGATTACGGCGATGCCAAGAACTGGGCCGGGCAGATCAGTGCGCGGCGTGACGAACTCACGCTCAAGGCCTTGTTCAGCGAGGAACTGGGTGTCGTACTGCAGGTCCGCACATCCGAGCGCAATGAGGTCATGCAGACCCTGCGCGGGCACAGCCTCTCGAAATACAGCCACTTCATCGGCAAGACCCGGCCCCCGGCGTCGTCGATCGCACGGGGCAAGGGGGAGCTGAGTGTCTGGCGCGACACCAAGGAGGTGTTCACGGCCAGTCTCGAAGACCTGCACCAGGTATGGGACAGCGTGAGCTGGAAGATCTGCCAGCAACGCGACAACCCGGCCTGTGCGGACGCGGAGCACGCTGCCGCGGGCGCACCGGGCGACCCCGGCCTGCACGTCGCGCTGACGTTCGATCCGGCGCACGATGCGGCGGCGCCATTCCTGAACCTGTCGAAGCCCAAAGTGGCCATCCTGCGCGAGCAGGGGGTGAATTCGCACGTGGAGATGGCCTACGCCTTTACCGAGGCTGGCTTTGAGGCCCATGATGTGCACATGACCGACCTGCAGACGGGCAGGGCCAGACTGCAGGACTTCCAGGGGGTTGTCGCCTGTGGCGGCTTCAGTTATGGCGACACATTGGGTGCCGGCATCGGCTGGGCGCGCAGTGTGACCTTCAACCCGGTGCTGGCGGCGCAGTTCAAGGGTTTCTTCGGGCGCACCGACACCTTCGGGCTGGGCGTGTGCAACGGCTGTCAGATGTTTGCCGAGCTGGCCGACATCATTCCCGGCGCGCAAGACTGGCCGCGCTTCACCACCAATCAGAGCGAGCGCTTCGAGGCCCGCCTGTCGATGGTTGAAGTCCTTGAATCGCCGAGCCTGTTCTTCAAGGGCATGGCCGGTAGCCGATTGCCGATTGCGGTGTCGCACGGCGAAGGTTTTGCCAATTTCAGATACCGGGGTCATTCAGCCAAGGCCATTGCCGCGATGCGATTCACGGACAACACGGGTGCGGCCACCGAGGCCTACCCGTTCAACCCGAACGGCAGCCCTGGCGGGCTGACCGCC
>Ga0209254_10005528_pt1 | contig 11628 bp, 8 predicted proteins | sample FrelakmetDIP11DI_FD_187148 | JGI IMG/M metagenome (GOLD analysis project Ga0209254, IMG submission 187148) | Freshwater lake sediment microbial communities from the University of Notre Dame, USA, for methane emissions studies - DIP11 DI (SPAdes)... | ecosystem: Environmental > Aquatic >... | reverse complement strand
AGACAGAATACTAAACTCATGGTCTCTGTCCCATTGTCCATGACCCATAAGGCACCGCATTTCAGATCGAATCACTTCGCCTCAAGCGCAGCGCTCCTCGAGTCTCGCATCAGCGAGCCGCTCCTTGAACTCCGCTTCAGGCGGGGCGGTCCTCAGCGTAAACGATCCGACGGAGGTCCTCCATCTCCCTCCACACATCGCCCGCCTGCACCGACAGAAGACACCGGTAACCCACGGGACACTCAGGCTTCAAGCAGGGAGAGCATTCCATGTCCTGTTTCACAATTCGCGCGTTTTTGCCGCGGGGACCTGTGGCGACAGGGTTGGTTGAACCGAATATGGCAACCGTGGGAACATCCAGCGCCGCAGCAACGTGCATCAACCCTGAATCATTGCTCACGAACAATTGGCATCGTTTGATGAGGGCCAAAGCTTCTCCGAGCCCTGTCATGCCGCAAAGATTGACCGCTCCCGGTGCTGTTGCAGAGATCAGGGTTTCTCCAAGGTCTTTCTCCTTTTCAGTTCCTATGACCACCACCCTGGCCCCCCACTCTAGGATCGCTCGATCCCCAATGGCAGCAAAGCGTTCAACGGGCCATCGCTTTGCAGGGCCATAGGCTGCGCCAGGACTGAGCCCTACAAGCAAATCCCCATCCTCGATACCTTTTGATGAAAGGAGCGCTCTGACGCGGGTGACGGATTCCGACCCAGCTCTTAACGCCGGATCCCTTGTCGGTGCGTCCCAGCCGAGACCTCTCAAAAGGGTCAGGTAGTATTCCACCTGATGGAGTTTGAGAACTTCCGTGCCTCTCACAACGGAGTGGGACAGAAGAAACCCTCTTCCATCCGTATTGTACCCGACCCGGATCTTGATTCCCGCGAGGCGTGGGATAAGAGCGGCCTCGAAGGCGTTCTGAAAAAGGACGGCCATATCAAAGTGAAGGCTGCGTATTAATCGAATGACCCTGAGGAATTCAGAGAAGTCTTTCGCGTATCCGTACCCTCTTTTGTAGCGAATCATTTCGTTTACCGCCGGATGGCTTTCGTAAAGAGGGACCACCCATGGTCTGGCGAGGACCGTGATATGGGACCGGGGAAAGTTCTCTCTCACCGCTTCAAAGGCGGGCATACTCATGACGGCATCGCCCACCCAGTTCGTTGCCCGGATAAGGATTCTGCTGATCTTTGATTTGTCTATGGGCAGAGCCCCGCGAAATTTGTTCATCTTGGCATGAACCGACGAAACCCATCAGCCTTTCAACCAAAATACCCCGGCGGCAGCGGGCAATAATTCTTCGTTTTCCACCGCTTGTGAAACCAGAAATACTGTTCAGGGTGCTCCCTGATGTGTCGCTCGATGATGCTCGTAAAGAGCGCGGTGTTCTCCTCCACATCCCTGAGCTTGTCTCCTGTCCTGATCAGGTCGACTTCCTTTCCAATCATAATCCGATAACGGCCGTCTTTTGCTTTTGCCGAAAAGATGGGGACCACGGGTGCCCCGGTTTTCAGCGCAACTAGAGCCAATCCCTTGTTGGTGCATGCCGGCCGACCAAAGAAATTCACAAAAGCCCCTTCATACCAGTCCACGTTCTGATCCAGAAGAATGCCGATGATTTTGTTCTCTCTGAGGCTCATCAGGAGCTTTCTCATGGATCGTTGCTTGGGAATGATCTCGGTGCCATACCGGGACCGAAGATCGATCACCAACCTTTCCAGGGGCTCAAAATCCATCGGTCTCGCCACCACTGCGAGATTTCCAAAACGCATGGCCACGGCAGTGGACTCAATCTCCCAGTTGCCGAGGTGCCCTGTGAGAGCAAAGACCCCTTTTTCTTTCTTCAGAGCGTCAAGAAGGTGCTCTTCTGACTCGAACGTAACATATCTGTGCACGTTCCGGGGATTGAGCCTCACGGCGTGCGGGACTTCAAGGAACATCTGACCAAAGTGAATGTAGACTTTCCTGAGGAGACGCTTTGCACCCTCTTTGTTCATCTCGGGGCCGAAGCTTTGAATGAGGTTGTCGAGAGCGACCGCTTTCCTGCTCATGGGGAGCAAAAAGGCAAGATTGCCAAACCACCTCCCGGTGAACTGCGCAACCGGGAGCGGGACACACGACACCATTCGGATAAAGAGCCGCAGGAGTCTGTAGGTTATGTTGTTAAACATGCAAGAACCTAGAATGTTGATTGTCTTTCAGAACTTCATCCGCCCTGCTTTTCACAATGCCAAAAAAAGCATCACCCCCTGAGATAATCTGGAATCGCACCGTGAGATAGCCGAGGTGGTTCTCCGTCGGGGCCAGTTGCCCGAGTCGAACATAGTCCTTCTCGGTTGTGATAAGAAGATCGGCACGGAGCCTTTGTCTTTCGGCGATCATTTCCTGGAGCTCAGATCGAATAAAGACATGATGGTCTCTAAAGCTCCTGAAAAGGGTAATCTTGGCACCGAGCTTGATGAGGGTATCTCTGAAGACTTCAGGTTTTGCGATGCCTGCAAAAGCCACGACTCGTTTCCCTCGGATGAAATCTGGAGCATGGGTATTGCCCAGGTTTGGAAGAACGAGGCTTTCCGGCACATGCTCGCTCTGAAACACAGGCTTGCCCCCGAACTTCTTCTTGAGGTAGTTCATCATGATGAGGCTGGTCCCATGGCCAGTCCGGGTGAGGATGAAAACATCCGCCCTCTGCAGGTGGTCCACCGGTTCCCTCAGGGGTCCGCGTGGGAGAAGGTGCATGTTGCCGAAAGGGCTGGATGCATCCAGCAAAACAATGTCGAGATCTCTTTTGAGACGGATGTGCTGAAATCCATCATCCAGGATGAAGAAGTTCGAGCCGTGCCGCTCAAATGCAAGGAGGCCCGCTTCATAGCGAGCCTTCGACAGGATCACCGGAACTCCTTCAATCTTCTTTGCCAGAAGATAAGGTTCGTCACCTGCCTCCGCTGGAGTGCAGAAGAGATGCTGCCCGTCGGATACTTCGAAGGTCTTGCCCTTATGCTTGCCGCCGTAACCCCTGGATAGAATTGCCGGGCGATATCCTTCTTTGAGTGCCCACTCCGCGATCATGGCTGCTGCCGGAGTCTTGCCCGTTCCACCCACAGTCAAATTCCCGATGCTCACCACGAAACCCCGCAGTTCTTTCTTCCATTTTTTTCCGTAGATCTTGGTCCTGACCCTGACGACGAAACCGTACAGATAGGACAGGCCTGCGAGAGGAATCATGCTCAGGGAAGGAGTTCTTTTTTCATGGACCTTTGGCCAGTCAGTCATAGGAAGTCGTCTATCTCAATGATGCACCCTCCCCCCGTACATCCTTGTTTCATTTTGGAAGGCTTTTGGGGAGTCGGCAGACTAGGATTGTTGAGATAGTTATGTTGAGATTTCAAAATTTTCGGTCTATATTAAATAAACTATAAGAGGAGCTAACACAAGATTTTTCATAGGATACAAAGATGAACGGAAGAACCCGAACGGATATTAAACCGGGAGTGCAAGTCAAAGTAGTGCGGAAAGAGGATCAGCGTTCCGGAAAACTAACGGAGGGGATCGTTAAGGATATTCTCACCCATTCCCCCACGCATCCTCACGGAATCAAAGTGCGCCTGGTAAGCGGAGTGGTGGGCCGGGTGAAAGAAGTGCTTCCCGAAACCTGATTGAGCAGGAGCACGGTGGGGCCCGAGTTAAACCTTTAGGGGAAGCTCAATGATGAACCGCGTGCCCTGAGGCTCTTCATCCTGAACCCTGATGGAACCGTTGTGATCGTTGATGATGTTGTTGACAATGGCGAGCCCAAGCCCGGTGCCATGCTTCTTCGTGGAGAAGTAAGGTTCAAATACCCTGGCCTTGTGCCCCGGGGGAATCCCTTTGCCGTTGTCCACCACCTCAATCGTTACGATCTGAAGGTCCTGGTCATAGGAGAGATCAATGGTGACTTGGCCTTTCCCGTCAATGGCGCTCAAGGCATTATCGAGAAGATTGATCATGACCCGTTTCATCTGTTCCCGGTCCACTTTGATCTCAGGCACCTCTGCTGCGTCGTGAAACACGATGGCTACTGCTTTCTGGGCCTCTTTGTAGACATTCACCGATTCCTGGATAATTTGCTTGACGTTGTTAAGGCTCAGGTTCGGGGCAGGCAGGCGGGCGTAACTTGAGAATTCGTTGACAAGGCGTTTTAACCCCTCCACCTGATCGACAATCATGTTCGTGCATTCTTCAAAAACCTTGCTATCCTCCTTGGCCAGGGTTGCGCCGTACTTCCTTTGGAGCCTCTGCGCGGAAAGCTGGATGGGCGTGAGTGGATTCTTGACCTCATGAGCAATCCGTCTTGCGACCTCTCGCCAGGCGGCCATTCTCTGAGCTTTCTCGATTTCGGACAGATCTTCCAGCACAGCCACAACCCCATGGGATTTGCCTTTGTCATCTCGCAGAACATTTAAAGAGACGAGAAGAGGAAGAGTCCTGTTTCCCACGGTCAGGCTGATCTGCCGTTTGAACGAGCCTTTTCTCACCAAAGACCGATCCTGGAAGAACGCGTTGATGATTTTGAGATGATCCCTGTTCAGGACGTCTTTGTAATCCCGGCCGATGATCTTTTCAGCCTTGAGGTCGAGCATCTTTTCTGCAGATTTGTTGAAGGTCAGGATCTTGCCGTCCGCATCGGCTGATACGACTCCCGCAGCCACATTGGCAAAGACGATTTCCATGTTGAGGCGCCGCTGCTCAAGTTCCACATTGCTCAGGATGAGTTCCCGGTTCGTTTCCTCCAGCTGCATCTTGCTGTTTTTGAGATCCATCGTCATCTGGTTGAAGGAGTTGACCAGGACTCCGATTTCGTCCTCTGCCTGAAGGTCAATGAAGACATCGTAATCTCCGGATGCAATGCGATGGGTCCCCTCAGCCAACTCCTGAATGGGTACGGTAATTCCCTTGGAAAGGTAAAGGCCGAACCACACGGAGGCAAAGATGATCAGCAGGGTCACGATGGATAGGGTGATGAGATGGATGGTCTTAATCGGCCTTTTGAGCAGTTTGAACTGCTTGAATTCGTCAAGCCCACTGGGGAGTTCGTTGAGCCGGTTGACGAGATCTCCGGGAATAAAATTTTGCGTGACCACAAGCCCCACAACCGCCTTGGATTCCGTTCTGGAGAATATGGGGATGATTCCGCTGACCAGCTGACCGTGCGAGGAGGTTTCTATTTCATGGGCATCCGTCCCTTTTTCAAAGCTTCTCCTCAAGATATCCGCCCCTGGCCCCTTGAAAGGGCTCAGGTCGAGTTTCTGGTCCTGGGATACCGCGCGCTGCTGCATGTTCTGGGAGAATACCCGGACGGAGGCCAACTGATATTCCACGCGTTTCTCATTGATGAGTTTATCCACCTCCTCATTGCGGGACATCAGGGTATAGCCGTGGTAGCTGATGAGGCGGCCCAGAGTGTTCCCATGAGAAAGCAGTTCATCAACCACTCGGCTGTAAAAGCTTTGTCCAACTTCAAGGGAGTTTCTTAGAGATCTCTCCACAGGGATGTTGAACCAGTACTCAATGGAGGTTGAAATGAACTGGACTGAAACAAAGAATAAGATGATCGTGGGCAGGAGGGACAGGGTGATGAAGGCCATGACCAGCTTTGTCCTCAATTTGGCCCCCATGATGTTTTTTCTTCTTTCGAAGACGAGCTTGACCAGGTTCCTCATGGTCAAATAGATCAGGAGGAGAAGCAAAATAACATTGATATCAATGAGGACGAAAACAAGGATGCTGTTGGCAATGGGAAGATCCAGTCCAAGATCAAGAACTTTCATTGCCAGGTAGGCAATGAAAGGGATCAGAACAACCAGGCAGGCGATGATATACCTTTCTCTTCGTCGCCTCCTCAAATCCTGTTTTTCAGCTTCAAGATATGCCTTCATGAATCTTAATACCTAACGCAGGCCTTTGGCCGCAGCCAAAGACTGTCTAAGATCCTAATACCTGAAGTCTACAGCGTACCAGTCGGTTTCAAAATCCCATAGGGACACGAAAAAAAGGACGTAATGAAGATAAAAAGGAAGTCTTATCTTATCCAGCTGTGCCATCATCTGCAGTTGATAGCGCTTCCCTTTTTTCAGTTGATGCATAGGAAGAACCTTCAGGGCCACGATCTCTGCCATCAGTTTCTTGGCCTCTTCGAAGTTCCTAGCACTTACTTCCCTGATGTTGTCTTCTGAAAACCTCACAGAGTAGATCTTTTTTAGGCTGTCATACTTGATACTGTGATTGACTTCGAGATCGGCAATCTTCTTGTCCCAGATAAGATCTCTTTTTTCACGGAGCTGGATGAAAAAAGTGAAAGTGGTCTCAATGCCGCTCTCAATGGCATTGTTCATTTCCGGGGTAAAACAGTTGTTCACCGAAAAGTAAACAAGGAGGTGATCGCGGGTGTTGGTGACGACAAAGTCGGACAAATAGGCTTCCTTTGCCATGGCCGGCACAACACCGGCAGCCCAAACGATCACGATCAGCAGCAGGCTCTTTAACCCTTTCATGGGTCTAAACCAAAAACTCTTATTTCCCCGGTGATCACCCATCCGGGCAAAGGAGAAAACATAAAGAATTCTGAAGAATACAAACGCGGTTTTGTTTACATCTGGGAGTTCCCCCTCACCCTTACCCTCTCCCCCAGCTTGGGGGAGAGGGTAAGGGTGAGGGGGCTGCATGGCGAACAATTAAATGCGGTCGTATTCGTTGGGATGTTATCGGAGAGAAAAGGGAAATGCAATCATTATCCCCTGAAACAGGGGCAAGGCGGCAGGAACTTAATGTTTGCTAGGCGTGAATGGGATCGGCGGAACCGAAAACCGGTATCGTAAAGCTCTTTTCGGCCCACTGCTCAGGGCTGGTGATGGCAAGATTTTCCCAGGTTTTCTCGGAATGGATCAATTTCTTGAGGAGCTGGTGGTTCAGGGCATGCCCAGATTTCTTGACCACAAAGTGGCCGATCACCGGGCAACCCAAAATCGCCAGGTCTCCAACGAAATCAAGAATCTTGTGCCTTACAAACTCGTCTTTGTACCTCAATCCATCTTCATTGAGGATCCGAAAGTCGTCAATCACAATGGCGTTGTCCAGAGAACCTCCAAGGGCCAGACCGTTTTCCCTCAGGGTCTGGATATCCCTCAGAAAGCCAAAGGTCCTCGCCCTGCTGATCTCCTTGACAAAGTCCTTTCCGGAAAAGCGAAGTTCAAAGGCCTGGTCCCGCAGCAGAGGATGGTTGAAATCAATGGCATAGGAGATCTTCAGGTCCTGGGAGGGGGTGATGCGCACCGATCGTCCGCCGTCGCGGATTTCCAGAGGTCGCTTAATGATAATGAAACGTTTCGGGCTCTTCTGTTCTCGAATGCCTGAAGATTTCAGGAGGAAGATGAATGGAGCAGCGCTGCCGTCCATGATGGGAACTTCAGGGCCATCCAGCTCGACCCGGGCATTGTCAATGCCCAATCCGAAGAAGGCAGCCATGAGATGTTCGACCGTTGACACCCTGAAGCCGTTGAAACCGAGAGTTGTTGACAGTCTTGTATCAACAACATTCTCAAAGGCAGCCCTGATCGCAGGCCCGGAAGGCAGATCCTTTCGAATAAAGGTGATGCCGGTATCTGCCGGGGCAGGCTTAATGGTCAGGTTGACAGGATGTCCTGAGTGGAGCCCTATGCCGGTACAACTTGATTCATCTCTTATGGTTCTCTGCCTGTAATCCACCTCAAATCCTCTTGTTCAGATATAGATAATTAAGATGATCAGCAATCCTTGTGCCAGGTGATGAAAAATCTATAAATGTCATTGAATATTTTAGATAACATTATAGGAAGATTAGATAATTTAATTTAAATTTTCTTGAGGTCCATTTTTGCTGAAAGCCATGCCGTGGCAACATTGCCACACTAGAGGTCGGCTGTGACACAGTCACAGGCCATGTTTTGCCTTGCCCGCCGACTCTATCAAAGGTAGGATGAAGATCAACTGCAGAATCCGGAATAATCTGTTCAGGCAGCTTCGGTTCTTGAGTCCTGTGTTCCGAGTTATAGATTCCTGGCTATGGGAGTCGTCCATGCTGAGTCCGCGAAAAAACCCAACGCTCATCTTGTTCACCTTGCTGGCCCTGTCTTTACTGGCTGCTTGCCATCCTCCGCTTCTCAAGGAGGCCGAAGGGCCGGAGCAAGCGATCGTTCCCGTGCGCTGGTTTTATCCTTCCTTCGAAGATGACATGGATCTAGACTCTCTCAGAGAAGCTCTTGAGAGAAATCTCCAGTATCTCAGCAAGCAGAGTCCGGATCATGTGTTCATTTATGGTCCCCATCGATACACGTGCCGGCAAGTGATAGAGAGCCAGGCCGCTTTCGTCGAAATGATCAGAACCGCTTCAGGACCAAAGGATTTGAATGAAAGGGTCAGGAAGGAGTTCCTGTTTTACAAGGCGGCGGGAAGAGACGGGCAAGTGCTTTTCACAGGATATTTCGAACCGATCCTTCAAGGCAGGTTCCGGCCTGACAGCACCTTCCAATACCCGATCTATCGAAAACCTGATGACCTGATCAAAATTGACCTTTCTCTATTTAATGAGGAGTACAAAGGCAAGAGCATCATCGCGCGAATCGAAGGCAAAAGCGTTATTCCCTACTACTCAAGACAGCAGATTGCCCAGGGCAGGGCCCTGGAAGGGAGGAGTTTGGAACTTGCCTGGCTTAAAGACCCTGTTGATGTCGCCTTTCTCCAGATCCAGGGATCCGGACGCCTGGATCTGGGAGACGGCAAAATGACTCGCGTCGGCTATTCGGAAAGAAACGGCCACCCTTACCGTTCGATTGGGCGGTATCTCATGGAACGAGGGCTAATCACCAGGGAAGAGATGTCCATGCAAGCAATCCGCCGGGTCCTTGCAGAACGGCCGGAGATGGTCGAAGAGGTGTTGAACTACAATCCTTCCTACGTTTTTTTCCGGGACCTGGGAGACGGCCCCCTCCTCGGCAGCATCAATACTCCCATCACGCCGGGAAGGACGCTGGCCCTGGATTCACGGCTTTTCCCACCCGGAGCGATCGCATGGATCAAGGCTTCGAAGCCCAAGGTAAACGACAAGGGTGAGATAGTTTCATGGGAGGCTTTTTCACGATTCGTTCTGAATCAGGATACGGGAGGAGCGATCAAAGGGTCGGGAAGGGCGGATCTTTTCTGGGGTAGCGGCCCCTATGCGGAACTGGCGGCCGGGCACATGAGGCACGAAGGGGAACTTTACATTCTGATTAAGAAGCCAAATGACTAGGCACAAAGAAAGAAAGGGACAAAAGCACAAAGCAGCAGAGGGACAAAGGGATATAAGAAAAGGGCTTTTCCGCTTTGTGCCTTTGCAACTTTGTCCCTTTGTGCCTTTATATGTCGGCTTCAGCCGACAGCAGTTGACTTCAGATCGCGAACTTCGAGAAGTCGGCAACCTTTAGGAAAAGCCGCGACAGTTCCTGCAGCATCCCGACCCTGTTGTTCTTAAGTTCCGCACTTTCCTTGGTCAGAATCTCCACTCCGTTGAAGAAGTCATCGACCGGCCCTTTCAGCGTGGCCATGAGCTTGAGGGCGTCGTAAGCGTTTCTCTTTTCAATGAAGACCTCAATGGGGCGCTTCACAACCTGATAAGATTCCCACAGCTTGGACTCGCAGGAGGCCTTGAAAAGGGCAGGCTGGACCTGCATGGTCTCAGCCTGATTCTTCAGAATGTTGCTGATTCGCTTGAAAATGAGAACAAAGGATTCGAACTCGCCAAATTCCTTTACAAAGGCCTGGAGTTGATCGAGCCTCGAACGAAGCTGGTTGATGCGGTCAAATTCCACGGCAATGGCCGCTTCAATGAGCCCGTAACCATAATCGGATCGCAGCATCATCTGGCGGTATCTCTCCCTGAAGAAGTCCAGAACCTTGTTTAAGATCAGAGGCTCATCAAAAGAGATTTCCTTTGCCAGGATGGACAAGGCCTTTGAAACAAGCTCTCTGAGAGATACATCCCAATCCCTATTTTCCAGGATACGGATGATGGCAAGGGCATGGCGGCGGAGGGCAAAGGGGTCTGCCGCGCCCGTAGGTTCCATGCTGATGGCAAAAAACCCGGCGATGGTATCCATCCGATCCGCTACACCGACGATCGCCCCCGGCGCAGAAGAGGGCAGTTCATCACCGGCCCGCACAGGGAGGTAATGTTCATAAACCGCAACACAGGCCTCCTCGGGATGACCATCCAGGCGGGCATATTCCATGCCCATCACGCCTTGAAGGGTGGGGAACTCGGTAACCATCTGGGTGACCAGATCACACTTGCACAGCCTCGCTGCCAGTCGGACCTGCTGCAGTTTGTCCGGTGCAACCTTTCCGGCCATAAATTCAGCCAGGGCGGTGAAGCGCTGCACTTTTGCGTAGGAAGTCCCCAGTTCAGCCTGGTAAATAACTCCTTTGAGGTCTTCGAGTCGGGCTTCAAGAGGTTTTTTCCGGTCTTCTTTGAAAAAGAAACTCGCGTCCGAAAGCCTTGCGCGGAGAACTTTTTCATGGCCTTTTCGGACAACGGATTCATCTTTTGCGATCGTGTTGTTGATGGCCACGAAGTTGGGCATCAAACGACCCTGTCCGTCCAGAAGGGCAAAATATTTCTGATGCTTTTTCATGGCGGTGATGAGAACCGGAGAAGGAATGGCCAGAAAGGACTTGTCAAAGGATCCGCAGACCGCAGAAGGATATTCGACCATGTTGGCCACGGTGGAGACCAGTTCTTGGTCTGTGATCGGAACTCCTGAAGCTTCCGCAGCCGCCTTGGCCACAATCTCTTCGACCTTCCTTGCTCTTTCTTTCTGATCGAGGAGGACAAAGCTTTTTCGGAGTTTCGCGAGATAGTCGTCAAGGCTTGCCACTTCCATCATCCGGGGAGCCATGAAGCGGTGTCCCGCAGTGGTGTTGCCGCTTGGGATTCCGGCAATTTCAAAGGGGATGACGGCATTCCCGTAAAGCGCAATCATCCAGTGGATCGGCCGCACAAAGGAGAATCCCTCGCTGCCCCATCGCATGGACTTGGGCCAGGGAATATCTGCAAGGATTCGAGGAAACACCTCGGACAGAACCTCCGCTGTCGGCCTTCCCGGGATGCTCCGTTTCACAAAAAGGTAATCCCCCTTGGGAGTCTCGATAAGCCCCAGGTCTTCCACGGAAACCCCGTGCTTCCTGGCAAAACCCAGGGCAGCCTTGGTGGGCTTGCCCTGGTCGTCGAAAGCTGCCGCTTTGGGCGGCCCGGTGATCTCCTGGACCGTATCGTCCTGCTTGTCTTGAACGGCCTTGCCGATCAGGACCAGTCTCCTGGGAGTGCCGTAAGCCACCAGGGGTTCGCCGATCTCGATCCGGCTGTTCTTCAAGTGGGATTCCGCAAGGTCTCTGAGCTCCTTCAGACCGTTTTCGAGATAGTCCGAAGGAATCTCCTCTGTACCGATCTCCAACAAAAGTTCACGAAACATAGGGCCTCTTTCTGATTGCTCGTTTGATGACTGCGTAAAAAGTCCACCGGCGCCATTCCGTTCATGGTTCGATACCCCTTCGACAGGCTCAGGACGGACTCCCCCATCGAGGGG
>Ga0209254_10005527_pt1 | contig 11628 bp, 7 predicted proteins | sample FrelakmetDIP11DI_FD_187148 | JGI IMG/M metagenome (GOLD analysis project Ga0209254, IMG submission 187148) | Freshwater lake sediment microbial communities from the University of Notre Dame, USA, for methane emissions studies - DIP11 DI (SPAdes)... | ecosystem: Environmental > Aquatic >... | reverse complement strand
CCGAGGCCCGCGGGGCCGGTCATTGAGTCCGAAGTTGGCATTTCAGGGCGCTGCTTGCGGCGTCCCGCACCGTCCCTGGCCTCTGGTCGTCCGCCCTTCTCTGGCCGGCAGTGCAATGCGCGGCGTCTCGCCGCGCTTGGGGATAGCGCAGAGCGCCGCGTGGCTCCCGCCGTGCTCCGTAAGCCATGTTTGACGCTGCTCGTCCCGGGCTCCGGCCCGGGAGCGCCGTACGGCCGCTCCAGCGGCGACGCTGGAGCCTGGCCATTTGCCCTCGCGCTTGAGGCTGGGGGCCAGAAGACCTCGAGCGAGACGAGGGTCTTAACTTATTCCTCTGGGCTTAAGGGGAAGGGGCAATACCATGGGGATAGGGGGCCGGGGATAGGGGGCCAGGGTCGGATATTCCGATCTGTCGGGCGGCCGCTTAACGTCCCTTAGCCGCCGCGAACAGAACCACGCTCGGCAACCGCTCCTGGCCGATTGGAGCCACTTGCCTGAGCTGACGCGACAGGCGGCAAAGCGTCCTGAGCGGTCTGTCAGCCGGGCAACGACCGATGTCGGCAAACAGCGTCTATGCGGAGTTCCAAACCATGTGAAGCTCAGCCCCCGCAGGCGCCTGAAGCGGAGCAGTCGCTGGATCCTCCTGAGGCGGTTGACGCAGGAGGTTCACATAGTTTTCCGGTTCTCGGAAGCCCTGTTCGGTGACCCTCAGGTCGGGAAGAGGCAGACAGCTTGACCTCCCCGCCAACCCGTCAACCAGCTTCGCGGGAGCCAAGTCAGCAACGATGCGCTCCCGGGTGAATCGGCGTGACACGACCATTCCGTACGTTCGATCGTCCGACGACCAGGCGCTGTCGCCCGAAGGTCTCAAACTATGTGAAGGGATTGCCGCCCCAACCTGCGAGAGCCCTACAGCCGGCGCCGGAACTTCACATAGTCTGCAACTTCACAGAGACGCGCGAAGCAGACTTTCGGGGTTCCTTCCAGCAACGGGCGCTGCAAGCTGATTCCGATCGCCGACGCTCAGACGTTAGGTTTGCGGTACCGACCAGAACAAGCGCACCTCCGTCGAACAGCGGTGTACGCAAAGCGGTAGACAGGGGAAACGGCGCGATCGATCGGCGCCGAACTCTTTGCCTTTCCGGTTGGCAGGGAGATAAAACGAAACCTCGGGGAGCGAGGTTCGGGGGCGATGGTCATCTCGGTGACATGGCAGGCGGAGCACTTGGCCTTATCGCCGTTGAACAGTTTGTCGCGCTCAGTCGCGCAGTCGGCCCTGATGCGGGCGACGCCGCGGTCGTGCGGCTGAACTCAAGGGGTGGGTACGTCCTGGGCGGCGAGAGACTCGGAGGCGTGACGGGTCATGAGGCTCGACAGTGCACCGCAGGCAAACCAAGCATACGCCAGACTTGCGCAAAAACCGTGCAGGCCCCCAGAACGGCCTGATCGGGGCTCAGCGATCCATCGGCCTCGAGGGCTTCCAGGGCTCGCCCGAATCTCCGCCAGGCAGCCGCCGACTGGTCCCCATGGAAGTCCAGGAAGGTCCCGCCGATGAGCGGTTCCCCTAGGCGCCGCCGCAGGTGCCGCGCTATCACCCGCCCCCCCAGAGTAGCGCCCTCCAGTACATAGAGACCACCCAGGGCCAGGTTCAGTTCTGCCGGCGCAGAGCCCGGCTCCGGCGCGGGGGGCTCCAGTCCCAGGGCCGCGAGGTCCGCATGCAGGGCCGGCAGCTTGGGGCGCAGGCGCAGGGCCTCGACCCGAGCCGGTGACAGGCCGGCGCCCACGGCCGCGTAGAGGGGCGGCTCCAGGCTTCCATAGACCCGTGCCATGGCGCGGAGGTACCGGCAGTAGTCCGCGGCCGTGACGGCCGGGGAGGTCAGGCGCGCCATGATCGGCAGCCGCTCCACAGCCGCATGGGTCGGGGCGGTGGCGGCGCGCAGTGCGGCGAGCACACCGCGGGACGGCTCGGGCTGCGCTGGGGGCGATTGCGTGGGTTGGGCCGCGTTGATCGCGTCGGTCATGGCGCACCGGGGGTGGGGTCTGGTGGTCCAGTCTAACAGCCGAGCTCGTGTACCGGCGCTCCCAAGAAACGTTGACCCATATATGGTTTGCCCCGCGATGCAAAATCGACCCGCTGATCGGCAGAAAGGAGCAGTTGCGGCCCCCGGGGGTCGCCGTTCGGGCCCTTCAGGGCCTTGGGGCGGCGATGGCCCGGGTTCTTGGGTCGCGGCAGTCCGGACCCCATGGCGGGCGGCAATGGACAGGACCAGGTCTGCCACCAGGCGGGGCCGTTCCTCGTGGGCCAGATGACCCAGGCCGGGGAGGTGGATGGTCTCGGCGGTCGGGATTAGTGCCCGAACCCGGCTGGCCTCGGCGGGCCGGACTGTCCCGTCGCGCTCCGCCACCACCAGGACCAAGGGGGTCCGAAGGCGCGGCAGGTCCCGCACTAGGGGTGCCAGATCCCAGTTGGCCATCATCTTCAGGGTGGCCGCCACGTGCCCAGGGGTGGAGATCAGGCGCCGGTAGAGCTCGAGCCCCCGCGCGTCCAAGCGGGATCCGGTGCTGTCCACGAGGCGCTGCACTGCTCGGGGCGAGTCGGCCTGCCGGGCGACGAGCCGAGGGACCAAGGGGTTGGCGGCCAGCAGCTTGGCCGCTGGGGAGAACCAGTGCCCGGCCAGGCCCCCCAGGGGGAGCAGGGCGCCGTTGAGGCTGATCAGGGCCTTGGGGGAAATCGCGGCGTCTAGACAGATCCGGGCCAGGATGGCGGCCCCAGCGGAGTGGCCCAAGACCAGCTCCGGCGGGGTCTGGAGCTGATCGAGCAGGGCCTTCAAGGTGTCCGCCATGCCGGGCAGGGAGAGTCCCCGGACGGCCGGCGTCTGGCTGAAGCCATGGCCGGGAAGGTCCGGGGCCACCAGGGTGAAGTGCTCGGCCAGCAGCGGTGCCAGGTCGCGCCAGGAGTGGGTGGCCGCCCCGGTGCCATGGACCAGAAGCAGCACGGGGCCTTGACCCATTCGTTGGACATGCCAGCGCAGCCCGCCGGCGGAGACGAAGTGGCTGAAGGCTCGATTAGGCCAGTCCCGGCCCTCGAGGTCCCAACTGGGGCTGCGGTGACCCACTTTGCTCAAACTCCGGCGGTCGCCTTGACGGCCGCGCTGAGGCGCCCGGCATCGGCGTGGGGCAGGGGCAGGTAGATGCCGCCCATGGCCTGGGCCAGCTCCCGGGCCTGGGGCTGGGGATGGGGAGAGATGTCTACCAGGAGCGCGGCCACCCCCGCCGCCAGCACCAGGCGGGCGCAGGTCAGGGCCTCCTCCCCGGCCTTGACCCGGCCCCCGGAGCCGTCCCGGGCCACGTTGGCGCGCCCGTCCGTCAGCAGGACCAGCAGCGGGGTGCCGCCGCGGCGCTTGACCCCGTCCGCCAGGGCGAGCCCTGCCTCGATGCCGGCAGCCAGGGGTGTGCCGCCCCCACCGGGGAGCCCGGCGAGGCTGCGCTTGGTGCGCACCAGGGAGCGAGTGGGCGGGAGCAGGAGCTCCGCCCCCCGACCCCGGAAGGCGACCAGGGCCACCCGGTCCCGGCGCACGTAGCAGTCCGCGAGCAGCAGCTCCACCGCCCCCTTGGCCTCGGCGAGGCGGTGCAGGGCAGAGGAGCCCGAGGCGTCCACCACGAAGATGGCCGTGGTCTCCGAGCGGTGCTTGAAGCGCTGGATGCGGAAGTCGTCCTTGCGCACCTCGATGCGCCGGCTCTGGCCGTCGGAACTGGCCGGCCGCTCCGCCCGGCGTACCCGCTGCCAGGGAGCGGCGGCCCGAAGGGTCTCGATCACGCTCAGTCGATCCCCGGGCCTCAGCTCGCCGCGCCGCACCCCGGCGGGGCGCCCGCGCATGTTGGACTGCTGCACCTGGCCAGCCTTGCCGGTGCTGCGGACCTTGGGTCGGCGCAATTGGCCGAGCCGAAGGCGGTCCAGCAGGTCCCGCGGGATGGCCGCCTTGGCGGCCTCCAGGACCTGGTCCGCCAGGGGGTCGTCCCGCTTTTCGGGCTCCGGTTGGTTCTCCGACTCCCCCTCCTGATCCGGTGGCTCGGGCTCGGGCGGCGGGGCCTCGTCCTCCGGCGGCAGATAGGGGAGGGTGGTGGCCCGGGGGGCGAGCACCAGCCGGGCCGCCAGGGTGACCTCCTCATCGCTGACCCGGTCGCTCCCCGCCAGGGCGGCGGCGATGCGTGCCACCCGGACCGCCTGGATGGAGGCGCGGATGGAATGGATACCCAGGGCTAGGGCGGTGCCGCAGAGTGCATCCACCTGCTCGGTCCCGATGGTCACCGAGGACAGGCGCTCCCGGGCGGCGGCGATCGCGTCCGGGCCGTAGGGCAGGTCGCCCATCTCCCGGATGCCGATGGGACTCAGGTCTAGCAGGAAGGCGAGCCGGTCGACCAAGGCGTCCGCCACGCGCTCATCCTCGTCGTGGCCCTCGTCGAGGGCGATGACGCCGAGTCGGGCGGGCGAGCGCAGGGTGATCCCGTCGCGCTCCAGCACCACCTCTCCGGTGTCGAGCGCCGCGCAGAGATAGGCGATAGGGGAGCCCTTGACCCGCTCGGCCATGGCCAGCTCCACCACCCCGCCGTCCGCCTCCGCCAGGATGCCGTGCTCCGCCACGGGCCGGCCGGCCCTCAGGGTCGCGGCGAGGTCGAGTCCGCCCAGGAGGCGCCCGTCCGCCACGTGCAATGGAATCTTGCGCCTCGGCGTGCCGGGGGGCAGCAGCTCGCGGGTGTCCGCGAGCCATTGCTCGCGCACCGCGCCAGGCAGGGCGCGCAGGGCCACGCCGCCGGTGCCGATGGGATCCACCGCGAACAGGGTCGCGGCCAGTGCTGCGAGCTCCCAGGGGTCCGGGGGCGCCGCGTGGTCGTCCCTCTGACCCGCCGTCATTCCGGGAAGAGCTCCTGCACCGCCCGGTCGACTCGGGCGGTGGAGCCCGTCTCGTCCAGGGGGTCCCGGCGCAGCCGGTGGCGGAGCGCCGCCGCCGCGAGCTTGCGCAGGTGGGGGACGCCCACCTCGCGCTCCCCCTCCAGGGCGGCGAGTGCCCGGGAGGCCCGGATCAGGGTCAGCTCGCCCCGCAGGCCGTCGGTGCCCAGCGCCATGCACAGGCGCGCCGCCTGCTCCAGGGTGTGGGTGGGGACCTCCACCTCGGGGAGGGTCGCCTGGGCATCGGTGATGCGCTTGCGGACCTTGGCGTCCTTGCGCTTCCATTTCTCGAGGAAGGCCGGTGGGTTGCGCTCGAACTCGTCCCGCAGCCGGACCACCTGGACCCGGGTCGGCAGGTCCTGGGGGGTGCGCACCTCCACCGAGAGTCCGAAGCGGTCCAGGAGCTGGGGCCGCAGCTCTCCCTCCTCCGGGTTGCCGCTGCCGATCAGGACGAAGCGTGCGGGGTGCCGGACGCTGAGGCCCTCCCGCTCCACCAGGTTCTCACCCGAGGCCGCCACGTCCAGGAGGGCATCCACCAAGTGGTCCTCCAGGAGGTTCACCTCGTCGATATAGAGGAAGCCCCGGTGTGCCCGGGCGAGGAGGCCGGGCTCGAAGGCCTTCTCGCCCCGGGTGAGTGCCAGCTCCAGGTCGAGGGCCCCGATCACCCGGTCCTCGGTGGCCCCCAGGGGCAGGTCCACCACGGGCACTGGTACCTGCCTGGAACGTAGCCCACCGTTGGCCCGGCGGGCGCGGCACTCGGCGCACAGGATGTCCGGCTCGGCCTCCGGGTCGCAGCCGTAGCGGCAGTCCACCACGGCCCGCTGCTTGGGGAGCAGGGCCGCGAGGGCCCGCACCGCCGTCGACTTGCCGGTGCCCCGGTCGCCGAACACCAGGACCCCGCCGATGCGGGGGTCCACGGCCCCGATCAGCAGGGCGAGCTTCATCTCATCCTGGCCGACGATAGCGGAGAAGGGAAAGGCGACGGGCATGCTGGGGGGTCTCCGATGGGGTTTGGGCGGGTTAATCTGGGCCCGGCTGGTCGGTGCCGAGGCGCTCGGGGTCGGCGTGGTCGATGGAGTCCTTGGGACTCCGTCGTCACTTGTGAAGTACACTCGGTAATGTAAAGCTACATTGACGTTAGGGGCAATCCGAGGTTGGTCAGGGGGCCGGCTCGAGGCGCTCCAGCCAGGGCTCCACCACCTTCAGGAAGGGCCCCGGGCACTCCTCCTGGGGCACATGGCCGCAGCCGGGCAGGATCGCCAGCTCGGCCCGCGGGAGGTCTGCGGCCACCCGTTTCGTGTCCTCCGGTGGGACCAGGCGATCCTGATCGCCGGTGAGCAGCAGGGCGGGCTGGGTGACCGACAGGAGCCTCTGGCCCACGTCCACCGGGGTGGTCAGGGATTGGCTCAGCAGGGCGCCCCAAGCCAGGTCCCAGCGGGCCACCTGGGTGTGGAGTTGGGCCAGGGCTCGGCGCTCAGGGGCGATGCGCTCAGGCTGGGCGTAGGAGAGTTGGAGCAGGGTGCTCGCGCCGAGCTTGCGGCCGATCACCAGGCTCAGCCGGCGCATCTGGGGCAGCTCGGCCAGCCAGGCGGGTAGGGTGGGTCTTTGGGCGTAGACCCAGGGGGCGATCAGGATCAGGGCCTGCACCCGCTCCGGTCGGGCCAGGGCCGCCTCCAGGGCCAGGGTGCCCCCAGAGGAGCTGCCCACCAGGACGGCGCGCTCGACCCCGAGCCCGTCCATGACCGCGAAGAGCTGGGCGATGACCGCCGCCTTGGCATAGGGGTTCTTGTCGCCCCAATCCCCGACCGCTGGCTTGGCGCTCAGTCCATAGGGGGGCTGGTCGTAGGCGATGGTCCGGCCGCGGGCGGCGAAGCCGTCGAGCACCGCGCCCCAGGTGAAGCTGTTCAGGGTGAAGCCGTGCAGCAGCAGGAAGACGGGGCCCTCCCCTGGGGTGCCTGTACCCCGCTCTAGGTAATGGATGGGAAGCCCAGGGGTACCGGCAAAGGGAACGGTCATGAAGTGGCTCTCAGGGGTCGCCGCGTCTCGGGCCTCGCCTGCGGGCTGGACGGTCGCCGTTGAGATCAGAAAGGGGCCAAGGGCGGCGACCGCGAGCAACAGGATCAGCAGGGCCAAGAGGGCCAACAGGACGCGCCTCAACATCTGGGTGGATTCCCGAATGATTCGCCAGGGCTCCCGGACGCCCATCGCCCGGGAGGCTGGCGCAACCATACCGCAAGTACCTCAGGAGGACCCCGAAATGGATCAAGGCCCATCGAAAGGGCTCCATGACGTTAGCCTGATGAGCCACGACCGGCGTCTGCAAGGCCGGCCGCGCCTCTGCAGCGACTGCGGCCTGTGCGACAGCTTCCTGCGCCCGCGCATGGCGGAGACCTGCCTCTTCGTGCGCAATCAGGCGGAGGAGATCGAGCGGCGCCTGCACGGCCGCCGCCGCCGGCCCGGGGACGAGCTGCGTTTCGGCATCTTTCGGGAGATGGCGGTCATGCGCATGCGCCGCCCGGTGCCGGGGGCCCAGTGGACCGGCATGGTCACGACCCTGGCGGCACGCCTCTTGGAGCGCGGGGAGGTGGAGGGGGTGATCCTCGCCGGGACCAATCCCGGGACCCGCTTCGAGCCGAGGCCGGTGCTGGCCCGTTCCCCGGACGAGGTGCGGGCCTGTGCCGGCAACAAGCCGAGTCTTTCCCCAAACCTGGCCCTCTTGGATCAGGTTCGGGAGTCCGGGATCCGCCGTCTGGCGGTGGTGGGCACCGGCTGCCAGGCGCAGATCCTGCGCCAGGCGGAGCCCGAGCTCGGACTCGATCGGCTGGACCTGATCGGCCTGCCCTGCAGCGACAACGTGACCTACGCCGACCAACAGCTCTTCCTCTCCACCATCTCCCGCTCCCCGCGGACCCTGGTTCACTACGAGTTCATGCAGGACTTCAGCCTCTGGCTCCACCACGAGGACGGGCACCAGGAGCGGGTGGATTACATCGACTTCCCCATGGACCGGCTCCAGGGGATCTTCCCTTCGGCCTGCCTCTCTTGCTTCGATTACCCGAACACCCTCTCGGACATCACCATCGGCTACCTGGGGGCGCCGCTCGGCTGGCAGTGGGTTCTGGCGCGCACCCCCCGGGGCCAGCAGCTCCTGGACTTGCTGAGGCCCGATCTGGAGACCCAGCCCCTCTCCGAGAGCGGCGACCGCACCCGTGGCATGCCACGCTTCATCCAGATGCTTGCCCGGCGTCCCTCCCGGCCGCCCTGGTTGGTGCGCCGGCTGATCGCCTTCCTGCAGCGCCGCGGCGGACCCAAGGGCCTCGAGTTCGCCCGCGCCATCATCGAGATGAAGCTGCTGCGCAACCTCACCCACGTGCGCGAGAAATTTCCGGCCAACGAGTCCCGCATCGTCCCCTACCACGTCTACGAGAGCGTCGCGCCCTACGCCGAGTCCTATGCCCAGGTCTTTGGGCGTGAGCCTGGTCCCCCCAGTCCTTAATCGATCCCCTGGATCGATCTGAAGGATCGTCTTCGCTGTGTCCCCGTTCGCCCCGCCCATGGGCGGCTGGCAACGTTTCAGAGGCAACTCGACCCTCGCCGATGCGCTGGGACCGCGGGGGTCCCGCCCGCTGCCGTGTCACCTGCACCTTTGGCCAAGCAAGTACTGTCGTCCAATGGTCCCCGCGCGTGCGCCCGCCTACTGCTAGGCCCCGCTCTAGAGGAGCCGCGAGACCAGGTCCACCGAGCGCTCGATGACCTCTCGGCGGCGGGCCTCGGATCCAGTTTTTGCCTGGCCGCACACCGACTCACACAACCAATCCGAGGGCGACTCGAAGTCGCAGTGGCGCGCCCCCGGGATCGTGAACACCTGCGCCTTGGGGCTCGCCGCGAAGACCGCCAGGCCGTTTGCTTGGGCGTTACAGGGGGCGGGATCTCCCTGGAGCCCCACCAGCGGCGCAGCCAGGGTGCGCGCCAGGCCCTCCCCGAGCTCCCCGTCGTCCACCAGGTCCAGGGTCAGGACCCCGATCGCTCTAGGGTCATCCCAGGCGGCCACCAGGGCGGAGAGACCCCCCGCGGAGAAACCGGCGTAGATCACCCGCTGGGCGCCGAGCTCGTCGGCAACCCGGCGCATATCCCGCCCGTTCTGCAGGTGGCGCCCGTCCCACAGGCGGCTGTTGCAGAAGTCCAAGGTAACGGTTGGAATGCCCGCTGTGGCGAGGGCCTCGGCCAGCCCGGCCATGCGCCCCTGATCCCGCAGGAAGCCATGGCCGAGGACCACCAGGGCCTTGGTGCGGGGCCGCTCCGGACGGTAGAGGCGGGTGTCGATGCGACAGCCCGAGATGGATTCTAAGAAGCCGGCGGTGGGTACCGCCTCTCGGGTAACCGGTGGGCCTTGGGGCTGAAGGTCTCGCGCCACCCGCGAGGGACAGCCGGCGATTGCCAGGCCGGCAAGGACACCGGCCGCAATCGGCAGGACGGGAAAGCGTCGGATCTGGCCCTGGGGTCTCATGTGGGGTTTCGGTGGGTCCCGGGGATCGGTCGTCAGTGCGGGGTTGGCAGGACGGGCCTGTGTGTGGGGCCGGAGTCCGCGATTCCCAGTCGCTCCTAATCGGACCTTGCTATACTGTCAATCTATCATGACGCCTCAAATGTAAAGATCTCGTGACGCTTGCTGTCTCGCCCGCTATCGGCCCTTCTGCCAAGGATACCGGACTCGCCTTCGCCGCCCTGACCCTGGCGTTGACCGGGTCGGGGGCCGCGGGTCTGGACGAAGCCCACCCTTCGCCGCGGTCCTCGCCGAGCACCGAGGCGGCGAACGGGGCCCATCGGATACGGCTTCCCGAGGCCCTGGCGGCCCCCCGCCGGGAGGTCCGGCTCCCCGGGGTGGGGCTGGTCTCTTACTACAGTGCGGGTCCCGAGTCCGGGACGCCACTGCTCCTGGTGCACAGCATCAATGCGGCACCCAGCGCCCTCGAGATGCGGCCCCTGTTCGACCATTACCGGGGCAGCCGCCCGGTCCTGGCCCCGGATCTGCCGGGGTTCGGGTTCTCGGAGCGCTCCGACCGGCGTTACGCGCCCGAGCTGTACGTGCAGGCCCTCACCGGCCTGTTGCGGGAGGTGATCCGCGAGCCCGTGGATCTGGTGGCCCTGTCTTTGGGCGCCGAGTTCGCCGCGGCGGCGGCCCAGGCCGTGCCGGAGCTGATCCGCTCCCTGGTGCTGCTGTCGCCCACCGGGTTCAGCACCCGTACCATGCCCGGAGGCCAGACGGGGGAGCGCGTCCATCGGGTGCTCAGCGTGCCAGGCTTAAGTCAGGGGCTATTTGCCGCCCTGACCTCGCGCCCGAGCATCCGCTATTTCCTGGGACTGTCGTTCGTGGGTCCGGTCCCACCCGAGATGATCGACTACGCCTACGCCACGGCCCACCAGCCCGGGGCCCGGTACGCGCCACTCTATTTCCTCTCCGGCCAGCTCTTCACCCAGGATGCCACCGCCCGGCTCTACGCGGGGGTGAACCAGCCGGTGCTGGTCCTCCATGACCGGGACCCGAACATCAACTTCGACCTGCTGGCCGACTTCGCGCGGGACCGGCCCCAGTGGCGGGTGGAGCGCATCGCCCCCACCCTGGGGCTCCCCCATTGGGAGAGGCCCACCGAGACCACCGCCGCCATGGACCGCTTCTGGTCGGGACAGGGCTGAGCGGCGCCAATCACCCCGGGGACGCCAAGCGGCGGCCCCGGGTCCCTGAGCGAGCGGCAGAGACCGGTCGCCCCATCGAAACACATCGCCACTCAGGCGGGAGGAATGGATGGAAGAGGCACTCGTGTTGCCGCCCCAGGCGGATACCCCGACGGATTCCACGGCGCGGGCGAGGCAGGAGAGCCTGCTCAGCCCCCGCTTCTACACCACCGACTACACGGCCATTGACAAGCTGGATATCTCGCCGGTGCGCCAGGAGTGGGACCAGTTGATGGCGGAGCTCGAGCGGGACGAGAACCGCGCCCACTTCCGGCGGGTCGAGGACTTCAGCCCCCAGGCGGAGCGCCTGCCGGAGGCCCTGCGGGAGGAGTTCCTGGACTTCCTGATCAGCTCCATCACCGCCGAGTTTTCCGGCTGCGTCCTCTACACCGAGATCAAGAAGCACGTCAGCAACCCGGACATTAAGGAGCTGATGGGCTATATGGCCCGGGATGAGTCGCGCCACGCAGGCTTCATCAACAAGTCCCTCTCCGACATGGGGGTGGCCGTCGACCTGGGCTTCCTCAAGAAGGCAAAGAAGTACACCTACTTCAAGCCCAAGTACATCTTCTACGCCACCTATCTCTCGGAGAAGATCGGGTACGCCCGCTACATCACGATCTATCGCCACCTGGAGCGCCACCCGGAGTACCGCTTCCACCCCATCTTCGAGTGGTTCGAGGAGTGGTGTAACGACGAGTACCGCCACGGGGAGGCTTTCGCCCTGATCCTGCGGGCCAACCCCCACCTTCTCCGTGGATACAACAAGCTGTGGATCCGCTTCTTCCTGCTGGCGGTCTACGCGACCATGTACGTGCGCGACCATACGCGGCCCGAGCTGTATCAGGCCCTCGGGATCGACCCCACCGAGTTCGACCATCGGGTCTTCGAGATCACCACCGCCATCAGCCGCCAGGTCTTTCCGCTCACCCTCGACACCGACGACCCCC
>Ga0209254_10005526_pt1 | contig 11629 bp, 12 predicted proteins | sample FrelakmetDIP11DI_FD_187148 | JGI IMG/M metagenome (GOLD analysis project Ga0209254, IMG submission 187148) | Freshwater lake sediment microbial communities from the University of Notre Dame, USA, for methane emissions studies - DIP11 DI (SPAdes)... | ecosystem: Environmental > Aquatic >... | reverse complement strand
GTGGTTGCCAACACTTCCACTGTGGCACTTCGATGCCGTTATGAGTGGGGGCGTCCATCCCATTGCTTTGCGGCGAACGCGATGTCAGCTGTGGGTCGAACTCGGAAGTGCGCGATCCGTGATCCGTTGACCGTGCGGGGCCGCTTTGGATAACGTCCGCCTACCAATGACCAAGGAGCCGGCAGGGGCGCCATGACGACCGAACCCGACGCGGGTGACTGGAAGAAGACCGCCTGCATTCTCTGCGCCGTCAACTGCGGCCTCGAAGTGCAGACGAACGGCGCGCACATTGCCCGCATGCGCGGCGACAAGGCGAACCCGGTGTCGCAGGGCTACGTCTGCGAGAAGTCGCAGCGCATGGACCATTACCAGAATGGTGCCGACCGCATCGATTCGCCGCTGCGCCGGCGCGCCGACGGCAGCTACGAGCGCATCGACTGGGACACGGCGATCCGTGAGATCGCCGCGAAGCTCGTGGACATCCGGGCGCGCCACGGCGGCGAGTCGATCCTCTTCTACGGCGGCGGCAGCCAGGGCAACCACCTCGGCGGCACCTACGCCGACAGCACACTGAAGGCGCTGGGGGTGAAGTACCGATCCAACGCGCTCGCGCAGGAAAAGACCGGCGAGGCGTGGGTGCAGGGCAAGATGATGGGCTGCGGCATCCACGGCGACTTTGAGCATTGCGAGGTCGCGGTCTTCGTTGGCAAGAATCCGTGGCAGTCGCACGGCTTCGCGCGGGCGCGCACGTTGCTCACGGCGATCAGGCACGATCCCGCCCGCTCGCTGATCGTCATCGACCCGCGCCGCAGCGAGACCGCTGCGATGGCGGACATCCACCTCGCCGTGCGCCCCGGTACGGACGCCTGGTGCCTCGCCTCGCTTGCTGCGATTCTCGTGCAGGAGGAGCTGCTGGCGCGCGACTGGCTCGCGGCGCACACGACGGGGCTGGACGCGATCGAGCCGGCGCTGCGGGCGATCCCGGTCGCCGAGTACGCGCGCCGCTGCGGCGTGGACGAGGCACTGCTGCGCCGGGTGGCCGAGCGCATAGCGCGCGCGAAGAGCGTGGCGATGATCGAGGACCTCGGCGTGCAGATGAACCGGCACTCGACGCTGGTGAGCTGGCTGCAGCGGCTGGTGTGGCTGTTGCCCGGCCACTTCGCGCGGCCGGGAACCAACAACGCGTTCGTGCCGCTGCTCGGGCTCTCCGCCTTCTCCAAGGGCGAGGGCGACGGAGTCCGCAAGGACGGCAGCGACGGTGCGCTGAGTCCGTGGAAGCGCAGCCCGGTCACGCAGTCGCGCATCATCATGGGGCTGGTGCCGTGCAACGTGATCCCGGAGGAGATCCTCACCGATCATCCGAAGCGCTTCCGCGCGATGTGGATCGAGAGCGCCAACCCCGCGCACTCGCTGGCTGACACGCAGCGCATGTGCGAGGCGATCGGCGCGCTGGAGCTTTCGGTCGTGGTCGATGTCGCGATGACCGAGACCGCACGCCAGGCGCACTACGTGCTGCCGGCAACCAGCCAGTTCGAGAAGGCCGAGGCCACCTTCTTCAACCTCGAATTCCCGCGCAACGGCTTTCACCTGCGGCAGCCGCTCTTCGCGCCGCGGCCGGGCACATTGACCGAGGCGGATGTCCACGCGCGGCTGCTCGAGGCGATGGGCGAACTCTCCGAGAGCGACTACCGACTGCTGCGCCGCGCGGCGCGCTTCGGGCTGACGGCGTTCGGGCTCGCGTTCGCGTGGGCATCGAAGCGCAATCCACGCATCGCGCGCTATGCCTCGGTAGTGCTGTTCCGCACGCTCGGCACGCGGCTGCCGGCGCAACTCGCGCCGGCGGCGTCGCTGTGGGGACTCGCGCACCTCTACGTGCGGCGGCAGCCGGAGGCCGCGCGCCGCGCCGGCTTCGGCGGCAACGCGCTCGGTGCCGGCAATGCGCTCTTCCAGGCGATCGTCGATTCACCGTCGGGCGTGATCTTCGCGGTCAGCGAGTACGAAGACAGCTGGAAAGCGGTGCGGCGGCCCGGGCACCGGATCGAGCTTGCCATTGCCGAGCTGCTCGCCGAGCTGAAGACGCTGGATGCCGATGTCCCGGCACCGCAGCCGGAATTTCCGTTCGTGCTGTCGGCGGGCGAGCGCCGCAGCGACACCAGCAACACCGCGGTGCGCGACGTGAGCTGGCACCGCAAGGGCGCCTACGGCACGCTTCGCATACATCCGTCGGATGCTTCGGCGCTCGGCTGCGCCGAAGGTGAATGGGTGCGCATCGTCACCGCACGTGGCGCCGCGCAGGCACCGGTCGAGATCACCGACGAGATGCAGTCCGGGCACGTGTCGCTGCCCAACGGCCAGGGTCTCGACATTCACCGTGCCGACGGCACGCTCGAGCGGCGCGGCGTCGCGGTGAACGAACTCACTGATGTGAAGGACCGCGACCCGATTGCCGGCACGCCGTGGCACAAGCACGTGCCGGTCCGGATCGAGCGCCTGGAACAGCAACGCGCGGCGGCGTAGCCGTCCCGCGCGGGCTCGGCGGCGGTCGCCGCACAGCCGTGGCGGGGTCGTCCATACTTCCCCGCAGCGTAACTGCCTGCGGGAAAGCGAAAAGATGAACCGGATGATGCGCGGGCTGGCGTTGGCGTTGGGCCTACTGATGGCGGGTGTGGTCCACGCGGCGGAATCACCGGCCGGGGCGAGCCCGGCCGCGCCGCCCCTGTGCTCCGAGGCTTGGAATCGGATGATCGACACGAAGGTGACCTCGGGCGACGGGCGGGGGCACGGGCCTGACATCGGTTCGGACGAGTGGAAGGGAACGATCGAGTTCCGGCTCGGCGTGCGGGGCAAGCCCGAGCTGCCGCCGCGCACGAGCGAAGACTGGTGCCGCGCCATCGATGCGCTCGTCCGCGCGCGCGACGCTAAGACTCGACCGAAAGCCACGACAGCGACGTCGGGCCCGACGTTCGACTGCCGCAAGGCCAAGTCGGGCAGCATCGAGGCGATGATCTGTGGCGATGCGGAGCTCGCCGCGCTCGACCGCAAGCTCGCCGGCGTTTATGCGGCTGCGACGGCGAGGGCGAAGAACGAACGCCCGCCCGTGCTGCGCGCCGAGCAGCGTGGCTGGGTGAAGGGCCGCGATGACTGCTGGAAGAGCAACGAACAGCGCGGCTGCGTGCGCGACGAGTACGTGCGCCGCATCGCCGAGTTGCAGGCCCGCTATCGGTTGGTGCCGAGCCGCGGCCCGTTCCGGTTCGCGTGCGACGGCAATCCGGCCAACGAGGTGGTCGTCCACTACTTCGTGACGGAGCCCTCGACGATGATCGCCGAGCGCGGTGACAGCGTCTCGCTGATGTTCCAGCAGCCGGCCGCCAGTGGCGCGAAGTACCAGGGCCGCAACGAATCCTTCTGGGAGCACCAGGGCGTGGCGACGATCGTCTGGGGCTACGGTGCGCCGGAGATGCGCTGCACGCTCAAGCAGTAAGCGACCGCCGGCGCACGCCGCAGTTTGTCTCTTCGCGCTTGGCCTCGCACATCGCCTCGCGCGCGGCCGTGCGCGTGGCACCACTTCTGGCCGCGCTCAGACCAGCGGCGCCGAGAGTTTCTCCGACGCGAATGCGCGCTGCACGGCCGGGCGGGCAAGCATGCGCTGCAGGTAGGGCGCCACATGCGGCAGGCTGCGCGCCGGACGCGCGAAGCTGCGGGTCCAGCGGCCGAGCATCAGCGCGTAGGGATCGACGGCGCTGAACTGCGCACCGAGCAGGAACTCACCGCCGTGCGACGCGAGCTGCCGGTCAAGCACGTCGAGCATGCCGCCCGCGCGCTCCTCGGCGCGCCGCTTCACCTGTGCGGCCGCGGCCGCGTCGCCGTCATCGACCATGCGCTCGGGATAGAAGAAGTGCATCATCATCGCCTGCAACGTATTGGTGCACCAGACCATCCACTGGTAGTAGTGCGCGCGCTGCGGCGTGCCCAGCGGTGGCGCGAACTTGCGGTCCGCGAAGCGGTCCGCCAGGTACAGCGCGATGGCGGCGGTTTCATACAGCACGAAGTCGCCGTCGACCAGCACCGGGATCTGGCCGTTGGGGTTGAGCTTCAGGTACTCCGGCTTCTTGTGTGCGGCGTTGGCCCGGTCCACCAGCAGCAGCTTGAACGGAGTGCCGATCTCCTCGAGCAGGATGTGCGGCACGAGGTTGGCGCTGCCGGGGCTGTAGTAGAGCTGGATCATCGTGGATTCCCTGTCGTTTGAAGGCGGGCGGAGGAGCGCTCAGGGCACCGTCGCGATACCTTGCCTGGCGAGCCAGGCACCGAGCGCGCCGAAGTACTCGGCAGACTGTGGCGCGGCCTGTGTCATGAGCTGCGGGTCGATCTGATCGGCCGGGGCGACGTTCGTCGCCATCGCGTGGTCGGCGCCTGCAATCTCGGCCGTATCAAGGTTCGGATGCCGCGTCGCCGCGGCACGCAATCGTTCGACCGACGGCTGCACCGGCACCCATGGATCGGCGGAGCCGTAGAGGACGAGCGCGGGCGACTTGACGCCGGAGAGGACGGCAAGCGGGTCGTGGCGGATCTCGCGGGCCCAGCGGAACTGATGCGGGTCCCTGAACGTGCGCTCCATGTAGATGAACTCGAACCACGGCTTATTGTTGGTTGCGTCGAGCAGCTTTTGGGCGCTGGCACGATCGCGCTTTCCGCGCTGAAAGTCATCGACCGCGGTACGCACGGCGATCGCCTCGTCGATATCGGCCTGCGAGTACCCCTTGATACGAAGAATGCTGGCGACCGCGAAATTCATCTGCACATCGGGAGTCGTCATCGGTGCCGAGACCGACACGGCAAATGCGGTCCGCGGGCTGCGCGATGCCGCAAGCAGGGCCAGCGATCCACCCTGGCTGAGTCCCCAGAAGCCAATGCGTTGCGGATCGATCCGCGGATCCTGTGCCAGCAGTCGCTGGGCAGCGATGCCGTCGTCCGCCAGCATTTCGTAGTCGCTGTCCTCGAGGTTCCCGGCGGATCGGCCGCTGCCGCGACGGTCGAAGACGAACACGGCGACCTTCATGGGCGGCAGCATCGCGATCAGATGCTTATAGAGCGGGTTCGTGCGCTCGGGCGACGATGCCGCATGCAGGACGACCACCGCTGGCACGCGAGTCTCGACCCTGGGCAGGTGCAGCGTGCCGCTCAGGACGGCGTCGCCGCTACGGAACGTGCACTCGTGGACTTCGACCGAGGTACTCGGCGGTGCGCTCCAGGGCGGCAACGCGCCATCGGCGGCCCCGGCGGCCGCCACGCCCGTTGTGGTCGCCGGGAGCGCAACCGCCAGTAGCGCACCGAGCGCTGGCGTCCAGCAGAGCCGAAGGTTTCTCATGCGACGACGATCACTTCTCGCGCGTTGCGAACACGGCGTTCAGTTCGGCGCCCGGCGCTGCACCTTCAAACCCCGCGAACGAACCGCGCTCAGCCAGAAGCTTCGCCGCCTGCATGAACCCACCCCACGCCGCGCGCGCCAGCGCGCCCCCGACACTGATGCGCCGCACGCCGAGTTCTGCGAGGTCGGCCACGGTCAGATCCGCCGGCCAGCCGACCAGCGCATTGACCGGTTTCGGCGCGAGCGCCTCGACCACCGCGGCGAACTGCTCGCGAGTGCGCAGTCCCGGTGCATAAAGGCAGTCGGCGCCGGCGCTGGAATACGCCTGCATCCGCGCAATCGTCTCGTCGAGGCTGGGCCGGCCCACGAGGAAGCACTCGGCACGGCCAACCAACAGCGTGTCGCCGCCCTGGTCATCGATGGCCCGTCGCGCAGCGCGCAGGCGCTCGACCGCGACGTCGGGTTCGAACAATGGCCGCACGGGATCACCGGTGGAATCCTCGATCGAGAGTCCGGCAACGCCGGCGGCGACGGCCAGCCGCACGCTTTCGGCGACGCCGGCGGCATCGCGGGCGAAGCCGCTCTCGAAGTCCGCATTGACCGGCACATCGGTTGCCTCGACCATCTCATGCAGGTGCGCGATCACCATGTCGCGCGTGACGCCGTTGTCCGGACGTGCCTTCGACCACGCGAAGCCGGCACTCGTCGTGGCGAGCGCCTTGAAGCCGAGGCTTTGCAGATAGCGCGCGCTGCCCGGATCCCACGGGTTGGGAATGACGAAGCAGCTGCTCTCGTGCAGGCGGTGAAACTCGCGCCGCTTGTCCGCGACGCTCGGGCGGGGGTTATCCATGCAGCCTCCTTCGACATGGCTTTGTACCGTAGTTGCCGGACGTCGGTGCATCCGGACCTTCGTGCGCCAGAATGCCGGCTGACCAGTACAGACCGGGCGCAACGTGACAGAAACCCTCTTTAACGACGATACCGTGCGCCGTCGCTACCGGCTGCTGCGGGGCGACGAGGAGGTCGGCTTCATCGACTATGACCCGATCGGCAGCACGTCGATCCTGATCAAGCACACCGAGGTCCGGCCCGACCTTGAAGGACAGGGCCTGGGCTCGCAGCTCCTCGAGCAGGCCCTGGCCCACATCCGCGCACAGGGCAGGACCGTCGTGCCGATCTGTCCGTACGCACTCGCCTACATCCGGCGCCACCCCGAGCACCATGCGCTGGTGCAGGAGGATCTGCGCCGCACCCTCTGACGCTGCGCGGTGGCGGGCGACAATCGGGCATCTCACCGGAGAGGAGCGGCACGATGGTCCTGGAACTCGCTGAGATCACCATCCGTCCGGGCGAACAGGCACGGTTCGATGCCGCCATCGCGCGCGGCATCGAGACCGTGATCTGCCGCGCCGTCGGATTCCGACGCGCCAGCGTTCACAAGGGCATAGAGTTGCCCGAACGCTATGTGCTGCAGATCGAATGGGACACTCTCGAGAATCACACGGTCGATTTTCGCGGCTCGCCCGCCTTCGCGGAGTGGCGGTCCATGGTCGGGCCGTTCTTCGCCCAGCCGCCGCGCGTCGAGCACTTCACTGCCGTGACGGCGGCATAACTGCTGCCGGCCCGAGGGCAGCCGCAGAAGACCCGCCGCGGTACTGTCTGCCTCCCAGTTATCGACCCGGACCACAGCCATGAGCATCGAAGCAGAGCAGGTAAGGTCCGTGGTCGAGTCGTTTGCCGACACATGGAACCGGCATGACATGGAGGCCCTGGCCGGCCTCTTTGCCGAAGACGCCCAGTTCGTCAACGTTGTCGGCCTGTGGTGGCGGGGGCGAGACGAGATTCGGGGCGCGCACGAGTTCACTCACCGGACGCTGTTCAAGTTGAGCCACTTGACGGTCGCGGACATCGACGTTCGCTTTCCGACGGCGGACATCGCAATCGCTCGTTGCCGCTGGGTGCTCGACGGACATGTCAGCCCGGAAGGCGCGGCGCTGCCCGACCGGCACGGCATCCTTGCCCACATCGTGCAGCGGGATGGGCAGCAATGGCGGATCATCGATTCGCAGAACACCGACGTGATCGAAGACGTCTTGTCGCGTCCGCAGTGACCGCTGTCCGCGCGCCAAGGAGCCGTGTTCGTCGCGAGCGGAGGCGCCGTCAGTTACTGCGGGATCAGTTTCAGTACTGAGCGCACTGCGGGTCGACGGCGCCCACTGCACTCCGCGCCAGCCTCTGGGCCGATGTAACGGCGCAGAATTCCGAGCATGCGCATCCTGGTTCTTGGCGGCACCCAGTTTGTCGGGCGCCACATCGTCGAAGCCCTGGTGGCGGCTGGCCACGCGGTCAGCATCTTGACGCGGGGCTGGTCGCCCGACGCATTACCTTCGACAGTCGAACGCCTGCGGGGCGACCGCAACCTGGGTAACGCGGGCCTGGCAGCGCTGCAGGGGCGTAGCTGGGATGCCTGCGTCGATGTCAGCGGCTATACGCCGCGGCAGGTGCGAGCGAGCGCGGAGTGTCTGCGTGCCGCCATCGGGCGGTATGTCTACATCAGTGCCGTCATGGTGTACGGGGACGCCACGGTCCGGCCGGTGTTTGAGACCCACGCGCGCGTGCCCGCGGCCGGGGAGCACGTCACGGAGGTCAACGGCGAGACGTACGGTGCGCTCAAGGTCGCGTGCGAGGACATCGTGCGGGAGGTCTATGAAGATCGCTGCACGTTGTTGCGGCCCCAGGTCATTACCGGTCCGCACGATCCCTCGGGTCGGTTCACCTACTGGCTGAGTCGTGCCGCCCTGGCGGGCGAGATGCTGGCGCCCGGCGACGGTTCGGACCACCTGCAGTTCATCGATGCACGCGATGTCGCCCGCTTCGTCGGTGACGTCGTCGAGCGCGACCTCGCCGGCTGCTTCAATCTCGCCGGGCGCAGGCTGACGTGGCGCGAGTTCATCCGCGCGCTTGGCGCGACGAACCCTGTCTGGGTGCCCGCCCCGGTCCTGCAGTCCGCCGGCGTGTCCTTCATGGAACTGCCGCTCTACCGGCCGGAGCACGGCACTTACAGCGGGCTGATGGAGGTCAGCAACGAGCGGGCGTGTTCCGCCGGCCTGCGGCTTAGCGATCTCGCAACGACGATCGTGGACACGCGCGCATGGCTGGCGGGGCAGGAGGCGTCGCTTGCGCTTTCACCGGAACGGGAGCGTGAGCTGATCACACGCGCGCGCGGCACAGACCCGAAATAAGCGCTAAGCGGCGGAGGCCGTCGGTGGCACGACTTACCAGCGTCGCACGCGGCCGGTGTCGAGGTGCACGAACTGGCTTGGGTAGTAACCGACCCCTCCGGCCTTGAGCGACACGGCGGCGTCGCGCAGGTCGGCGAGCGACACGCCAGGCAGGCGCACGTCGATCGCGCGGCCTTCCATGTGCAGACTGTGCTTGGCCACGCCGCCGCCGCGCTTCTCACGCAGCGTTGCATTCGTCGTCGGACAGCGGTAGCCGGAAATCACCTCGAACGGCAGTGCGCTGCCGACGAGCACCTGAACCTGGTGCAGCAGGTCGAAGAGCCGTGGGTCGATCGCACCAATCTCGCCGCTGTAGTGATCTCGCAGGAACCGGTTCAGTGACTTGAGCGCATCCGGCACATAGGTGTCGGAGACGGCGTAGACGAGCTGGATGCGCTCGAGCGTATGCGTGTGGACGAATGACAGTGCGCGGCCGTCGGGCACGCTGGCGCGCGCGCCAGCCAGCGGCAGCAGGCTGCTGGCGGCCAGACCGACCGAGTGGCCGAGGAAGCGGCGACGCGCGATGTGGCGGGGATGATTCATGAATTAGGGGCGAGTTTCAGGGGCGAGTGATCAGCGGCGGTCGCGGCTGGCGCAGGGCTGCGTCCAGGGCGCGGTCGTGGCCGTAAATGTCGTCGAAGAAATGGATGCGACCGTCCTTGACGATAGCAGTCGCATAGGCAATCACGACCGGAATCGGGTCGGCAAGGCGTACCGTGCTCGGGCTAGTCCCTGTCATCGCCTGGCGGATCCGCGCCTCGGTCCAGTCCGGCAGACCCTGCAGCGCGAAGACGGCCAGCGCCACCGGCTGCTCGATGCGGATGCAGCCGTGGCTGAAGTCGCGCCGGTCGCGCTCGAAGAGCTGCACCGCCGGCGTGTGGTGCAGGTAGATGTTTTCGCGGTTCGGAAAGACGAACTTGATGTCGCCGAGCGCATTGCGCGGCCCCGGTCGCTGCCGGATTCGCGCGCGGCCGGCAGTGACCGCGTCCAGCATCCCGGGCGTCAAGGATTCGACGACCTGGCCCTGCGCGGTCACGAACTCGAAGCCTTCGCGATCGAAGTAAGCGGGGTCGCGCCGCAGCCGGGGCATGACTTCACCGCGAGCGATGGACGGCGGTACGTTCCAGTACGGCTGGAACTCGATGAAGCGCATCTGCTCTTCGAGGAGCGGCGTGCGCGTGTCCATCGACTTGCCGACGATGATCTTCATCGTTTCGCGCACGAGGATCCGGTCGCCCTGCACCTCGTAGGCGCGCAGCACGAACTCCGGAACATTAATGACGATCATGCGCGGGCCGTGCAGCAGCGGCGTCCAGCGCAGGCGATCGAGCGAGAGCACGATCTGGCGCGCCCGCGCGGCCGGCGGCACCTCCAGCTGCGCCAGCGTTGCCTTGCCGACCATGCCATCTGCTTTCAGGCCGTGGCGACGCTGGAACGAGATGACAGCATCTAGCACCGCGCCGTCGTAGGTCACCGTGGGTGCGCCATCCGGCGCCAGGTCACCGAGCGCGATCAGGCGCTCGCGCAGCCGCACCAGCCCGGCGTAGGGCTGGCCGGGCTCCAGCTTGGGCGGACTCCCTCGAGTTCCAGCGGGCAGCGCCGGCAGCGGCGTATTCCACGCGGGATCGTCGGCCAGCGCGCGGTAGCGCGCCAGTTCGGTCCGCAACTGTTCGTACTGCCATAGACGGGGTGCCGCTTCACTGGCCGCCTCGCGCAGTCGTCCGCGGGCCAGCGCGTCCTGCAGGTACGCGGCCGGATCAAACGGATTTCGATTCGGTGCGGTGCGGCCGTACGGCAGCTGTTGCGCGCTGATGCGACCGCCATGCACGTCGGCCAGGTAACGCTCCATCGCAGCGGTCAGCCTCTGCGCTAGATAGGCGATCGTTGCCGCATCGAGCGGCTCCTGCGTCGCGCGCTGCATCGACCGCACCAGCGCGTCCGCGTCGTAGTCCTGCGGTTCCAGCCCGTGGCCGGCAGACGCTGCCAGGATTTCCATCGCCTGCAGCGCCGACGCTGTCGGCCGGGTACCGTCGAACCAGGCCAGTCGCTCGCTCGCCCAGGGTGCGTCGCTGCGCAACACTGCGGCGAACATCGCGCACAGCGCGACAAAAGCGATCAACAGTGTTCTTTCAGTGCGCCGCATGCCTCCATTGTTGAACATGCGGGTGCGGATGCGATGACCCTGCGCATCCTTCGATCACCGGCTTAGGGGCCGGCGACGTGCGGGCGTGTGCTGAGCGCGGTTCAGTGACCCAGCGCTCGCGGTCGGGCGGTCAACAGTCCGCGGCCGCGCGCGATCCACGTCGCGATGCTGCTCCAGAGCCGGTTCACGACATGCTCCGCCGCCTCCCGGCGCAGCCTCGCGGCCCGCGCACGCATGAAATCGAGGATCTCTTGCTCGCGGTTCACGCGCGCCTCGGCCGCCGGCACCACATGCACGACGGCCGACCCGCTGGTCGCGCTGGCGAGGATCAGCTCGGTGCCCCTCACGTCGAAGCGCTCTCCGGCCGCGAGGACGATGTCATCGCGCAGGCGCTCCTGCGTGATCCAGACCTTGCCGCGCAGCGCGAATATCGCTGCGCCGACGGGCAATTGCATCGGCAGCGGTGCATCGTCCAGACTCAACGTTACGTCGGCATCGAAAATTTGCAGGTTCCGGTTCATCATCTGCACCTCGTTCGTTTGACGGGACGAACTGTCGCTCCGGCACGGCGGGACGACAAACGACTTTCCGGGATGAGACGCATGAGCAACGGGAATGCCTAGGCAGCGCGACCTGCCGCTCTCGCTCGATCTGCTGCGGGGCTTCGAGGCCGCGGCCCGCCTGCTGTCCTTCACCTCGGCGGCCTCCGAACTCTTCATCACCCAGTCGGCGGTCAGCCGCCAGGTGCAGCAGCTCGAAGAGCAGTTGGGCGTCAAGCTCTTCGAGCGGCGCACGCGCGCGCTGGTATTGACCGAAGCCGGCGCGCTCTACTTCCGCGAA
>Ga0209254_10005525_pt1 | contig 11630 bp, 13 predicted proteins | sample FrelakmetDIP11DI_FD_187148 | JGI IMG/M metagenome (GOLD analysis project Ga0209254, IMG submission 187148) | Freshwater lake sediment microbial communities from the University of Notre Dame, USA, for methane emissions studies - DIP11 DI (SPAdes)... | ecosystem: Environmental > Aquatic >... | reverse complement strand
TCGACGCCTGGATCGACAAGCCGGTCAAGCCGGAGAACCTGCTCAATACGGTCAAGCGCTTCCTCAAGTAGGCGCCAAACCAAACCATTACCGCCGGGCTACTGCTGTCGAAGGCAGTAGCCCGGTTGTTTTCTTGCGATTCGTATGGCTTCCAAAACGTTGATCGTGGGCCTGGGCAATGCCATCCTGACCGACGACGGGGTGGGCATCCACGCCGTCCGTGCCGTGGCGGCCCGCACCCAGCCGGCCGATCTGGTTTTTTCCGAGGCGAGCGTCGGAGGGCTACGGCTGCTTGATACCCTCGCCGGCTACGAGCGCGTCATCCTGGTCGACGCCATCCAGACCCCCGGCGGCCGGGTGGGCGACGTCTATCTGCTGCACCCAAACGACCTGCGTGCATCGCTCCATTCAGGCTCGACGCACGACCTGTCGCTGCCTGGCGCACTGGCCCTGGGCCGCCAATTGGGCCTGGTGTTGCCCACCGACGACGCTGTGACTATCGTCGCCGTCGAGGTTGAAGACGTGCTGACCTTTGGCGAATCGTGCACACCTGCCGTGGCGGCCGCCATCCCGTGGGTCGTCGAAATGGTGCTGGCCTGCATTCTTAATGATCGAGAGCTTTGACAAAGATACCGATCTGCTGTAGAATCACTATCCTGGATGAGGAAAGGACCTCAGCGATAGGGGCTTACAAGGGGCTTGGGAGCAAAAGGTCGCCGGGCGTGCCCGGACCCTTGGTTTCGCGGTCCCTTTTTTGTTGTCAGACAGTCTGCACCAACACGATGCAGCAGTGATGTGTCCTACAGGGCAGAAAGAGGAGGACTATGGCTCCATTAGAAGCAGTCCGTCCCGTAGCGACCTCTCCTGCGGAGATGGAAGCGATCAACGAGGCAATTGCCACCTGCTACCAGTGTGGCACCTGTTCAGCCACTTGCCCCACCGCCTATGCAATGGACTATTCTCCCCGGGCGTTGTGGCGGCTGGTGGAGCTGGGGCTCCGCGACGAAGTGCTGGCTTCAAACACATTCTGGATGTGCACGGCCTGCTACAGCTGCACGGTGCGTTGCCCCCGCGACATCAAGATCACCGAGATGATGCGCAGCCTGCGCGAGGTGTATATCGACCAGGAGGTCGGCCCGCTGCAAGGAGGGCTGGGAGGCATGTTGGAGGCGGTGGCTGCCAGCCGCAACATCGCCAACGAGCCCAACGAGACGCGCTTGATCTGGAGTGAAAACCTGCCCGAGCGGCCGCCCCAGTTGGAGAAACGCCAGGCCGAGGTGCTCTACTTTATCGGCTGCGTCGGCGCCCTCTTCCCCCAGACCTACGCCGTGCCCCAGAGCTTTGTGCAGATCTTGGGGCAGGCGGGAGTGGACTATACGGTGCTGGGCGGGGAAGAGTGGTGCTGCGGCTATCCGGTGTACGGCGCAGGCCGCAAAGAGCGGGTCAAAGAGCTAGCCGAGCACAACTATGCCCGGCTGGCCGAGAGCGGGGCCAAAGTACTGGTCGCCTCGTGCCCGTCCTGCTACTACACCTGGCACCACCTCTACCCCGAGATCCTGGGCGAGCCGGCGCCGGTTGAGATCCTGCACTCGACCCAGTTCATGGCCCGGCTGATCGAAGAGGGACGACTGACGCTGGGGCCGGTGGAGGACGTGGTCACCTACCACGACCCGTGCGACCTGGGCCGCAAGAGCGGCGTGTACGATGCGCCCCGCCAGGTTCTGAGGAGCATCCCGGGCCTGACTTTCGCCGAGATGGCCCAAAGCGGCCCGAACAGCCTGTGCTGCGGCGGCGGCGGCGACATTGCCATGTACGCCGGCGACGTAGTGGTCGGCGTGGCCCAGCGCCGCATGAAGCAGGCGGAGGCTGTGGGCGCCCGCTACATCGTGTCGGCCTGCCAGCAATGCAAGCGCACCCTGGCCGAAGGGGCGCGCAAGGCACGCATCCGCATCAAGCCGATCGACATCACCGAGCTGGTGTTGATGTCGGTGCAGAACGCGCAGGCCGGCCTCCAGTTGGAGGCCAAACCACCCGAGAAGCAGCGAGCCGGCAAGCCCAGGAAATGGGGCGAGCCAGTACCTGCACCACAGGGATGAATTGAGGTGACTGTATGAACAAACCTAGAGTCGGCGTCTACATCTGCCAGTGCGGGTCCAACATCGCCGCCACGGTGGATACCCAGGCCGTGGCCCAGTTCGCCCAAGGGCTGGACGGCGTGGTGCTGGCCCGCGTCAGCAAGTACACCTGCTCTGACCCAGGGCAGAACACGATTCGCAAGGACATCAAGGAATACAAGCTGGACCGCGTGGTCGTCGCCTCCTGCACGCCGCGCATGCACGAGCCCACCTTCCGCCGCACCCTGGCCAGCGCTGACCTGAACCCCTACTTTCTGGAGATGGCCAATATCCGCGAGCAGGTGTCGTGGGTTCACCTGCCGGGCGAGGCGGCCACCAACAAGGCCATGGACCTGGTGGCCGGGGCGGTGGAGCGGGTGCAACTGCACCGCGACCTCCACCCCCGCAAGACCCCGATCGAGCCGTCGGCGCTGGTGGTGGGCGGCGGCATCGCCGGCATCCAGGCGTCGTTGGACATCGCCGAGGCCGGCTACAAGGTCTACCTGGTCGAGCGGGAGCCGTCCATAGGCGGCAAGATGTCGCAGCTCAACAAGACCTTTCCCACCCTCGACTGTGCCACCTGAATTCTGGGGCCCAAAATGATGGATGCCGGTCGGCATCCCAACATCAAGCTCCTGAGCTACAGCGAGGTAGTCGACGTCCACGGCTACGTGGGCAACTTTGACGTCAAGGTCAAGATGAAGCCGCGCTACGTGAACCTGGAAAAGTGCACCGGCTGCGGCGCGTGCATGGAAGCCTGCTCGTGGAAGGACCGGGTGTTCGCCGAGTATGAGGCGGGGATGGGGCTGCGCGGCGCGGCCTATATCCCCTTCGCCCAGGCTGTGCCGATGAAGGCCGTGATCGACCCCCACTCCTGCCTGTTCCTGACGCGGGGCAAATGCGGCCAGAAGTGCCTCCAGGCGTGTGAGGCGGGAGCCATCGACTTTGAGCAGAAGGATGAGTTCCTCGACATCAAAGTGGGCACAGTGGTGCTGGCAACCGGCTTTGACCTGACCGACGACCCGTCGTTGGTCCGCTATGGTTATGGCATATACGACAATGTGATCGACGGCATGCAGTTCGAGCGGCTGTCGAGCGCAGCCGGCCCGACCGGGGGCAAGATCGTCACCCGCGACGGCCGCGTGCCCGAGACGACCGTTTTCCTGCACTGCATTGCCAGCCGCGACGAGCAAGCCCACGAGTATTGCTCGCGCGTCTGCTGCATGTATGGCACGAAGCAGGCCCACCTGGCCCAAGAAAATACGGGGGGCCAGGTCTACCAGTTCTACATCGACATGCGCACCGCCGGGAAGGGCTACGAAGAGTTTTACAAGCGGATGCAGCACGAGGGGATCCACTATGTGCGGGGCAAGGTGGCCGAGGTGCTGCCCGACCCGGCCGGCACCGGCAAGCTGCTGGTGCGCGGCGAGGACACACTGCTGGGCCGCTACGTCGAGCTGGCAGCCGACATGGTGGTGCTGCTGACCGCCATGCAGCCGTCTGAAGGTTCCAGGGAGATCGGCAAGCTGTTTGGCGTGTCGGTCGACAAGGACGGCTTTTTCCAGGAGGCGCACCCCAAGCTGCGGCCGGTGAGCACCACGACCGAGGGCGTTTTCCTGGCCGGCTGCTGCCAGAGCCCGCGCGACATCCCCGATACGGTGGCCCACGCCAGCGGCGCCGCCTCCCAGGCGCTGGGGCTGCTGAGCAAGGGGGAGGTGGAGATCGACCCCACCATCGCCGAGGTGGTCCCCGAAAGGTGCTCGGGCTGTGGCGAGTGCATCCTGGCCTGCCCCTACCACGCCATCGAGCGGGTTCCTTCGGAAGGCAAGGCCCAGGTCAACGTCGCCCTGTGCAAAGGCTGCGGCACGTGCGTTGGCGCCTGCCTGGCCAAGGCGATCATCGGCCACCACTTTACCGATCAGGAGCTGGTAGCCCAGATCGAGGGCATTTTTGAGCGGGCACCCGTGCTGGAGTTTGATTAGGAGGTCAATGGATCATGACAGAAGCAACCGAAACTTTTGAACCGCGCATCGTCGGGTTTCTGTGCAACTGGTGCAGTTATGCCGGCGCCGACGCGGCCGGCACGGGGCGCCTGAAATACTCGCCCAACATGCGCGTGATCCGGGTCATGTGCTCAGGCCGGGTCGCGCCAGAGCTGGTGATCCGCGCCTTTCGCGAGGGCGCCGATGGGGTGATGGTCCTTGGCTGACACATCGGCGACTGCCACTATGTTAGTGGCAATCATCGAACCGCCAAGCGGTTCCCCATGCTGCGCCTTCTGCTGAGTCACGTCGGCATCAACCCCGATCGGGTCAAGCTCGACTGGGTTTCTTCGTCCGAGGCGAACCGCTTTGCCGAGGTCGTGCGGACCTTCACCGAGCAGGTCCGGGCCTTGGGCCCACTGGAAACGAGAAGGACGGCGTAAGATGGAACGACTGGATCTGCTGCGAGACGCCGTTAAGAACCTGTTGGACAGCGGCCAGGTGGATGGGGTGCTGGCGCTGCGGGCTGCCTGGCCGGAATCCGCACCGCATCTGTTCCGCCCCGGCGACGATGTGAGCAACCTGGTGCTGTGGCCCAAGTATCAACTGCCCAAGATCCTCGACCTGCTGTTGACCGCCAATCCGGAAGCCCGGCTGGGCATGGTCACCCGCGGCTGCGAGGAGCGGGGGTTGATCGAGCTGGCCAAGCACAACCAAGTGGACCTGGCCCATGTAACGCAGATCGGCCTGGCCTGCACCGCCGAGGAGCGCGACCTGTGTCGCTGTGCCTGGCCTTATCCCAGCCGGATCGACGTAGGCGACAAGGTGGACGGGATCGCCGATGCGCTGGTGGCCGACCACGAAAAGCTATCTCCAGAAGAGCGGACGGCCTTTTGGAAACAGCAGTTCGCCCGGTGCATCAAGTGCTACGCCTGCCGCACCGCCTGCCCGCAGTGCTTCTGCGAGACGTGCGTGCTGGAGGACAACCTGTGGGTCCAAAGCGCCGCACTGGGGACACCTTTTCCGGCCTATCACCTGATCCGGGCCTACCACACCGTCGCCAAGTGTGTGGGCTGCACCGAATGCGAGCGGGCCTGCCCGGCCGACATCCCCCTGACGGTACTCTACACGCTGCTGCGCCGCGACGCCGAGGAAACGCTCGGCTATGTGCCGGGGCGCAGCGTGGACGAGCTGCCGCCGCTGGTGGTGGAATTGGCCGGAGACCGAGGAGGGTAACGAATGGAATACAAGAACGTTCTCAGCACGTGCATCTATTGCGGTACCGGTTGCGGGTTGTTCCTGGAGGTGCTAGACGGCAAGGTGGTCGGCACTCTGCCGGTCAAGGGGCACCCGATCAGCGAGGGCAAGCTGTGTGTCAAGGGCTGGAACGCCCACAGCTTTATCTACCATCCCGACCGGCTGACGACACCTCTGATCCGCGACCGGAAGGGCGGTGAGCTGCGAGAGGCCACGTGGGATGAGGCGCTGGACCTGGTGGCCAGCCGGCTGAACGGCATCAAGGCCGAATTTGGGCCGGATGCCATCGCCTTTTTGTCCTCGGCCAAGTGCACCAACGAGGAGAACTATTTACTGAACAAACTGGCGAGGGCAGCGGTCGGCACCAACAACATCGACCACTGCGCCCGCCTCTGACACGCCCCCACGGTGGCCGGTCTGGCCGCCGCATTTGGCAGTGGGGCAATGACCAACAGCATCCCGGAATTCGAAGACAGTGACTGTCTGCTGATCACCGGCTCGAACACGACCGAGGGGCACCCGCTGATCGCCACCCGCGTGCTGCGGGCCAAGAAAAAGGGCGCGAAAATAATCGTCGTCGACCCGCGTTCCACCCAGATCGCCCGGCTGGCCGACATCTATCTGGCCCAGCGGCCCGGAACCGACGTGGCCTGGCTGAACGGCTTTATGAACGTCATCATCAACGAAGGGCTGCAGAACCAGGCGTTCATCGACAGCCGGACCGAGAATTTTGAGGAGCTCAAAGCCGCAGTCGCCGACTATACGCCGGAGCGGGTGGAGGCGATCACCGGCATCCCGGCAGAGGACCTAGCCCGGGCAGCCCGGATTTATGCCAAGGCAGAGCGGGCCGCCATCCTGTACACCATGGGCATCACCCAGCACACGACCGGCGTGGACAATGTGCTGTCTTGCGCCAACCTGGCGATGCTGACCGGGCAGATCGGGCGGCCGAGCACGGGCGTCAACCCGCTGCGCGGCCAGAACAACGTGCAGGGGGCGTGCGACATGGGCGGCCTGCCCAACGTCTATCCCGCCTACCAAGCAGTGACGATCGAGGCGGTCCATACCAAGTTCGAGCAGGCGTGGGGCTCCGCCGGGCCGATGAAGGTGGGGCTGACGGTCGCCGACATGGTCAACGCTGCCCACCACGGCACGGTCAAGGCGCTGTTTATCATGGGCGAGAACCCGATGGTGTCTGACCCGGACCTCCACCACGTGCAGGCGGCTCTGGAGCAGTGCGAATTCCTGGTGGTGCAGGATATCTTTCCTACCGAGACGGTCGCGTTAGCCGATGTGGTGCTGCCCGGCGTCAGCTTTGCCGAGAAGGAGGGCACCTTCAGCAACACCGAGCGGCGCATCCAGAAGGTGAACAAGGCGGTCGAGCCGCTGGGCAGCGCCTGGCCTGACTGGAAGATCGTGGCCGAGTTGGGGGCGCGCATGACCAGGGGACGCGAGGTGCCACCCACCGCCCAGTTCGCCGGCTGGCAGTACGATTCGCCGGCAGCGATCATGCAGGAAGTTTCAGCCCTGGCGCCCAGCTACGGCGGTGTGACCTACGAGCGGCTGGAGCGGCTGGGCTCGCTGCAGTGGCCGGTGCCCAACGCCGACCATCCCGGCACGCCCTTCCTGCACAAAGACAAATTCGCCCGCGGCACGGGGCATTTCACGCCGGTGACGTTCAAGGAGCCGGCCGAAGCGCCCGACGAGGAGTATCCGCTGACCCTGACGACCGGGCGGTCGATGTTCCACTATCACACCGGCAGCATGACCCGCCGCTCGGAAAAGCTGGACCGGGAGCTGCCGGAAGGCTATGTCGAGATCAGCCCTGAAGACGCGGTGCGGCTGGGGCTGGGCAAGTCGGCCCGGGTGCGGGTGATCAGCCGCCGGGGGGAGATCGAGACCAAGGTGTGGATCACCAAGCGGGTGCCGCCCGGCCTGGTGTTCATCCCGTTCCACTTTGCCGAGGCGGCAGCCAACATGCTGACCAACCCGGCGATGGACCCGGTGGCCAAGATCCCGGAGTACAAGGTCGCCGCGGTGCGCCTGGAAAAGATCGCCTGACGGTCCTGATCCATATAGAAAAAAGCCCTCGGTGGCGGGCTGCCACCGAGGGCTTTTTCATACAAGTAACCCCTTCACATCGCGCAGCAGGGCCAGCGCCTGCCGCAGCCGGGCCTGGTTCTCCGGCAGGTTGGTCCACAGGCTTGCACCGGACGAGTGCGGCAGGGGCAGGATCTGCCGCCCATCCACCTCAAAGAGATGCCCCACCGACTCCTCCAGCCGGATTGGCCGGCCCAGCAGGGTCTCGATGGCCAGGCCGCCCACGGCCAGCAACAGCCGAGGCCTGACCAGGGCCAGCTCACGGTCAAGGAAGGGCCGACACAGCCGTTGTTCGGCGCGGCTCGGCCTGCGGTCGCCCCGGCCGCTGGGATGCCTGCCGGGGTAACACTTGGTCACGGCGGTCATGTGATAGGCGGCGCGGAAGGCAGCCTCGTCGAAACCGGCCTCGGCCAGCCACTGAAAGAGCCGGCGCCCGGCCGAAGCGTTGAACGGCCGCCCGGCCTGGACCTCGGTGATGCCCGGCGCCTGGCCGACCAGCATGAGGGGCGCCGGGGCCGGCCCGGAAAAGACGGCGCCCGGCGTGATGGGATAGCCTGCATCCAGGCAGCGGCGGCAGGCCCGCATGTCGGCATCGAGCGCCACCCACTCGCAGGTCACCGGCTAGCTGCCTTCCTCGACCAGCCGGATCGACATCACGATTTCGCTTTTCAGGCTGGCCGCCACCGAGCAGTATTTCCCCTCGGCCAGGTGCACGGCATCCCAGACCGCCTTTTCCGACAGGTTGTGGCCGCGGACCACCCACTCGATCTCGATCTTTTCAATGGTCCAGGGCGGATCGGGCGCGTTTTGCTTGGTGAGGTGGGCTTGGACGCCCGTCACTTTCTGCCGCTTCTTTTGCAGGATGGCGACCAGGTCGATACCCGCGCACGCGGCCAGCGCGGCCAGCAGCATATTGGGCGGCTTGAAAGATCGGGGGTCCGAGCCGGTCAGGATGGTGTGACCGGCGTCGTCGGCCGCTTCGAAAAGCTCTCCACCCATCCATGTAACTTCTACGGTTGACATATCATCTCCTCGGTTTTCTAAGGGGCGACGTAGATCATGCCCACGCCCAGCGCTTCCAGGGCTTCCTCGACGTGGTAGCACACCAGGTAGCTGGGATCGTCCAGGAGCCGGCATAGTGGCTCGACGGCCTGTTCATCGCCGATGCGACCCAAAGCCCGCACGGCCAGCAAGCGGGCGCCGGCCTGTGGGGCCTGGAGCGACGCAGTCAGCGCCCCCACGGCCGGCGAGCCGATCATAGTCAGGGCATCGGCGGCAATGCCGGCGACAAAGGCACTGCCGTCGGCCAGCCGGGCAGCCAGGGCTGTTGCTGCTGAGCCGGCCCCGATATGGCCCAGCGCCAGCGCAGCGCAAGCGCGCACGTCGGGCTCGGCGTCGTCCAGGGCCTGGACTAACGGTCCCACAGCGGCCTCTCCGCCGATCTCGGCCAGGGCCCGCGCCGCCCACCAGCGGGTCTCGGCGTCCTGAGCTCCGATCAGCAGATTAGCCACCGGCTCGACGGAGCTGTCGCCCAGGCAGCCCAGCGCCTGCGCGGCCGCCTCCCGCGACTCGTCATCGCCGGAGGTCAGGTTAGCAAGCAGGTCCTCAAGACTGACTGGCACGGCAATCCGCTCGGCGCTCAGGGCCGCGAAAAACCAACCGTCGTCCGGCAGGACCGGGACATAGACCAGGTGGGTGGAGCAGCGGCAATCAGACGAACCAAAGCCGGGCGCCACCACCTGGGCGCCGGGCAGGCCACGCAGGGCGGCCGCCCAGGCGCACTCCTGTCGCTCGCCTGCCGCGCATCCCCAGGCGCCACCCCAGATCGCCTGTTCTCGCAAATAGTCGATATGCCAGCGGGCACGCTTGTCCGGTCCGAGCCGCCGCCCGTGCCGCGCCAGGCGAGCCGGCAGACCACCTGACCCTCGGGCGCTGCCGGCGTACAGGTACCAGCCTGCCGGCAAGTCGAGCGCGCCTAGTCGGCCGACATGGAGCGTACGCGGTGCGCCCAGCCGCAGCGCCAGCACGTAGCTGCCGATCAACCCGATTTTGCCTGTGCTTGAAGCCGGGACGCCAGGGCGTGGGCGGTCACAGCCAGATCGCGCAGTTCCTGGGCCAGCCGCTGCGCGTCGGAGACACTCTCGGCCATGTCAACGGCAGAGGGCTGCACCGACCCACCCTCTGCCCATTCGGTCCCCGGTCTCGACGCAGTCGCGAGCTGGGCCTTGAGAGCATCTATGGTCTGGCTATTGTTGAGCGCCACGGCGACGAAATCGGCCAGGATGCCCAGCAGGTAACGGTCGTTGTCGGCAAAGGCACGATCGGTCTTGGCGTCTACCGCCAACACACCGCCGACCTTGTCGCCGAGGCGCACCGGCACAACCAGTCGCGTGGCCTGGCCGGCGCCGGCGCTGCCCTCGCTTCGCTCGCCGAACGTGGCCTGGCCGGTGCGGGCGACCTCGGCCGCCAGCGGATCGGCACCGGGCACGCGCTGGCACCTGGCCTTCGAGTCCGAGGGGCCACGCACGGCCCGGCACTCTAGCTGTCGCGTCTCGAGATTGGCCAGGAGGAGCTGTGCGGATTCGGCCCCGGTCAGGTAGAAGGCCGCCTCGACGGCGACGCGCAGGACATCGTCGGGGTCCTGGAGGGCGCTCAGCGCTTTGTTCATGCTGCACAGGCTGTGAAGCTGGCGGACCCGCTCCTCCAGGTGGCGGGTGACCGCAACCCCTTCTTTCAAGCCCATCGTCTCGCGGCGCAGCCGCCGCTCACTCAGCGCCCGCTCTACCGCGTCGAGCATCTCTTTGACTTCGTAGGGCTTGATGATGTAATCCTTGACGCCCTGGCGAAAGGCCTGGATAGCGGCCTGCTCAGAGCCATAGAAGGTGGTGAGGATCACCGGGGTGTCGCAGTCTGCCTTACGCAGCGCGCCCAGTACCTCCAGGCCCGACATGCGGGGCATTTTTAGATCCATGATGATCAGGTCTGGCTGCTCGGCGAACGCCTTGTCCAGACCGTCCTTGCCGTCCATGGCGGTTACGACCTTGTATCCCTCGGGGCGCAGGATACTGTTGGCCAGGAACAGCAGGTTCTCGCGCCGGTCGTCGACGACCAGAATCTTCTCGCCGCTCATTGCCGCTCTCCGTCGGAAACTGTCAACGTCTTGTCACAGTATAGCAGATTTTCCGGCAGGCGGCAAGCGGCAGACGGCAAACAGTAAACAGTAGGCAAATGGCCTCGAGGTTGACAGGAGGCTTGAATCGGGGTAATATCGGGATATGAGACTATCCTACGAGCCGATCACCCTAAATCTGGAAATCCCCTTCCGCATTGCTCACGGGGTCAGCCCGGCGCGGCATAACGTGCTGGTCTGCATCGGCGATGGGGAGACGGAAGGGATGGGCGAGGCGGCGCCCGTCCGCCAGCATCACGAGACCCAGGCAGGTGTGCTCGATTACCTGGCCGCCCTACCGTCTATCCCTGACGACCCGTTCGGGCTGGAAGAGATCCTGGCCGGGCTGCCGCCCGGCTCGCAAGCGGCGCGGGCGGCGATCGACATTGCCCTGCACGACCTGATCGGGCAGCGGCTGGGGCTGCCCCTGTACCGGCTGTGGGGTCTGAACCCGGCGCGCGCACCAGAGACGTCGTTCACCATCGGCCTGGGACCGGTTGAAGAGGTGCGCGACAGGGCCCGCACGGCGTCGGCCAGGTTTTCGATCCTCAAGCTCAAGCTGGACAGCGATACGGCCAACTGCCTGACCCTGGCGCGAGCTCTGCGCGAGGCCAGCGACGCCCGCCTGGTGGCCGACGCCAACTGCGCCTGGACCGAGGAGCAGGCGCTATATCTGATCCCGGCCCTGGCGGTGCTAAGCATTTTTGTTTCCAGCTTTTTAGAGTCTGTAGGGAAGCAGGCTTACAAATTATTGGCATTTATATTACTGGCTTATTCGGCCGGGATATCTCTTTTGGGAGGGCTGACCACAATTGCCGTACCTCCGATGTCCGAAGCGATGGTACTGGGGTCGCGATACAACTTTCTGTTTAATTGGGAATATCTGCTGGATAACAAAAGCAGTAGTTATATTTATAAAACGTTTTTTTCGCAGATACCGCTGTGGCAATACGCCCTGCCGATTTACCTGGCGGTGATGACTGTGGCCGGAGGACTATTATTTGTAAT
>Ga0209254_10005524_pt1 | contig 11630 bp, 10 predicted proteins | sample FrelakmetDIP11DI_FD_187148 | JGI IMG/M metagenome (GOLD analysis project Ga0209254, IMG submission 187148) | Freshwater lake sediment microbial communities from the University of Notre Dame, USA, for methane emissions studies - DIP11 DI (SPAdes)... | ecosystem: Environmental > Aquatic >... | reverse complement strand
CTGCCGCTTCGTTTCCGTCCACCGCGATCATGTTCCTGCTGGCCATTGGACAAGTCCCTCCACGAGGTTACCGACGGTGCTGGGGACGTTTTCTGCACGATGCGGGCCAGGCCAGGACTGCCGGGATCGACCTTCCCCGGGCATCTGGCCCCGCAACCTTTGCGGGGGGCGGGTGGTTTGAGTGATTTCTTGCGGGCCTGGCGGCGCTGCGTTTTCCCTGGCCACCCCGCGGCTGGCGGGCGTATATTGACGATCGAGGGAGCGTTGCTCCCAATGGAGGCGAGCATGAAGGCCGCGCCCGATGCTCCCATCCGGACCAGCGCCACGGTCCTCGACCGGATTCTGACGACCGGTCGTCCCACCCTGATCGTGTTCGAGACGCCCGGTTGCGAGCCCTGCGAGGCGCTGAGGCCCACGCTCGACCAGCTGGCCTGCGAGTTCCGGCACCGCGTGCTCGTCGTGCGGGTCACCGACTCGGCCGAAGGGTGGCTCGCCGCCCGCTACCACCTGTCGTTCGTGCCGACCCTGCTCTTCTGGCGGGGCGGCAGGGAGCAGTGCCGCATCAAGGGGAACCCTGGGCAGGCGGCCGTCCGCGCCCACGTGGAGTTCCTGCTGACGGGCGAGTGCCCGCCGGACCCGGCCGAGGGACCGCGCCACACGCTCGAGGCCCGCTTCGGGGGGTCCCCGAGGACGGAGGGGCCGAGGGCGCTGCTCACCTGAGGGCCGCGCCTGAGGGTGCCCCCAGGCACCCGAAGGATCGTTGTTTCCGTTACGGAGAGCCTGGAGGAAGGCCTTCCTCAGGGCCCCGCGAAACGGACCAGATCCCTCGTGTCCCCGCTAGTCTGGGGGACACGAGGGTGCGGCGCGTCCCCGCTACTCCAGGGCCCGCTCAGGTGCCCCCCGCCTCGCTGACAGGTTCGCCGGTTCCTGGTACTCCTTCAGCTTGTACTGGATCTTGCGCGCGCTGATGTCCAGGATGGCCGCGGCCTTGGAGGTGCTGCCGCCCACCGCCTCGAGCGTCCGCAGGATCGCCTCCCGTTCGATGTCGGCGAGCGTGCTGCCCGGGATGCGGACGCCGAGGTTCATGCCCCCTGCGGGCGGCTTCGCGGCCTCTCCCCCGGCCGCCTTGCGCAGGGTGGGGAAGTGGGCCGGGGTGAGGGTCGGGCCGTCGGAGAGGACGACCGCGCGCTCCATCGCGTTCTCCAGCTCGCGCACGTTGCCGGGCCAGGGGTGCGAGAGCAGCAGGGCCAGGACGTCGTCCGAGATGCCCTTCAGCTCCTTGCCGTTGGCGTCCGCGTACTTGCGCAGGAAGTGGTGGGCGAGGAGCGGGATGTCGCCGGGCCGCTCACGCATCGTCGGGATGTGGATCTCGATGACGTTCAGCCGGTAGAAGAGGTCCTCGCGGAAGGTGCCCTCCTCGAGCTTCTTCTGGAGGTCGCGGTGGGTGGCGGCCACGATGCGCACGTCCACCTTGAAGGTCTTGTTGCCGCCCACCCGCTCGAACTCCCTCTCCTCGAGGAAGCGCAGGAGCTTCACCTGCACGGTGGGGGTGATGTCGCCGATCTCGTCGAGGAAGAGCGTGCCGCCGTCGGCGGCCTCGAAGCGGCCGGCCCGGGTGTAGACGGCGCCGGTGAAGGAGCCCTTCTCGTGGCCGAAGAGCTCGCTCTCGAGAAGCGTCTCCGGCAGCGCGGCACAGGCCACCTTGACGAAGGGCCGGCTGCGCCGGGGGCTGTGCTGGTGCAGCGCCTGGGCGAAGAGCTCCTTGCCGGTGCCGCTCTCGCCGAGGAGCAGGACCGAGGCCGACGAGGGCGCCACCTGGCGGATGGTCTTGAAGACCGAGAGCATCTCCGGGCTCTCGCCGACGAGGTTGTCGAGGCGGTACTTGTGCTCGAGCCGCTCGCGCAGCGAGCGCGCCTCCGCCATGAGGCCCTTCCTCTCCAGGGCCTTCTGGAGCACGACCTCCAGCTCCTCCACGTCGATGGGCTTGCTGAGGTAGTCCTCGGCGCCGAGCTTCATGGCCTTGACCGCGGTCTTGACCGTGCCGTAGGCGGTCATCACGATGACCATGGTCTCCGGGCGCATCTCCTTGATCTTCGCGAGCAGCTCGATCCCGTCCATGCCCGGCATGCGCAGGTCGGTGAGGACGACGTCGGGGTCGTGCTTTTCGAGCAGCTGCAGCCCCCCCCGCGCGTCGTTCGCGCGGGCGACGTCGTAGCCGTCCTCCGCGAGGAGGGTCTCGAGGGCGGCGGCGGCGTTCACCTCGTCGTCGATGACCACGATCCGGCCCTTCACGCTCATGCTTCGTCTCCCGCGGCCTCGTCCGGCCGCTCGACCGGGAGGCTCACCGTGAAGGTGGCGCCCTTCCCGGGCTCGCTCGCGGCGGCGATCTCGCCGCCGTGCTCGAGCACGATCTGCTGTGCGATGCTGAGGCCCAGGCCGGTGCCCCGGGCCTTGGTGGTGACGAAGAGCTGGAAGACGTCCAGGCCCTCGGGCAGGCCCGGGCCGGAGTCGCGGACGAGCATCACCGCCCGCCCCTCGACCAGGCCGCTCTCCACCGTCACCACCCCGCCGCCCGGCATCGCCTCGATGGCGTTCTGCACCAGGTTGATGGCGACCTGCTTCATCTTCTCGGGGTCCACGCGCAGGTCGGGGATCGCGTCGCCGATGCGCTGGCGGCGCAGCGTCACCCCGGCCGCCCGCGCCTCGGGGCGGAGGAGGCGGGCCACCTCGTCCACGAGGGCGTCGAGGCTGGCCGGGCGGTACTGCACGCGGTTGCTGCGCGAGAACTGGAGGAAGTCGCCCACGAGGTTGTCGAGGCGCTTGACCTCCTCGCGGATGACGCCCACGAGCTCCTTGATCTGGCCGGCGACGGAGGCGGGCAGCGGCGCCACCCGGCGCTCGAGGATCGACAGCTGCAGGGCGATGGAGTTGAGGGGGTTGCGGACCTCGTGGGCGAGGCCGGAGGCGAAGGTGCCGACCACCGCCATCTTCTCGCTCTGGATGATGCGGGCCTGGGCCTCGTTGAGCTCGCGGTAGGCGCGGCGCGCCTTGTCGTACAGCCGCGCGTTCTCGAGGGCGACCGAGGCTTGCGAGGCGAGCGCCTCGGCCACGTCCACCTGGTCCTCGGTCCAGCGGTGCGGCGCGCCCGAGGTCAGCACGAGGAGGCCCAGGGTGGCCTTGCGGGCGACGAGCGGCAGGATGAGCGCGGCCGCCCCCGCCCAGCGCCGGGCGATCTCCTTGTTGACACGCTCGTCGTGCGCCCAGTCCTCGGTCTCCAGCCGCACCTGCTGCTCGAGCGCGCGGCGGTGCAGGCTGTCGCCCATCACGGTCAGGTCGAGCACCTGCCCCTTGCGCAGCTCCGGGTGGGGCAGCCCGGCCAGGTGGGCGACGCTGAGAGAGCGTGGGTCCGAGCCGAGCAGGATGTGGACGCGGTCCACGTGCAGGACCTCGAGCGCCGTCCGTCCCACCGCGGCCAGCACGGCCTCGGGGTCGAGCGACTCGCCGATGCCCTTGTTGAGCGCGGCGAGGGCGCGGGCTTCCTGGTTGTAGAGCCGCTCGGCCTTGAGGTGGCGCGCGCCCTCGACCGCGAGGCAGAGCTGGCGGCCGACGGTCTCGAGGAAGCGCAGCTCGGCGTCGTCGAAGGTCGCCCCGGGCGGGGCGGCCACGTTGAGGACGCCCCGGCTCGCCCCGTTGAAGACGAGCGGCACGCTGGCGTGCGCCACCGGTTGTTCGAGCCCCTCGGCGATCGTCGGCATGCGCGGGCAATCGGTGGTGTTGCGGGCCTGCATCCCGTGGCCCGAGGCGAGGACCTCCCGGCAGAGGCACTCGCCGAGGCCCCGCGCACGGGCGGTCTCGAGGTAGGCGAGCGAGACTCCACGGTGGGCGGCGAGGCGCAGCTTCGGGGCCTTCTCCTCCTCGAGGAAGACCCAGGCGGTCCCGAGTCCGAGGCCCTTCAGGACGGCGTCGAGGGTGGCGTCCAGGATGGTCTGCACGTCCTCCTCGCCGTGAAGGCGCCCCGAGACCTCGGCGAGTATGGCGAGCTCGCGTTCGCGGTGCTCGACGGCCCGCTCCAGGGCGTGCAGGCGTGAGGTCCCCTTCGGCATCAACCGCTCCTGCGGCAAGTCTTGCGCCACTCCAGTCATCTTGACACAAGGTACTGATCGAGTGGGGGTTGGCTGGTCAGCGGTGGGAGACGCGTCGCCCGTTAGCGCGCAGGGGCTGCGGGCCTGCGGAGGAGAGCGCAATGTGCGCGGGGATGGGCGGGAATTTCGCGAGCCCCGGGGCTGGCGCCGCCCCGGGGCGCGCGGTAGAGTGGAAGGCGGAGGCGAGACACTTGGAACCCATCCTGGGACGCAACGACCCCTGCCCCTGCGGATCGGGGAAGAAGTACAAGCAGTGCTGCCTGGGGAAGGACGAGGAGAAAGCCCGGGCCGCGCGTGCGAAAGCCGCGGCGGAAGCGCCCGCACCGGCCGCCGAGGCCGCGGCCCCCACCCCGGGCACTCCCAAGAACAAGACGCGACAGCCCTGGAAGAAGACGGCGACCAACACCCACGGCTTCGGCAAGACCAGTCTCCCCCGGAAGGTCGGAGGCGGCTAGAGCGTGAGCCTGCGCCGGCTGGCCGTGACCCTGGGGCTCGCGGCCACCGGTCTCTCCTGCGCCAAGGCGGTCAACTACCTCGACCCGTCGGGTCCGCTCTACAGCTACCCCCGCGCAGAGACGGCCGCCGCGCCGTCCGAGGGGCGGCCATTCCGTGTCGTCAGCTTCAACATCGCGTACGCGATCGAGATCGACCGCGCGATCGAGGTGCTGCGCGAGACCGAGGCTCTCCGCGATCCGGACGTCCTGGCCCTCCAGGAGATGGACGCCCCGGGCACCGAGCGGATCGCCAGGGTGCTCGGGATGAACGCGGTCTATTTCCCGAGCGGAGTCCACCCGAAGCACGATCGCGACTTCGGGTCCGCGGTCCTCTCGCCCTGGCCGCTCGAGGAGCCGCGAAAGATCCCGCTGCCGCACGGCGCCCGGGTCTCGGGCCTGCGGCGCTCGGCGGTCTCGGCCGTGGTCGTCCGTGGGGGGCAGCGGATCCGCGTCTACTCGCTGCACCTGCCTTCGCCCCTGGCCATCTCGGGCGGCTCGCGCAAGGCGGAGCTGCGGGCGATCGCCGCGGACGCGGCCTCGGCGGAAGGGCCGGTCGTCATCGCTGGCGACTTCAACTCCCACGGCAAGGTCGAGGAGCTCGAGAAGGCCGGCTTCCTCTGGGTCACCAAGGACCTGGGCGACACGGCGCGGCTGGCCGTCCTGGGGATCGGACTGGGCGGGCTCGCCTACGACCACGTGCTGACGAAGGGACTCCGGCCGGCGCCCGGCCCGGGCGCCATGGGCATCGTGCAGGACAACCGCGGCGCGAGCGACCACAAGCCGATCTGGGCGATCCTGCAGCCGGCCCATTGACGCGCCGCGCCCGGGCGTCGTAGCTTCACGCGGTTCGGAGGTTCATCCATGCGACACCCGGCGGCTCTCCTCTTCCTGTCGGCCCTGGGCCTCTTCCTGCTCCCGGCGCCTCCCTGGACGGCGGCGGACGCCGCGCCGGCCATCCCTCTTCCCGAGCACCCGAGGCCGGACTTCGAGCGCGCCGAGTGGGTGAACCTCAACGGCGACTGGGCCTTCCGGTTCGACAAGGACACGGTGGGGGAGGCCGAGCGGTGGTTCGAGAGCGCGCCCGCAGGCTTCCCGCTCACGATCCGCGTGCCGTTCCCCTGGGGATCGAAGCTGTCGGGGGTCGGCGACGAGGCCGACGTCGCGTGGTACGCGCGCACGGTGCGCGTGCCGCAGAGCTGGAAGGGGAAGCGGATCTTCCTCGTGGTCGGGGCGTCCGACTGGAGGACGAGCGGGTGGCTCGACGGCGAGCCGATCGGCTCGTACCAGGGGGGCTACACGCCCTTCGAACTGGAGCTCACGAAGGCCGCGAAACCCGGGTGGGACCAGAAGCTCGTCCTGCGCGTGGACGACACGCCGCACCCCTTCAAGCTCGAGGGCAAGCAGGGCTACGGCAAGGCGCGCGGGCTGTGGCAGACCGTGTACCTGGAGGCCCGCCCGGCCGTCTACGTGGAGGCTCTCGAGTTCCACCCGGACCCGGCCCTGAAGCGAGTGGAGGCGCGCGTGAGGCTCTCCTCCCCCGCGTCCCAGGGGGCGATCGTGGAGCTGAAGGTCTCCGCCGGCGGCCCGGGGGACCCCTCCTTCTCGCAAGTGCAAGCGCAGGCGCTCGTGGCCGTCGGCGGCCGCGAGGCCCGCCTGACCCTGCCCCTCGGAGAGCAACCGCGCCTGTGGTCGCTCGAGGACCCGCACCTCTACGACGCCACGCTCACGCTCATCGCCGGGAAGGACGTGGACCGCGTGAGCTCGTACTTCGGCCTGCGGAAGCTCGGGGTCGAGAAGCTGCCCGGGCTCGGCCACCCGTACGTGTCGCTCAACGGGAAACCCGTCTACCTCCAGATGGCCCTCGACCAGTCCTGGAACCCGGACGGCTACTGGAACTGGCCCACCGACGAGGCGATGCGCGAGGAGATCCTGATCGCGCGGCGGCTGGGGCTCAACGCGATTCGCACCCACGTCAAGGTCGAGGTCCCGCGCAAGCTCTACTGGGCCGACCGGCTGGGTGTCCTCGTCATGGCCGACGTGCCGAACAGCTGGGGCGAGCCCGACGAGGCGATGCGCAAGGAGTGGGAGACGGCCCTGCGCGGCATGGTGCGCCGCGACTTCAACCACCCGTCGGTCTTCTCGTGGGTGCTGTTCAACGAGCAGTGGGGCCTGCAGACGAAGGGCGCGGACGGCAAGTCCTCCTGGCTCCCCGAGACGCAGGAGTGGGTCGGGAAGTGCTTCGACCTCGCCCGGGAGCTCGACCCGACGCGCCTCGTCGAGGACAACTCCCCCTGCTGCGGCGGGGGGCACGTGAAGACGGACCTCAACTCCTGGCACATGTACCTGCCCGGGTGGAAGTGGAAGGCGACACTCGACGAGGCCGAGGCGAAGACCTTTCCCGGCTCGACCTGGAACTACGTGGGCGGGCGCCAGCAGGGCGAGGAGCCCATGCTCAACAGCGAGTGCGGCAACGTCTGGGGCTACGAGGGCTCGACCGGCGACGTGGACTGGAGCTTCGACTACCACGCGATGATCGACGAGTTCCGGCGCCACCCCAAGGTGGCCGGCTGGCTCTACACCGAGCACCACGACGTGATCAACGAGTGGAACGGTTACGTGCGCGCCGACCGCTCGGAGAAGGAGACGGGCCTCGGCGAGCTCGTGCCCGGGATGACGCTGCGCGACTGGCACGCGCCCCTCTACGTGGCAGTGGGGGCGTACCCGACGACGGCGGCAAAGCCCGGCGAGACGGTGTCGGTGCCGCTGTGGGCCTCGTTCCTGACCGATGCATCTCCCGGCCCCGAGCTCACGCTGAAGCTCGAGCTCGTCGGCCACGACGACCTCGGCCGCTTCCGCGAGTGGTGGACGGGGGAACGGAAGGTGCCTTTCGCGCCGTGGACGTCGCGGGCGCTCGAGCCGGTCGCGGTCCCGATGCCCGCCCGTCCCGCGGTGGCGGTCCTGCGCGCGCGCCTGGAGGACGCAGCGGGACAGGTCCTGCAGCGCAACTTCACCTCCTTCGTGGTGGGGGAGGGCGCCTCACCCCGCGACGAGACCCTGGTCGCCGACGGGAGGCGGCTGCGCGTGCTGCGGGCCAGCCCCGCGGCGCTCAGCACCGCGACCTGGAGCGTGCGGGCGTGGAGCGCGATGGACGGCGGCAAGCAGAACGGGGCGGGCGCCGGGTTCTTCGAGTACCGCCTGGCCTGGCCGAAGGGCCTGCGGGCGGAGGACGTGACCGGGGCGTCGTTCCTCGCCGAGCTCGGGGCCAAGCAGCTCCTCGGCAAGGACCGGGTGGACGCGGCCGCGGCCGAGGGGGACTTCATGCGCGGGAAGGGCACGCACGACCCCGGCCGCAACCCCAACTCCTACCCGATGACGGACGCCGACCGCTACCCGAGCGCGGTGCGCGTCGTGGTGAACGGTGTTCCCGCCGGCGTCTTCGACCTGCCCGACGACCCGGCCGACCACCGCGGCCTCGTGTCCTGGCACGCGCAGAAGCGGGACGGGAAGCTGAACGAGGCGGGCTCCTACGGCACCCTCGTCTCCGCGACCGTCTCCCCGACAGCCCTGCGCGCGGCCGCGGCGAAGGGCGAGGTCGTGATCCGGCTGGAGGTGGACGAGGCCCTGCCCGGCGGCCTGGCCGTCTACGGCGAGGGAACGGGGCGCTACCCGCTCGACCCGAGCCTGGTCCTGACCCTGCGCCGCTGAGGCGTTCTTACGGCTTTGGCGGAGGGTACTTCGACATCAGGAGGCGCACGGCGCTCTCCGTGTCGGCGTCGATGCGCTTCTTGTCGATCGGGATGTTCTCGGTCCCGGCGCGCCACACCGCCTTCTCGTCCGAGGCGCGCTGGAGCTCGAGGATCAGCGTGCCCTCGGCCACCTTTCGGAAGTCGACGCCGGTCGTGAGCTGGCCGGCCCCGCCGGGCAGGTACGACTCGCCCTGGGAGGGAGTCCCCTTGAACTCCTCGCGCCCCTTGGCGTAGTAGCGGACGAAGAGGTCCCCGCCGCCTTCCACCGCCTTCGTCAGGCCCTTCTTCTCGAGCGACCGCTCCACGTACCAGATGATGCGGGTGTGCATCTGCGGGTCCTTCGCGGCGGCGGCCGGGTCCTTCCAGCTGTACGTCTTGAAGGTCGAGAAGTCGACATCCTTGTCGTAGTCGAGCTCGACCTTCGGCATCCTCAGCGGCTGGGCGAGGGCGAGAGGGGCGGCGAGAGACACGGCGGCGAGCAGGGCGAGGGCGCGACGGGCGGCCATCGGGCGCCTCCTTCTCAAACGGTCCGCGCGGGGGCAGGAGCGCGGTCGGGGTCGAGGGCGTAGAGGAAGCCGAACGAGACGGCCCCCTCCCTCGTGAGCGTCTTGTGGTGGATGAGGTGGGCCCGGACGATGCGCCGCAGATAGGCGCCCTTCGGCGCCCAGGAGTGACGGATGCGCCGGTGCACGATCACGTCGTGGAAGACGAAGTAGGCGAAGCCGTACGCGGTCATCCCGAGGCCGACGGCGAGCGCCATCGGGTGGCCGTGGGTGCCGGCGTAGATGAGGACGATCGACGGGATCGCGAAGAGGATGCCGAAGAGGTCGTTCCTCTCGAACCAGGCGTTGTGTCGCGGGCGGTGGTGCGACTCGTGGAGCACCCAGAGCGAGCCGTGCATGAGGTGCTTGTGCATCAGGTACGCCACGCCCTCCATGCCGACCAGGGTGACGGCGAAGACGGCGGTCTCGAGCAGCATGAGGTGGCGGGGCGGGACGCCGGCCCGGCGCGAGGCCGGGCCGGCCGGCAGGCCTAGCGCTTCTTGGCGGCCTTCTTGACGGTCTTCTTGACGACCTTCTTCTTGGTCGCCTTCTTGGCGGTCTTCTTCTTGCCCTTGGCGGCCTCCGCCTCCGAGGTCTTCGCGAGGTCGGCGCGGTGCGCGCGCTCGTAGGTCTGGATGTCCTTGAACTTGCCGTCCGCGTCGCGGACGGCGTAGAGCTTCTTGCCGGCGGTGCTGCGGTGCGTGGTTCTTCGCGCCTTGGCCATTTGTCCTCCGTTCGGTTCGCGGTCGTCTATCCCGATGATCCGCGATCGGGCTCGTTGGCGCAACCTCAGTTGCTGAGGATCGTCTTCAGGATCTCCGGGTCTTTCTCCTCCTGGGCGAGGACGGAGTGGCAAGTGGTGCAGTCCTGCGAGATGGTCCTCCCGTCCGCGGTCGCGTGCTCCCCGCTGTGGCAGCGGAAGCAGCCCACCTCGGTGCTCATGTCCAGGGAGTGGCCGATGTGGTTCTTGTACGTGCCCCACTTGACGTTCATCTTCGGGAAGACGTTCCAGGCCCAGATGTCGCCGAGCGCCCGGCCCGCCGCGGCCACCGCGTCCTTCTTCTCCGAGGCCACCTGCGGGTAGGACTGGGAGTAGAAGTCGGCGATCGCCTTCGCGATGCCCTCGCGGGCCGCCTCGTGGGTCGGGTACTCGGCCTGGAGGGCCTTGAGCCCCTCGCGGCGGACAAACGGCAGCACGGGATCGATCCGGCGGTCGAGGAGGGCGGCGTCGAGCTCGCGCTCGGGGGCCCGGTAGATGTGGGACGGCCGGTTGTGGCAGTCGACGCAGTCCATCGTCCGCCACTCGGTGGCCTTGGCCGCCTCCGGCGAGGAGGCCGCCGGCGAGGCGAAGCGCTCCCGCTTCCCGTCCTTCGTCTCCACCTCGACCTCGAAGATCGTCTGCCGCTTCTCGTCCGAGCGGTACCGCACCACGTGGTCGGGGTCCACGTGCCAGTGAATCCCCTGGCTGCGCCCGGCCTGGCGCCCGCCGACCTTCACCACCAGCACCGTCTTCGTCTCCGTGTTCGCCTCGTCCTCCGAGAAGTGCGTGTTCACCTTGAAGCGGTCGCCCACGAACTTGTTCGGCCAGTGGCACTGCTCGCAGGTCTCGCGGGCCGGGCGCAGGTTGTGGACGGGCACCCCGATCGGCTTCTCGTACAGGTCGAGGGCCACCGAGACGAGCTGCCACGACCCGGAGAGCTTCGACTTGACGAACCAGTCCGCCCCCTCTCCGATGTGGCACTCCACGCACTTCACCCGCGCGTGGGGGGAGCGCTTGTAGGTCGTGAACTCGGGCTCCATGACCGTGTGGCAGGTGGCCCCGCAGAACTGGGTCGACTCCATCACCTCGACGCCCTTGTAGGTGCCGACCCCGAGGATGAGGGCGTTGATGCCGGTCGCGGCCAGGAAGATGAGCGCGGCCTTGCGCGTGGAAGGGCGGTTGAAGTCGAGGACGGCGAACTCGACGGCGGGATCGTCCTCGGCGAGAGCCTGCAGGCGACGCTTCCGAGCCCTCCATAGGCCGAGGGGGATGAGGGCGAGGCCCAGCAGGAAGAGACCCGGCAGGATCAGGAAGGTCAGGATGCCCAGGTAGGGGCTCGCCCCGTGCTCGCTCACGATGTGGATGGAGAACAGGAGGAGGAACAGGAAGGCCGTGACCGTGGTGAGGGCCGAGCCGGCCAGGCTGATGGCGTTGCTCGTGACGGCGGCGAAGAAGCGGGTAACGGGATCCAGCAGTCTGTTCATCGTTCTCCTCGAATGGGTCCAAGCTTAGGGGAAGCCGCCGCGGGGGTCCAGCGGGGAGCGAGTTGGTCAGTTTGATCCCTCGGCATGAGCCGTTTGGCTCTTGGCTCGGCGGTCGTTTCTTTCGATCATCACACCCACTTCGAGCCCCTTGAGCCTTCCGGTCTTTCTGCACCGTCCGGGTCGCCAGGAGCCTCGAGTCAGCGGCGTCGTGAGGGGGGTGAGCGTCATGGGAGTGCTCTTCAGGCACACGGGACACCTTCTCCGGGTGGCCGGGCTGTTCGCGGCCGGAGTGCTGGCTTTCCTCGTCCTGCAGGCCCTTCTCGTCCCGAAGGGCTTCGGCGTCTACGGCCACTACCGGGCCGGGGCGCTGGAGGAGAACCGTGCCCGGCCGATCTCCTTCGCGGGGCGCGCCGCGTGTGTCGAGTGTCACTCCGACGTGCCGGACGCCATGAAGGGCGGCCG
>Ga0209254_10005523_pt1 | contig 11632 bp, 10 predicted proteins | sample FrelakmetDIP11DI_FD_187148 | JGI IMG/M metagenome (GOLD analysis project Ga0209254, IMG submission 187148) | Freshwater lake sediment microbial communities from the University of Notre Dame, USA, for methane emissions studies - DIP11 DI (SPAdes)... | ecosystem: Environmental > Aquatic >... | reverse complement strand
AGGTGGCCGTGATCGACATGAAGTGGTCGGGCAGCGCGCGCTATCGCAAGCGGCTCGCCGACAATCGCCACCTGCAGCTCGTGATCTACGGGCGGTGTGCGCGCAAGGGCGCAGCCGAGTGGCCGGACGTGGCCTACCTGATCCTCGACCAGGCGGATCTCGTCGCTCAGGACCAGCGTTTCTTCCGCGACGCGCGGCCGGTGATGGTCAGGAACCCCGAGACGCTCGACCAGCTGTGGGCGCGCTTCGGCGTCTCGTGGCGCTGGCGGCGCGCGCAGCTGGATGCGGGCGAGATCGAGATCGTCGGCAAGGACATCGATCCGGTCTTCGCCGCCGAGGTGCCGCCAGGCGGTTTCAACCTCGACGAGCTCGACGAGGCGTACAACCCATTCCGTCATCTGCGGGGGTGGGCGTCATGAGCCTGCCGAGCTCGATCACGTTCATCAGTGCCGGTGCCGGCAGCGGCAAGACCTACCAGCTGACCGAACTGCTGTTGAAGCGCCTGCGTGCCCGATCCGCCGAGCCCGCGGGGGTGCTCGCGACCACGTTCACCAACAAGGCGGCCAAGGAGCTGCGCGAGCGCGTCCAGACCGACCTGCTGAAGGCCGGCGAGCATGCCTATGCGCAGGCGATGGGCCAGGCGCGGATCGGTACGGTCAACAGCGTCTGCGGCACGCTGGTCAGTCGCTTCGCGTTCGAGCTCGGCCTGCCGCCGGTGCTCGAGGTGCTGGACGAGATCGCGGCCAAGGCGCTGATCGCGGAGTCGATCGACGTCGCGATCGACGTGCCGCGGATGGCCGAGATCGGTGAGGTCGCGCGCCAGCTGGACCTGGATGCGGCAGACTGGCAGTCCGAGCTCGGCGAGCTGATCCAGAACGCTCGTGCGAATGGCCTCGAGGGCGCCGCGCTTCGCGCGATGGCCGGCAAGAATGCCGATGACTTGCTGGCGCAATTCCCGCCCGCGACGCCCGAGGATCTCGACCGCCGGATGCGGCAGGTGATCGAGGCCGTGGTACCGCAGCTCGAGGAGGCGCTGCAGAAGAAGGCGACCAAGGTGACGCAGGAGTGTCTCGACCAGCTGCAGGAGTTCCGCAAGGCGCTCGAGGCCGGCGAGGCCCTGTGGGTCGACTGGGTGCGCGTCTCGAAGGTGAAGGTGCAGACGGCGCTGGCTGGCGTGATCGGGCCGGTGCACGACACCGCCGCGCGCTTCCCGTCCCACCCCGGCTTGCACGCGGACCTGCGACGCTACCTCGAGCTGATGTTCGCGGCCTGCGCCGACGTCCTCAGCATCTATGATCGCCGCAAGCGCGAGCTCGGCGTCATGGACTTCGTCGATCAGGAGCGGCGGCTGCTCGAGGCGCTCGAGATGCCGTCGGTGCGCGCGGTGCTCGCGGACGAGCTGCAGTTGCTGATGGTCGACGAGTTCCAGGACACGAGCCCGATCCAGCTCGCGCTGTTCGTGAAGCTCGCGGCTCTCGCGCGCGAGACCATCTGGGTCGGCGATCTCAAGCAGGCCATCTACGGCTTCCGCGGCAGCGACGTCACGCTGATGCAGGCGGTGCTCGCGGCGCTGCCGCTCGCCGGGGGACGCACCGAGATCCTCGGCAAGTCCTGGCGCTCGCGGCCGTCGCTGGTGTCGCTCGCGAACGCGGTGTTCACGCAGGCCTTCAATGGTGTGCTGGCGCGCGATGCGGTCGAGCTCGCGCCCCAGCGCAGCGAGCCCGAGGGGCTGCTGACCTTCGGCAACTGGCTGCTCGAGGGCAAGAAGAAGGCCGAGTACCAGCAGGCGCTGGTGCGCGGGATCCAGGCGCTGATGGACTCGCGGCACGAGGTCGAGGATCTGCAGACCCGCCAGGGGCGGCCCGTCAGCTTCGGCGACATCGCCGTGCTGGCGCGTTCCAACCAGAACGTCGCCGAGATTGCCGCGGTGCTGAGGGCCGGTGGCATTCCGGTCTCGACGCAGCAGCCCGGCCTGCTGAATCAGCCCGAGTGCGTGCTCGCGCTCGCCTGCCTGCGCCGCCTGTACGATCGCGCCGACACGCTCGCAACCGCCGAGATCCTGGCGCTCGCCGACTGCGCCCCGCCGGAGGCTTGGCTTGCGAAGCGCCTGCGCCATCTCGAGAAGGGCGGCGATCGCTACGGCTGGTGTGAGTCGGGCGACGACGCGCACCCCCTGCTCGTGAAGCTCGCCGGGCTGCGACCCGAGCTGCTGCTCGCCGCACCGCGCGAGGCCCTGCAGCTCGTGATTATCCGCTGCGGCCTGGTGTCGCGAGTGCTGCGCTGGTCGTGCGATGCCGCGGCCGGCCGCAGCCGCGTCGCGAACCTCGACCGCCTGCTCGAATTGGCGCAGGAATATGAAGACGTGTGCCGCTCGCGCCGCCGCGTCGGCACGGTCGCCGACCTGTTGCGCTGGCTCGAGGAACAGGCCGCCGATGGCGAGGACGAAATCGCCGTGCCGGCACTCGATGCGGTGACCGTGCTGACCCACCACGGTGCCAAGGGCCTCGAGTGGCCCGTCGTCGTGCTGACCGACCTGACGGACGACATCCGCAACCGGCTCTGGTCGATCACGACCGTGTCCGAGGGCGCGATCGACGTGGCGAACCCGCTGCGGAACCGGTTCATCCGGTTCTGGCCCTGGGCCTTCGGCCAGCAGAAGCGCTTCGCGTTCGTCGATCGCATCGAAGACTCGGAGCCCGGCCGCCATTGGGCGCAACGTGCGCGCGCCGAGGAAATCCGCCTGCTCTACGTCAGCATGACCCGCGCCCGCGACCTGCTGATCCTCGCGAACCCGAAGAAGGCGCCGACCGGCCCCTGGATCGAGGCTCTGCAGGCCCCTTGGCTCTTGACGGCGGAAGGACAGACCGAGCTGCAGCTGCCCGGCGGCGCCGAGATCCGCTGCGCGCGGCAGACCTTGCCCTGCGAGGCGCCGGAACCCCGCCCCGTGACCGGCATGACGCTCCACTGGCTCGGGCCCTGGGAAGTGCCTCCGCCCCGGCCGCCGCTGATGCTCTCGCCGTCGCTCAGCGATCCAGTGCCCTGCGAGATCGGCGCGTTCGAACCCGTCGGCACTCGCATCCCGATGAAGGGCGGCACCAACGTCACCGATCTCGGCACCGCCGTGCACGCCGCGATCGCCGCCTCCGTGGCCTCGGGCCGCGCCGCGCTCGCCCCCGCCGAGATCGAGCGCCTGCTCGTGGCAGTTGGCGTGCAATCCCGAGTCGATGCCGAACACGTCCACCGCCAGATCGGCGCCATGCTCGCCTGGCTCGACCAACGATGGCCCGGCCACCGACGCTACGCCGAGATCGCCGTGGAGAGCGTGCTCGACTCAGGCCAACTGCTGCGTGGCCAGGTCGACCTGCTCCTCGAGGTCGAGCGTGGCTGGATCCTGATCGACCACAAGTCCGGCCCGGCGAGCTCGGACCAATGGGCCGCGGCAGCCACGAAATACAGCGGCCAACTTGCCGCCTACGCCGACGCCATCGCCCGCGCGAGCGGCAAACCGGTCCTGGAGAGCTGGCTGTTCCTGCCCGTCGCCGGCGGCGCAATCCCCGTCCGCTTCAAAGGCGCTTGCGCTTCAGAGGGGACGCTACCCTCTGCGGTTCTAGAGGGGACGCTTCCCTTGAAGCGCTAAACGATCACCAACAGGGGGCGCCTCCCCTGAAGCACCTTGATCGATGAGCCATAAGCTGAATTATCGGGGCGAACAGCAAGCCACGCGTGCCTTGACCATTGCGCATCAGAAGGTGCCCGACATGCCTACCCGGGCAAGGTGGTGCCCCGATCGGGGGATGCGGCCATCTTGCGAGTGCGTGCGCATGCGATTCTCGTCGAGGCCGCGGAACGCGGAGACGGGGCGGCGGCATGCCACCTGGGAGACCTGTATCGGGAAGGACAGGGTAGTCTCGCGCGGTGCCCCGACCAGGCCCGCCGCTGGTATGCACGAAGCGCGCTCGCCGGCGACGCCGACGGCCAGAACAACCTCGGCGCTTGCTTCCAGCACGGGCTTGGCGGAACGCAGAGCTATCGGCAGGCCGTGTATTGGTACCGCCGGGCGGCAATTGCCGGGCTTGCTTGCGCAGCCTCGAATCTGGCCCACTGCCATCTGCGTGGTCATGGCGTGCCAAAGGACGAGACGATAGCGCTCCATTGGTTCGAGGCCGCGCTCGAACAGGCCCATCCACACGCGGAAGAATGGGTGGCCCGCCTGCGAGCCAGCGGCATTCCGGCAGCAGGATTGAAGCAAGCCGAGCCCTCGCTGCCGAGACATACCAACCCGAACTTCTGGGACGTCACGGAAGACGTGATGCGTCATGGAATTGCCATCCTGATTGGCGACCGCTGATTCGCAGGCAACGCCCAGGCAGAATCGAGCGCATTGTCGGAGTGAATAAGGATGCAAGAGTCAGAGCGACCCGAATTTCACGCCTCGTTCAGTCGCGCGCTGGCTTTCGCGACCGAGCTGCACGCAGACCAACTGCGCAAGAAGACGATGAAGACGCTGGCGGCTGTCTGATCTGTGCAACCGGCGATTGCTCTCCGCACGGAAGCGCCCCAATTCGAATCTAAACAGAGGCTCGCGGGCGTTTCCGCAGAAACGCCTGCACTCATAAGCATCGCCTTTAGCGGGACTAACTGAACGAACCCGACAGGAATGCTCCGTCGTCGCCATGGAAGTCAGGGCTATCCTGTCGCCTCGCCCTCCTGCTCCGGCCCTGTGCAACCAGACTCTGTATGTCCTACCTGTACTCGCTCTATGATGCCCTCGTCAGCATCAACGTCCCGTCCGACAAGGCCCGGGCCGTCGTGGATGCGATGGAGCGCGACATGCTCACGCATTTGGCCAGCAAGTCAGATATCGACAACCTGCGTCTCGCCGTCAAGGCAGATGTCGACGCGATGGGGACCCGGCTGGATTCGCTCCGCCGGGAGTTGCGCCTTGAGCAGGAACTGCTGCGCTCGTCCATGACGATTCGGCTCGGGTCGATGTTCGTCGTGGGATTGAGCCTGCTGTTCGCCGCGCTGAAGCTCACCTGAGGCGCCGGCCCGGGGCGGTCGTAGAAGCGGACAGATCTGTTTTCACGAGAAAATAGATCTGTCCCCTCTGTTCCACCGGCGGCGCCTGATCGCTTCGATATCCGGCGCGCCAATGCCCGCAGCCACGTGGCCTTCGGATTCGGCCCGCACAACTGCCTGGGCGCACCCCTGGCGCGTCTCGAGATTCGCGTGTTCCTCGAAGAATTCCTCGCGCGCTTCCCTGGCTACTCGGTCGATTCGGAACCGACCTTCCTGCGCAGCGATTTCGTGATGGGGATCAAGCGACTCGACCTCACGTTGCGCTGAGGAGTGCGGCGCCCGTCGGCCTCATGGCCGGCGGGCGCGCTGGCCCTATTTGAACTTGTAGCGGGCCTGCAGAGCCACCGTACGCGGCAGGTCAACGACCTGCATGCGAGCGTCCGGGCTGATGCCCAGCGCCGGATTGTTGGCCAGTGCCGCGGCCGTGGCGAACGAGAAGGTCTTCTTGTCCGTCAGGTTGCGCCCGAGCAAGGCGAACTCCCACGAATCGCCGATGTTCAGGCCGATCCGGGCGTCGTACTTGGTGTAGCCGCCCTGTTCGAAGAGCGGATCGTTCGTGAACTCCGCCCGGAAGCTGCTGCGGAAGATCGCGGTCAGGCTCAGGTCGAGCTGCATCGAGGCGCTGATGTCCTGCAGGAAAGTCGCCGTGACGTTACCGCTCCACTCGGGTGCGAACGGCAGGCTCAGGTTCGAATTGTCGCAGGAACCGCGAGCGGGGTTGGTCGGCGCCTGCCCCGTGGCGCAGGGCCCATCGACATAGCTGCCGAAGCTCGCGTCCGTGTACGCCAGCGAGCCGGTGACCCTGAAGCGCTCGCTGAAGCGGTAGGCCCCGGTCGACTCCACGCCCTTCGCGTCGGCTTCTCCGGCATTGCCGGTGAAGAACGCGAAGGTCGAGCCGGTCGACGTCGTCGGCAGCGCCACCGATACCTGCAGGTCCTCGTACTTGGTATTGAATGCGACGATGTCGATGTAGCCGCTGCCGCCAAAGCTCTGCTTGAATCCGAGCTCGATCGACTCCGACGTCTCAGGCGCGAACTCGAAGGCCGCCGCCGTCGCATTCGGGATCGCGCCCTGGAAGCCGCCGCTCTTGGAGCCCTGCGAGTAGCTCGCGAAGATCATCCGGTCGGAATCCGGACGCCACTGCAGGCTCAGGGCCGGGTCGAACTCGCCTTCGCTCAGCGAATCGGCGAAGCTGGCCTGCACGGTGCCAGCGCCGGTCGTCGGCGCACTGGCGCCGCCGATGCGGACGTAGCTCGCGTCCTTGTCCTCCTCCGTATAGCGGAGGCCGAGCACCGCCGCGAACTGCGGCGAGATGTTCCAGGTCGCCTGGGCGTACCCCGAGACCACCGACGTGCCCTGATCGAAGTCGCGGAGCGTATTGCCCGCCGGGGCGAACGTCGTCGCGGTGGTACGGGTTTCGAGCAGGTCGTTGTGATGCCAGTAGATGCCGGCAACGTACTCGATCGTGCCTCCGGTAGGCGATAGCAGCCGCAGTTCCTGCGAGGTCTGCGAGAAGTCCTCGTTGAACTGCGAGTAGGCGAGGTCGCGCTCGAAGAAGTCTGCGTCGATTCCCTGCCGGGTTTCGTACTCGGAGTATCCGGTGATCGAGCTCAGGGTGAACTCGCCGAGGCTCCAGTCGACGGTAAGCACGCCAGTCTTCGAATCGTTGGTGTCGAAGTCGGGGCCGAGGACACTGCGCATTTCCTTGGTGTAGTCGAGGAAGCGGCCCAGGCGATTCGAGATCACCTGCAGGGGCGAGCCGTCGAGCTGCAGCTCGGCGATTTCGGCCTTGCCGGTGATCGTGAAGTTGCCGACCTCATACACTGCCGTGAGGCGCGCGGCCTTCTCGTTGCGCTGAGGCTCGTCGCGGCCGGCGAGCGTGTTGCGGATGTAGCCATCGATGTCCTGGTACCTGGCCGCAAAACGCAGGCCGAGGTTGTCGGTCACCGGGCCCGAGATCACGCCATTCAGCGTCGGGCCTTCGAGGTCGAAATCATACTCAGCGGCGAGCTGGCCCTCGAAGCTGTCGGTGGGTCTTGCAGCGACGATGTTGATGGCGCCGGCGCTGGTGTTCTTGCCGACCAGGGCGCCTTGGGGGCCGCGCAGAACTTCGATGCGCTGGACGTCCAGGAACGGGGTCATGAACTGGCGCGCGCGTCCACCGTAGATGCCGTCGACGAACATCACCACTGACTGGTCCAGCGACGGGCTGCCCGGTCCGGATCCGATGCCGCGCATGAAGATCGCCTGTGCGCCCGGCGTGCGCACGACGGTGAAATTCGGCACCAGGGTGCTGAAGTCCTCGAAGCTCTTGATGGAGCGGTTGATGAGTTCCTCGCCACCGATCACGGCCATCGAGATCGGCACGTCCTGGAGGCTCTGGGCGCGCTTCTGCGCGGTGACGGTGACTTCCACCAGATCACCCGGGTTCCCCTCCTGAGCGCGCGCGGCATTCGCGGCGAGGGCGGCGGTGACGGCCGCAGAGACAACGACCACGGCGAGACCGCGACCGAACCGCGACGGATGTTTGGCTTGCATTGTGACTCCCTCTAAGAGACTGTCAGGAAACCTGACAATCAACTGACCAGCCGAGTCTATGCCGCTGTCAAGTGGATTGACAAGTAGATGGTCGGGAACTGACTTCTTGATGCGGCGCATCAGCGCCGTTCGCGCGGGCGGCCGAGCTGGACACGCGCGCCGCCATCCACGACCAGCGTTTCGCCCGTGATCCAGCTGTTGGCCGGATCTGCGAGGAACGCGACTGCGGCCGCGACGTCATCGACTTCACCGATGCGCCCGGCGGGCAGCGCGGCGCCGATGCGCCCCTCCTTGCCGTCCCAGGCGTCGCGGGACTGCCCGGTACGCACGAGCCCGGGCGCCACGGCATTCACGCGGACGCGCGGGCCACACTCGGCGGCGAGGTAACGCGTGAGGTGGATCATCGCGGCCTTGGTCGCACCGTAGGCGCCCATCCCGGGATGGAGCGAGAGGGCGCCGAGCGTCGCGACGTTGACGACCGAGCCGCCGCGCTCGACCATCGCGTCGATCGCCAGCCGTGTCCAGAGCAGGGGCGCACGCAGGTTCAGGCGATAGGCGGCGTCGAGTTCCTCGAGAGGCAGTTCGCGCAGCGGTCCCGGTGGCGGAACATGCGCGACATTGTTGACCAGGATGTCGAGCTGCCCGAAATGCCGCAGCGTGACGTCGATGGCGGCGGCAGCGTGGGCGTCGTCACCCGCATCGCCCACGATCGCGTGGCAGGCTGGGCCGAGAGCCGCGGCAGCCTGTTGCAGCGCGTCCAGGGTCCGACCGGTGATCGTGACGCGTGCGCCCTCGGCGACGAACTGGCGCGCGACCCCGAAGCCGATGCCGCTGGATCCGCCGGTGACGATGGCGACCCTGTCCTGGAAGCGGCGCGTCATGGGCGATGCGGTAATCAAGGCGGCATGGATCAGCCCTTGAACGTCGAGATCTCGACGCCGTCGGGAAGTTGGGGGTGGTACTCGACCGACCCGGGCACGTAACGGCTGTCGTAGCGGCCGCCCTGGCGCACGTAGTCGAGGTAGTCGGGGACCCGGAAGAAGCCGACGTTGTCGGCGATGACCACGGCGCCCGGGCGCAGCAGCCGCGCGGACTCGAGGCGCCTAAGGTCGCCCAGATACTCGTCCTTCCAGTGATCCAGCAGCACGAGATCGAACGGTGCATCGAAGGAGGCGATGGCTTTGTCGAGCACTTCGTTGCGTACCTCGATCACTTCGGCCAGGCCTGCCTGCGCGATCACGCGTCGCGCCACGGCGCTGTTGCGGCGGCTGACCTCGAGAGTGACGAGGTGGCCGCCCCGCGGCGCGAGGTGGCGTGCCACCAGCAGCGCGGAATAGCCGCAGTAGGTGCCGATCTCGAGCACGTTGCGGATCGAAGCATCGTGCATCGCGGCCGTGACCAGCGCGCCCTTCTCCGGGCCCATGCTCATCAGCCAGCGGCGTCGCTGCGAGAACGCGTCCATCGTGCGCAGTACCGCGTCCACGTCGCCGGGCGTCGCCTCGCGTTCTACGGTGTCGGCCAGCGCCAGCTCGCGAGGCTGGCGCGCGAGCTTCTGGTCCAGCTTGCGCAGCACGGCCTGCGAGGCGAGGAACCAGGCGATGCGCGGCGCCTTGCGCACGCTCCAGTTGATGTCCTGCAGTCCGTTGCCCATGTCAGACCATGCGTGGCGACCAGGCGCCGAACGTCGGCGGCAGCAGGATGCCGGGCGCGGCCTTCATCACATCGGGGATGGCGCGAATCACGGTTCCGGCGACGCAGTACTGCATGGCCTTGGAGCGGTCGGGCAGGCCCCGGGGCTCGATGAGCTTCATGCGCAGCTCCACGCCGGGGGCACCCTCGATGTCGACCGACCAGCCATCCGGCACGTCCCAGCCTGGCAGCGAGCGGTCGACCAGCCACAGCATCTGGATCGTGAACAGCCGCCGGCCGCCGACCATGCCATGCCAGCGCCAGCGGAAGTTGACGACGCCGCCCGGCCTGACGACGCCGACGGGCAGGTGGAGCTCGCGGGTGGCGACGCCGAATTCGTGGTCGGCGCGAACCTCGTCGAACTTCACCTTCAACGCCTGGCCGACGAAGCCGACCACCTCGCCGAAGATGTGGTTGAACACCCGCTGTACGCGCGGCCCGTTGGCCACCACCTCGGGTGGCTGCCCCACGCCCATCAGGTCGAAGACGAACCCGGGCGACTGCACCTCGCTGCAGTCGTAGACTTCGGTGGTGGTGATCGAGTCCACGCGGGTGCACATCGTGGTCAGCAGCACCGACAGCCGCTCGGCGACGAAGCCGGGGTTGATCCCGGTGCCGAACAGCGTTGAATGGCCGCGCTGGCAGGCGGATTCGAAGCGGGCGGCATAGTCCGCGCCCATCGCCTGAGGGAAGGTGTGCGCCACCGTGGTGATCACGCTCTTGCCCGACTCGAGCAGGCGGACGATGACGTCGTCGTGCGCATCGAGCGTGTCGGCGGGGTTCAGCGGCGTGTGCAGGACGACGTCGGCGTCGAGCGCCAGGATCTCGTCGACCGAGCGCGTGGCGAGTACGCCCGTCGGCGCGCGGCGCGCGATCTCGCCCGCGTCCTTGCCAGCCTTGCGGTCGGAGTAGACGTAGAGCCCGACGAGCTCTAGATCCGGATGATCGATCACGGTGCGCGGGCAGGTCTTGCCGATCGCACCCGTCGCCCATTGGACCACTCGGATGGACATGACGGGCCCCCCTCTCGTATGCCGGATGTTAGTGGCGGCCCGCCAAAACGGTCAAGTAGGTTGACAAAAACGCGGGATTGAATCGCAATCACGGGCTGCGAGGGGGATGCAGTGACGCACAATGTCTCGGCGATGACGCGACTCGACGGGCGCACGGCGCTCGTCACGGGGGGCGGTAGCGGCCTGGGCCTGGCGTTCGCCGGCGTCCTGGCCGCGGCGGGTGCGCATGTCATCGTCGCCGGTCGGCGGCGGGCGGTGCTCGAGGCGGCGGTCGCCACGCTGCGCGCAGACGGCGCGGCGGCCGAGTGGCTCGAACTGGACGTCACCGATCCTGCCTCGGTCGAGGCGGTGGTCGGCGAAGCCTGCGCGGGCGGCAGGGTCATCGACGTGCTGATCAACAACGCGGGGCTGAGCCGGCCGGGGCCCGTGCTCGACCTCGCCGTCGAAGACTGGGACGCGGTTCTGGACACCAACCTCCGCGGGGCCATGCTGGTTGCGCGGGCCGCGGCGAGTCGCCTGATCGCGGCCGGCCGTCCGGGTGCGATCGTCAACGTGTGCTCGGTCCTCGGCCAGACTACCCAGAGGGGGGTTGCACCGTATGCGGCGTCGAAGGCGGCGCTAATGCACCTGACACGATTGCTCGCGGCCGAGTGGGCGCGGCATCGCATCCGCGTCAACGCGCTGGTGCCCGGCTACTTCCGCACCGAGATCACGTCCGGGTACCTCGAGACCGATGCGGGTCGCGCGCTATTGCAGCGGGTGCCGCAACGGCGCCTCGGCGAGCCCCACGAACTGGCCCTGCCGTTGTTGCTGCTCGCCAGCGACGCCTCGCCCTACGTCACCGGCTCGCAGCTCGTCGTCGACGGTGGGCTCAGCCTGAACCCGCTCTGACCTGCCTCGAGGAGCTGCGCGAATGAACGAAACTCCCGCCGGCGGCTACGACCGCATCCCGTTCCTGGTGATGTTCCAGGAACGCGCCGCATTCAAGGACACGTATGCGGGCGAGATCGGTCGCGTGGTCCTGAAGGCGCACCTGCTGCGTCCGCGCGGGCGGCCGTCGAAGTCGGTCGTGGTGTTCATGCACCCCATCGGGGGCGGTGAGTACTTGCCGCTGCCCGTGGCCCTCGCCAAGCAGGGGGTGCACGTCATCTACTGCAACAGTCGCTACGTCGGGGTCGACTACGCGCTGATCATGGAAAAGGTCGCGCTCGACCTCGGCGCCTGCGTGCGCCATGCCCGCGAGCAGCTCGGCTACGAGAAGGTGGTACTGGCGGGCTGGAGCGGTGGCGGTTCGTTGTCGGCGTTCTACCAGG
>Ga0209254_10005522_pt1 | contig 11634 bp, 10 predicted proteins | sample FrelakmetDIP11DI_FD_187148 | JGI IMG/M metagenome (GOLD analysis project Ga0209254, IMG submission 187148) | Freshwater lake sediment microbial communities from the University of Notre Dame, USA, for methane emissions studies - DIP11 DI (SPAdes)... | ecosystem: Environmental > Aquatic >... | reverse complement strand
CCGCGTACGGTCAGCAGGTGGGCCGGCTTGCCGGGGTCCACCTCCACCTTCTGGCGGAGGCGCCGCATGGTCACCCAGACGTAGCTAGGGTCCGCGTCCTCGGTGTCGGCCCAGCCCCGCGCGAGGAGCGTCTCGGTCGTCACGGTCTGGCCGAGGTTGGCGGCGAGCGCGTAGAGCAGCCGGGATTCCGTCGGGGTCAGGGACACCACGTTGCCGGCGACGATCGCCTCGCGGCGGTGGAGCTCCAGGGCGAGGTCCGGGCCAAGGTCCAGCCGCTGGCGGGGGACCCGGTCGCCGAGCCTGCGCATGACGCGCTGGATCCTGGCCCGCAGCTCCGGGTAGTGGTAGGGCTTGGTGACGTAGTCCTCGGCCACCTCGTCCAGGAGATCCGCCTTGGAGTCCGCGGCGTCGATTGCCGTGAGCACGATGATCGGGAGGTCTGCCCGGGCCTTGACCTCGCGGGCGAGCGTGAGGCCGTCCATGCGCGGCATGAGCATGTCGATGACGAGGAGATCGGGCCAGGCATGGTCCAGCCGGCGCAGCGCCTCTTCGCCGTCCCGGGCCGTCTGGACCTGGTAGCCGTCGGCCCGCAGCTGGTCGGCGAGGATCACCAGCAGGTTCGGGTCGTCGTCCACGATGAGGATCCGCGGCGCCGCCACGCCGTAGGGTCCGGGTGCGCCGTTGAACATGGCGCGAGGATAGCAGCGGGCGACGCGTGGATCCGGGCGGTGGGGGCCTGTCGCGGCGTTGATCGCGCCGGCGTGGAGAGTCTCAGGATGCTAGGTCGAGCATGGCTTGTGCCCCCGTTGGTAGGGCTGCAGGCGCCGGCAGGCGCCCGGCGCTCGGGCGAGGCAAGATTGTTCCGGGCGAAGGTCATCGGCCGGGACTCGGGCGCGAGTCAGCCGCTACTCGGGCGGTGACCGGCTCGGCGAGGCATGCGCGCGAGGCGCCAGTCCAGGCACCACACGAGGAGATTGACGAGATGGGCGACACCGCGCCGGTGGTCGGGATCGTCTGCGGCAGCCGTTCGGACTTCCCGATCCTCGAGAAGGCACAGGCCCTGTTGGGCGAGCTCGGCGTGCCGTGCGAGCTGCGGGTCGCGTCCGCGCACAGGGCGCCGGATCTCGTGGCCCGCTACGCCGACACCGCTGCCGCGCGCGGCATCCGCGTGATCATCGCGGCCGCCGGCGGGGCGGCCCACCTGGCCGGGGTGATCGCCGCGAAGACCACCCTGCCGGTGATCGGCGTCCCGATCCCGACGCCGAACCTGGGCGGCCTCGACTCCCTGCTCTCGATCGTCCAGATGCCGCGCGGCATCCCGGTGGCGACCGTGGGCATCGGCAGCGCGGAGAACGCGGCGCTGCTGGCGGTCTCCATCCTGGCCCTGTCCGACCCGGGGCTGGCAGCCCGGCTGGAGGCGTACCGGGCGGCCCAGACGGACGCGATCCTGGGCGATCCGTCCAACGCGGAGCCGCTGGGGTAGAGCTCGGGGGCGTCGGCTCGCGACGCTGGCTCGCGAGGCGCACCGTCAGCGGGTTCGCTGCACCGTCAGCGGGTTCGCTGCACCGTCAGCGGGTTCGCCGCTGCCCGTGAAGGCCCAGTGAAGTGGCGCTTCTCATACTCCGATTCTCCGGGGCCCCCGAACAGGCGACCCCCACCATCTTTGCCCGGATGATGGACCGGGTTCCCGGCCCGAGATCGAAGCGAGCTGGCCGGACGCAATTATGTCCTTCTTGACAGCTACGATAGAAGAGACATACTTGGCTTGGGCTACAGCCTGGGGGGACGGCGATGCCGCTGCATCTGCCTCTCCCTGAGCGGCTGTCGCATGAGGGCTGGAAGGTCAAGATCTACGACAACGAGCGCCTGGAGCCGCCGTGCGCAACGGTGATCCGGGGCAACCTTGAATGGCGCTGGAACCTCCGTTCGCGCCAGTTCATGGACAGGGAGCCAGATCCTCGCGACGTGCCCCGCGAACTTCGTGAATTCGTGCAAGTGGAGCACACGAAGCTCGTGCGCCTTTGGGACTTGACTCGCCCCGGGAACCCCGTCGCCATCACTGAGGATTGGCCATGACCCTCTTGGATCTGCCCGAGGATCCGTACAAGAAAGGGGAGCACTACCCTCGTTTCACGATTGTGGAGCGCGGCCTGATGTCCCTTCGCGTTTCGGATCGGAAAGGTCTCTGGGTTGCATCTTCTGCAGCCCAGACTGAGCACTTCCAGCCAGCCGATCGCCATGGACGGGACCGCCTGTTGGTGACGGATGAGCTCGATTCGCCTCTTCATGAATTCCTGACGGCGCTGTTCTCAGACGTCGTGTCGGGACCAAAGCCCAGCTTCCTGTCGATCGACGAGATCGGCAAGGCCCTCGTCGCACGGCATTTCGCGGATCTCGCTCTGGGCGCCTTGGTCAGCGTGGCGCGGGAGGCTGTTGTGGTCGTTCGAGGTGACCTCCAACGGACCATCGTGCCCTGGTCGTGGTTCCGTCCATCGGGGACCGGCACGGCGCCGGACTTCAACGACGTTGCCGTCACCGACTCTGGTCTGGCGATCCGGCTTGGCAACTACGAGGCATCGATGGACGCGATCCTTTATGAGTTCGATCGTGACTACCGGGCCTGCGCCCGGCAGCGGCAGCTCGAGACCGACATGTCATTCGGGGGGTCGTTCCGCCGGCTCCGGATGCAGCGAGGTCTATCACGCAGCGGTTTCCCCGGCATCAGCGACAGGGAGCTTGGCCGCATCGAGCGCGGCGAAGTCGTGCGTCCGCACGGGGCGACACTCCGTCTGATTGCGGACACGCTTGGCGTCGAGCCGGGCGACATCGAGACGTACTGAAGCCTGGTGACGCTGAGCCGCTGGGGTGGGAAGCCGCGCCGACAACGGGCCGGGGGTGGTCGCACGCGCCGCCGGGCGGTAGGCTCCACCGATGGACGACGAGCGCTGGGAGCCCGGCATGGTGGTCCTCGATCGCCAGGCGGTCGTGGGGCCGTCCGCCGATGCCCGTCCGGTGGCCGGGGTCCCCGCCGATGCCTCGCTGCCACCGAGCCTGCGCGGCCTGCCGCCTCGCAGCGTTCCCGAGACCGCCCCGACGCCGCTCCAGAAGCACTTCGTCCTGCTCTCGGCTCCCGCGCTGGTGGCCGGCGCCATCGCGATCACCGCCCTGGAGATGGGCGCGGGCTTCGGCAGCCTGCTCGTCAAGCTGTGCGTGCTGGTCGCCGCCCCGCTCCTGTTCGTGACGACCGTGGATGCCTCCGTCCGGATCTGGCGCTCCGCCTGGGCGTGGATGCCGGTGAACCGGGGACGCGGCCTGTTCCGGCTCGCGTGGCTGCTCGTCAGCCTCGTGTTCCTCGCGCTGATCGTCGCCGCGACCGTCCTCGTGCTGGGAGCCTGACGTGACCGTCCTCGTGCTGGGGGCCTGACGTGACCGAGCGGCGGCTGGACTACCAGGAGCGGCGCGCGGCCGAGGCGCTGGGGCGTGGCCCTGACGCGCGCTCCACGGACATCGCCTCGGGCGGCGGCGTCCCCGCCTGGCTGTCGCGTTCGCTCGCCTACTGCACCCGATGCGGTGCCGAGCTGGCGCCGGCGACGCTGCCGGAGGAGAACCGCGAGCGCCTGGCCTGTGCCGCCTGCGGGTTCATCACCTACGTCAACCCTCGGCTGGTGGTCACGACGCTCCCGGTGACGGACGCGGGCGAGCTGGTGCTGCTGCGGCGGGGGATCGAGCCCGCGTACGGAGCGTGGGCACAGCCGGGCGGATTCCTCGAGGTGGACGAGACGGTGGCCGAGGGCGCGGTCCGCGAGACGCTGGAGGAGACGGGCCTGGTCGTCCAGCCGGGCGAGCTGGTCGGGATCTACTCGCGGCTCGAGGCGGCGGTCGTCGTGCTGGTGTTCGAGGCGAGGATCGTGGGTGGCACGGCGCGCGCCACGCCCGAGGCCCTGGAGGTCCGCGCGTTCGCCGCGGACGAGCTCCCCTGGGACGACATCGGCTTCAAGACGTCCTGGTGGGCGATCCACGACTGGGTCAGGCTGCGGCACCCGGAGGTTCTGCTGCCGGAGGCGTTCCGGGGCCGCGAGGAGTACTGACGGCGTCCTCGCTCGGTGGCGGGATCGATCACCCGACGTCCGCGGCCGAGCCGGACCGCCTACCCTTCGGGCCGGCGTGACTGCGCTTCGTTGGAGCCCCAGCTGACCTCGGCGCCCGGATCCCCGTAGGCACGGCGGCGGATGCCCGTCGTGATGGCCGCCTGCTCCGGGCCCGAGACGCCCATCCGGGCCAGCGAGGCGCGGGCCAGCTCCAGGGCGGCCTCCACCTCCGGGTCGGCGAGCCGCGAGACCCCGAGCCCCCGGAGCGTCACCACCTCGGCACGGCCCCGCGCACGGGAGACGATCGTGAGGCGTGGGTTGATGGCCCGGGCGCGCTCCACGGCGAGGCGCGCGGTCAGCGGATCCCCGATAGCCACCACCAGCAGGCGGGCACGGTCCAGGCCCGCGCGGCGCAGGATCGCCGGGCTGGCCGCGTCCCCGTACAGGGTTGCCGCGCCCAGGGACGCCGGCTCGTCGAGTGCCCTCTGGTCCCGGTCCACGACCACGCACCGGAAACCGCGGGCGCGAACGGCGCGGACCACCAACCGCCCGACGCGGCCGCCACCCAGCACGACGATCGCAGGCCGCCCCTCCGCCTCGTCCTCGTCGAACCCCAGCTCTCCGCGGGTCGTCGGCGCCTGGCCGGGAACCGGGGGCTCGGCCGTGAGCAGCCGATGCTCCAGCCGGGTGACCAACCCGACGGCGCCGCGGACGAGGAGCGGTGTCAGGATGATGCTGAGGACGGCCGTCCCGAGGACCAGGTTGTAGCCCCGCTCATCGAGCAGTCCCAGGGAGAGGGCCTGCTCCACGAGCAGGAAGCTGAACTCACCGACCTGCCCGATGGTGGCGCCGAGCAGGATCGCGCTCCGCAGCGGCATCTTGAGCAGGCGGCCCAGGACGGCGCCCAGCGTCGCCTTGACCAGCATGGCGACGCCGAGGAGGGCAAGGAGTGCCGGCCAGTCGTCGAGGACTGCGGCCGGGTCCAGCAGCATCCCGACCGACACGAAGAACAGGACGGCGAACAGGTCCCGGAAGGGCGTGATCTCGCTGGCCGCCTGATGGGAGAGATCGGACTCGGAGACGATGATCCCCGCGACGAATGCCCCGAGGGCCAGGGACAGGCCGAACACCGCGCTGGACAGGAAGGCGGCGAGCAGGGCGGTCGCGAAGACCGTGAGCAGGAACAGCTCGGGCGACCCGAGCCGGCTCACGGTGCGGAGGAGCCACGGCAGCAGCCGCGCTCCGACCAGGTAGGCCAGGGCGAGGAAGGCCGCCGTGCGCAGGACGGCGAAGAGCACGGGGCCGAGGAGGTCCGCGCCCGCGAGGGGTTCCAGCATCGCGATCAGCAGGATCGTCACGAGGTCCTGCATGACCATCCAGCCGATCGCCGTCCGCCCGTGCAGGCTGTCCAGCTCGCCCCGCTCCGTGAGCATCTTGAGCACCACGAGCGTGGAGCTGATCGCGATCGCCGAGCCGATCACGGCGGCCTCGGTGAGACCGAGGCCCAGCGGGAGGGCGACCGCGGCGCCGACCACGGCGGTGATCAGGACCTGTGCCAGCGCGCCCGGGATCACCACCCGCCGGACGCGCGCGAGCTCCCGGAGCGAGAACTCGACGCCGAGCGCGAACAGGAGGAGCACGACGCCGAGCTCTGCCAGCTCGCCGATCTTCTGGGCGTCACCGACGAAGCCGGGGGTGAAGGGGCCGATGATGACGCCCGCCGCGAGGTAGCCGACGAGCGGAGGCTGGCCCAGCCGGACGGCCACGGCCCCACCCACGAGCGCCAGCGCGACGGCGACACCCAGGTCCAGGATGAACCGGAGCTCGGGGGCGAGCGCCATCGTCAGGTCGGGCAGGGTCGGCACGACAACCATTATCGGGTGCCCGCGACCGACTACGATCCCATCGTGCTGGAGCCCAAGGCCGCCCGTTCATCGCCAATGGCAGATCCGTTCCCGGTCCGCGTCCTGCACGGCATTGCCGAGGCGATCCGCGGCCGTCACGTCCGAACATGGATCGTGGCGGTGGTCACGGTCTTCCTGGTCGGCAGCCTCGGCTACATCGTCCTGTTCCGCTGGCCCCCGTCGGACGCGATCTACATGACGGTGATCACGCTCACCACCGTCGGCTTCCGCGAGGTCCACGAGTTGACCGCGTTTCCGGAGCGACTGTGGACGATGATCCTCGCGGTGTCGGGCGTCGGGATCATCTTCGGGTCCATCGGCCTCGTGGCCGAGACCATCATCAGCGAGGCCGCGAGCGGCAGGCGGGAGGCGAAGCAGATGCAGGATTCGGTGGCCGCGCTGCGGGACCACTACATCGTCTGCGGCTACGGGCGGGTGGGATCCACCGTCACCCGCGAGCTGGAGCACACGGGCGAGCGTCTCGTCGTCATCGACATCAACCCCGCCTCGCTGGAGCGCGCTGCGCGCGACGGGCACCTTGTGGTCGAGGGTGATGCCACCGACGATGCGACCCTGCGCCAGGCCGGCGTGGTCGTGGCCCGGGGCCTGGTCACCACCATCGACTCCGACGCGAACAACGTCTACGTCACGCTCTCGGCTCGGGCGATCAACGACCGGCTGTTCATCGTGGCACGTGCCAATGCCGAGGGGTCCGAGGCCAAGCTGGCCCAGGCCGGCGCCAACCGCGTGGTCTCGCCGTACACGATGGCCGGGCGGCGGATCGCGGAGCTGGCCAGTCGCCCCCGGGTCGCGGACTTCATCGATGCCGCCCTCTCGCACGGGAACCTCTCCTTCTCGCTGGAGGAGGTGGAGGTGAACGCGGAGAGCCCGCTGCTGGGCGTGACGGTGGGGACCCTCCGGGCGGACGGGGTGGTGACGCTGGCGATCCTGCAGCAGGACGGCGCCTACGAGGCAAACCCGCCGGAATCGCGTGCGCTGCACTCGGGTGAGAGCGTGATCGCCTCGGGCTCCACGGAGGCACTGTCGGCGCTGCGCGCCCGGGCATAGCCCGTTTCAGCGACGTTGGCGCCCGGCTCGCGATCGCGAGCTTCGCGTCAGCCGGCGGCGGACTCCCGCTCCACCGCGGCCATCGCCGCGCCCACGATCCCGGCGTCGTTGCGCAGCTTCGCGGGCACCACCAGTGCCCGGACCGTCAGGCGCGGGATGAACAGGTCCGCGCGCTTGGAGACGCCGCCGCCGAGGATGAACAGGCGCGGCGAGAACAGCTTCTCGATCGCCAGCAGGTGCTCGTCGAGGTCCGCCGCCCAGGCCTTCCACGAGATCCCGCGCCGGATGCGGGCCACGGCCGCTGACCGCCGCTCGGCATCCCGGCCTCGGATCTCCATGTGTCCGAGCTCGAGGTTCGGGACCAGCCGGCCGTTGTAGAACAGCGCGGACCCGGTCCCCGTCCCGAGCGTGATGAGAAACACCGTGCCGCGCTCGCCGACGCCCGCCCCGAACCGCATCTCCGCCACGCCGGCCGCGTCGGCGTCGTTGACCAGGTGGACGGGTCGCTTGAGCACGCGCTCCAGGGCACGGTCCGCGTCGAAGTCCATCCAGCCGGGGTCGACGTTCGCGGCGCTGCGGGTCACCCCGTCGATGACGATGGACGGGAAGCCCACGCCCACCTGGACGTCAGGCCCGAGCTTGACCTCCGAGACGATCTTCTTGACGATCCGTGCGATCGAGGCCACGACCGCGGCAGGGGTGGACGGCTGGGGCGTGGGCACCCGGTGCCGGAGCCCGATGATCTCGCCCGTGTCGAGGTCCACGGCCGCGGCCTTGATCCCGCTGCCGCCGACATCCACGCCGATCCCCACCCGGCGATCGCCCGGGTCGAGTGGCTCACCCTCGGCCGCGGGCGCCTTGTCCTGGTCGTCCTCGACGTGCACCTCGGCCAGCGCCGCCGCCTCGTCCGCGATCGCGGCCGTCGCGTCGTGCTCGATCGCGGCGGTCGCCGCAGCCGCGTCGTGCTCGATCGCGGCGGTCGCCGCAGCCGCGTCCGCGATGCCGGCGGCCGCCGCAGCCGCGTTCGCGACCGCCGGGCCGTCCTTGGAACGCTTGGTGGTGGGCACGGGCAGGGCTCCTCGCACGGGCGACCGGATTGTCCCGTCGGCAGGTCCGGCGGCTAGAAGTAGTTGACGGTGATGCCGCCGTCGATGACGAAGTTGGCGCCGTTCGTCCACTTCGACTCGTCCGACGCCAGGTAGATCGCGACGTTGACGATCTCCTCGGGCTTGCCGAAGCGGCCGGACGGGTTCCGGTTGAGGCGGAGCTGCTTGGCTGCCTCGTCCTTGAGCAGCCAGTCCATGAGGAGCGGCGTCTCGATGGGGCCGGGGCTGATCGAGTTGGCGCGGACGCCCCGGCCGGCGAACTGGACGGCCATCGACCGGGTCAGGGCGAGGACGGCGCCCTTCGAGGCGGTGTAGGCGTCCTGCGGCACGGAGCAGCCGAGGATGGCGACGAAGCTCGCGGTGCTGATGATCGAGCCCGATCCCTGCTCGAGCATCTGCGGGATCGCGTACTTGCAGCCCAGGAACACGCCCCGGACGTTGACCGCCATGACCTTGTCCCAGGTGTCCACGTCCGTGTCGATGACCGAGTGATCGGCCTCGGGCATGACCCCGGCGTTGTTGTACAGCACGTCCACGCGGCCGTAAGTAGCGATCGCGTGCTGGACCATGCCGCGCGCATCGGCCTCGTTGCTGACGTCCGCCTTGACGAAGGTCGCCTCGCCGCCGGCCGCCTGCACCCCCGCCACCACCGCCGCGCCCGAGGCCTCCGAGAAGTCCGCCACGACGACGCGCGCGCCCTCTTTCGCGAACAGCTCCGCGGCGGTCCTGCCCATGCCACTGCCGCCGCCGGTGATGATCGTGACCTTGCCGTCGAGTCGCATCGGGTGCTCCGTAGATGCCGTGGTGGACCGGGGTGTGGTGTGGGGGACCAGACTAGCCCGCGGCGCGCGCCCCGTCAGGTCGCCCTGACACGGGACCCGTCGGCGTCACCCCGGGGCCGGCAGGGGGGGGTGGGTCGGGGTGGCCACGCGTACGTTCGTACCGGAGCCAGAGTGCCGGTGCGGGCGTACAACAGGGTGGCCGCCGACTTGCGGCGAACGCCTGATGGACGGGCATCACCAGATGCGAACACCCGCGACCCCGACGACGCGGCCGATCCGCACCAGCCTGGTGCGCTGGTTCGTCGCGTGCGCCGTGCTGTGGATCGGCGCGACGCTCCTGATCGTGTCGCAGACGAGCCCGGAGCTGCGCTGGGCCCCGCTGGTCTGGCTGCCGGTCGTGATCGGGTTCAGCGTCCTGTCCGGGATGAGCCTCCAGCGAATCCTGCGCCAGATGCAGCGTCTCGACGACGAGCAGGACGGACTCAAGGAGGCCTACGATCGGGCCCGCCTGGACGCGCTGCACGACGGGCTGACCGGCCTCGGCAACCACCGGGCGTTCCAGGAGGAGCTCGATCGCCAGGTCGCCAGGGCCCGGGCCGAATCGGGCTCGGTCGGGCTCCTGCTCGTGGACGTGGACGAGCTCAAGCAGATCAACGAGGCCCAGGGGCACGCCGCGGGAGACGAGATCCTCCGGGCCACGGCCCGGGTCATCCTGGGCAGCCTCCGCAAGCTGGACAGCGGGTTCCGGATCGGGGGCGACGAGTTCGGGATCGTGCTGGTGGACTGCGGGCCGGATGAGGCGGTTGGCATCGCGCGGCGGATCCTGGCGAGCGCGCTGAGCGGCGGCTCCGGGACGCTCGGCGTCGCCCCGTTCTCGCTGACCATCGGCGTCTCGGCCATGCCCGGGCTGGCCCGGGATCGCAAGCAGCTGAGCCACCAGGCGGACGCCGCGCTCTACTGGGGCAAGCGCCACGGCCGCACGGACGTCCAGGTGTTCGACCCCACGCGGCACGGCATCGCGGACGATGGGCGCTCGCTGCCCGAGCTGGCCGCCGCGGTGGCCCGCGTGGCGGCGAACCGGCTCCTGACGCCCGTGTACCAGCCGATCCACTGCCTGCGGACGGGACGCGTCCTCGGGTACGAGGGCCTCGTCCGCCCGAGCGTGGACGCCGGATTTGCCAATGCGAGCGCCCTGTTCGTCGCGGCAGAGTCGACGGACCACACCGTGGAGCTCGACCTCGCCAGCCTGGACACCGTTCTCACGGGGGCGCGGTCGCTCGACGCGAGCCTCTACCTGTCGGTCAACCTCTCCCCGCGGTCGCTCGAGTCCGACGCCTTCCAGCCCCAGGACTTCCTCGCGCTGGTCCGCCAGCGTGGGTTCGACCCGGCCCGGATCGTCCTGGAGCTGACCGAGCGCGAGGCCGTCGAGGATATGGGCCGGCTCCGGGACGCCATCGGGTTGCTTCGCCGGCACGGCATGCGGATCGCGGCCGATGACGTGGGCGCCGGCAACGCAGGCCTCCGGCTGCTGCGGGAGCTCGACTTCGACATCATGAAGATCGACCTCTCGCTGGTGCAGGCCGGGGCCCGCGACGACTCCTCCGAGGCGGTGCTCCGGGCCCTTCGCGAGCTCGCCCAGCGCCGCAACCAGACGACCGTCGCCGAGGGCGTCGAGACGCCCGACCAGCTCCTGACCGTCATCGAGATGGGGTTCGACGCGGCCCAGGGGTACCTGCTGCATCGGCCCGACCCGGCCCTCGCCGCGGAGTCGATCGACCTCGCGCGGGTCGCGTTCCCGCCCGCCGACTGACGCTCGCGGGCAGCCGTCAGCCGCTCCCGGGGGCAGCCGTCAGCCGCTCCCGGGGCAGCCGTCAGCCGCGCTCGAGATACCGCTCGCGTTCCCAGCTGTGGACGACGGCGTCGTACTGCTGCTGCTCGACATGCGCGGCGTTCAGGTAGTGCGCCACCACGTCCTCACCGAAGATCTCGCGGGCCACCGAGGAGCGCTCCAGCTCCCCGATCGACTCCCACAGCGCGCGCGGCATCTTCGGCACGCCGGTCGCTGCGTAGCCGTTGCCCTTGTACTCGGGCGGGAGCTGCAGCTGGTGCTCGATGCCGTAGAGGCCCGCGCCGAGCATCGCCGCGTAGGTCAGGTACGCGTTCATGTCGCCGCCCGGGAGGCGATTCTCAACGTGGAGCGCCGGGCCGCTGCCGACGAGGCGGAACCCGGTCGTCCGGTTGTCGCGGGCCCAGATGACGTTGATCGGCGCCCAGGACAGGGCCGCGAAGCGCTTGTAGCTGTTGACGAACGGGGCGACGAAGTACGCGAGCTCGCGGGAGAACGCCATCATCCCGGCCATGAACTGGCTGCCCCGCTCCGACAGGCCGTACGGCCCCTCCTTCTCGCCGGGGGCGGCGTGCATGAGTGGCGTGTCGTCATCGATGCCCCAGATGCTCATGTGGAGGTGACCCGAGGAGCCGGTCCAGCGGTGGTCCGGCTTGGCCATGAACGTGATCGCCCAGTTGTTGAGGTAGGCGATCTCCTTCGCGCCGTGCTTGAAGATGACCGTCCGGTCCGCCGACTCCAGGACGTGGTCGTAGCGGATGTTGACCTCGTGCTGGCCAGGGGCGGCCTCGCCCTTGGAGAACTCGATCGGGATCCGGGCCTCGGTCATCTGGTTGCGCA
>Ga0209254_10005520_pt1 | contig 11635 bp, 7 predicted proteins | sample FrelakmetDIP11DI_FD_187148 | JGI IMG/M metagenome (GOLD analysis project Ga0209254, IMG submission 187148) | Freshwater lake sediment microbial communities from the University of Notre Dame, USA, for methane emissions studies - DIP11 DI (SPAdes)... | ecosystem: Environmental > Aquatic >... | reverse complement strand
CGCCAAGACGGTGACGGTCACGGCCTACAATCCGGACAGCGGCGTCTTGATCGGATCAGCCCTGGTCAACGTGACGGTGCAGGCGAGCGGGACCTGCGGCGGTTGCAGCTACACGCTGTCGCCGACGTCGCGGGACTTCCCGGCAGCGGGCGGGACCGGCACCGTCAACGTCGCCACCAACGCCGGCTGCGGCTGGACGGCCGAGCCCTCGCAGAGCTGGATCACGATCACCTCGGGTGGGAGCGGCGCCGGGTCGGGGATCGTCAACTACAACGTGGCCGCCAACTCGAGCGCCGCACGTCAGGGCAACATCGACGTCGAGAACCGGCTCCACACCGTCACCCAAGCTGCGGCCGGTGGTGGTGGAGGTGGTGGCGGCGGCGGCGGCACCAACACCGACGCGACCGAGTGGTCGTGGACGTTGAAGCTCAACGGGCAGCCGGTTCTGACCAGCATCGAGCCCAACTTCATCCACCGTTTCACGGTGGCAGGCCTGTACACGGTCGAGCTCGAGGCCGGCAACTGCTTCGGCTCGGCGACCTCATCGCAGCTGCTCGAGGTACTGCCGCCACCGCCGCCCGAGGACTTCCTGGTGCCGGCGGCGGCGCACGCCCCGGGCCTCAACGAGACGGTGTGGCGGACCGACCTCCGGATCTTCAACCCGTGTCTCGACACGGTCGACGTCACCATCGAGTACCTGCCGGAGGCGACCAACAACTCGAACACGGTCATTCACGGGCTGGAGTTCCTGCTCGAGCCGGATGCGACCCAGATCTTCGCCGACATCGTCCAGCAGATTCCGGGGATCCAGGGCGACGACAACAAGGGCTCGCTGCGCTTCACGTTTGACGGCGGCAACGGCTGCACGCCACTGATCGTGTCGCGCACCTACAACGACACTCCGGAGGGGACCTTCGGGCAGTACGTGCCGGCGGTGCCGGTGGTGCCGCTCGAGGTGGACCGGGTATTCCTGACCGGGATGGTCGACAACTTCTACTACCGGACCAATGTCGGCCTCGCCAACTTCGGGCCCGACAATGTCGGCAACATCGGGGTCACCGTCTACGACGAGTTCGGCGTTCAGCTCGGCGACACCATCACGACCTGGGTGCCCGGCTACTCGACGCGGCAGATCGTCGAGGTGATCGAGGCTGCGGGCATCCTGACCGACGTCAACATCTTCTCGGTGGCAATCGACACCAACGGTGCCGACCTGACCATGTACGCGTCGGTGGTCGACAACTTCACCGGCGACCCGGTCTATGTGTCATCGGCCGGAACCGAGGAGGTCAAGGTCTGGATCCCGGGCATCGCGCATCTGCCGGGCGCCAACGAGTCGCTGTGGCGGTCGGACATCACCTTCCTCAACGAGACCGAGGACGGGATCTCCGCGCGTGTCGACTACGTGCCGGAGGTCGACCTCGGCTACTCGCCGTTCATGATCATGAACATCGATCCGGGCAACACCCTGTACTACGTCGACGTGCTCGGCGTGTCGATGCTGCCGCCGGACACCGATTCCAAGGGCTACTTCGTGGTGACCAGCCGGGGCGACTACGGGGTGCCGCACATGGTGGCGCGCACCTACAACCTGGCGGGAAGCGGCGGGACGTTCGGCCAGAACCTCATGGTCTTCGGCGACGCCGACCTGATCCACGAGGGCGAGTCCGGCTACGTCCCCGGCGTCGGCAACTCGCCGTCCCCGGATACGGGCTTCCGAACCAACGTCGGCGTGCTCAACACCGACGCCGACAGCGGAGCGATGATAGCGGTCACGCTCTACGACACCGAGGGAGACATCGTCGCCAGCCTGTCCGAGTACTGGATCCCGCCTGCGAAGTTCGTGCAGTACAACATCTTCCAGGCGCTCGGGATCGACGAGGAGATGCACGCGTCGATCGAGGTGCACGTGGTGTCGGGTGGGCCGGTGGCGGTCTACGCGTCGGAGATCGACAACCGCACTCAGGATCCGATCCTGGTGCCGGCGGTGGTGGCTGCCTCCCCGGGGCAGTAGCGCAGCGTCCAACACGAAACCGAGGGGGCGGCTTCGGCCGCCCCCTCGTGCTTTTGAGGGGCCAGGGGATAGGAAGTGGTGAGCACCACCCGGCCCCACTCGATGCCGCGGCCGCAGGCTTCTCCATGTCCATGCCTGCGTCCGTACCCCGATGTGCGCTATTCTCGTCGTTGGTGTCTGCCGCGTGGGATATCGGCCTCCTTGGAGCAGCGGCTTTCGAACGCCTGATCGTGGCGGCTCGCTCAACAGCGGTTCACCGACCCAGCACCATGGTCTTCCGGCGTCGATCCCTGGATCCCTGATCGCCCGCCATGCTTCTGCACGTCATCGGAGGATGGCAGAGGTGTGAGACCATCCGAAGGGCGGGCCGGAGTTGGAGGTCAGTCTGCCGCCTTTGTCCACATCGGGAGACCGTCGCCTATGAGGTTCACTCTGCGGGATCGTTCCTCCACTTCGGTCTTGATCCTGGCGCTCATCCTGATCGGAGGAGCGTTGCTTCGCCTTTACGGGCTCACCTTCCAGAGCCTCTGGCTGGACGAACTCTTCTCGATGGTCTGGAGTCGATCTGACAGGTCGCCGATGGAAATCGTCCGCGTGTATGTGGACGACGTGCATCCGCTTGGGTATCCACTCCTGCTTCATGTCTGGCTGGTGCTGTTCGGCGATTCGGACCTCGCTGGACGGTCGCTGTCTGCTGTCCTGGGCATCCTTGGCATCGCCGTCATGTTTCTTGCCGGTCGCCGCCTGGGCGGGACCGCGGCAGGTCTCTGCGCGGCCCTTCTGACGGCCCTCAATGCCTACCACATCGCCTACTCGCAGGAGGTGAGGTCCTACGCCCTGGTCTTCCTCCTCGCCGCGCTGTCCTACTGTGCGCTGGTGATCGTGCTCCACCGCCCCGGGTGGCGCACCGCAGTGTTGTACGGTCTGATCACGGCGGCGGCGATCCATGTGCACTACTTCGCGCTCGTCATGCTGGTGGGGCAGGTGATCGCCGCTGCGACCGTCCTGATCGCCCGCCGGGCGCGATGGCGCGAGTGGCGGCCGCTTATGCTGGGAACCGTCATCGTCGCGCTCGCCATCCTGCCCTGGATGCGTCCTCTTCGGAAAGTCATGGCGATGAATGAATACTGGCCGGCCCCCCCCGAGCCTTGGTTCTTCATCGATTACTTCCACACGTACTTCGGCAGGGACCTCATTCTCAGCCTGATTCTCGGCACGCTGCTGGCCGTGGTCCCGTTCGTCGTGCCGCGTCGGCCCACAGTCGACGACACCGGTAGTGGGGCGCCGCTCGTGACAGTCGCATGGTTGCTCGGAATCTCAGTTTTCGTGTCGCTTGGGTTGGCGTTCGCTCGATCAATTCTGATTGTCCCGATGTTGATGCCTCGATTCACCATCGTGTTCCTGCCAGCGATTCTCTTCTTGATCGCCATTGCCATCGCGCACGTGCGACCCCGCGCCCTTCGCGCGTTGGTGTTGGCCGGCGTGATCGTGCTATCGATTGCCGGTCTGGTGCGCTCTGGTTACTACACTGAACCGCGGAAGGAGCAGTGGCGCGAGGCCACGGACTGCATGCTGTCGGACCCGCGTTTCGACAACACATCCAACGCATGCTTATCGGTGGCTGCGCCAGGGTTTCAACACTACGTCGACCAGCGCTTGCCCGAGTTCCGAGTCGGTGACGCGACCCCTGCGGCGCTGCGCGATCTGCTCGACGACGGACCGGCACCGGCGGTACTGTGGCTCCTACTCGCCCGGAACCTGGAGCCGGGGGAGGGGTTTAGGCGGCTGCTCGTTCAGCATTACGTGCGGTCGGACCGGATCAAGTTCCTGAAGACGTCTGTCGAAAAGTGGGAGCGTCGAGGAGAATCAGGACCGGGCGTTGGCAAGGAGTAGTCGCGTCCGAGAACCGTCACAGCCGGAACCACGGTTATCGTGCCTGAAGCGATCGATGGTCCCGCGTCACTCAGGCGCGCGAAATCGGCGACGTGGGCGTGCGATAGGTGAAAACCGGGATGCAGAACGTACTGTCACTCGATGTAGCCGAGGGCACGCAGTCGCTCCAGGGTCTGGCGTTGGCCGCCGACCACCAGGAGGCGCTCCGAATTCCACCACGCGTGGATTCCCGGGTCGAGGTCGGCCGCTGGGGGTAGGGCCTGCTCCGGAGGGCGGCGCCCGGCCGGTGTTTCGATCCACTGCGGAGGGGGCATGACGCGGAGCCCGGCCGCGCAGATCGGGTAGCCCTCGGAGCAGCGGATCTGGACGAGGTCTTCAGAGCGTTCGATCGCCATGGGGCCGACACTCCACGCGTGGACGACGTCGAGCGACCCAGGCACCCGCACGGAGGCCTCCACCGGCCCGTGCCGCCCCCATACCATGACTTGCATCCCCGGCGCGAGCTGCCCGGCGGTGGCGACAAAGGCGCGCCCCACCGCCGGCAGCAGTTCCACCGGGACCGCGCCCGGTTCGTTCTCGCCGGGATCCGCTGACAGGTCGAAGTAGAATCCGCCCGCGGGAAGCGGTCGACCCTCTCGCATCGCTGAGCCGGCCCTTGCACCAAGCCCCGGTTGGGCTGCCATCCGGAGAACCACTTTGTGGTGCCCCTCGCGCCAAGCCCAGCGGAGCGGACCCGCGCCGAATGTCGTGCTCACCGTTGGCGCGGCCGATGCGTCCTCCCACAGCGGGCGCCCCACCATCTCAGCCGGCGCAGGGACGCCGACAAGATCAAGCAGCGTCGGTGCGAGGTTCATCAGCTGAGCCGGCTCCCAGATCTCACATGCGGGCACGCCGGGGCCGCGAATCAGGAGCGGCACCCGCAGAGCCTCCTGATAGAGGTTGAGCCCGTGCCCCCAAGACCCGTGCTCGCCCAAGGCCTCGCCGTGATCCGAGGTGAACGCGACTACCGCCCCCGTCGGCAGCTCGTCAATGAACGGGGCCAGCGCCCGGTCGACATGTTCGACCTCGCCGGCGTATAGGCGGCGGAGCAGCACCTGCTCCTCGCCAAGCGCCTCCCGCTGCCGCATCGCCAATGGTGCGATGTCGGGTGAAAGGACGGTTGGGTCGTCGTAGCTCAAATACGGGTGGTGGGGATCCATGAGATGGAGGTAGAGGAACGCGTCCTCGCCCTGGTGCGCCTCCAGCCAGCGGCGTGCCTCCTTGACAACCCAGCCCGCGTCGGGATGTTCCTCGTTGCCGTGGCCGTCAGGAACGAGGTAGGTCGAGAAGCCGCTCGAAAAGCCGTTGAGAGCGTGCACGGTGTAGTTTGCCACCACCCCGGCGCCGGCAAACCCGGCCTGGTCAAGCGCATCGGCCCACGTTGCAATACCATCGGGGATGCCTATCAGATCTCCCTCGGGCAAGGTGAGGTCCAGGACCTGGCGCGACGTGAACAGTGAGGCCACCGACGGCAACGTCCACGAGCAATTGGCCGTGGCGTCACGCCACCTGCAGCCCCCTGCAAACGCCGACGTGACTCCAGGCATTCTCCGTGGATCCACGTGATCGTCGCGAAGGGTGTCCACCAGGATGAGCACAAGGAGCCGGGGCGAGGTCACGGGCACGCCGAGGCGAGGAGAGCCCATGGCCGCGGAGGGAGGAACCGACACCGAGTAGCGACCGCGATCGATCGGAGTGTCAAGGAACAGCCGCTCGCCTGGGGCCACCGTCTGCGTGATTGTCGTGCGACCGACGACCTCGATGGTGGCCGGGGTGGGTCCGAGGCCGACAATCTCGGAGCGCAGGCGCACGCCCCGCGCCGCCACGTGGAGCTGGAGCTCGGCGCCCGACACTCCGCGTACCCAGTCAGTGCCACGATGGTGCCATGCCCACCGGTCGATCCAAAGCCGTTGCCAGCTACCCGCGCCGTCGCCGCACGCGAGCGTCGCCACGACCGCGAGACCAATGAGACTGAGGCGCGCCGAGGTCCGTGTCACGATGCCGCATGATACCAGCAGACCACGAGCGACCGCCTCAGATTGGGGGGGGCCAGCCTCCCCTTCTGCGTCAAGGAGGGAGCCGACTTCTTGTGGGTCGTGTCCTGCCATCGAGGATCTGATGAAAGATGTGTCATGGGGCGGCGCTGCAGGCCTCGGGGTACCGGCATGACCCTGCCAGAATGGCAGACTCCCGGGGAACTCATTGCTCGGTCAGATCGGCAAGCCCTTGGACGGCGAGCGGTATGTGCATGGAGCCGGGTCCGGTGCGAGTGACGACGAGCAGGCCGCCGCACTGGCCACGCCGCGGGCCTAGCTCCGAGGCCTCCAAACCGCCCACGACCGACTTGCTCACAGGCTTGCTCGAGCACGGAGGTGCTGAACTACGGAACCCCAAGATGGGCAAGGCCGTCAATGGAATGTCTGCGCGGCGGGAGCGACTGCTGCGGCTGCTGGATGACCCGCGCGAGCCGCTCGGCGAGCAGCCAATGTCCAGATGGCCGCAAATGATCGTCAAGGACGTACCAGTGTTCTGGCCCGAGGTCGGCGGCGACGTCGATGACCACCATCCGCTTCAGGTGATCGGGTACTGACTCCCCCCCGAGTGCGTCCCGGAGAGCGGGCATGAGCAGGCCTCGGTATCGGTTATGGGCATTCAACTCGAACAGCACGATGTTCATCGGCTGTAGGTCGACTGGGGAGTTCTCGAGCACTGCCAGCAGTAGCTGAGCCTGAAAACGCTGGGCCGCGGGGTCCTCCGGGTCAGGATGGGCGGGCGAGCGGAGCGCCGTCCCGGCGATCCGTTGCCAGCGCTCCCCGAGGAGAGAAACAACATAGCGCCCGGGCCAATACCGACGCTGACGACGGTAGTCTTCGGCCGCCGCCTCGTGTACCCACTGCGGCTGTGGGCGCATCAACTGGCCTTCAACTGCGAACTGTTGGTTCTCGAAGAAGTCGTTGTTACAGAACTGGATCACCAGCCAAGTCGTCACCGTGGTGTCGATCCTGGCAAGCATCCGCAACTCGCGCACCGTGCCGTAGGACGACACCGCGGCGTTGAGCACCCGGCGCCCAGTCAGCCGTTCCAGGACTTGGGGGAATGCGTCATCCTGCGCGACGCCCCAGCCCATGGCGAAAGAGTCGCCCACCACCACCTCGGGCTGGCTGAGTGAGGCCTCGTCGTCCCGGAGACCCAGGGAGTTGACGCGATAGCTCGTGGTGAACTCGGTGTTTGAGAACTCGAACTCGCCAGGTCGAAGCGTGTAGCCAAGTTCCGGGTCCCAGCGGATCGAGGCGGGGTCCAGTTGCAGGTAGTTGCGGTCGAGAAGGTAGAGCTCACGCGCCAAGTTCTGGAGCGGTGTAATGCTGCCAATTGCCGGGACGTGGCGCAGGCTCACAAGCAACAGTTCGAGAATCGCGATCGAGATCACCGCCACCATCGCGGACCGGATTGCCGGTCGCCCTCGCCGACGCCGGATCATGAACCCACCCTGAACGGCCGCGGGAGTGCAGCAGGCGAGGTCTTCAACGCTGCCAGGCAAGCTCGGGTCGTGGTACGCCACGGGTCTCGCGAAGTCGCGAGAGCGGCCGCCGCGGCGGTGAACAGCAAGAGGACGAGGAGATACATTGGTCCGAGGACCTTCCACCTTGGTGAAAGCGGGATCAGTCCTTGCGGCCCTCGAGGGCCTGGACCTCCAAGGGGTGCAGGAAGAGCTTCTGGTCGTAGGGCCCGCGCACAGTGACCTGCATCTTGGTGACCCGAACGTGGCCGGTGGGTGAGCCGTTGAGGTCGATACCGTCGAGCAGCACCTGGACCGGCAGCTGCACGCCAGAGCCGATCGGTGCCTGTTTGAGGACACGGTAGCGGATCCCCTCGCTGCGGACGTCGCGCACTCCGGGCGGCGGCAGGAACTCGGCGGCGAGCAGCGCACCGTTGTCCTTGCGGATGTGGAAGTACCAGGTTGCGGCCATGCTCGGGGTGATGAAGAAGTTCTCCTCGAAGGTGACCGCGATCCGCCACGCCGGCTGGCCCTCGAAGGAGGTCTCGTAAACGGTGCCGAGTCGCACGCCCTTCATCGTTGCAGTGAACGGCAGCAGCAGCGGAAACAGCCGCTGGTTGAGAGTGCCGATCGCCATTCGCGATCCCTGTGGCCGATCGTCGGGCACTCCGGCGCGGCTGGACCACCCGCTGGCGCCCTTGCGGGCGACCACCACCTCGCCGGGGAGCTCGAGCCGCATGCTGCCGAGCGTTGCGGCGTCCACGTACGCCGTGGACTGCTTCTTGTGCTGGGTGCCGTTCGCGGTCGTTTCCTCTTCGGTGAGGGCGATCTCGATCACGCCGAGGTCACGGAACGCCTGCAGCCCTCCGGCGGCCTGCATCATGCCCTCGAGCAGGGCGGCACCGTCGGGCGGCCCGGCCAGCGACACAGCGGGCACCAGCAGGGCGGCGAGGACGAGCAGGGTGGCACGAGCACTCATGGCGATCTCCCAGGGGGGGCGCCAGAATGGCGCCAAATGGCGGTCGACGCACATTATAGAGCAACAATCGTGCCACCCACGATCGATGGCGAGAGGCGTCACGGGTGGTGACCAAAGAGGGGAGGCGTGTCGACTCGCTCTCGTCGACGTCCCGTGCGCGGAAGCGGATCCGGCGTCGCCTTCCGGCCCCGTCCTGCGGACTACGCCGTGACGAGTCGGCTTTGCCGTGACAAGAGCGGGCGCGGGCGGGGGGGGGCCCGAGCCCCCAGATGGTGGCCCCTAGCCCCTGGGAGGGAGGGGGTGGTACCGTACTGACCGCCATGACTTCGGATCTCCGCCGGGGCGCCGTGACCGTGGTCGACGTCCACAAGTGGTACCGCGTGTACGCGTCGCCCACGGAGCGCGTCAAGCGGATTCTCGGAAGGCCGAGCCGGCATCTCGAGTTTCAAGCCCTCGACAGCGTCACCTTCGCGGTGGAGCCTGGCACCGCGCTGGGCATCATCGGCGAGAACGGCGCCGGCAAGACCACGCTGCTCAAGCTGATTGCGGGCACCACGCGGCCGACCGCGGGCGTCGTCGAGGTCGGTGGCGTGGTGGCGGCAATCCTCGAGCTCGGCGCAGCCTTCCACTCGGAGTTCTCTGGTCGCGACAACGCAATCCTGTACGGCGCCCTGCTTGGTCTTAACCGGCAGGAAATGGAGCGGCGGTTGCCGGCGATCTTCGATTTTGCCGAGCTCGGTGAGTTCATCAACCATCCGATCAAGAGCTATTCCACCGGCATGGTGATACGCCTGGCATTCGCCGTCGCCACGGGAGTCGACGCCGACGTGCTGGTGGTGGATGAAGCGCTCGCCGTCGGCGACGGCTACTTCCAGAAGAAGTGCATTGACCGGATCTTGGAGATTCAGGGACGCGGCACCACCATTCTGTTCTGCTCGCACTCGATGTACCAGGTGATGACGTTCTGCAAGCGCGCGCTGTGGCTGGCTGGTGGTCGGATACAGCGGGTGGGTGCGGCCAAGGAGGTAGTAGAGGCCTACGACGAGCACCTGCTGATCCGCGACAAGCGGCGGGTTGGCCGCGACACGTCGCCCGCGCAGGCTCCCGCAATCGCGAAGGTCCTTCGGGTGGCCGAGATTCGACTCGCAGATCGCGACGGCGAGGCTCCGCTCGAGCTCACGCCGGGCGGGACGCTACATCTCGAGATCGAGGTCGAGAGCTTGCGGTCCGAGGAGCGCTTCCACGTCGCCGTTTCGCTCGACACTTTGGACGGCCGCTGCGTCCTCGGCGTGTCGACAGCGTGGGACGGCCTGTCGCCACTTCAAGGGCAGGACCGCTACCTGGTGGCGTTCACCGTGCCCCAGCTTCCGGTGGCGTCCGGCACCTTCCACGTCACGGTCTTCTTGCTTGACGAGAGTGGCCTTGCCGTCCACGATCAAGTGGTTGCCACAAATGCGGTGCGGGTGACGGCACCGTCGTGGACGCCCTCCCTGCTTGAGGTGGCGCATCGTTGGGAGTGGCGGTGACCGTGCCGCAGCAGCTCACCGTCGATAGCCTTCTCGAGGGTACTCCGCTTTTCGGAAGCGTCAGCCTTTCGCTCCACGACGCCCTTCTGTGGCCGCCCGGCGACCCGGGGGCCTTCGCTGACGCCGCGAGGGATATCCTCGCTGGCCGCTGGCGCTGGCAGGCGATGCGACGGGCCGGGCTCGCGGCCGCGGCGGCCTTCAGCGAGCACCGGGTCGCGGCCTCGGTCGAGGAGGCGCTGCGCTGGGTGGCCAGCGACGCCTGGAGGGTCGAGCCTTGACGGTGTCGCTGGTCGTGGTCTGCCACCGCTCCTCCGGCGTGCTGGCCGACTGCATCGCGAGCTTCCGGGCCGAGGCGCTGGCCGCCTCGGTTGCGGGCGAGGTCGTGGTGATCGAGCAGTCGGAGGACCCGGCCGAGGCGGAGCGGGTCGGCAGCCTCGGCGCCGACCGGGTCGAGGTCCGGCCCAACCGTGGGTATGCGGCCGGGCTCAACGCCGGGATCGCCGCCGCCCGCGGCGCGACCCTGCTGCTCGCCAACCCGGACACCGTGTTCCTCGCGGGCAGTCTGCCACGCCTGCTCAGGGCGGTCGGCGACGGCTACGACGTGGTCGGGCCCCAGCTGGTGTGGGATGACGCCGGCGAGATCCTGTTCCCGCCGGCCGAGGACCTGGGCACGACTGCCGAGCTCTGGCGAACGCTGCGGGGCCGCTGGCAGCGGGCGTGGGACGCCGGACTCCACGGCGCACTCGACGAGTGGTGGCGGGTGTGGACCGCCGATCGGCCGGTCGAGGTCGTGGCGCTGCGAGGGCCCCTGCTCGCGGCGAGCCGGGCGGCGGTGGACCGGCTCGGGCCGCTCGACGAGGGCTACTTCCTGTACTACGAGGAGACCGAGTGGCTGCGGCGGGGGCGTCGCCGCGGGGCGCGCTTTGCCGTGGCGGCAGGCGCGAGAGTCGTGCACCGCGCCGGCCATGCCACGGCCCACACCGCAGGCCGGGAGGCGATCGAGGCGGCGTCGCGGGAGCGCTTCTTTGCCCGCAACTACGGTGCGGCGTCGCGCTGGCTGCTGCGGCGCTGCGCGGCCGGCGAGACGAAGGCAGGGGTCGTGGCGGAGCCGGTGGCGGGTCCGCAGGCAGTGCCGGCGACCGATGCCGAGCTGTGGCTGCTCTCCACCTTCCGTCACCTGATGCCGGCGGTCGGCGTGGTCGGCCGGCCGACCCTACCAGCGTCGCTCGCGCGGGTCGCCACCGGCGGGCCGTGGTACGCGGCCGCCGCCGCCCGGGATGCAGGCCGGTGGCGTCTGACCGGGTGCTGGAGCTGGGGGAACGAGTGAGCGAGCCCGAGTACTCGATCCGCGCCTTCTCACCCGGCGACGAGGACGCCGTCAACCGGGGCTTCAACGACGCCTTTCATCTCGACCGCCCGCTCGACGAGTGGGCCTGGAAGTTCCCGCCCGATCCCGATGGGCGGCTGATCATGATCGCCGAGCATGGGGGCGAGGTGCTCGCCCACTACGCGGGCGTGCCGGTGCGCTTCCAGATCGAGGGCCGGGTGTGGAACGCCGCCCAGATCGTCGACGTGTACTCGGCGCGCAAGGCGCGCGCGAGCTTCACCCGCCGCGGCGTGTGGGTACAGACCGTCGACGCCTTCTTCGACGCCTTCGGCCGCTCCGGACGGTCGCCGCTGCTGTTCGG
>Ga0209254_10005518_pt1 | contig 11636 bp, 8 predicted proteins | sample FrelakmetDIP11DI_FD_187148 | JGI IMG/M metagenome (GOLD analysis project Ga0209254, IMG submission 187148) | Freshwater lake sediment microbial communities from the University of Notre Dame, USA, for methane emissions studies - DIP11 DI (SPAdes)... | ecosystem: Environmental > Aquatic >... | reverse complement strand
CATGACGATGAAGCTCAGCCGAAAAAAGATTTTCCGTTAAATAATCCTCAATGGAAAGGCAGCATCCTGGTTGCAGGAAAGAACTTCGGTTGCGGCTCCAGCCGCGAACATGCAGCCTGGGCGCTGAAAGACTACGGCTTTGAAGTTGTGGTAAGCAGTTTCTTCGCAGATATCTTCAGAAACAATGCACTAAATAATTTCCTGCTGCCTGTACAGGTTAGTGATGAATTCCTGAAGAAAATATTTGCCGCGGCCGAAAAGGATCCCAATGAGAAACTGGATATCAGCCTGGATGCACAATCCATTCGTATTGTATCAACTGGCGAATCGGAAAAATTTGACATCAATCCTTACAAAAAAACATGCCTGCTAAACGGCTATGATGATATCGACTACCTCATCAGCATTAAGAATGATATTGAGGCTTATGAAAAAAAGAGAGGCCTGATAAAAGCAGTTTAAAAAAAGTATCCGGAAAAGGACAGTTTAAAAAGAATTAAGAAATTATGAATAAGAAAATTGCCGTAATACTGGGAGATGGAATCGGGCCGGAAGTAACTGCGCAAGCCATGCGTGTACTGGAAGCAGTTGCTGAACAGTTTAAACATGAGTTTCAATACGAATTCGGATTAATGGGTGCGGATGCTATTGACAAAACCGGCTCGCCGCTTCCAGACGAAACCATTGAAATCTGCAAGCGCAGCAATGCCATTTTATTTGGTGCAATCGGTCATCCTAAATACGACAACGACCCCAATGCCAAAGTACGCCCGGAACAGGGATTGTTGAAGCTGAGAAAATCCCTCAGCCTATTTGCTAATATCCGGCCAATTAATACCTACCCATCTCTACAGCATTTATCTCCACTCAAAAGCCAGCAACTCGATGGTGTTGACTTTATTATTTTCAGGGAACTAACAGGTGGGATCTATTTCGGTGAAAAAGAAACAAATGCTGAACAAACGCAAGCATCAGATAAATGTGTTTACACCCGCGATGAAATTTTACGTATAACACATCTTGCTTTTCAGTACGCCCGCATCCGGCGGAGAAAACTGACATTGGTTGATAAAGCAAACGTACTCGAAACATCAAGGCTTTGGCGTAAAGTAGTGCAGGAAATCGCACAACAATACAGTGATGTTCAAACAGAATATATGTTCGTGGATAATGCTGCCATGCAGATCATCATCAACCCCAAACAGTTTGATGTTATACTCACCGAAAATATGTTTGGTGATATCATCAGCGATGAAGCCAGTGTGCTAAGCGGTTCCCTGGGTTTATTGCCTTCGGCATCTGTAGGTGGAGATTCTGCCCTTTTCGAACCCATTCATGGCTCCTACCCGCAGGCGGCAGGTAAGGATATTGCAAACCCGGTTGGATCGATCTTGTCAGCAGCCATGATGCTCGACTATTTTGGCATGCATGCAGAAGCGGCAAGAGTGCGTGAAGCGGTCAACTGGACTTTACAAAATGGTTTTGTAACAAAAGATATAGACCCGGTAAACTTTTATTTCACTTCAACTATTGGTGAACTTGTCTGCGAATACATTGCAAATAAAATTCCCGGTGTAGTGAATAAAGCCAATATCGAATTAAGAAAATCAACGATCATCTGATCTATTTAAAAAGTTCTTTGTTTTTTCAACAGGCGGCTGTATATTCGTAAAATAAGAATATCACTATGCGTAAAAGCAGTAACAGCCGGTTATCTTCATTCGTCCCAGTCATTATTGTGGTTGTGGTGGTGATTATTATTCCTGTAATGCATCGAGGTGGTGTTTAAAAAAATTAACCAAAATTAAAACCCGCCTCACAAAGGCGGGTTTTTTTATGTCTTAACAAACATGAAAATGAATTACTATAACGAAAACACGGTACTCTTTCTCGATGGCAAGTTCATTAAAGCTTCGGAAGCGAAGATGGATATGTATAGCCAGTCCCTGCATTATGGTTACGCGGTTTTTGAAGGGATTCGGTCTTATAAAACTGTTTCCGGAAAGACACGCATTTTCAAGCCCGTCGAACATTTTGACAGGCTCCGGGAGTCGGCACTTGCATTAAATATGCCCTACCCTTATGACCGCGATGAACTCATCCAGGCTACTTACGATCTGCTGGCAGCCAATCAACTCAATGATGCCTATATCCGGCCATTGATTTACGCGCCTGCAAATATGAGCTTCGCCCAAAACACAGAATCACATATTGTCATTGAAGTATGGGAAATGCAGCCTTTCCTCGGTGAGAAACTTTTACGCGTGATGCGTTCAACTTTTCAAAGACCTAACCCAAAAGGATTTAAGATCCATGCAAAAGCAGCCGGGCATTATGTCAATTCTATTCTTGCCAGCCAGGAAGCTAAAGCAAACGGCTTTGACGAAGCCCTGCTTGAAGACATGAACGGCAATATTGCAGAAGGGCCAGGCGCCAATATTTTCTTTGAAAAAGACGGGCATTTATTCACTCCGGCAGGCGGCAATATACTGATGGGCATCACGCGTGCCACAGTGCTTGAAATCTGCAAAGAACTGGACATCACTGTTACAGAAAAAATCTGCACTTACAACGAATTGAAAAAGGCCGATGCAGCTTTCTTCTGCGGGACCGCTGCCGAAGTGATCGGCTGGAGTTCTATTGACGAGTATGAATTTCCGGCAACCTGGTCAAATACGATATCTGCAAGGATACAATCGGCCTATAAGCAAAGAGTGATTGAAGATGAAAAAACAGAAAAGTCAATTGCTGCAATACAGAATATAGAAAAAATGACTGAAATAGCCAGGTAAAAACAATCATGAAGGAAATAAATAAATACAGTAAGACCCTTACACAGGATATAACACAACCTGCAGCACAGGCCATGTTATATGGCATCGGCTTAACGGATGCCGACTTGCAGAAAGCGCAGGTGGGGATAGCAAGTATGGGCTATGATGGAAATACCTGTAATATGCATTTGAACGACCTGGCGGCTATCATCAAAAAAGGCGTCTGGGAACAGGACCTGGTTGGCCTTATCTTCCATACCATTGGGGTAAGTGACGGCATGTCGAACGGCACAGATGGAATGCGCTACTCCCTCGTAAGCAGGGACATCATTGCCGACTCTATTGAAGCGGTTTGTGGAGCACAGTACTATGACGGGCTTATTGCCGTGCCAGGTTGTGATAAAAATATGCCAGGTTCAATCATGGCCATGGGACGACTCAACCGGCCTTCTATTATGGTTTATGGCGGCACCATTGCCCCCGGTCATTATAAAGGCCAGGACCTGAATATTGTATCCGCATTTGAAGCATTGGGTCAAAAAATAGCAGGTTCACTCAGTGATGCTGATTTCAAGGGTATCATCATGAATGCCTGCCCTGGCCCGGGAGCCTGTGGTGGCATGTACACGGCCAACACCATGGCATCTGCCATTGAAGCACTGGGCATGAGCCTCCCGTATTCTTCTTCCAACCCCGCTCTCAGTGATGAGAAAAAGGCAGAATGCAGAAATGCGGGTAAGGCTATACGTGAGTTATTGGAGAGGGATATAAAACCTTCAGATATCATGACCCGGAAAGCATTTGAAAATGCGATAACGATTATCATGGTACTGGGAGGATCTACCAACGCAGTTCTACATTTGATCGCAATGGCGAAGAGTGTGGATGTGGAATTGAACCAGGACGATTTTCAACTGATAAGCAATAAGATTCCCGTACTGGCAGACCTTAAGCCAAGCGGAAAATACCTGATGGAAGACCTGCATAATATCGGCGGAGTACCTTCTGTTATGAAATATTTATTGAAAAAGGGCCTTCTGCATGGAGATTGCATGACAGTAACCGGTAACACTTTAGCAGAAAACATGGCTTCTGTTCCCGACCTGAACTTTGAAACCCAGAAAATAATCCTGCCCGTTGAAGCCCCGGTAAAGACTACAGGGCATCTTCAGATCTTATATGGCAACCTCGCTACCGGGGGCAGTGTGGCCAAGATCAGCGGCAAGGAAGGTGAAAAGTTTTCAGGACCAGCCAGGGTATTTAACGGCGAACAGGACCTGATTGCGGGTATACGTGACGGAAAGGTAAAAGAAGGAGATGTGGTAGTGATTCGTTATGTTGGACCAAGGGGAGCACCGGGAATGCCTGAAATGCTGAAACCCACATCCGCCATCATCGGCGCGGGACTGGGCAAATCCGTAGCGTTGATTACCGATGGAAGATTCAGCGGCGGAACACATGGATTTGTTGTTGGACATATCACCCCTGAAGCATTTGATGGCGGACTAATTGCACTGGTTGAAGACAATGATATAATTGAATTGGATACAGTTAGCAGGAATATGATTCTTCATGTTTCAGAGCCTGATATTGAAAGAAGAAGGAAAGCCTGGAAACAACCTGCACTGAAAGCAACCAAAGGAATTTTATATAAATATGCAAAGCATGTAACCACGGCTGCAGAGGGCTGTGTTACTGATGCCTGATATTAATCGGAACAGGACCATGGGTGCTGTTCGCAAAATAAAAATGTTATGGAAACAATAGAATTAAAGCCTGCTACCGAAACACACAATGAACCAACGATCACCATCTCCGGTTCTGAAGCGGTATTAAATGCTATGATCGCTGAAGGTGTCCAAACCATTTTCGGCTACCCCGGCGGCGCTATCATGCCAATTTATGATGCATTGTATGATTATTCAAACCGGTTGAACCATATCCTGGTTCGCCATGAACAGGGAGGCATACATGCCGCCCAGGGTTTTGCCCGCAGTTCCGGGAAAACAGGAGTTGTTTTTGCCACCAGCGGGCCCGGCGCTACCAACCTGGTTACCGGTCTTGCGGATGCCATGATCGACTCTACCCCCGTGGTATGCATAACCGGCCAGGTTTTCGCACACCTCCTTGGCACCGATGCATTCCAGGAAACCGATGTTATCAATATTACTACTCCCGTCACTAAATGGAATTACCAGGTAACAGATGCCAGCGAAATACCGGCTGTCCTGGCTAAGGCTTTTTACATAGCCAGGAGTGGAAGGCCGGGGCCTGTGCTTATTGACATCACGAAGAATGCACAAATACAGAAATTTGAATACAACGGTTATACGCCGTGTAACCATATCCGTAGTTACCGTCCAAAGCCGGTGATTCGGAAAAAATTTGTTGAAGAAGCAGCCAAATTGATCAATGCAGCAGAAAGGCCATTTGTGATCTTCGGGCAAGGGGTAATACTGGGAAAAGCAGAAAAAGAATTTAAAACTTTTATTGAAAAAGCCGGCATCCCCGCAGCCTGGACAATCCTTGGACTGAGTGCACTGCCAACAGATCATCCGCTGAATACCGGCATGCTGGGAATGCATGGCAACTACGGACCCAATGTGCTTACTAATGAATGTGATGTATTGATAGCTGTAGGAATGCGCTTCGACGACAGGGTAACCGGAAGACTCGATAAATACGCAAAACAGGCTAAAGTGATACACCTGGATATTGACCCTTCAGAAATCGACAAGAATGTCAAAACGACCGTTCCGGTTTGGGGTGACTGTAAAGAAACTTTGCCCTTGCTTACTGCTCTCCTTGAACAAAAGATGTATCCTCAATGGTTGCAAAGATTCAGGGACTGTACCAAGAAAGAAGAAGAGGAAGTCATCCTTGAAGAATTGAATCCGTCCGGCGAAGTACTCACTATGGGCGAAGTGATCAACACGTTAAATGAACTGACTAAAGGCGATGCAATCATTGTAACCGATGTGGGACAGCACCAGATGGTGGCTTGCCGGTATGCAAAATTTAACAAGTCAAAGAGTAATGTTACATCAGGAGGCCTTGGTACCATGGGCTTTGCGTTACCAGCTGCAATCGGTGCCAAGTTTGGTGCACCCGAGAGAGAAGTCATTGCCATTATAGGGGATGGGGGTTTCCAAATGACCATTCAGGAACTGGGTACAATCATGCAAAGCAATGTGAATGTCAAGATCATCATCCTGAACAACAGGTTCCTGGGTATGGTGAGACAATGGCAGCAATTATTCAACGAACGCCGCTATTCCTTTGTAAACATTGAAAGCCCCGATTTTGTTGCAGTTGCAAAAGGCTACCGCATTGAAGGCAAGATGGTATCAGAGAGAAAGGAACTGAAATCGTCATTACAGGAAATGCTTACTCACCCAGGCGCATACCTGCTGGAAGTAATGGTAGGCAAAGAAAATAATGTATTCCCAATGGTTCCGCAGGGTTGTGGTGTTTCGGAGATCAGGCTTAAGTAAAAGAATTTTGGGCGGATGTATTTAATCCGCTAATTCGTTAATTCATTAATTCGCTAATTTTTATGAAACAAGAATTTACAGTTACAGTATATACAGAAAACCAGGTTGGCTTGCTGAACCGCATTGCCATCATATTTTCAAGACGGAAGATCAATATTGAAAGCCTTAATACTTCCCCTTCAGAGATAGAAGGAATTCATCGTTTTACGATCGTTATAAACGAAACAGAAGATGTGGTCAGGAAGCTGGTCCGCCAGATAGAAAAACAGGTGGATGTACTGAAAGCGTATTTCAATACAAATGATCAGATCGTATGGCAGGAGCTGGCCTTATATAAAGTGCCAACGGACGAGATTGCCGAGAAGGTAAAAGTTGAAAGGCTTTTAAGGGAACATGGAGCGCGTGCCGTGGTCATCCGGAAGGATTACACCATTTTCGAAACATCGGGCCATCGTGAAGAAACAGATAATTTAATTAGTGTGCTTGAGCCTTTTGGCCTGATAGAATTTGTTCGTAGCGCCCGGGTAGCGATCATCAAAGAGAGTGCAGGTTTCCATTTGAAACTCCGCGAGTTTGAACAGGCAGAGCCAGGTGAAGAAACGCTGGAGAATGAATACCTCAACAAGGGAAAAGATGTTTTTGTAATGTAAGTTCATTTTATCATGTTATATCAATTCGCAATTTGTAATTCTTAAATCAACAATCATGGCAAAACTCAATTTTGGTGGCGTAGTAGAAAATGTGGTGACTCGTGAAGAATTCCCCCTGGCAAAAGCACAGGAAGTATTAAAGAATGAAGTTGTAGCTGTTATTGGATATGGCGTTCAGGGCCCCGGTCAGGCGCTAAACCAAAAAGAAAACGGCATCAACGTAATTATCGGCCAGCGTAAAAATTCAAAAAGCTGGGATAAGGCAGTAAGGGACGGTTTTGTGCCCGGTGAAACACTTTTTGAAATTGAAGAAGCTTTGGAAAAAGGTACCATCATTTGTTACCTGCTTAGCGATGCGGCTCAGATCGCAATGTGGCCAACTGTAAAAAAACACCTTACGCCCGGGAAAGCCCTCTATTTTTCACATGGCTTTGGCATCACGTATAACGAACAAACCGGAATTATACCTCCGCCGGATGTGGATGTATTTCTTGTAGCGCCAAAAGGTTCCGGCACCTCTCTTCGCAGGATGTTTCTGCAGGGTCGTGGACTCAACAGTAGTTACGCAATTTTCCAGGATGCAACAGGCAAAGCATTCGATCGCGTCATTGCACTGGGTATCGCTATCGGTAGCGGCTACCTGTTTGAAACCAATTTCAAAAAAGAAGTATTCAGTGATCTGACCGGCGAAAGAGGAACACTCATGGGGGCCATACAGGGAATTTTTGCTGCTCAGTACCAGGTCCTTCGCGAAAGAGGCCATAGTCCTTCAGAAGCATTCAATGAAACCGTGGAAGAACTGACACAGTCTCTGATGCCATTGGTTGCAGAAAACGGTATGGACTGGATGTATGCCAACTGCTCAACAACTGCACAGCGTGGCGCACTCGACTGGTGGAAGAAGTTCAGGGATGCTACACTTCCTGTATTTAACGACCTATATAGCAGTGTTGCCGCCGGAAAAGAAAGCCAGCGCAGCATTGATCTGAATAGTCAGCCGGACTATCGCGAGAAGCTGGAAGTGGAACTGAAAGAACTCCGTGAAAGTGAAATGTGGCAAGCGGGTAAAACAGTACGCAGTCTGCGTCCTGAAAACCAACCCGAAGCAAAAGAAGCATTAAAACCAGTTGGCGGAATGGCTGGCACTAAAGCCTGATTCACCGGGCGGCAGGTGAATCTGCCGCCCATTATTTATATTATAAGATGTCTGATACTGTAAACTTGTCAAAGCCAATTGTGCAAAATCCTTTTGGTCCGCTTGGCCTTGATTTCGAGCGGGCTGAAAAACGCCTGCAAAAAGTGGTGACCCATACACCACTACAGTATAATGCACACTTTTCGAAAAAATATCACTGCCAGGTATACCTTAAAAGAGAAGACCTGCAGATTGTGCGCTCCTATAAATTGCGAGGGGCATATAATATGATGAGCACGCTGGCCCCGGGTTTACTGGAAAAAGGTGTGGTATGTGCCAGTGCCGGAAACCATGCACAGGGATTTGCCTACAGCTGTAAAAAATTACAGGCGCATGGCGTGGTCTTTATGCCGGTAATCACGCCTAAGCAGAAAATTGTACAGACAAGGATGTTTGGTGAAGACTGGATCGATATACGTTTAGAGGGGGATACCTTTGATGATTGCGCGATAGCCGCTAAAAGATTTACCGAAGAAAACAATATGGTCTTCATACCGCCATTTGATGACGTCCGCATCATCGAAGGTCAGGGAACGGTTGGAGTTGAAATCCTGCAAGACCTCAGCAATATTGATTTTGTTTTTGTACCAGTAGGTGGTGGAGGTCTCAGTGCCGGCGTTGGCGCTTATTTTAAAATTCATTCTCCACAAACGAAAATTATCGGCATTGAACCCGAAGGTGCACCTTCAATGACAGAAGCGTTAAAAGCGGGCCATCCGGTTCAGCTGGACAGCATTGATCGTTTTGTAGATGGCGCGGCTGTTAAGAAAGTTGGCGACCTTACTTTTGCCATTTGTAAGGAAGTTCTATACGATATGTACCTGGTGCCTGAAGGAAAAGTATGCTCCACAATCCTAAAGCTATATAATGAAGATGCTATCGTGGTTGAACCTGCAGGCGCTTTATCAATTGCAGCTTTGGATCATTACGCAGAAGAGATAAAAGGTAAAAAAATCGTCTGTATCGTCAGTGGCAGCAATAATGATATCGACCGAATGCCGGAGATAAAAGAAAGATCTCTGCAATATGAGGGGCTGAAACATTATTTCCTCATCAGCTTCGCACAACGTCCTGGTGCATTGAAAGAATTTGTGAACAAGGTCCTGGGTCCTTCAGATGATATCACCCGGTTTGAATATATGCAGAAAACCAATAAAGAAGCAGGTCCTGCGCTTGTTGGAATCGAACTAAACAGCCGGCATGATTACGATGCCCTGCTTGAAAGGATGAAAGCTACCGGTATCATGTATACGGAAATTAACAGGGATGATAAATTGTACGGCTATCTTATTTAATCAAAACAACGAATTTACATCTTCAGATTGCCAATATAGCATACTTATCTTTTTATTTTATCTGGCAGTCAGGGTTAAGAACTGGTTCTGTATTTTATGATGTTATCTTCTTTTTTCCACTTAAGTGTATTTCATACTAAGACTATTTATTTTTAAAAAACCAGTTAGATCGTTGTACTGATTTTTGTAGAAAAAAATTTGATAATCCCTTGAATTTTCGCCATTTTTTCGTACTTTCAATTGATTGCTTGCCAACTTTTTGAATATCCGTACAGAAAACATCAATTTTTTTATTTTTTTTCTAATAATTGCTTAAATGATATGGCAAGCAACCCTGGATTATATCGCCCCGAATTTGAACACGATGCATGTGGAATTGGATTTGTTGCCAATATCAAAGGCAATAAGAGCCACCAAATTGTTTCTGATGCACTGACCATCCTCGAAAATATGGAGCATCGGGGCGCTTGTGGTTGTGAGAATAATACAGGTGATGGTGCAGGTTTACTTATTCAAACCCCACATGAATTTTTCTTTGAAGAATGCCTGAAACTGGGTGTACACTTACCTGCCTTTGGCAAATATGGCGTTGGCTGTATCTTCTTTCCTAAAGAAATAAGGCTACGTGAAGAATGCCGCGATATTTTTAACCGTACGGCCGAAAAACTGGGACTGGAAGTTCTTACCTGGCGCAAAGTTCCGGTAAACCCGCAGGATATTGGCCCAACGGCCCTTTCTGTAGAACCTGTGATGGAACAGGTTTTCATTGCCTGTCCAGACCATATCAATGATTCCCTTGCATTTGAACGCAAACTCTTCGTACTTAGAAATCATTCAAGTCATATCATCAACAATACAGTAAAAAAAGATGCAATTGGCTTTTACATATCCTCACTCTCATACAAAGTAGTGGTGTATAAAGGCCAGCTGACCAGCCACCAGGTTAGATCCTATTTCCCCGACCTCAGCAATAAGCGTGTTGTGAGTGCATTTGGATTAATTCATTCTCGTTTTGCCACTAATACTTTCCCTTCCTGGAAACTGGCACAACCTTTTCGTTTTATCGCACACAACGGAGAAATAAACACCCTGCAGGGAAACCTGAACTGGTTGAAGACAAGCGAAAAGGGATTTACCTCGCCTTACTTCTCTAAAGAGGAAATGGAAATGTTACTGCCTATTGTAAGTGAAGGCCAGTCAGACAGCGCCACCCTCGACAATATGATTGAATTGCTCACAATGACAGGCCGTTCATTGCCCCAGGTAATGATGATGCTGATTCCTGAAGCATGGGATGGCAACGACCAGATGGACCCGGTGAAAAAAGCATTCTACGAATTTCATGCTTCCATGATGGAACCCTGGGACGGCCCGGCATCCATTTCATTTACCGACGGGAAAATGATTGGTGCAACGCTTGACCGAAATGGACTTCGGCCCTCACGTTATTGTGTAACAACCGATGACCGGGTAATCATGGCATCAGAAACCGGAGTACTTCCGATAGATCCCAAACTGGTTAAAGAAAAAGGAAGGCTACAACCCGGCAAAATGTTTGTGGTTGATATGGAACAGGGCCGCATCATCAGTGATGAAGAAATCAAACAGGCCATCTGTACACAAAAGCCCTATAGTGAATGGCTCAACAAATATAAAATCAGGCTGAATGAAATACCTGAACCAAGGGTGATGTTTACACCCCTTGAACACGACCAGGTTTTTAAATACCAAAAGGCGTTTGGCTACACTACTGAAGACCTCGACCAGATCATTGCCCCTATGGCAATAGATGGCAAAGAACCAATCGGCTCTATGGGATCAGATGTACCTCTTGCTGTTCTAAGCGACCAGCCACAGCATATTAGCAGTTATTTCAAACAACTCTTTGCGCAGGTAACAAATCCGCCGATAGACCCTATACGTGAACGTTTGGTAATGTCGCTCGCAACTTTTGTGGGAAACAATGGCAATATGCTGATCGAAGACCCCATTAGCGCACACACAGTGGCACTAAAGCATCCGGTATTGACTAATTACGACCTGGAAAAAATCCGCAGTATCGATACAGGTATTTTCCAGGCCAAAACCCTGCAATGCTATTTCCGCGCCGACGGCAAACCCGGATCGCTGAAATCAGCGCTGGACAGGATCTGCCGCTATGCAGTGGATGCAGTGGAAGATGGCTTTGAAGTACTCATCCTGCAGGACAGGGCAATTGATTCTGACCA
>Ga0209254_10005517_pt1 | contig 11637 bp, 7 predicted proteins | sample FrelakmetDIP11DI_FD_187148 | JGI IMG/M metagenome (GOLD analysis project Ga0209254, IMG submission 187148) | Freshwater lake sediment microbial communities from the University of Notre Dame, USA, for methane emissions studies - DIP11 DI (SPAdes)... | ecosystem: Environmental > Aquatic >... | reverse complement strand
GGACTGTTTTCACGGCACGTTCAACATCGATGTAAGGGTGCTCAAACAGTCCCAACTGGAATTTAAGTCTTAAGAGCCTTGCCAGAGACCTGTCAATCAATTGCATGGATATTTTTCCTTCGTTAACGCTTTCAATCAGGAAGCCCATGTAAGCATCCTCGACGGAAATACCTATATCAATCCCTGCCTTCATAGCCTGGATGCCTGCATCTTTCTGATCTATAGCCTGCCTTTCGGTTATGATTGTCCCGATGCCCCCTCCTTCACCAAGAACGATTCCCCTGAAGCCTAATTCCTCACGAAGGATCTTGGTAAATAGCTTTTCCGAACTATGAGCTGATACTCCATCAACGGATGAGTAAGAAGCCATTACACCCAATGCCCCGCTTTTCTTTATCGCCGCAATCCATGGAGGCATCAGCAAAGTGTATAACTTTCTGTCTGAGATCTCCAGCGCCCCCCTTTCCAATCCGCCTGTCGCCGGGTTTTGTCCCGGAAAGTCGGTAAAAAATGTAATGACTTTATCCGGAGCAGAAATGTCGTATCCCTGAAAAGCCTGAACTATATTTTCGGCAATTTTTGAAATCATGTAGGGGTCTTCACTGTAGCCTTCCTCATTCCGGCCCATCCTGGGATCGACATTTGGCTCAAGTACGATCGTGCATAACCCGTGTACTCCTATCGATCTTCCTTCCCTGGCCGCAATAGTATAAATCTTTTTTACAAGGTCTTTATTCCACGTTGCGCCAATTGCCAACCCTTCCGGAAAAACAGTACCGCCGGCACACATTAAGCCATGAGTACCTTCTTCAATCTGGAGAAGGGGAATACCTAAACGCGTTTTTTCCGTGGCAATCTTCTGAAGTTCATTCAAAATTTCAGCCTGTCTGCGAGTACCTTCGTGGATCAATTGGTCTGAAAGGGTGAAAAAACCTCCCCCTGGACCAATAAAATCATTATGTGTTCCTTCGGCCCACTTGCGGCAACCCTCAATCTGTTTATCCCGTATTTCCCTGGTAGTGCTCTCCCATAGAGATGGAGCATTGCTATGGAGCCCAAATCCGAGCTCCGTCTGATAACAGCAAGGAATATTCAGCTGTCCTATTTTTTCTTTCAGTGTCATGCGTGAAATTAGATCACTGATTCTTTGTTCTACCGGGAAGTTTGGATTTTTATAAATTGGTGTGTCAGCGGGTTGTGCATAACCTAAGTGCACAGCAAGGTTTAAACCAGTAAATACTATAAGAATTGTAAGAATTCTGAAATTTTTCATGTTTTAATTAAATTAATATTTGTAATTGATAAATTATTCTACCAAATCCACGACTCAAATACATTAAGGTTTTCTTCCTCCTGTGGAAGAGAAACATTGAGATTTACCGGTGCAGGTACAGCAATGCAATAAATAGAAAAATATAACAGCGCTGGTATTAAAACAAATTGTGATAAAAACCCACGTTTATATTTATTTATATAGCATTTCAATTATTTAAAAGTAGAATAATCCATCGAAAGGTACTAATCAAACGTCAGAATAAACTGTTTATCCACAACGAACTCTTCTAAATTTATTATACAAACTTAGTACAAAACTTCTCCAAAAACAGCTCTTCTATTCTGGTTGATAAATATTTTATAATTACTTCATTAAGTAACTTATTATCAAATATTCGGTTTATTGAATATTTTTTCTCTTCATTGAAGTATTTCAGAATAATGTACAGTTTGATTATTATATAATTCTCTACCTTTATAAGGAAGGCAAAGGGTTACATATCTTTCCAGACCCTGGCTTTTGAAAATTAGTAATTTTCAGAAATTTACCTTAAGAATCAATTATGCAAAAAAAGAAATTGTTCAACCCTATAATTTACCTGGCAATAGCCATGTTTCTTATTTCTACTGCCTGTGTTCACAAAGTCATAAAGCTTGAGATAACACCTGAAGAACTATCTGAAAAAATGATAAACAATCCAGCATTTATTGAGAATGCAAACGGTGAAAATTTCTGCTGGCATGCCCGGGTCGGACTTGACCAGTTTGTCGAGAACTATAAATTGACAAAGAACACTAAGTGGCTTGATGCAGGAGTCAGATATTTTGATTTCCTGATTGGAAAAATGGCAGCAGACCCTGATGGATATAAAGGATGGATAGGAGTTTACGGGTATGACGACAATTACTGGCAGGATGCTCTGGTAGGAGATGCAATTCTCATCGAAGGCATACTCGATTTTTCAGTACTTGTATTGGAAGATAATGCATTGAAAGGAAAATACGTGGATAAGGCAAAAAACTATATAGAAATTGCTAAAAGAGACTTCGTGGAGAAATGGGATAAGAGGGGCTGCTGGATCGATGATGGTCCATATGGGGGCTATATCGAATACGGCAAATTCCTGAATAAGGATAACCTTAAGAAATGGATAGAGGCGCCTGAGGAATTGCGCACCGGAATCAGCCATCCTTTCAATAAACAGTTTGATGCTGCCAGGGTTTGCCTGAGGATTTACAGGATTACAGGAGACAAGTTTTACCGTGACAGGGCAGAAAAGATCTGCAATCTCTTCAATGGAAAAATCGGTGAAGGGATCTTTTTAATTACATGGAATGGCAGGGATCCTGCAAAAAAAGCAACCTATAAAGGTGCTTATAAGATAAGATGGACAATTGGTACAGGGTACCGGGAATTTCCTCTCAACTTAGTACACTTTTCAATAGTTAACTCCGTGTAATCCCGTGATCTCCGTGGTTAAAGGATTTCAAAAAGTTATCTTTATTTATGTTCCTGAAGTTTTTGTCAGATGTGTGACTTTACAGTTAATGAATCTTGGCAATTTCAACAGCCACCGGTTTTTCAGCTATTGACTTTTCTGAATTTGAGAAACCTGTCTAATCCGGTGATATGACTCGTCGGAAAAAGGAACAGGACGAAAAGTGCGGCCATTTCAATCAGATTTTTATTAACGATCCAGTAGCTTCCCTCAACAGGTGTATTTACAACCAGAGTGGTAAATGGAGGATAAGCAAAATAATATAGCAACAGCAGAACTATGCCGCAAAGCTTAAAGGGTCTCGAAAACAATCCGATAAACAGACCTAAACCAATCAATATCAACCCCCAGATATTGAGTTTATCTACTATATATAACAGACCCGGATGTATAGCCATGGCTTTGAAAGCCGGTGCAAACGGGCCAACCGATCCGAGAAGGTATGATTTTGCAGTCCATGCCGGGGTAGAGAACAATTTAGTTAATCCTTCGTACAGAAAATGCCAGCCTATCAGAATACGAAGGAGTGTTAATGAGAATATCTGCAAATCAGAATAATATTGTGAAATGGTATCGTGCTTCATAGAGTTTTTATAAGATATAACTGAAATTTAGAATAAATAACTACTTATACCATAGTAACTTTTTCGGTTACCGGATCCCAGAAAACCTGCTTGTTGTTTGTATATGCCAGATTTGCAAGGTTAAAAGTGACGGCTTCATCAAATCCTTCGTCAATATTGCAGCTTGTGGTAGTTTGAGTCCTGATAGCATCAATCCATTCCTTAACATGCAGAAAACTTGCATCGATTACTTTACCGTCGATATATGTAGCGCCATAGCCGCCTTTCATGTATGCTCTGGCTGTTGCTGAAGAAACTGCATCAACCTCACCTCCACCATTATACAGATACAAAGGTTCGGAGGAGTCCATTCCATTGTCTTTATAACGGTCTGAATAATCGTCTTTGAAGATCTTAATTCCAAGATCGAGGTACATTGCCGCTTCAGAACCCATGATGTAGTTTTCTCTGTAAATGCCATTCTTCAGAGTCCCGTCATAAGTCACTGTCAGTCCCTTCTTAGGATAGCTGAACACAGCATTCATAACATCAGGCATGTCACCGCAGTTTTTATAATAATACTGACCTCCGAGGGCGATAACTTTATCAGGAATACCCACTCTCAGGACCTGATTAATACAGTCGTACTGATGAGAAAAGTCATTCCCTATGAATCCGGTTCCATATTCGCTGAAGCGGTGCCAGTTAAAATATCTTTTGCGATCAAACTCGTACCATGGAGTATTGCCAAGGAATTCCTTCCAGTTAATGTTCTGGGTGCTTCCCTGATCGTCAAACTTTCTTTTTCTGATCCAGGCTCCATCAAGTCCATTGCGGTTGGTGTGAGTCTGAACCATTGAGATATTACCCAGCACTCCTTTACTAATTAACTCTTTAGCAATTCTAAAACTCATTTGCTGACGGTTTTCGTGTCCCAGCTGAAATACCACACCTGTTGATTTTATGGTATTTCTCAGTTCAATAGCTTCTTCAATGCTATGAGTCATTGGTTTTTCGAGGTAGACATGCTTCCCCGCTCTGGCTGCGGCTATGGCTATTGGGGCATGCCAGTGATCGGGCGTGGCAATTACAACTGCGTCAATATCCTTGTCTTCAATCATCTCCCGGTATGTGGGGTAGATCTTCACAGGTTTTGTTGTCCCCTTTCCACCTCCCGGTCTTATGTCATTCATGGAGATTTCCAGACCACGGTTTGCGTGTAAAGAAAAGGTGTCGCAGACTCCCGCAAACTCAACATTCAAGTCTTCCTGTGCAAGAAAAGTCGTCAGCCATTCATTGTATTTCCCGTTAACAGTATTTTCCTTCACCTGGTTAGGATGAATGAACCCGAAGTTTTGTAATAATTGATCTCCTCTCCACCCATTTCCTATCATACCAAACCTTATCCGGTTATTGGCATTCCCTGTAGAAGGGAGCAATTTGACTTTTGGCGCCTCGAGGTTTTCAATACCAAGCAAATTCAGATAATCCTTGTGTTTTAGACTGCTTTGCCTTGTAATGTTTTCTCTGAAATTAAAAGCAAAATATCCTAAAAAAGGGAGTGCGCCCAGCCCTTTCAGAAAATCTCTCCTGAATATGTTTTTACTTTGATTTTTCATTAAACCTATATTAACCATTTATTTACAAGCATTTATGAATTGAACTGCAGCAGTTTCGATTTCAGAATCGGATGAATTAATATTTATACCCCATCCACAGCCGAGACCTCCGTCTACTACACCCACACTTATGTTCATAGCACGACTGAGAATATCATCGGTTTTAGGATATGATCCTTTTGTATGAGGCTGTCCGACACTCTTCAAATGATTTAAGATGTGTTCCATGTTAGCATAGACATGCCATCCGCTCTGGTCGACAGTTTTTGATCCCAAAGTTCTGGACACTTTAGCGGCCTGCTCTTTAGTTTTGAAAATAACAGTACAAACGGTTGAACAGTCGCCTTCAGGATCGTTCAGTGTTCTGAATGTAAAACCTCCTGCTTCAGAAATTAGTTTTTTAAACATTGTTCTCTTTTGACGCAGGGTATCCATTATTTTTTCAATCTTCCTTAACTGTGCAATTCCGACAGCTGCGGTTATCTCATTCATCCTGAAGTTCAATCCCAGAACATTTCTGGTGCCTACTTCAACACCAAACCGCATCGGTTTATGTCCCTGATCATGAATACCGAAAGCAGTTTCATAAAGTGACTTATCATCAGTCACCACCAATCCGCCATCTCCGCTGTTAATCGTTTTGAATATATTCAGACTGAATGCTCCAATATTCCCGATTGTACCAACCTTCTTCCCTTTATATGAAGCTCCTGCAGCCTGACATGCATCTTCCAGAACCAGCAAATTATTCTTTTTGGCAATTGCCATAATTTTGTCCATATCGCAGGGATTTCCCAGCATGTGTACGGGCATAATTCCTTTTGTGCGCGGGGTTATCTTCCGTTCGATATCATCAGGGTCAATAGTAAGGCTGTTATCGATCTCTGTCAATACAGGAACAAGCCCAGCAAAAATAACTGATGAATAGCTTGCGACAAATGTGTAAGCCGGTACGATAATTTCATCACCCGGTTTAAGACCCAAAGCTATTGCCGAAGCAAGCAATGAGGATGTACCTGATGAGGTCGCAAGGGCAAAGCCGGCTCCGCAATACTTTGCAAATTCTTTTTCCAATGTTGATACCTTGTGCAGAAATTTAGGATCAGTTTCACTGCCGTAACGAAAAAGATAACCACTCTTCATTACCTCAATTACTGCTTCCATTTCTTCTTCACCAAACCAATACGCTCCGGGACCTGGCATAATAACCTCCTTTTTTAATTATTATTAATATCTTTAAAATTAGTCTATTCTGTTGCAACAAGGATAAGCACCCAATCATTCTCTCCACTTCTGTTTCTTCCAGAAGGAGTGAACTGAAGCTGCCCTTTATTGGCATATGGTGAACCCGCAATCTCGATGGATTTTCCATTTGTCGGATCAATCCTATACCCATCGATCGCATTAAATCCATGCGATACGGTGTTTTCGACAAAAATTTTGTAACTGCTTTCAGATTGAGAAATCACACACCAGGCTGTACGGCCAAGAACAGGAAAAGGGTTATTAGTCTGATCAAGATGAAAGCTTCCATCCATACTGGTTTTTAGAGGAAAATTAACCTGTGAATAGAGACCAACAGGCAAAGACCCGATTAAAAAAACAATGCATATAATCCTGATATCCAGCATCATAATTAAATTATTTTATCAGACAAATAATAACCACATAAAATACAACAGGCATTATAAAAGAGTATTGCTCTCTCTTGTGTCAAAAAAAATTATCCTCCTTCCATTTTTTGGCTTATTTATTATATAACCAGAAATCTGAAAATATGATTTTTCGCCACGAATGACATGTTCGTAATAATTGCGTTGCCAAATATTTCCTATATCCCATAAGTCCGGAACTATTTCGTAATCCCTATTTTGAACCCTTTAACGATAGAACCAATTGAATGCAGGATCATTTTTTGAAATTCTTTTCGTCGGTATTGGTTTGGGGAACGCAGGGGTTGGAAATTTTCAACCCGAACACATTGTAATGATAAATAAAAATCATTAAAATAAACAACATTTTCCCTCCCTTTTCAAATTTCTATTATTAAATTTACCTACCCGGTATATTGTATTTTTAATTGACTTTATCTTCATAAAAATAATCACCATTTATGAATATTATTAATAAAATCCATCGCGTTTTGCCATTATTGGCATTTACTCTGGTGACTGTTTCCGTTAACTCCCAAGATCTTGATGATTTCCGGTACAACGGCGCTTTCAGTCCTGAAAAAAATATTATCAGCAATTCTTTCAGGTTTAACGGGTATACCAATTACTGGCATGATTTCCAGAATAACTGGATCAGATATGGCAATCTGTTCAAGATTGCTGTCCCCGACGCTGATTATACAATCGCACAAAGTAAGGTAGATATCGCCGATGATATGAAAATTTCCGGATTATCAGTTCAGGAAGGTTTTATAAACGATCTCCTTAAAGGACAATATTTAGTACTGGATCAGCCATCATTGCAAAAACTGACAGAAGCTGCAGCGGGCTCCAATGTTCTTGCTTTGGTTGACCCGGAGACTGAGGCAGGCAGAACCTTGACCGGAAAACTCCCAAATGACGAACAGGTGAAAACAGCCCTGAAAAGCCATCAGTTCAATGCAAAAGATTTTACTGAAGTAAATGCATATTATCTGGAAAACGGAACACGAAAGATTTTTGTAATATCATCAATAAGCAGGGAACTAAGGAATAGTGTGTCAGATCTGATCAGCAGAACTAAAACACTCCTTGAAAAGTATGATCTGCACCGCGGATGGTTCGGAACTGAAACACTGCTTAAGAGCGTCACCTGCATGGCCGGACATCCGCTGGAAGTGATCGGGAAAGGAATGAATGAAGGCAATACATGGTTTACATTCAGCGGGTACATGGATTTCCTGGCTCAGAAGGAAATCACTGACTGGCTGGCCAAGGTTAACCTTCCCGTAGTTGCGGATGTCGGAACTAATATAAACTATATACCCACACCTTACAATCAGGCAATATACGGTTGCAGAGACTATAACGGCATACTGCTTCAGGAAATGCTTACATTTGAAGGCCTGCTCAAGTATGCGCATGACAGGAATGGCTATGCTTTCCGCTCTGTATATGATCCGGCAGCCGACATGTATCACTATGACGGATATATAGCAGATGAAGGAAATAAAGAGCAGGTTGACAATGAGAATGTACCTTTTGTAACAACTACAGGCCCACTCGACAGTGATGCCGTTCCCTGCATGGTTCTCTTTACTCCAAAAGGAACGCAGTTATCACAACAGCTTATGTGGGAATCTATTATGCAACGACGCGAAGTGGCTGTTCTTGAAAACGGAAAGATGATGGGACCTGCTCTGTACCGTAATGCTCTGCAATTACTCCTGCTGGATCGTGTTTTTTTGGAGGAGTATTTTGGCAGCCGTATAAATCTGGAGGCGTTCACAAAAGATTATCAGCTTAATGTAAATATAACCAACACCTACGACCATCCTGTATCAGGCACTGTAGATATTGTCCTCCCTACTGAATTGAAAATGGAAGAAACAGCATCCGCTGAAGTAAAGCTACCAGCCGGCGGATCAAAATCTCTGCAATTTAACTTGCAGCCGACAATTAATGCAATGGCGAGGACAAATCCCATTGCAGTTCACTATAAATGGGAAACAGGAAAGAAAAGTACACTGACCATGACAGACCTTCCTGCTGCAATTTCTGCTCATCAACTCATGTTCGCAAATGCACCAGGATTCAGCTACCCTGTAACAATTCATAATTTCACCGATCAGACAACATTCCCTGTTAAGGTTGAAGTACTTGACAAGAATAATCCATCAAAGATCATTTACACAACCACTCAGACATGCACAGCTGAAAAAGCGACCTTCAGAGATATGACATTTAATATTGAAGCACCACCTGGGGGGTATAATGTTAAGATCTCAGCCCTTGGAGAGGAAAGCATCAACCAGCTTGGAGTAGGCAAGGCAGAAGGCTCTCCCACCCTTACTGAAACGGATCTTGATGGTGATGGAGTCGATGAATATATAATGGAGAACGACAGCGTAAAGATCACCCTTTTAGCAACAGGCGGCAGAGTTATTGAGTATTTCATAAAATCAAGAAATGATAATGCATTATACAAGATATGGCCTATCAAGTCAGTTGATGATAAGAGGGAATACCGGAAGCGAGGCTATTACCCCTACGGCGGCTTTGAAGATTTCCTGGGACAGGCAAGCATGGAAACCCATAAATTGTACAGTGCAGAAGTATTAAGAAAAGAAGGTGATCACGTCAGTGTTAGGATGACAGCAGATTATTTCGGGAACAAACTTGAAAAAACATACACTTTGTACGGAAACTCGCCCCTTCTCGAGGCGCGTTTTGCAATTACTTTCAAAAATCCCGAAGCAAACGTTATAGCCCCTGTACCAGTGCTTGAACTCGGGGCTAAGCACTGGACGGAAGATGTATTCACTGTCCCATCAAAGGATGGGCTTCAGGAATTCAGGATGCAGCCGGAACGGTATTATGGCAGGATATTCTTTCTTAAGGAGGGATGGGACGCAGGTTATGATACAAAGGAAGATATAGCTTTTGTTAGCGCATTTCCGGTCAAGCCTCCTCTCTTCCTCCATATGTTCATGAACCACCCGGTAAATCCGGATGCACATTTTTATTGTCATGAATTTCAGCCATGGGTGCCGATACTTCAGAAAACAACCACCTATTTCACCTTTTATATGTGGGGAGCCGGTGGAAAATGGGAAAATAGCCTTAAAGAGCTCAAGGATAGAAACCTGATTAGCGTTAGGAAGTAGCATGTGGCAGTAGGCAGTAGGCAGTAGGTAGTAGGCAGTAGGCAGTAGGCAGTAGGCAGTAGGCAGCAGGCAGCAGGCAGCAGGCAGCAGGCAGCAGGCAGCAGGCAGCAGGCAGTAAGTAGTAGGTAGTAGGCAGTAATCGGTATTCAGTATTCAGTATTCAGTATTCTGTATTCAGTATTCAGTATTCAGTATTTGGTAATATTGAACTTAGAAACTTTAACGATAAACAACAAACGAGAAACGAGAAACAATTTAGCTTTTAACAATAATTATTCTGAATCATGAAAAATTTTCAAAAAAAACATCACCTTTTAAGTGTCCTTATGAGCGTTTTGCTTAGTATCACAGCTTATAGCCAGAACCTCGATGGCTATAAATACAACGGATCACTCAAACCGGCTGAGAATGCCGTAACCACTCATTTCCAGTTCAACGGATATACGAACTACTGGCATGATATTTACCGCGACTGGATAAGCTATGGTAATCTGTTTAAGATGGCGATTCCAAATGTGGATTATACCATAGCCCAGAGCAAGGTGGATATCGCCGACGACATGAAAATACCGGGATTGTCATTGCAGGAAGGGTTTATTAATGAACTCTTTGCAGGTCAATATACTATGCTTGATGATCCATCACTCCAGAAACTGAGTGAATCATCGGCATCCGGCAATGTTCTTGCGCTAACTGACTCAGAATCAGAAACCGGAAAACTGCTGACAGGCAAACTGCCAAAAGAAGATCTCTGGCAAGAAAAACTGAAAAGCCATCAGTACAATGCAAAGGATTTTACAGTTGTAAATGCATTTATTCTCGAAAACGGCAGCAGGAAAATTTTTGTTATTGCCTCAAAAAGCAAAGCTCTCAGGGATCAGGTAACCGAAATCATCAATAATACAAAGACTCTGCTCGGGAAATATGATTTGCGACGGGGCTGGTTTGGTACTGAAACTCTTCTGAAAAGTGTCACAATCACTCCGGGCCATCCTCTCCAGGTGATTGGCAAGGGAATGAATGAAGGGAACAGCTGGTTCACTTTCAGCGGTTACATGGACTTCCTTATGCAGAAAGAACTCGATGAGTGGCTCGCAAAAGTTAATTATCCTGCCATTGCCGATGTTGGATTCTCTCCGGTTTATGGCTGCAGGAACTATGAAGGATTACAGGTTCAGAGTATGTTCACTGTCGATTCATGGGTAAAATTTGCCAAAGAAAAGGAAGGTTATGTTTTCAGACAGGTTTTCGACACCACAGCTGACCCCTATCATTATAACGGCTACATAGCCGGCGAAGGAAACAAGGAACAGATTGACAACGAAAGTATCCCCTTTGTTACTCCAACCGGTACCATTGAGAGTGATGCGGTACCCTGTATGGTACTTTTCACTGCAAAGGGAGAACAAATGTCTAAAGAACTTATGTGGAATACCATAATGGATCGCCGGGAAGTCGGAGTGCTGGGAACCGGCAAGATGATGGGTCCGGCCCTTTACCGTAATGCTCTTGAGATTCTGCTCCTTGACCGTGTTTTTCTTGAGGAGTATTTTGGCGACAGGATCAGTCTCGAGGCTAATACGACTGAATACCAGCTGAACGTGACGGTTACAAATAACTATTCCCACCCGATCTCCGGAATTCTTGAACTGGTACTTGCTCCTGAACTAAAAATGAAAGGTCCCCTTACAACCCAGGTAAGCCTACCTGCCAACACTACCAAAACTTTACAGTTTGCACTGGATCCTCAGGCAAGTGCGATGCGCAAGACAAATCCAATAGCCATCCATTACAAATGGGGAACTTCAAAGAAGAGCACCCTGGCAATACTTGACCTCCCGAGGGCAATTTCTGTCCAGCAG
>Ga0209254_10005516_pt1 | contig 11637 bp, 10 predicted proteins | sample FrelakmetDIP11DI_FD_187148 | JGI IMG/M metagenome (GOLD analysis project Ga0209254, IMG submission 187148) | Freshwater lake sediment microbial communities from the University of Notre Dame, USA, for methane emissions studies - DIP11 DI (SPAdes)... | ecosystem: Environmental > Aquatic >... | reverse complement strand
CCGAGCGCGCCGAAGGCCAGCGTCGCGAGCGCCGCGGGCAGTACCCACGGCTGGGCCACGCCCGCGAGCGGCCCGGCGTCCGGCCCGAAGCACAGCGCGGAGACCCGGATGATCGCGTACACACCGACCTTGGTGAGCACCGCGAACAGCGCGGCCGGGGCCGCAAGCGCCGCGCCGTAGGCGCGCGGCAGCCAGAAGCCGAGCGGCAGCAGCGCGGCCTTGAGCGCGAACACGCCGAGCAGCAGCAGCGCGCCGCTGCGGGCGAGCGCGGCCTCGTCCGGTCCGAGCGTCGGCAGCACGCGCGCCAGGTCCGCGAGGTTGAGCGTCCCCGTGACCCCGTAGAGCGTGCCCACCGCGAACAGGAACAGCGTGGAGCCGATCAGGTTAAGCACGACCACGTGGATCGCAGCCCCGACGCGCCGCGGCCCGAGCCCGTGCAGCAGCAGGGCGTAGAACGCGATCAGCAGCACCTCGAAGAACACGAACAGGTTGAACAGGTCGCCGGTGAGGAAAGCGCCGTTGATGCCCATCAGCTGGAACTGGAACAGCGGCTGGAACTGCGGGCCGGCCATGTCCTCGCCGCCGCCCGCGTACACGTGGCTCGCCAGCGCCACGACCGCGGTGAGCAGCAGCATGAACGCCGCCAGACGATCCACGACCAGCACGATGCCGAAGGGCGGCGGCCAGTCGCCGAGCGCGTACACCAGGTGCGTGCCGTCTGCGACGCGCAGCAGCAGCGCGACCGCGATCGGCAGCAGCGCAAGCGTGGCCGCCAGCCCGATCGAGCGGCGCAGGCTCTCGGCCATGCCTGTCGCGAGCAGCAGCAGGCTGCCGGCGAGCAGCGGCAGCAGGATCGGAAGGATCGGCAGGTGGCTCACTTACGCCCCCGCCGCCGCGCGGTACCGCGCTCGCCATCGACGTGGTCGTCGCCCGTCTCGCGCAGCGCCCGCAGCGCCAGCACGACGAGCAGCGCCGTCATGCCGAACCCGATCACGATCGCCGTGAGCACGAGGGCCTGCGGCAGCGGATCGGGATAGGTGCCGAGGCCCTGGTCGGTGAGCGGCGCGCTCGCCACGACCAGCCGACCGGAGGCGACGAGAAACAGGTTGACGGCGTAGGAGAGCAGCGTGAGCCCTAGCAGCACCGCGAAGGTGCGCGCGCGCAGCGTCAGGTAGACGCCGGTCGCCGTCAGCACGCCGATCATGATCGCGAGAAGGGCTTCCATCTCTCTTCAGCGCCCCGCGCCAGGGGCCGACAGGCCGCCGAGCCGCGCGATGATCACCATCACCACGCCTACCACGGCGAGGTAGATGCCGAGGTCGAAGGCCATGGCGCTCGCGAGCTCGAACTTGCCGACCACGGGCCAGGTGACGTAGCCGAAGGTCGAGGTCAGGAACGGCACACCGAAGACCCAGCTCGCGAGCCCGGTGGCGGTCGCGATCAGGAGACCGGCGGCGATCACGTTCGAGTAGCTCCACGGCAGGCGCTCGCGGGCCCAGGCGCCGCCGTATGCGACGTACTGCAGCAGGATCGCGGTGCCCGTCACCAGGCCGGCGATGAAACCACCGCCGGGCGCGTTGTGGCCGCGCAGGAACAGGTACACCGACACCAGCAGCGCCAGCGGCAACAGGGGCCGTGACAGCACGCGCAGCATCAGGGGATAGCGCTCGGCCGCCCAGGGTCGTCCCTCCCAGTCGAGGTCCGGGGCGTCGAGCCGCAGGGCGTTTAGCAGCGCCACGATCCCCACGGCCGCGACGCCGAGTACCGTGATCTCGCCGAGCGTGTCGAAACCGCGGAAGTCCACCAGGATCACGTTGACCACGTTGTAGCCGCCGCCCTCGGGCTTGGAGTTTTCGAGGTAGTACCACGAGATCGTTTCGAGCGGCCGAGTCATGAGCGCCCATGCGAGCGTGCCGGTCGCGCCGCCCGCCACGATCGCCACGGTCGCGTCGCGCAGGCGGCGCCCGGTCGAGGACTCCGCGGGACTCTCTGCCGGCAGGAAAAACATCGCTAGCAGCAGCAGCAGCACGGTGACGATCTCGACGAGCAGCTGCGTGAGCGCGAGGTCGGGTGCCGAGAGCCGCACGAAAGCGAGCGAGACGACGAGGCCGACCAGACCGATCAGCACCACCGCGAGCAGGCGGCGCGCCTGCAGCGCAGCCACCGCAAGCGCAGTGACCACCAGCGCCGCGGCCATCAGGATCGCGAGCGGGTCGGCCGGGGTCGTGGCGCCGGCGCCGGTCGGCGCGAGCCCGCGCGCACCGGCGAAGCCGAGCGCCATCGCCGCGAGCACGGTCAGCAGCACGTAGCGCTGAAGCGAGTCGTTCACGACCGAATCCACGAGCCGGCGCGCACCGTGCACGGCGGCCCCGATGGCCCGCTCGCTGATCGCCCCTCCATCCAGCGGGCGCTGCAGGTAGCCGTGCAGGTTGAAATAGTAGCGGCGCGCGAAGTAGAGCGCCGTGCCCCCCGACAGCGCGAGCACGCTCATCAGCAGCGGCAGGTTGAAGCCGTGCCAGAGCTTGAGCGAGAACTCCGGCAGCGGCGCCTGGAGCACCGCTGCTGCCGCGGCACTCAGCAGCGGGCTGATCGAGAACGCGGGCAGCAGTCCGACGAGCAGGCACAGCGCGACCAGCACCTCGACCGGCACCTTCATCCAGCGCGGCGGCTCATGGGGTGTCTTCGGCAGGCCGCGCGGCGCGTCGCCGAAGAACACGTCGTGCACGAAGCGCGTCGAGTAGGCAACGGTGAACACTCCGGTGAGCGTCGCGGCGAGCGGCAGCACCCAGTACCAGTCGCCGAGCCACTCCACGTGGAAGGTCTCGGCGAAGTACATCTCCTTGCTGAGGAACCCGTTGAGCAGCGGCACGCCGGCCATCGCGCTCGCGGCGATCGTGGCGAGCGCCGCGGTCCAGGGCATGTAGCGGGCGAGCCCGCTCAGGCGCCGCATGTCGCGCGTGCCGGTCTCGTGATCGATGATGCCCGCTGCCATGAACAGCGAGGCCTTGAACACCGCGTGGTTGATGATGTGGAACACCGCGGCGATCTCGCCGAGTGGTGTACCCATGCCGAACAGCAGCGTGATCAGGCCGAGGTGGCTCACCGTGGAATAGGCGAGCAGGCCCTTGAGGTCGTGGCGGAACAGCGCGACGTAGGAAGCGAACAGCTGCGTGGCGAGGCCGACGCCGGTCACCACGAAGAACCACGTCTCCGTACCGGCCAGTGCCGGGAACAGCCGCCCGAGCAGGAACACGCCCGCCTTGACCATGGTCGCGGAGTGCAGGTAGGCGCTCACGGGCGTGGGCGCAGCCATCGCGTGCGGCAACCAGAAATGGAACGGGAACTGCGCGGACTTGGTGAACGCGCCGAGCAGCACCAGCACGAGGATCGTCTCGTACAGCGGGTGCGCCTTGATGAGCGGGCCGGCCGCGAGCACCTCGGTGAGCTCGAAGCTGCCCACTACTTGCCCCAGCAGCAGCACGCCCGCCAGCAGCGCGAGTCCGCCGGCACCGGTGATCATGAGCGCGAGCCGCGCGCCGCGGCGGGCGTCCGGCTCGTGGCGCCAGAACCCGATCAGCAGGAAGGAGCTGAGGCTCGTGAGTTCCCAGAAGGTCACGAGCAGCAGCAGGTTTTCCGAAAGGACGACACCGAGCATCGCGCCCATGAAGAGCAGCAGCAGGCCGTAGAAGCGCTCTTGCGAGTCCTCGGGGGCGAGGTAGTAGCGCGCGTAGAGGACGACCAGCAGGCCGATCCCCAGGATCAGCAGCGCAAACAGCAGGCCGAAGCCGTCCAGGCGGAACGACGCGTTCAGTCCCAGCGCCGGCATCCAGGGCCAGCTCTCCACGATCGTCGCCCCGTCGAGCACCGCGTCGGCCTGCGTTAGCACCAGCGCCAGTGAAACCGCGGCCATGACCGCGGTAGTGCGCGCGGGGTCCCAGCCAAAGGCACGGCTCGCCACGGCGGGCAGCCATGCGAGCGCGAGCGGGATCAGGATGACCAGCGGCAGGACCATGCGGGATCGTCGGGATGCGGCGCGGCCGAATGACGGCGGCCCGGAAGCCTAGCGCATCCGTCCCGCTGAGGGCGACGGCTCGACCGGGCCCGCGCGCTGGATGCCGGGCGCAGAAGTGCGCGCCACGCACCACGCATCGACGGAGCAGGCGCCCGCCGCGCTCAGCGCCGCGGCCAGCAGACGAAGCGTAGTGCCGGTGGTGGTGACGTCGTCGACGACGGCGATGCGAAGCCCGTCCACGCGACACGCCACAAAGGCCCCGGCGAGGTTGGCGCGACGGTCGGCCGGTTCGAGGCCGACCTGCGGTCGCGTGTCGCGAATGCGTCGCGCGAGCTCCGGGCGAAGCGGCCGACCGACCAGCCGGGCAACGCGGCCCGCGATTTCCGCCGACTGGTTGAATCCGCGCCCGGCGTGGCGCGTCGGGTGCAGCGGCACGGGAACGATCGCATCCACTGCACAGGCGAACGGGGCCACGCGACCGGCGAGCAGGCTACCGAGCACCCGGCCCATGGCGAGCTGGCCGTGGTACTTGAGCGAATGCACCAGGAAATCCACCGGGTGACCGTAGTCGAACGCCGCAATCGTGGCGCGCAGGGGAGCCGGTCCCGCCAGTACTGCGGGCCTGGCCGGGGGCAGCGCAGTCTCGCAGGCTCGACACAAATCGAGGCACGGCCGTTGCCCGGGCGCTCCGCAGAGCACACAGCGCGGCGGCAACAGGAGGCCGCTCAACCGGTCGAGACTTCTGTAAACCCATGCAGCCATGCTTGGTTGACAGCCGGTGTGCGCGCTCTGAACATTGCGCCGGCTCCCCCGGTCGCAGCATCAGCCAGGCTGGCCGTGCCCGCCGCCGCCATTTCAGGCGTAAATCTCAGGATTCACGATGACCGCACCCGACCTCGACCGACTCGGTAACGTGCGCACCGACTGGACGCTCGACGAAGCGCGCGCACTGTTCGCGCTGCCCTTCAACGACCTGCTCTTCCAGGCGCAGCGCATCCACCGTCGTAACTTCGACCCGAACCGGGTGCAGGTGAGCACGCTGCTGTCGATCAAGACCGGTGCCTGCCCGGAGGACTGTGCCTACTGCCCGCAGAGCGTGCGCTACGAAACGGGCGTCGGCCGCGAGGAGCTGCTCGATCTCGGAGAGGTGATCGAGGCGGCGCGCGCTGCGAAGGGCAACGGCGCGACCCGCTTCTGCATGGGCGCCGCCTACCGTAATCCGAAGCCGAAACAGCTCGAGCAGATCAAGGCGATGGTGCGCGAGGTGCACGCACTCGGTCTCGAGACCTGCGCCACGCTCGGCATGCTCACCCCGGAGCAGGCGCGCGAGCTCAAGGACGCCGGGCTCGACTACTACAACCACAACCTCGACACCTCCGAGGCGTACTACGGCGAGATCATCACCACCCGCACCTACCAGGACCGCCTCGACACGCTGCAGGCGGTGCGCGATGCCGGCCTCGCCGTCTGCTGCGGCGGCATCCTCGGCATGGGTGAGACGGACCTCGACCGCGTGCAGCTGCTGCACACGCTCGCGACCCTGCCGCAGCACCCGGAGAGCGTGCCCATCAACCAGCTGGTGCAGGTCGAGGGCACGCCGCTGCACGGCCTGCCGCCGCTCGATCCACTCGACCTCGTGCGCACCATCGCGACGGCGAGGCTGCTGATGCCGAAGTCGTATCTGCGGCTCTCCGCAGGGCGCAACGACATGAGCGATGCGGTGCAGGCGCTGTGCTTCCTCGCCGGCGCCAACTCGATCTTCTACGGCGAGCGACTGCTCACCACCCCGAACCCAGGTCGCTCGAGGGACGAGGAACTGTTTGCACGGCTCGGGCTCTCCGCGGAACGGAGCTCTGCGAACGGGGCGGACCCCGACGCGGACGACCCGGCGCCATGCGTCGACCGCCCCGCCGCCCGCGCCCCGGCCTGAGCCCGCCCCTCGGCGCGATGGATCCGCTCGCGCCACCGCTCGAAGCGGGCATCGCGCAGCTCGCCTCGGCCGGCCGGCTGCGCCAGCGGCGTACGGTCGAGTCGCGCTCCGCCGCGACGACCCGGGTCCGCGTCGACGGCGACGATCTGCTGGTCTTCTGCAGCAACGACTACCTCGGTCTCGCCGACCACCCGCACGTGGTCGAGGCCTTCACCGCTGCGGCGCGCGAGTGGGGCGTCGGCAGCGGCGCCTCGCACCTCGTCAGCGGCCACTGCCTCGAGCACCACGCGCTCGAGGAGGAGCTCGCCGCGTTCACGCGGCGGGAGCGCGCGCTGCTGTTCTCGACGGGCTACATGGCGAACCTCGCCGTCGTGACCACGCTGCTCGGCCGTGGCGACTGCGTGTACATGGATCGCCTCAACCACGCCTCGCTGCTCGATGCCGGCCTCGCGAGCGGCGCGCGCTTCGCGCGCTACCCGCACGGCGACGTGACAGCGCTCGCCGCGCGCATGGCGCTCACGAGCGCAGACCGCGCGATGGTCGTTACCGACGGTGTCTTCAGCATGGACGGCGACGTCGCGCCGCTGCCGGAACTCGCCGCGCTCTGTCACGCGCGGGGCGCATGGCTGTTCGTGGACGACGCGCACGGCGTGGGTGTGCTCGGCGCTCATGGCGGCGGCGCGGTCGAGGCAGCGGGGCTCGCTCCGACGGACGTGCCGATCCTCGTCGGCACGCTCGGCAAGGCCTTCGGCACCTTCGGGGCGTTCGTTGCGGGCTCGCACGCGCTCGTGGAGACGCTGCTGCAGCGCGCACGAACCTACGTCTACACGACGGCGCTGCCGCCGGCGGTCGCCGCGGCCACGCGGGCTTCGCTGCGCGTGGTGCTGGAGGAGCCGTGGCGACGGACGCGGGTGCTCGGGCAGGTCGCTCGGTTCCGCCGCGAGGCGGCCGGTCTCGGCCTGCAGCTGCTCGATTCGCACACGCCCATCCAGCCGGTGGTGTTCGGCAGCGAGGCCGCGGCGCTGGGGGCGAGCGCGGCGCTGCGCGCGCGCGGGCTCTGGGTGCCGGCCATTCGCCCGCCGACGGTGCCGGCTGGCAGCTCGCGCCTGCGCATCACGCTGTCGGCAGCGCACACGGACTCGGACGTGGACCGGTTGCTCGACGCGCTGGCCGCACTCGCGCCGACCGGAGCGCGCGGGCCGTGACGCTGCACGTCGAGATCCGTGGCGACGGTCCCGACCTCGTGCTGCTGCACGGCTGGGCGCTGCACGGCGGGATGTGGGGTCCGTGGCTCGACGGCCTGGCGCAGGTCGCGCGACTGCACGTGCTCGACCTGCCGGGTCACGGCCGCAGCCGGTGGCCCGCGCAGGCGCGCGACCTCGCCGGGTTCGCCAGGGCAGTGTTCCCGCACGTGCCGCGCGGCGCGGCGCTGCTCGGCTGGTCGCTCGGCGGCATGCTCGCGCTCGAGCTGGCGCGCCTGCACCCGCGGCATTGTCGGGCTCTGGTGCTCGTGGCGACGACGCCGAAGTTCCTCGCCGGTCCGGACTGGGAACACGGGATGCAGCCGCAGGTGCTCGAGGAGTTCACGCGCGGCCTCGGCGCCGACTACCGTCGCACCGTGCAGAACTTCCTCGCACTGCAGACGCGCGGCGACGAGCGCGCGCTCGAGACGCTGCGCCTGCTCCGCAGCCGCCTCGGCGCGCATGGTGAACCCGATGCGCGCGCCCTCGCCGCGGGGCTCGGCGTGCTGCGCGACGCGGATCTTCGCGACGCGCTGCCGAAGATCGCACTGCCGTCGCTCGTGATCGCCGGAGAGCACGACCGGCTCACGCCGCCGGAGGCGGGTCATGCGCTCGCGACGGCGCTGCCTGCCGCGCGGCTGCGGCTGGTGGAGCGCAGCGGCCACGCGCCGTTCCTGTCGCATGCCGACGAGGTGCTCGCGGAGGTCCGCCGCTTCCTCGCGCGGCATCCGGGCGAGGCGGTGGCGTGACGGACCCGTTTCGCATCGACGGAGGGCGGGTGCGTCGCTCCTTTGGCCGCGCCGCCGCCGGCTACGACGACGCCGCGGTGCTGCAGGCGCGGGTGCGCGACGAACTGCTCGACCGGCTCGACGTCGTGCGCCTCGAACCTGCGATGGTGCTGGACCTCGGCGCCGGCACTGGGCAGGCGTCCCTCGCGCTCAAGCGCCGCTACCGCCGGAGCGAGATCGTCGCCCTCGATCTCTCGCCGGGCATGCTGCGGCAGGCAACCCGGCGTCAGACCCTGCTGCGGCGCTTCCGCCGCGTCTGCGCCGACGCCGCCGCACTGCCGCTGCGTGCGGCCAGCGCGGACCTCGTGCTGAGCAGCCTTATGCTGCAGTGGTGCAACGATCCCGACGCCGTGTTCCGCGAGTGCCGGCGCGTGCTGCGCCCCGGCGGGCTGCTGAGCTTCGCGACCTTCGGACCCGACACGCTGGTCGAGCTGCGCCGGGCCTGGGGCGCGGCCGACGGCCATGCGCACGTGAACCGCTTCATCGACATGCACGATCTGGGCGACGCGCTGTTGCGCGCCGGGCTCGCCGAGCCGGTGCTCGACGTCGAGCGCATCACGCTTACCTATGACTCCGTGCGCGACCTGATGGGCGACCTCAAGGCGATCGGCGCGCACAACGCCAATGCCGGGCGCCCGCGAGGCCTGACCGGCAAGGGCGCTCTCGCGCGCATGACGGCCGCGTACGAGGAGTTCCGGCGCGACGGTCGGCTGCCCGCGACCTACGAGGTGGTCTACGGGCAGGCGTGGTGCCCGGCTGGGTCACCACGTGAAAGGGGCACGCCCGGTGAGGTGACGGTGCCGGTTGACCAGATCGGGCGACGGCGTCGTGAGCCTGAACGATAGTTCAGCTTTATATGATTACTTTCCGATTATTTAAAGCTCTCTGACTTCTATTAGTAAATTTTTATTGTCATTCGTGACGCACGGCATCTTCATCACGGGCACAGACACGGGGGTCGGCAAGACAGTGGTCGCCGTCGGTCTCGTGCACCTGCTGGCGGGTCAGGGCCATCGTGTCGTAGGGCTCAAGCCAATCGCGTCGGGTGCTGAGCAGACCCCGGCCGGACTGCGCAACGCCGACGCGCTGGCCCTGGCGGCAGCAGGTACCGTGACCCAGCCCTACGAGCTGACCAACCCGCACTGCTTCGAGCCGCCCGTCGCGCCGCACCTGGCCGCGGCCGAGACCGGCGTCAGGCTGGCGGCGGACGAGCTGACCCGATGGTACGAGCGGGCGTCGGCCGGGGCAGACGTCGCGATCGTCGAGGGGGCGGGCGGCTGGCGCGTGCCGCTGCACCCGGAGGGCTTCCTGAGCGACCTGCCCGAGCGACTCGGACTCGGAGTGATCCTGGTCGTCGGTCTGCGGCTCGGCTGCCTCAATCACGCCCGGCTGACGTTCGAGGCCATCGAGCACCCCGGGCGCTGCCGGTTCGTGGGCTGGATCGGCAACCGGGTCGATCCGACCCTGGCCCGGCTCGAGCAGAACCTCGCCTCGCTGGAGCGCCTGCTCGGCCAGCCGCCGCTGGCCGTCCTGCCGCACCTCGAGGATCCGTCGCCCGGCGTGGTCGCCTCGCTGCTGGAGAGCCCTCGGCTGTTGCAGCGACTGGCCACCGGACTCTGACTCCGCCGTGCCGAGGCGCGCGCTGGCCGCGGGCGGCAGGCCATCGTGAAGTAGATTTCGCTAATGTACAGCGGCTTGCGCGTTGTCAGGGATGTCGCGCGCCGGTAGAGTCCAGTGCCCGGTTCGCGCCCCGATCGTCGCCCTCTCCGCATGGTCACGATGTCCACCGATACCCCGGCCCAGCCGGCCGGGTTGCAGCGCATCGAGCTCGCACCCAACTGCTCGCTCTCGCCGCAGGGCGCCCGGCTGTTCGTCGGTGGCCTCGCCACCGTCACCTTCGGGATCGCGATTTTCTTCGCTGCCCAGGGACTCTGGCCCATCCTGCCGTTCGCGGGCCTCGAGATCGGCCTGCTGGCCTGGGCCGTACGATCGAGCATGCGGCGCGGCGCCGAGCGCGAGGTCATCCTCGTATCCGACGCGGAGGTGGTGGTCGAGCGTCGCGGTCCAGGCGGTTCACTCCGCACGGTGTTTCCTCGCCATTGGGCGAGGGTTACACTGCGCGGCCCTTTGCGGGCGCAGCACCTGAGCCGGCTCACGATCGAGTCCCACGGGCGCACCTGCGAAGTCGGCCGGTTCCTCACCGACGACGAGCGGCTGCGGCTTGCGGCGCGCCTCGAGCGGCTGGTAGGAAAGACGAGCGAATCCCCCGTGCTCGCGCCATGACGGCGCGGCGCGGGTCTGGTGGCGGCTGGAGGAGGCCGTCGCCGGTCAACGTAACGGGAGTTTTCCAGCCCATGAACATGGTGAAGCGTGCGTTCGCGGCCGGCGTGGCCTTCGCTGGAGGGGCCAGCCCCGCGATGGCCGCCTGGTCCGATGTGAACCTGCGGGTCGGCGTCACGGAGCTCAGCCGTGAGATCTACGGCCTGCACATGCTGATCCTGTGGATCTGCGTGGCCATCGCCGTGGCGGTGTTTGCCGTGATGATCTACTCGATCGCGACCTTCCGGAAATCGAAGGGCGCGGTGCCCGCCAACTTCGACCACAACACCAAGGCCGAGGTCATCTGGACGGTGATCCCGGTGCTGATCCTCGTGGGCATGGCAATCCCGGCGGCCAGGACGCTGGTCAAGATCGACGACATGCGCGGGTCGGAACTCACCATCAAGGTCACCGGCTACCAGTGGAAGTGGCAGTACGAGTACGTCGACCATGGCGTGTCGTTCTACTCGACGCTCGCGCGCACCAGCGACGAGGCCCGCCAGGTCGGCTCCGGCGTGGACCCGCGCAGCGTGGACAACTACCTGCTCGAGGTGGACAACCCGCTGGTGGTGCCGCAGGGCCGGAAGGTCCGCGTGCTGATCACCGCGAACGACGTGATCCATGCATGGTGGGTGCCGGATTTCGGAATGAAGAAGGACGCGATCCCGGGCTTCATCAACGAGTTGTGGTTCCGCGCCGACGAGACCGGCGTGTTCCGCGGGCAGTGCGCCGAGCTCTGCGGCCGCGACCACGGCTTCATGCCGATCGTGGTCGTCGTGAAGCCCCAGGACGAGTACGACGCGTGGCTCAAGGAGCAGCAGGCGGCGCGCCAGGCCGCTGCGACTCCGGCCGCGCAGACGGCGCAGGCCTCGCAGCAGGTTGATACGGTGGCGGCCCTCCGGGTCGCGAACGCGGAGTAAGCAGCAATGAGCACGACGCACACGCAGGCCCACGGCCATGCACACGAGCACCACGACGATCATGGTCCGGCCAAGGGCTTCAAGCGCTGGCTCACCACGACGAACCACAAGGACATCGGCACGATGTACCTGGTGTTCAGCCTGGTGATGTTCCTGCTGGGCGGTGCGATGGCGCTCGTGATCCGGGCCGAGCTGTTCATGCCAGGCATGCAGCTCGTCGATCCGGGCTTCTTCAACACGATGACCACGGTGCACGCACTGATCATGGTGTTCGGCGCGGTCATGCCGGCCACGGTCGGCCTCGCCAACTGGATGATCCCGCTGCAAGTCGGCGCGCCCGACATGGCGCTGCCGCGCATGAACAACTTCAGCTTCTGGCTGCTGGTGGCGGCGTTCTCGCTGCTGATCCTGTCGCTGTTCATGCCGG
>Ga0209254_10005515_pt1 | contig 11638 bp, 13 predicted proteins | sample FrelakmetDIP11DI_FD_187148 | JGI IMG/M metagenome (GOLD analysis project Ga0209254, IMG submission 187148) | Freshwater lake sediment microbial communities from the University of Notre Dame, USA, for methane emissions studies - DIP11 DI (SPAdes)... | ecosystem: Environmental > Aquatic >... | reverse complement strand
GAACTTGACCGACTTCCAGCCGCCGAGCGCGTCGGAGGTATCGGACACCGCGATCTGCACGTCCTTCGTGTTGCTGCCGAAGGCGGTGACGATCCAGCGGTCGGCCTGCGCGTTGTACATGACGCGCGGGTCGCCGTTGGTGCCGACCATGCCGGCGTTGGCCCAGAACGTCACGTCCGAGATCTTCGAGAGCGTGGCGCCGGTGGCCTTGTCGAACACGCCGACTCCACCGTTCAGCACCGACAGGAACTGCGTCTTGCCGGCGGCGCCCATGGTGTCGGGCGGGATGAAGCCGCGGCCGAAGCCCGCCCCGTCGTACTGGCTGATGCCCTCGAAGCCGATCAGCACCGAGCCCGCGTCGAACACCGGCGCCGAGGCGCCGTTGGTGTCGAGGTAGTTGTCGTCGGGGCTGTGGACCAGCGGCGGCTTCTTGAATTCGAACCACGGCTTGATGGTCGTGGCGGATGCGCCGCCGGCTGCGACCAGCGCGAGGGCGGCGGCCGCGACGAGAATTCTGTTGTTCATGCGTGTGCCTCGGTGATTGGTGTTTTCGGCACCGGAGTCCCGCATGCAAGACGCGCGCCAGTCGTGGAGCCCGGCGCAACACATTGAAAAGACGGGGCCTCGACCCAGCCCGCCCCGGCCCTGTGTAAAGAATTCCGACGGGGACATGCCTCGAGGGCGCGCCTCAAGGGCGGACCTGCGCAAATATCCCCGGAGGGGCTGTATGGCCGGCCTGACCGCCGTAGGATAGGGCGGTCAGGCGAGGGGGCCTGACGGCGGACCGTGCGCGGACACGGCCGAGCAGGGTGGAACCGCCCTGCGCTCGCAAGAACATGAAGATCGCCGCATGAGCGAAGGGAACCTCAGGAAGTCTGCCGCTGCTCGCGCAGCCGGCGGGCTGTTGCTCGTGCTGCTGCAGTTCGCGTGGCCGGCGGCGTTCGCACGCCAGGCCGTGTCGCCGCCGCAGGCACAGCCGACACAGCCGGCGCCGCCGGCACCGGGGGCGCCGCCCGCGTCGCCGGCAGAACCGAGCGCGGAGGTGAAGGCACAGGCCGACCAGTTGCGCACAGAGATCTTCCAGGCGCTCGAGACGAAGGACTTCGCGACCGTCCTCGAGCGGACGGAGACCTACCGTGCGCTGCAGACCGAGGGCGTGAAGATGCCGGCCGGGCTGTACTTCGCGGAGGCCGAGGCCGCCAAGTCCACGGGCGACTGGCTGCGTGCGCGTGCCGCCCTCGCCGCGTATCTCGAACGCGCCGACCAGAAGGATCCGCTGTACCTCGAGGCGCTGAAGCTGCACCCGTTGGTCGAAACCGAGATCGCGCGCCAGTTCGAGGAACAGGACCGCGCGCTGCAGGAAGCGCAGCAGGCGGAGCAGCGTGTCGCGGCGGAGCGCAAGGCCGCCGACCGCAAGCGCGTGGTGGAGGGGCTGGCCGGCGGCCTGGTCGCGATCCCGCCGGGCAAGTTCCGCATGGGCGATCTCTCGAAGCGTGGCGACGAGGACGAGCTGCCGGTGCACGCGGTGCAGGTTGCCGGCTTCCAACTCGGCCGGCACGAGGTCACCTTCGAGCAGTACGACGCGTTCTGCGAGGCGACCGGTCGCCCGCTTCCCGACGACAAGGGCTGGGGTCGCGGGAACCGGCCGGTCATCAACGTGAGCTGGGAGGATGCCAACGAGTTCATCGCCTGGGCGAGTGCGCAGGCCGGGCTCAGGTTCCGGCTGCCCACCGAGGCGGAATGGGAGTACGCGGCACGCGCCGGCACCGAGACCGATTACTGGTGGGGCGAGGCGTTCAGCGTCGACCACGCCAACGCGGCGGGCACCGGAGGACGCGACCGCTGGAACGCCACGGCCCCGGTCGGCGAGTTCCCGCCCAATGCCTTCGGGCTGCACGACATGAACGGCAACGTCCGCGAGTGGGTGCAGGACTGCTGGATCGCCGACTACTCCGGCAAGGCGAAGACCGCGAGTGCCCGCACGGACGGCGACTGCAGCAGGCGCGTGGTGCGCGGCGGCTCGTGGAACCTCGGTCCGCCCTGGCAGCGCTCGGCGAACCGCGACTTCGACGACCAGCAGTATCGCTTCGTCGACCGGGGCTTCCGCCTGGCCCGCGACCTGTAGCCGCAATCCGGACCGCACGAGCAACGACAGTGCCCGACACCGACCCGAAGAGCAGCCCGGACAGCAGCCCGCAGAGCTGGTCCGACTGGGCGGCCGGACACGAGGGCGACGCCCCGCTCGCCTGCGGCAGCGTCATGCGCGACCGGTTCGTGCTCGAGGAGGTGATCGGCACCGGCGGCATGGGACGGGTGTTCCGGGCCCTCGACCGGCGCCGCGAGGAAGCGCAGGACCGCCATCCCCACGTCGCCATCAAGGTGCTGTCGGGCGAGTTCAAGCGTCACCCGGACGCGCTGAAGGCACTGCAGCGGGAAGCGCGCAAGGCGCAGAAGCTCGCCCACCCGAACATCTGCAGCGTCTACGACTTTGACCGCGACGGCGCCAACGTCTACCTGGTCATGGAACTGCTCGAGGGCGAGCCGCTCAACCAGCTGATCAAGGCGCACGGGGGCGCGTCGGTCGGCCTGCAGCGCGCGCTCGAGCTCATCGAGGAGCTCGGCATCGCGCTCGCCCACGCCCATTCGAAGGGCATCATCCACTCCGATTTCAAGCCTTCGAACGTGTTCCTGACGCGCTCGGGGGACGTGAAGGTCATCGATTTCGGCATCGCGCGCGCCGCCCGGACCGGCCCGGTGCCCGAGGACGTCACCCAGACCGTGTTCGACGCCGGCAAGCTCGGCGCCGCGACCATGGCCTATGCGAGTCCGGAGCAGCTGCTCGGCGTGGCGGAGCCCGACCCGCGCGACGACATCTACTCGCTCGCGGTCGTGGCGTACGAGCTCCTCGCCGGCCGCCATCCCTTCGATCGTCGCTCCGCGCTCGAGGCGCAGCTGCAGGAGATGACGGTCGCGCCCGTGTCCGGCCTGTCCGACGCGCAGAACGCGACGCTGCGCCGCGCGCTGGCCTTCCGGCGCGAGCACCGTCCGGTGACGGTCAACGACTTCGTGGTGGGACTGGGACTCGAGCCGGTGCTGCGCACGATGGTCACCTCGCATGCGTCGCCGGCCGCGGAACAGATGACGCGCATGGCGGTCGCCGGGGGTGCGTCGTCCGCGGAGCGGCCGTCGCCCGCGGGCCGGCCGGCGGGCGAGGCGCCCGGTCGCTCGAGGGTCGGGGTCGCGCTGGCGGTGGGCCTGGCCGCGGCGCTGCTGCTCGGCGGGTCGTTCTACGCCTATCAGCGGGCACAGGAGCGCCAGGAGCAGCAGCGGCAGGCCGAGGCACAGCAGCGACGCGCTGCGGAGGAACGGATCGCTGAGCAACAGCGGGCGCGCGCGGCGGCGGAGCAGGCCCAGCGGGCCGCCGAGACCCGCGCGGCGACCGAGGCCGAGGCGCGCGCCCTGGCCGAGCGCGCGCGCCTGGATGTCGAGGCGCAGGCCGGACGCGAGCGGCTGGCACGGCAGCGCACCGAGCAGGATCGCGCGGCCGTGCGCAGCGCGGAGCGCAGGCAGCAGACGGTCGCGTTGCCCGTCGAGCCCGGTCCGAAGCCCGGCACGGTGTTCCGCTGGGAGGACGATGCCGGCGAAGTGCACTACGGGACGCAGGTGCCGGCACAGTACGGCGACAAGGCCGTCCCGCTGGTCTCCCCGGACTAGCTCCGGTCGAACGCCGTCACTCGCGCACGTACGTCAGGAACATGCCCACGGTGTCACCGTTCTCGACATACGGCGCCGTGTCGACCAGCCGGAAGCCCTTGGACGACATGTCGATGTGCGTCTTGTTGATCTTGTCGGCCAGCTCCGCCACGTCCTTGACCCTGACCCAGACGGTCTGCGTCGAGGTGGTACGCATCACCTCGGCCTCCCCGGCGCGCGCCGGGACCGCCACGGCCGCAATCGACGCGGCGGCCACCAGCAACAACGCTGCCAGAGCATTCCTCATCGTGACCTCCCCTCCCGCCCCCGCGAGGCATCCGGCGCAGTATCCCAGATCGAAGGCCGGAATCGCTTGTGCTAGCTTCGCGTCCACAGCGGATGCTGGCAGGTCCGGACAGGGGCAATGCGCCGGTTGATCGACAGTCTCAGGCGGCTCTTCGCGGAGCTGCGTCGTCGCAGCGTCTTCAAGGTTGCGAGCGTCTATGCCGTGACCGCCTGGGGCGCGGTGATGGGCGCGTCCTCGCTGTTCCCGGCCTTCGGCGCACCCTCCTGGGCCGTCCCGATGTTCGTCGCGGTCGTCGTGCTCGGGTTCCCGATCGCCGTCGCGCTCGCGTGGGCCTACGAGCTGAAGCCGGCCGACGCCGTGCCCGACGCGGTCGTTCCCGCGCCCGGCATGGCGACGCCCCGGCCCGGCGCCGCCGTGCCGCACGATGCGCCGGAGGACGGCACGCAGCTGCTGCAGCCCTCCAGCATCCGCGTCCAGTGGGAGGACGGCCGCGGCCGGCACGACCGGTTGTTCTCGCGCAATTTCCGCATCGGCCGCGATGCGTCCTGCGACGTGCACCTCGACGACCCGCTCATCAGTCGTCGCCACGCCGCCGTGGATTTCCTCGACGGGCTCTGGTGGGTCAGCGACCTCGGCAGTCGCAACGGCACGCTGCTCAACGGCAAGCGCGTGTCGCGCGCTCCGATGCCGGGCCGCTGCGAGCTCCGGCTGCACGAGCAGGCGCAGGCGATCCAGTTCGAAGTCATCTCGAGCCCGGACGCCTGCACCGTTACTTCCTCGCGTATCCAGCTCACCAACGAGTGACTGCGGTCAGGACCGCACCCGGGCGGTACGACGCCGCGTGCCGAGCACGGCGCCGAGCCCGAGCAGCGCCAGCGCCAGCGAACCCGGCTCCGGCACGGGGAACTGCACCAGCATGTCCTGGCGGCTCCGGTTCACGAGCGCACTGATGCCGGCGGCGCGCGGGCCGACGTCGTCCACCTGCGACAGGAAGGTGTTGGCGAGGTTGAGGATCGCCGCGGTCGAGTTGCTGAACCGGACGTCGCCCGTGCTCACGTCGTAGCCGTAGCTGGCGCGGTCCTCGCGCGTGATCTCCCAGATCGAGACCTGCAGCGCGGCGTACTGGTCGTTGGTCAGCACCTGCGTGAAGTCCGGGTACACGGCACCGAGCAGCTCGAGGAGGTCATCGGCCTTCGCATCGCCGATGCCGCCGATGACGCTGCTGCCCGACGCCAGCGGCAGCACGTCGAAGGTGACGTTCTCGCCGAAGCCGATCGTCTGGCCGAGCTCCATGCAGAACGCCCAGAACTGTGACGCCGGCGCGTCCGGCAGCGGGTTCACCGGGTGGTCGCCGCCGGTGCGCGTGAAATTGAAGCGGCCCGCGGCCGTGTCGGCGGTCGTGCCCGGGTAGGCCACCGTGACGCCGCTCTGCGGGGTCATCGAGTTGAACGTGGCCTGGATGGTGGTGGCCCCGGCGGACAGCGACAGCGTGGCGATCGCGGTGCCGGCGAGTGTGTGCATGAGAAAGCGTTTCATCGTGGTGCTCCAGTGGTTGCCTGATCCGTTGTCGACGACGGAAGGGCCGTCGCGACGCAACCGGACCGTTGCAATCGGCGTGCCAGCGCGGCCTGCGATTGATTCGACTGGAGTTACCGGAAAACTATGTCAAAGGGGCTTTTTCGCCTGTAAACCCCGGCGACAGCGACGCAGTTCACACTTTCGCGCAACGTGCGACGCAGTTCACAATTCCGCGCTGGCCGCGAGCGCTGTTTCGAGCGCTGTTTATTGTCAAATCACCGCGCGTCGCGCGCCGCATTCGGGTGGCGCCCGGGGTCGGGGAGTATCATTGCCGTCTGGTTCACACCGTAATCACGCGAACCCACCTCCGGTGACGCCATGACCACCCGACGCGAATTTCTCTCCACCGCGGGCGCCGCCTTCGCGGCCCTGTCGGCGTCGAACGCGCTGCCCTCCGGCGCGCAGGCCGCCGTCCCGCCGCCCTGGAGCCCCATCGAGGCCAAGCCGCGGCTCGCCGAGGCCTACGGCCTGCGGATCCACGCCGCCAGTTCCTACCTGGCGTCGCGGGCCGTCAAGCAGCGGGTCAATCGCGACGAGACGAACCATCCGAACTACATCGGCCAGTTCCACAAGACGCTGCCGCACGACGCGAACGGCATCGTCTCGCCGGCGGCCTATGAGGCGCTCGTGGCCGCATGCCGCGCGGGCGACTACGCGATGCTCGAGGCGGTGCCGCAGGCCTTGGGCAAGCTCGCCAACCCGCTCGGCGCCGTGGCCTTCGCCAACGAGGGCTGGGACAGCCACCACCTGATGGTCGACGCGGCCAGCAGCATCGACAGTGCGATGCATGCCGGCGACATGGCCGAGTGCTACTGGCTCGCGCTCACGCGCGACGTGCCGTTCCAGGATTTCCCGACCGACCCGCTGGTGCTGCGCGCCGTGGCCGACCTGCGCACCATCCCGGGCTACGGGTGGGTGACGCCCACCAACGTATTCCGTGGCCGCCTGCAGGGCGACACGGTCGGGCCCTACGTCTCGCAGTTCCTGCTGCTCGACATCCCCTACGGACCGATGCGCCTGTCGCAGCAGATGCGCGTGCCGGTGCCCGGCAACAACTGGATGACGAGCTACGCGCAGTGGCTCGCCGTGCAGAACGGCGGCGTCGCCGGCACGATCGCCTATGACGCGGTGCTGCGGCGCCTCGCCAACGGCACGGCTCTGGCCGAGTGGGTGCACTCCGATTTCAGCTACCAGGGATTTCTCAATGCCGCGCTGATCCTGCTCGGCTACGGCACGGCGGCGCTGGACCCCAACAATCCGTACCGCAGTTCGCTGCGGCAGGGCGGGTTCGTCACCTTCGGCGGGCCGGCGATCCTGGACCTCGTGGCCCGCGCCGCACGCGATGCGCTCATGGCCGCGTGGTTCCAGAAGTGGCAGGTGCATCGGAAGGTGCGGCCCGAAGGCTATGGCGGCGTCGTCGAGAACACGCTCAACCGCGGCGTGTGGCAGCACGAGAATCCCACGCTGCTCGCGAGCGAGGCCCCGGGCGCGGTCTATTCGCGTTACGGAACCTACCTTCTGCCCATGGCGTACCCGGAGGGAGCGCCGACGCACCCGAGCTATCCGGCCGGGCATGCCACGATCTCCGGAGCCTGCGTGACCGTGCTGAAGGCGTTCTTCGACGAGTCCTTCCTCATCCCGCAGCCCAAGGTTCCCGACCGCGACGGCCTCGCGCTCCTCGACTGGACCGGCGTGCCGCTCACGGTCGGTGGCGAACTCAACAAGCTCGCCAGCAACTGCACGCTGGCCCGCGACACGGCCGGTGTGCACTACCGCCAGGACGGCGAGCAGGGGATCCGGCTCGGCGAGCAGGTCGGGCTCGCGTTGCTGAGCGAGTTCCGCTCCTTGTACCCCGAGCCGTTCGACGGGTTCCGGCTGACGACGTTCGACGGCAAGGTGATCACGGTCTGACGCCCGGGCGGGCGCTCGAGCAACATGGACCAGCCATGGCTCCTGGCTGTCCTGTTCGCACTCTCACTCGCGGCGCTGGGGCTGCTCACCCGTGCGGTGCTTCGCATGCTGCGCGCCGCCCGCCTGTTCGACGTCCCGCTCGCCGGGCGCCAGGACGTGGAGTTCCCCGCGGCGGGCCCGGTGGTGCTCTGCCTGGTGTTCATGCGGCCGCACCTCGCGCGGGGCGTGCTGCTCACCGTCGGCATCACGCTCGCGTCCGCGGTCGCCGTCGCGAGCCTGGTGTTCTTCCTGCTCGCCGTGACCGGCGTCGGCACGAGTGCGTCCTGGACCTGACCTATACTCTCGCCATGAAGTCCAAGCTGGCCCAGGACGCGCGGCGAGACCTGCTGGCGGATACGCGCCGAATGACTGCAGAGCAGCGTCTGGCTGCCTACGCGATGCACTGCCAGCTGATGGCCAGGTTGAAGCTCGCCGGAGAGGCCGCTCGCTCCCGTGAGGGCAAACCTGTTGCGCGCGATGCGGACTGACGCGCCAGGGCAGTCTGCGCTGCTGATGCTGGACGTTGCCGACGTCCTGGTGCGGCAGGGCGTGCATTACGCGGTCGTGGGAGCAATGGCGGCCGCAGTTCACGGCGTCGTTCGCGCGAGTCTGGACGCCGACGCCGTGGTGCTGCTGCAGCTCCGCGAAGCCGCCAGCCTGCGGCGTTCGCTGGAGGCTGCGGGACTGAGGACTGAGCTGAGGATTGGCGACCACGACGACCCGATCCCGGCGCTGCTCGAGGTCCGGGACACCCACGGTAACCGGGTAGACCTGCTGGTCGGACTGCGAGGCCTCGATCCGCAGGCACTGTCGCGATCCCGCCAGGTCGCCTTCGCGGACGGCGCCCTGCGAGTCATCGGGCGCGAGGACTTCATTGCGATGAAGGCCTATGCAGGCGGCCCCCAGGACCTCGCGGACGCGCGGGCGGTCATTGCCGTGGATCGCGAGTCCCTGGACATGGAATTGCTGCGCAGTCTGGCCGCGCGCTTTGGGCTTGATGCCGCCCGGGCCATCGAGGAACTGCTCGCCGATCCGCTCACTCGATGAGCGCGAGGTGTCGCGGCTCTGCCGGGGGCACCGCGGCCAGCGGCACATGCCGGTCGAACGTCACGAAGCGGCCGCCACGCGCCACCGCGAGCGCGAGCAGGTATGCGTCCGTCGCATGACGGGAGCCCAGCACGCCCGTCCAGTCCACGGACTCCTCCGCGAGCAGATCGACATCGGCGCTCCAGAACTCGTGGTGACGATCCGCCGCCGCCATCCGCAGGCGCTCGGCGACCGCAGCGGCGGGCTGCACGTTGGGGTAGGCCGGCTGCGACATGATGCGGATGCAGCCCAGCTGCGTGATCGGGCATGAAGCCCAGCCATGTCCGATGTTCCGGCCCAGCCACGTCATGGCCAGCCGGTGATGAACGTGTGCGGCATCGAGCAACGCGATCAGCACGTTGACGTCGAGCAGGCCGCGCATCAGATGCCGTCGCGATCGCGCAGTTCGTCGATCAATTCGTTGGAGACGAGCTTGTCCCCGGCCGCGAACGGCTTGAAGCCGTAGGCAGCGGGAGGCTCGCGGACTTCCCTCGCCGCGGTGGTCCGGCCGGTCAACGCCCGGCGGGCCAGCGTCGAGAGGACGTCCCCCGCAGTACGGCCCTCACGCCGAGCCAGTTCCTTCACGGCCGCGAGGACGTCGTCTTCGATGTCGAGCGTGGTGCGCATGGGTGATGCATTGATGCTACCGCATCAGATGCTCCCGGGCCAGCCGACATGCACGGCATCGCCCGTGGCTTCGGCCGGCGCCTACAGCTGGGAGCTCACGGGCAGCACGCGCGCGAGCCAGGCCTGGAACTTGCGGCCGGCGGAGGCGTCGGGGGCGCTGTCCCAGGTCTGCTTGCCGTCGCTCCACTGCACCTTGCCGCTCTGCAGCGTCACCGCCCAGGCCTGCTCGCCCGACGTATCGGTGCGGAAGATCTCCTCGAGCTCGGTCGAGATCTCGGGGCTCTCGACGAAGATGCCCTGCTCGCAGTTGAGCGACGTGGAGCGCGGGTCGAGGTTGTAGCTGCCGACGAACGCCACGCGGCCGTCCACGGTGAGCGCCTTGGTGTGCAGGCTGGCGCCCGAGGAACCGAACAGGCTCGACTGCACCTCGGCGCCCGGGGTGGGCCTGAGTTCCCACAGTTCCACGCCACCCTCGAGCAGCTCCTCGCGCGACTCGGAGTAGCCGCCGTACACCATTGCGACGTCGTTGGCCGCGAGCGAGTTCGTGAGCACGCGCACTGCGCTGCCGGACCGGTCGATGCCGACCAGGAACTCGGTGCCGCCCTCGCCCGGCACGAAGTACGGGGAAATGATCGAGACGTTGCGGGTCGAGGCCTTCAGCAGCGGGCCGAGCGTCGCCAGCACCTCCGAGCCTGCCACGCCTTCGCCCTGGCCGAGCGCCTTGAGCGGATCGTCGGAGACGAAGCGGAACCGCGGCGACCAGTGCATGGACCAGTCGCCGGAGACCAGGCGCTGCACCGCGTCGTCCTGCCGCAGTTCGTCGGCGAAACGCGACTTGTCGGCCGCCGGCATCCGTGCGGCGATCCGGTCGCGCAGCGCCTGCAGAGCTTCCGCCGAGACGGCCGTCGGTGCGAGCACGTCCATCGGGTAGGCGAGTGGCGAGTTCCAGTACCTGTCGAACGAGGCCGAGGCGTCGCGCACGACCGGGCCGACCATGGCGAAATCGAGGTCCAGGAAGTTGACCTCCTCGCTCGCGCCGAAGTACTCGTCGCCGAGGTTGCGCCCGCCGACGATCGCGATGCGGTTGTCGGCGATCCAGGTCTTGTTATGCATCCGATGGTTGATGCGCTTCGCGCTGCCCATCGCCTCGAATACGAGCCTCAGCGTTCCCCAGCGCGAGTCGAACGGGTTGAACATGCGCACTTCGATGCCCGGGTGGGCATGGAGCGCGGCAAAGCCGTAGTTCTTGGCGCGTGCGTCCATGTCGTCCACCAGCAGCCGCACCTTGACGCCGCGGTCGGCGGCCTCGAGCAGTCGCGCCGCGAGGAAGCTGCCGGTGCCGTCGTCGTGCCAGATGTAGGTCTGCACGTCGAGGCTGCGGCCGGCCACGAGCGCGGTGCGCGAGCGGATCGCGAATGCTTCCGGGCCGTCGCGGACGAGGCGGAATCCGGATTCGCCGGGACGCCGGGCCTCGGCCCCGGCGACCAGGTCGTCGAGCGTGGCGCCGGTGCCGACCGGCACGGCGGCCTCCATCGGCAGGTCGGGACGCGGCTCCAGGCTCGCGCAGCCGGCGAGGGCGAGCGCGGCCAGGCAGGCGATCAGCTGGATCATTCTGGGCATGGCAGGTCGTTCACGAGCTGGAAACGCGGCGCACATTATCACGCCGGGTCAGCCCCCTTCGTGGCCACCGAGGCGGGGGTGAGCGGGACCACATGGGCGCGGTCGCGCGTCAGAAGCTGCGAAGCGTATCGGCGAAGGCGCCGTGAGCCGCGACCTGGTCGTTGCATGCGGCGGTGCGCTGCCGGTCCACGCTCAGGTTGACGGCTTTCTTGCTGGCGGACATGCGAGGCTCTCCGCGCCGACCGGACCCGCCCCGACAGGACCGCGCTGTCAGGCGCGCGCGCGGCGACGGCCGGCGGCCGCGAGGCCGCCGAGGCCCAGGACCATGAGCGACAGCATCGCGGGTTCAGGCACCGGCACGCCGACCACCCGCGCCGCGCCATCGGCGACCATGGCGTGGACGCGCGAGGTGGGGTGGAAGCTGTCCCAGTAGAAGTACTGGGTCGGGTCCGGGCACAGGCTCACGTCCGTCAGGCAGGCGTCCGTCGTGTTGGCGAACAGGGCGAGCAGCGCCGGGTCCTTGCCCAGGCCGTACAGGTCCAGGAAGGCGATCGATGCGCCGGGCAGGCTCAGGCCGCCCAGCGCCGTCTCCAGCGCCAGGTTCCACTGCGTGGTCCAGAAGGAAGCGAACGCTGCAGTGCCGGGGGCGCCCGCGTCTATTGCCTGGAACTCGGGTGTGACACCGATGTCGGGAACGTTGGCCACCAGGAACTGACGGCCGCCCGCGCCATAGAGGTCGGCGAGTGAGCTGACGATGCTGGTGATCCCGGATACCAG
>Ga0209254_10005514_pt1 | contig 11639 bp, 12 predicted proteins | sample FrelakmetDIP11DI_FD_187148 | JGI IMG/M metagenome (GOLD analysis project Ga0209254, IMG submission 187148) | Freshwater lake sediment microbial communities from the University of Notre Dame, USA, for methane emissions studies - DIP11 DI (SPAdes)... | ecosystem: Environmental > Aquatic >... | reverse complement strand
AGCAGAACCGGTTCATATTCCTTCACTATAGCCAGGAAAATCAGAATTCCACCTACAACCATCATCAGAGCATTCCCCCAAGTAAATGTGGATAAACCTTTAAGAACCTCCTGTATCAAACCTGAAGAGATCAAGAGTTTACTCCACGAACTTTATTAGAATATCGTTGTGATTTACCGTTTGTCCAGGAGAAACTGATATCTCTGCAATAACCGCATCCCTGGAAGCTCGAATGGTGTTCTTCATTTTCATCGCTTCAATAATACAAAGCTCCTGACCATACCCTATCTCTTCTCCCTGTTTTACCAACACTTCCTTTACCACACCAGGTAGCGGCGCTCGAATCGCGTTGGCTCTCAAACTAGTAGCGCCAGTCGGTATGGAGGAGCTAGTAGACATTGGATAATTCTTGGTAGTACCATTCTTTACTTTGACAGGATGGTCAGGAATTGGTTTGTCGTGATTAATACTTTCATCAAGCCATACGTCAACTCTAGTCCCATCAACGTAAGCCACAACAGGGATTGTATGTAAATCTTTAACCTCTACATTGAAAACCTGGTTATCGATTCTTATTTTATATTTCATCTTCTTGGACCTCTTTTCGTGAGCATGGATGTTCGCATCACTGCCTGCCATGCACTTACAAGAGCTGTTGCAGGTAAGGGAAATTCATGAAGTTGACCCATGTTGTTTAACTTTGATAACTCAATAGCTACAGCTACTGCTGCAGCTCGCTTCTTCTTGTCAAAATCCTCTTCTTGGGATATCTGCGCTTTAACTCGAGAGGTGGTTACCCGTACCAACAGTGACATCAATCCCCAGAGAAGGATAATAGCAGAAAACACCAATCCCATCCCGACCGCAGTAATCTGGAGGGTTAACAATAAATCACTTGACATTTATTCCTGTCTCCTAAAGTACTTTTTCTTTTATATTTTAAACTGGAATATTTCCATGCTTACGGGGAGGAGCATCAGCATGTTTATCACGTAAAGCGGCAAGGGAAGCAATGATTTTTGGTCGAGTCTCTTTTGGTTCAATGATATCATCCACGTAGCCTGCTCTTGCTGCAAAATAAGGATTATTAAACCGCTCTCGATAATCGTGTACCAATTTTAAACGTTCCGATTCTGGATTTTCAACAGCTTCGATCTGTTTTTTGAAGAGAATATTGACAGCTCCTTCAGCTCCCATAACCGCAATTTCCGCACTAGGCCAGGCATAAGTCACATCTGTTCCTAAATACTTGCTGCTCATGACTACATAGGCGCCACCATAGGCTTTACGCGTTATCACGGTAATCTTTGGAACAGTCGCCTCAGAATAAGCGTACAGAACTTTTGCTCCATGACGAATGATTCCACCGTGCTCCTGATGAGTGCCTGGAAGGAAACCTGGTGAATCAACAAAAGTTACTAAAGGAATATTAAAGCAATCGCACATACGAACAAAACGAGTCATTTTATCTGAAGCATCAATATCAATTACTCCTGCCATCACACTTGGTTCCTGGGCAACGATGCCGACGCAATGCCCACCAATGCGGGCTAATCCTACAACCGCATTACACGCCCAGACTGGTTGTATTTCAAGGAATGAATTATGGTCAACAACGTGATCAATTACCTCGTGCATACTGTATGGTTCAGAAGCAATTTGTGGGATGATTTGATTTAATTCAGAATCCATTCTAAGGGGATCATCATCCGGTTGAAGGTACGGTGGATTCTCGACATTATTAGATGGTAAGTATGAAAGGATTTTTCTAGTGGTAGCGAGGGCTTCGTGTTCACTGCGTGTAGATATATGAGCAGTCCCAGTAATCTTCATATGAACTTCAGCACCACCTAATGACTCGGCATCAATGATTTCACCTGTCATTCCCTTGATCACTTCGGGTCCAGTTAGAAACATGAAAGAGGATTTATCGACCATAATGATCAGGTCTGTCAGGGCAGGGGAGTATGCAGCACCACCAGCGCATGGACCGAGCATGACACTGATTTGTGGAATAACTCCAGAATAAAGCGCATTTCGACGGAATATTTCTGCGTATCCTCCTAAGCTCTTTACCCCTTCTTGAATGCGCGCTCCACCAGAATCAATCAAACCAATTATCGGAACACCGTTACGCAACGCCAGATCCATGACCCGGCATATTTTATGGCTTTGCATCTCGCTTAACGTCCCGCCGTAGACTGTAAAATCCTGGGCGTAGACATATACTGTTCTATTTTCCACCTGTCCGTATCCGGTGATCACGCCATCTCCTGGGTATTTAATCTCAGCTAAACCCATTTCGTCGCCGGGGTGGGTTATGAAAGGCTCTAATTCGTTGAAAGTTCCAGGATCCAATAATAATTGCAATCGTTCTCGAGCGGTTAATTTACCTTTTTTATGCTGGATTCTTATCCGTTCTTCACCGCCACCAAGAAGAACCTTTTCTCGAAGCGCTCGTAATTCCAAAATCCGAGGGTCTTCTTCGTTTTTATTATTGCCATTCTCTATCATAAATAGCTCTCCATGACTTTTGTTACATTTGCAGACAAATAGAAGGAATTTATATAATGACTTAACTCGCAGAATATATCAAGTTTGGAAGGTTATTGCGATAAATTTCACAACCCAATGAATGCAAATATTATCCATAGGGATGTATTCTTGTAAGTGACAATCATCCTGATTTTCCTTGGTTCTCAAATATCTCCCAATAACCTTTGTCCAACTCATCATCGGAAAGGTGAGCATATCTCTGGGTAACAGCGATATTTCGATGCCGCGCCAGCTCCTGTGCCATCTTGAGATTTCCACCTGAGCCTCGTAAGATTGTGGTTACAAAATAGTGCCTAAATGAGTGGGGAGTTATGGATCCAGAAGCATTGACTCCAACCGATTCTCTGACCCGCTGAGCGACGATATTCCGTCCAGTTGTCGTGGTGATTGGCTTGACTTTCTTCCCGGCGCCTTTATCATGACGGGCGAATAGAGGAAGAGAGGGTAAAGGTCGCCCTGAGGAACCATCTATTCTGCTGCGAGCGTTCAGGTAATCCCTAAGTGCGTTCATACTTCTTTGAGAGAATCTCACAATCGCCTGGCGGTTGCCCTTGCCGATGATCACTGCTTTGCCTTCATTCCAATCAACATCACCACGCCTCAGTTCGCAGGCTTCATTCACACGTAAGCCAGTATCTGCAAGAGTCACAAGAAAGGCACGGTCACGAAAGTTTATAAGAGATTCGCTCTCACTCGAGACCTGAAATGTTGCAAGCTTAATTGCATATTCGATTACTTCTTCAATCTCGTTTCGAGGAAATTGAGGAAGTCGCTGCCCAGGTTTCCGGGCACGCTGATGAATTAACATCCTAATCCGAGGCAGGTTTGGCTCAGATAATCTTTCAGCAGCAAGGAACTCGTAAAATCCAGCTATAGCGGTAAGATAGAGCTGTTCAGTAGCCGGTGCGTAATCTTTGAGTGCGACTGCAAACCAGGCTATGGCATCTTCTGGTAGAAGCTTTATATCAGTTTGATCAATAGGGAGGAGGTTGTTATCCAATACTGTCTCAAAACATTTCAGAGCGTTTTGGTAGCTCCTGAAGGTGTTTTCGCTACGCGCCAACTTAAGGTTGTCTAGATAATGCAGAATTGATTGTTTGATAGTGATCAACATAGGAAAGATTTTACCTCCTTTTTATGCTTATGATAATAATACTTATCAAAACCATAGATATTTTAACACTTTGAGAAACTAAAGTCAAGCAGTGAAATCCTAACCTGCTGAATGGAATTTACAATTATGTACAATTCACCTTGTCGTATTTAAATCCTCAAAAACGACTCTTTATTCTCGTTCACATTCCATGGGGTGCAATTTCACCTACCCTATGCAAAAGAACCTTCAAGGTAAGTATTGACAATATAGCACACTTGTTCTATAATTGATTTAGGAAATCTATCCAATGAACACCTTAGAAGAACTCAGATATTTGACCTCACAGATGGAACTGGAACCCGCTGAGGATTATCAGTGCCCCACAAAATTCCATCCAAAAGAAGATGACATATTTGTGCTCAATGCAAAACTTCCTAATGGTCGACAGATTAGACTATTGAAAACCTTACTTACATCAGCCTGTGAGCAGCACTGCAATTACTGCCCCTTCCGAGCCGGTCGAAATTACCGGAGAGCTACCCTCAAACCTGATGAAATGGCTCAGGTATTTATGACTGCCCATCGCGCAGGTTTAGTGCAGGGATTATTCCTGAGTTCAGCATTAGCTGGTGGAGGTGTTCGTACACAAGATCGGATCATCTCAACTGCGGAGATTGTGAGGCAAAAATATCAATTCAAAGGGTATTTACATTTGAAATTAATGCCTGGCTCAGAACGAGCTCAAGTCGAGAGAACCATGCAATTAGCAGACCGGGTCTCGTTGAACTTAGAAGCTCCAAACACCCACCGATTAAATCAATTGGCTCCTGAAAAACATTTCACGGATCAAATAATCCAGCCACTTCGCTGGATGGAAGAGATTCGCCAAACATTGGATCCTTGTTTTGGATGGAGAGGTCATTGGCCATCCATGACCACCCAGTTTGTAGTTGGAGCAGTAGGAGAAAGCGACCAGGAACTGCTTTCTACCACACTGGAACTTCACCGCACAGTTCGATTGGCACGTGCATATTTCTCAAGATTTAGCCCAGCATCAGATACACCTTTTGAGAATCTTCCTCCTACTCCACCTACCAGGGAACACCGGCTCTACCAGGCATCGTATTTACTTCGAGATTACGGTTTTGATCTAGAAGAAATACCTTTCCAAACCGATGGAAATTTAGATTTAAGTATCGATCCAAAAACTTCTTATGCAAAATCGAGATTAGCAGAATCTCCTATTGAAATAAATCAGGCAGATCGTCGAGACTTATTACGCGTGCCTGGCATCGGTCCAAAAACTGCAAATAAAATTTTGAAAACACGTAAACAAAATAAATTTTACAGAATTGAAGAGTTATATAAAATCGGTGTAAACAGCGATCGAGCAGCACCGTTTATCTTGATTAACGGCAAACAACCTACTTGCCAGATTACTTTCTGGTGATAGATTTCAAACTATCACAACCCCTTCATCATCACGTCCCAAGCTCCCACCCATGGTGTGCCATACCGGTTTCGCTTCGGTGGTTCCACGTTCTTCAGCTTATCGGCAATTTGGGTGATCACAATTGCTACCTTATTCCAGTCGCCTAGTATCAATGAATCCTTCAGCTTTCGGCTCAGTTCTTCTGTCCAGAACCATTCCAACCGGAATCTATCCGCCTTCAACCAGTAACCTCGTTTTTCCCAGGCTGAGACAGATGGGTCAATCGAACGGGCTATGGCTTGTAAACTGAGAAAAACATAAGCGGCTAAATCATGAGTTAAGTCGTTGACCTCTTGCTGGTTTGCCAGCTCTCGTATTGCCATTACAATACTTTTCTGTAACAATGATCTTTGTCTATAAGAAGACTCTACCTTGATAATACGAGCCAAGAACGCCTCCGCAGATTTGGATTAGCACCCATTATAAATGATTCATTGACGCTGAGATCACTCTGCTTTATAATTTTTAGATAAGAAGTTAAACTGGGGAAGTGCTGGAACTGGCAGACAGGCATGACTTAGGATCATGTGCCGAAAGGCGTGAGGGTTCAAGTCCCTCCTTCCCCATCTTGCCATGTCGATATCGATTTCTAATAGCTATACGCATGACGCTTGAGGTGAATAAGAATCGGTGCGAAGCACCCGATGGTTGTTATAATCGGTCACTCACATACTCCCGGACAAATCCACGAACAGACCTGCAGAGCTGTATATCCCTTTCTGAGTGGTTGCTGAGGTATTGCTGGTGAAATTGAGCTGCCCAAGAATATCGTCAGCGTTCTCGCCGGGGTCTTTATCTGCAGCGTTCTCTAAGCGAATTACACGGTTATTATGGTTATCCCTCACCCACAGGCGCTTCCCTGAGTCCACAAACACGTCGTAGGGATCAAACATACCAGTGTGGCTTTCGCTGCCAGTCGGTTGGTCAGGGAATCCAGGGAGGCAAAACGCAGTACCCGGTTATTGATCTGTTCAACCACAAAACCTTCACTATTTGTAGGATCGACAGTTACATCAGAGGGACTGAACATCCCTATTTGAGTTGTAGCAGCAGAGTTACTAGTGAAATTAGGTTGACCTAAGAATAATTTCTGTACGAATTACCTTTAGTTTTTCATATATTCATCTTACATTTCGAACGATGGTTGCATGATATAATTTCGCCGCTAATTGGATATTTCATCATGAAGGATGCTACTTTGAAAATAGAAACCCAGTTAATTGAGGATCACCAATCAAAAATCACCGTTGAATTTGAAGCTGAGCAGGTAGAAAGCATGAAGCGACGTGCAGCTAGAAGAATCGCCGATAAAGTAAAGATTCCTGGTTTCCGTCCTGGAAAAGCCCCCTACCAGGTGATTGTTCGTCAAGTTGGCGAAGGAACGGTCTTTGAAAAGGCGCTTGAATTGCTGGTGGATGAGATTTACCCATCAGTTATAGAAGAATCTAAAATTAAGCCTTATGGTCCTGGGAGATTGGAGAATATCCTCAGTACAGAACCCCTTAAATTGGAATTCATCATACCATTAGATGCCGAAGTGGATTTGGGGGACTACAAGAATATTAGAAAGCCGTATAAACCCAAGAAAATAACCAAAAAGGATATCGACAACACATTGATGGATTTGCGTGAGCGACAAGCGGTCATTGAACCAGTGGACCGCTCTGCAGCGGAAGGCGACCTGGTCACCGTAAAACTGAATGCTACACGCAAGAATGCTTTGGAAGGCAAAGATCCGGTTATTATCCGAGAAAGCACGTATCCAATCGTTGTCCACCCTGTAAAAATAACCACTGCAAAAAAAACCAGGAGTGATGAAATAAACCTTGAATGGCCGTTCCCAGGATTTTCTCAAAATTTATTAGGTTTATCAGAAGCCGATGAAAAGATTGTCCAATATATATATCCGGATAATCTTGATGATGAGAACAGACGAGGAGCGGAGGCAGAATTCCATCTAACGGTGATGAATGTTAAGTCTAGAAACCTGCCTGAGATCGATGAAGAATTTCTCTCATCACTTGGAGACTATGAAAATCTGGATGTACTTCTTCAGGATATCCGAACTTCGCTTGAGAAACGATCCAAACAGCATTATGACCAGAATTACGACCAGGAGATCCTTGATAAAGCCATAAAACAAGCATCTTTTAAATATCCTTCTCAGATGTTGGACCAGGAAATGGACAAGGTAATTAGAGATTTCGAAAACCAACTACAACAACAAAAACTCACCATGGATCTTTATCTGAAGACCAGGAACCTTGACATGGATGGTTTGAGAGGTGAAATGCGACCGGTTGCAGAAGAGAGGTTGAAACAAAACCTTTTTCTTTTCGAGCTTTCTGAAGCTGAAGATATCAAGATTGATCCAGAAGAAGTGCAAGGAGAAGCTCAAAACACATTAAATTATCTCTATAAAGTGCTTCCTGAAAAGGAAGCAAAAAAACTGACCAACAAGAATATCTATTCAAACCTGGTCAGTAATGTTTACGCTGATATGCTGTCGCGGCGAGCGATGGAACATTTTCGAGATATATGCAGTGGAAGACTCGATCAAAAGCATAAACCAGATATATTAACTGAAGATGTAGAACAAGCTAAAAGTAAGGAACAAAAAAAGGCAGATAAAGCCTCTGAAGAAGAAGAATGAAGACCAATAATCTTGTAACTATAGATACTTGTTAGGAGAATTTCAGATGACAAATCCATTATCTCTTATCCCGATGGTTATTGAAACTTCGGGACATGGTGAACGTGCGTATGATATTTACTCGTTGTTGCTAAAGAACCGCATCGTTTTCCTTGGCACATCTATTACTGACCAGGTGGCAAACGTTATTGTGGCACAACTGTTGTTTCTGAGCAGCGAAGATCCAGAATCACCAATCCAAATGTACATTAACTCACCGGGGGGACAAGTTTACGCAGGAATGGCTGTTTACGATACCATGCAAATGATCTTAAATCCAATTCGGACATTGGCGGTGGGAATGACAGCCTCATTTGGGACATTATTGTTAACAGCCGGCTCAAAAGGTCAGCGCTATGCTCTTCCAAATGCGACGATTCACATGCACCAACCTTTGGGTGGAGCTTCCGGCCAGGCTTCAGATATAGAAATCCAGGCTCGCGAGATTTTAAGACTTAAAGAACGAATCAACCAAATCCTCGCTTTTCACACGAGCCAGACAATTGAAACGATCGACCGAGATACAAATCGAGATTTCTACCTGGATGCTAAAGGTGCGGTGGAATATGGATTGGTGGATCATGTGATGGAATTACCTGAGTTGAAGGGCAAGAATGAGAGTAAAAACTCAAAATAAGTGACTATCCAATTTAAATGGGATAATATATAGCGCCGAGGAAAGCCACCTCGGCGTCTTTAAATTATAATAAACATATGATACTTTCAAAATCAAACAATGTTCAGGCAATGATACTTGATATGGACGGCGTTTTATGGCGCGCTGACCAACCCATTGGAAACCTTAATACCATTTTCAATGAAATAGAAGGACGCGGAATTAAAGTAGTATTAGCAACAAACAACGCTACACTTACTGTTGACCAATACCTTGATAAATTAAGAAGGTTTGATGTCACTCTGGCAGCATGGCAAATAGTCAATTCTGCTATTGCTGTGGTAAAACACCTTCTTCACCAATATCCGAATGGAGGACCAGTATATGTTATCGGTGAAACTGGTATATTGAACGCTTTATCTGAGCATGGTTTTTATCCAGGTGATAAGAATGTTCTAGCAGTGATCGTAAGCATGGATCGCAACCTTACCTATGAAAAGCTAAGGATAGCGTCAATGTTTATTCAATCTGGAGTCCAGTTCATAGGTACAAATCCTGATCGCACGTACCCAACTCCATATGGGCTTGTACCGGGTACGGGATCAATTCTTGCTGCATTAGAAGCTGCTACAAATGTCAAGCCGGTCATAGTAGGAAAACCTTCTACAGAGATGTATTCAATCGCGCTAGATCGAATGGGAGTGACTAGCTCTGAAACCATGGTAGTGGGAGATCGCTTAGAAACGGATATCGCTGGGGCACAAGAGCTCGGTTGTCAAACTGCACTGGTTCTTTCGGGGGTTTCGAATGAGGAGGATGCCAACCGATGGGAACCACCTCCTGATTATATTGCCAATAACCTTGCCAACCTACTAGAAATTTTATGAAGGAAAGTCGAGAAAATAAACCTTCAGTACATGATGTCGATTTAGCGTATTACGAAAAGCTCTTTGATGAATGGGGTGAACCCGGCTATAGAGCCAGGCAAATGTGGAGCGGGCTTTATCAAAATCTCTGGAGTAATCCGGATCAATTCACTATCTTTCCACATAAACTCCGAAACGGACTCGAGGATTATTTTTCATGGAAAACATTGCTAGTTAAAAGTAACCTAATATCTCGTGACAATGAAACTTGGAAGGTTTTGTTCAAATTAAATGATGAATTGTCGATTGAAGCCGTTCTGATGGATTACGATCGTAGATGTACCCTCTGCATTTCTACCCAGGTAGGATGCAGTATGGGTTGTATTTTTTGTGCCACAGGTAGGATGGGTTTTCAACGAAATTTGACAAGCGGTGAAATCATCGAACAAATCCTATCCTTCACTCGCCAATTAGAATTAACTGGAAGAAAAATCAGTAATATAGTCATGATGGGTATGGGGGAACCGTTTCATAATTACCAGAATACAATGGACGCAATACGGAGGTTAAACCAACAAGATGGATTTAACATGGGTGCTCGCCGATTCACCATATCTACAGTGGGAATCATTCCTGCACTTCGCCGTTTTATTAAAGAGAAAAGTCAAGTAAACTTAGCAATATCTCTTCATGCAGCTGATGACAATCTGAGATCGACAATTGTACCAGTAAACCGTAAATACCCCATTGAGGATCTAATTTCAGCGTGCTGCGATTACGTGGATACCACTAATCGCCGAATAAGCTTTGAGTGGATTCTGATCCAGGAGGTAAATGACTCGATTGAGCAGGCAGAAAAGCTTGCAAAACTCTGCAAAGCCTTTAAACATAATGGGAGCTATTTGTGCCATGTGAATTTAATCCCACTCAATCCAATCGAAGGATTTTCTAAAAAACCCAGCACCTCCCAGAGAGCTGAGATATTCAGAAAGACTCTTTCCAGACACAATATCCCAGCGACTATAAGGACGAAGCGAGGGATTGATATAAATGCTGGTTGCGGACAGCTTGCTTCGAAAAACTAGTAGAAATGTAAAAGGATATTTATGGAAGCTCAGATTGCAGTTGCGAAGATACACAAATATGCAACTTCAAATAGCGGGGATACAGTGGAAGTTATAGAACGACCTAATGGTGGATTATCGGTTGTTTTAGCTGATGGACAGAGCTCGGGAAAAGGTGCAAAAACCATTTCAAATATGGTGGTTAGAAAAGTAATTGCTTTACTTGCAGAAGGTGTGAGGGATGGCGCAGCTGCCAGAGCAGCATCAGATTACCTTCTCACTGAAAGAAGTGGAAAAGTTTCTGCCACACTTAATATCATTTCTTTAGACCAGCTTACACAGACTATGGTAATCACTCGAAACAATCCATCACCTGTCTACATCGCAGATCGAGATGGAATCCAGGTTGTTGATGAACCTTGCAAACCAATTGGAGTGTACAGAGATACAAGACCATTGATTACAGAAATCCCCCTAGAATCAGGTTTATTTGTCATAATCTTCTCAGATGGGCTGGAACACGCAGGAAAACGATATGGGGAACCAATGGATATAATCACTTGTTTACAAATTCTGCTTGAGGATGAATCCCCTACCCCACAATTTATCGCTGATTCACTCCTTGAACAGGCGGTTAAGCTCGATGACAGTAGACCAGCAGATGATATCAGTGTAGTTGTGGTTGGGATCATAGAAGATGTTGGGGATGAAGTGCGCCGAATGCATGTTCGCCTTCCCCTTCGTTAGTCAATCCTTCATGGAAAGACCATTGATTATCGGAATAGTCGGTCCTTGCGCTTCAGGAAAAACAACGCTTCGAGCAGAACTCCTAAAGTATGGTTATGAAGTGAAGCATATTGCTCAAGAGCATTCCTATGTTGCAGATATGTGGAAACGTCTTACAAATCCAGAAATCTTAATATACCTGGACGTTTCATATTCAAATACTATAAAAAGATGCAAATTAAATTGGACCATCGAAGAGTTCGAAGTTCAAGTAATGCGATTGCTACACGCAAGAAGAAATGCGGATTTCTACCTAAACACAGATGATCTAACCCCAGAGCAAGTTCGTAATTGCGTTATTGAATATATTAGTGCAAGGCAAAACACGAATAATTCCCATAAAGAGAATAATTCTTAAGAAATATCCGCTTTAAGAGGGTGTTGAAGAATCGCTCTGTTTGCCAAAATTGGACTTATGAACGAAATTTTAATAGAGTAATCGGTTCAATTAAGCGGCTTGACTAAAAGGAA
>Ga0209254_10005512_pt1 | contig 11640 bp, 9 predicted proteins | sample FrelakmetDIP11DI_FD_187148 | JGI IMG/M metagenome (GOLD analysis project Ga0209254, IMG submission 187148) | Freshwater lake sediment microbial communities from the University of Notre Dame, USA, for methane emissions studies - DIP11 DI (SPAdes)... | ecosystem: Environmental > Aquatic >... | reverse complement strand
GTAAGCGGCGGGATCGGCCGGTTGCCATTGCCATTCGAGGCCGGTTTTTCCTCGCCTGGCACTGCTTCTTCAACTGGCGCAGCTGCTTCGTCCGCCAGCTCTTTCTCGAATTCCGGCGGCGGTGTCACCACATAATCCCCTTCACGCTTGCGAGCCGTGGAACTGGCGTTGAGCAAAGCCTGCTTGAATTCTTCGGGAGTCTGGTAACGGTCATCCGGGAGCATCTCGAGCGATTTCTCGATTGCCGACGCCAAGCGGCGTGAGACATGCGAGTTCTGCTTGCGTACCGAGGTTAGCTCGGCCTGCCCCATTGCCCGGGCCAGCGAATCTTCCGGTGTCATACTGGTCAAAGCAGCATATAAGGTGGCGCCCAAAGAGAAGATATCAGTTCGCACATCCGTGCGTGCAGTGCCATATTGTTCGGGCGGCGAGAACCCTGGGGTCATAGCACGCGCCCCGGTGGTTGTGGCCTGCCCATCCAGCATGGTCTTGGCCAGCCCAAAATCAACCAGATAGATGTGCCCGCTGGGCGTGATCTTGACATTCCCCGGCTTGATATCGCGGTGGATGACCGGCGGGTTGCGCGAACCCAGGTAGGTCAGTGAATCGCAAATCGCTGCGCCGATGACGATTACCTCTTCATCTTCCAGCGTGCCCTCGCGCTCCATGCGCTGGCGCAGGTCTTCGCCTTCGATATAGTCCATTACCAGGTACTGGCCCTGATCTTCGATCACAAAATGGTCAGTAACCCTGGGCAGACCCGCATGGCGCAAGGTTGCCAGGATGGTCGCTTCACGCCGGAACTGGCGCGCATATTCCTCCGTAGTGAACGAGTTGTCTTTTACGGCGACGTCGATATCCAGGTTTTCATCGACCGCCCGGTAAACTGAACCCATCCCCCCCTGCCCGAGGATCTCTACAATCCGGTATCGATTGATCAGTAACGTGCCACGTTCAAGCATCATGTGTTATGGATATTCGCAGTGTCAGACAACTAAACGATCATTTCCAAGCCAGGGTCAGTTAGCTATATTGAAACTAAATGTCCAAATTCCGCACGTCGTGCGCGTGCGTCGTGATGAAACGACGGCGCGGCGGTACTTCAGAACCCATTAGCATATCGAAGGTCCGGTCGGCTTCCGCAACATCGTCGATTGTCACCAAGAGCAGAGTCCTGCTCTCCGGATCCATGGTCGTCTCCCAGAGCTGTTCGGGATTCATCTCACCCAGGCCCTTATAACGCTGGAGACCTACTTTAGATGGATCGACGCCCAACTCTTTCAGTACCTGCTCCTTTTCAACATCCGAATAGATGTAACGAACCTGGTTTTTATAGGCCAACCGATACAGCGGCGGTTGAGCGATATACAGGTGTCCTTGTTCAACCAGCGACTGCATATAACGGAAGAAAAAGGTCAACAACAAAGTCCGGATGTGACTGCCATCCACATCCGCATCGGTCATAATGATTACCCGCCCGTAGCGCAGGCCAGACAAATCGAAACCTTCTCCGATGCCTGTGCCCAGGGCAGAGATTAATGACTTAACCTCATTATTCGCCAGGATTTTATCCAGGCGAGCTCTTTCAGTATTTAGAATTTTACCGCGTAATGGCAATATGGCCTGAAAATGCCGGTCACGACCTTGCTTGGCGCTGCCGCCAGCCGAATCGCCTTCAACGATATATAGCTCGGTCTTTTGCGAATCGCGCTCCGAGCAATCCGCCAGCTTGCCAGGCAGGGTCAGGCTTTCCAGCGCCGATTTGCGGATCACCAGATCGCGCGCTTTGCGGGCCGCGTCACGCGCCCTGGCCGAGGTCAGGCACTTCTGGATGATCGCTTTTCCAGCCGAGGGGTTTTCTTCCAGGAAGGTGCTGAAAGCCTCGCCCACCACCTGCTGGGCAAGCGTCTGCACCTCCGGATTCATCAGCTTGACTTTGGTCTGGCTCTCGAACTGCGGGTCGGGATGCTTGATGCTGATGATAGCAGTCAGGCCCTCACGCGTGTCATCGCCGGAGAAATTCGGGTCGGCTTCTTTCAGCAAGCTGGCCCGGTGGGCATAATCATTGATCGTGCGGGTCAGCGCGGCGCGCAGACCGGTCAGATGCGTCCCGCCGTCTATGGTATTGATCGTGTTGGCGAAGGCATACACCGATTCGGCGTAAGCGTCGGTATACTGGATTGCAGCGCTGATGGTGATGCCATCGGATTCTTTTTCGACATGCACCACCGGGTGCAGCACTTGGCGGTTGCGGTTCAGATACCGGACAAATGAGGTGATCCCACCTTCGAAATAGAAGGTCATCTCGCGGTCCGAGCGTTCATCCAGCAAGAAGATGGTCACACCCTGTGTGACGAAGGCCATCTCGCGCAGGCGTTGGACCAGCGTATCGAAGCGGAAATCCAGCTCGCCTTTGAATATTTCGGTGTCATATTTGAATGTAGTCTTCGTCCCGGTGACGTTCGCGGCGGTCTTGCCAATCACCACCAGCGGACCCGTTGGATAACCGCGCTCATAGCGCTGGAAATAGACTTTGCCATCGCGCTGGACTTCTACCTCACACCATTCCGACAGGGCATTGACTGCCGAAACTCCCACGCCATGCAAGCCGCCCGAGACCTTGTAACCGCCGCCGCCGAACTTGCCGCCGGCATGCAAAGTAGTCATCACCACTTCCAGGGCTGGCTTTTTCATCTGCGGGTGCATGTCCACCGGGATGCCGCGCCCATTATCTGTCACCGTCACGCTGCGATCCGGGTGGATGATCACCCGGATGCGATCGCAGACCCCCGCCAGGGCTTCATCGATGGAATTGTCGACGACCTCATAGATCAAATGATGCAAGGCCTTGATATCGGTCCCGCCCACATACATCCCCGGACGCCGGCGGACAGCCTCTAGGCCCTCCAGAACCTGGATATCTTTTGCTTCGTACGAATCGCCACTACCTTTAAGCACCCAACCCTCCAATAACATCCCCCTGCCGCTGCTGGATCGACTGTTCCAGCCACAGGTCCGCATCCCGATAATAGACATAAGTCGCCGAGAGCAGACCGGTGGTAATGAACGCGTGACCGGCGATCCCGACCAGCATCAGCCACGAGTTTTCAGCCGGAACGTTCCACAACACATCCATCCCTTCGCTCAACAACACAATAGCCAGGATCAACAGCCCGGTGGTAGAGAAAGTGCTCCGGCTCAGGCGCACTGCCTGGACCAGTGATTTCCACATCGGGTGTTGCTTGGCAAATATCCCATGCGGCGAAAAGAATAATGGGATCATCAGCCAGACCATAATACCGCCCAGGAACAGGGCAATCAGCAGCGGGAACTGCGTCGTCCCAATCCCGAGCATTAGCAGGATCGACAGCACGCAGCTCATCGGGATCAAAAAGAATGAGATCAAAAAGAACCAGAACAGCGCCAACAGGACGACCTGGGCAAAGTTCCACGGCCACCGCGAAAAAGTCGAGTGCCAGTTAACCTTCGTGTCCAGCGTAGCCTGTGCGACAACCGAAAAATATAACGTGCCCACCGCCAGACCGGTGAGAATGAAGAGAAACCACAGCCCCAACCCGGCGCCATAGGAGGTAATATCCAGCCACAGCGGCGCGTAGCCGGGCGTTTCTACCGGCGCACGTCCCGCCATCAGGCTGGGAATGCCGATCGGGAAGGTGCGCAAAACGCTGAGCAGGTTTAGGCGTGCTGCGCCAGCCCGCAGCAGGTCTACCGTTGCAGCGCTTTGCATCTCTGGGTAAGCCGCAACCTGCTGGAAAATTGGCTCGAATAATCTGGCAATCCGCACGTGTGGTCCGAACCACAGCAGCAAATCCAGCAGCACAGAGAACAGGATCAGCCCGATGTGATTAGTGACAGCATCAAAACCAGCCATCAAAGATTTCATCAGGCTGGGGGGTGTTAAGATTACTTTCAAGTTGGTAGACTCCATAGATCGCAGCTAAATTTTACCACACAGGCGCATTATTCCCTTTTAATATAGAGCATAAATCGGGTAAAATCAATCTACAGATTAGAAAGGTGCGTTTTTTGTGAAGGAAAAGTTAAATTCTCCTTGACCTTTCTATACGTTAAGGTAAAATCATAAAGTTAAGCGGATTCGGTTTCCCAAATCAAAAGCCGCGGCTTGTACGAATAAATCGACAGAAAATCCGTCGCCTTGCAAGCCTGCAAAGACGAAAGAGACCCGCCCCGAACAAGAATAGGACTACCCGGGCATTCATTCCAAGTATCCGCCGAAACGATGTGTAACGAAAGGAGGTAGCTGGAGTTATATTTGAAAACTATCCGTTTCACCTTCGTTGAACCCAAAAACCCCGTGGATAACGGGAGACGTAAACCATATTCAACAATTTGAGGAGAGAAGAAGATGTCTAAAAGGTTATTTGTAATTCTGTCACTCTTGATAATCGCCAGCTTCATCCTGCCCGCTTGCGGCGGCGGTGGTAGCAGCACGATCAAGATCGGCCTGCTCGCTCCCTTGAGCGGTGCGGTGCCTACCTTTGGTGTTTCGACCCAACAAGGCGTCGAAATCGCAGTCAAAGAATGGAACGACAAGGGCGGCGTGTTGGGCAAAAAGATCGAGCTGGTCGTCGCCGACAGCCAGTGCTCGGCCGATCCGGCGGTCAATGCCGCCAATAAGCTGATCGACCAGGACAAAGTCACGTTCGTTGTTGGCGAAGTCTGCTCGAGCGCCTCCATCCCGGTCGCTGAGATCGTCAACCCAAAGAAAGTCGTCCAGATCAGCCCCACCTCCACGAATTCTGGTGTAACGGTTGATAAAGACGGTAATACGAGACCCTTCACCTTCCGCGCTTGCTTCATTGACCCCTTCCAGGGTCTGGTAATGGCCAAGTTCGCCGCTGGCAAAGGCTTCAAGACCGCCTTCGTGATGTATGACCAGGGTAATGACTACACCGTTGGTCTGGCCGAGGCTTTTGAGAAGTCCTTCACCGAGCTCGGGGGCCAGGTTGTCGGTAAAGAGACCTATACTAAAGAAGACACCGACTTCTCCGCCATCCTGACCAAAGTCGCCGATAGCAAAGCCGAAGTCCTCTACCTGCCGGATTACTACAACATCGTCAACCTGGTCGGCGCGCAGGCCAAGGATAAGGGCGTCACCGCGGTTATGATGGGCGGCGATGGCTGGGACTCTTCTGACCTGGATGTCAAGGCTGCCGAAGGCGGCTTCTATTCCAACCACTACGATCCCGGCGACACCCGCCCGATCGTTGTTGAATGGCTGAAGAAGTTCGGCGCAGCCTACAAAGACGACGCAGGTCAGCCAAGAGTGCCCGATGCCCTGTCGACCCTGGCTTACGACGCGACCAACCTGTTGCTCGCAGCCATCCAGAAAGCCGGCACCGCTGATGATACGACCAAAGTCGCTGAAGCGATGGCTGGGATCTCCTGGGAAGGCGTTTCCGGTCAGATCACCTTCGACCCGCAGCACAACCCGATCAAAGCAGCAGCCGTGATCGGTGTGATGGGCGGCGAAAAGAAATTCGTTGAATCAATCGCTCCGTAACCTCATTCTGTAAGAAAGGGGCGGTCTAATCGACCGCCCCTTTTGCTAGATTTATCTTATGATCCACCGGAGTAAGGCATGAATGCAGCCATAAGTCAAAAGCCCTCTCTGTTAGAAACGATCATTCGAAAACGCTGGCTGGGGAAAAGTTTCCTGGTCGCTATGGCCATCCTGGCCCTCTGGAAACTGACCATATCTTTCCTGGCTGGACCAACCATCTTCATGCAACAGGTGATCAATGGCTTCCAATTGGGTTTCGTATACGCCCTGATCGCTTTGGGCTATACGATGGTCTATGGTATCGTGCGCCTGATCAACTTCGCCCATGGCGACGTTTTCATGGTCGGCGCATTTGTCAGCTACTACGCCATAGCAGATTTTGGGTTGAACAGTTGGCCCGCCAAAGTGATGCCTGGGTTACCCGTCTGGCTCAGCACTGCCATCGGGGTGATCACCGTGGTCCTGCTTTCGATGGTCTCTTGCGCTTTCCTGGCGTTTACCATTGAACGCATCGCTTATAAACCCTTACGGAATGCACCGCGTATCTCGGCCCTGATCACCGCCATCGGCGTGTCCTTCTTCCTGGAATATTTCGGCGCTTTACCAATCGCCTTTGGTCCCAACTTTGTCACCTACGAGCGCCCGTTTGAGGTGGTCAACTGGGTCATCTCCACATCTGGCATCGTGGCGTTGGAACCCGGTGTAGCCCCGCCCGATAACACGCTTATCATTTCGAATATTTCCCTCTACATCATCATCATTTCGCTTCTGCTTTTGTTCACCTTGAACTTTTTTGTGCGTCGCACGCGCGTCGGCAAAGCCATGCGCGCCACCGCCTATGATAAGCCCACCTCCCGCTTGATGGGCATCAACGTGGATGGGATCATCTCGGTCACCTTCGCCGTCGGCGCCGCGTTGGCGGGGGCGGCGGGTGTCTTGTATGCCACCGCTTTCCCCCAGGTGTATTTCGCCATGGGCATCATCCCCGGTCTGAAAGCCTTTGTGGCAGCAGTCTTGGGCGGCATCGGCTCTATCCCCGGCGCGCTGGTTGGCGCCTTGATCATCGGCGAAGCCGAGGTGCTCAGCGCGGCCTATATCTCTACCCCCATGCGCGACGCCGTGGCCTTCAGCATCCTGGTGTTGGTGCTGCTGGTCCGCCCTACCGGTATCTTCGGCGAACCCAGCCGGGAAAAGGCCTAAGCCATGTTCAAGAAAATCCCTCGCACCAATCTTCTGTTTTTTGGCGGAGCGCTGCTGGTTTTCCTGGTCGTTCAGATCGCCATCAGCACGAATATCCTGAATGACTTCTGGAGCACCATTATCCGCATCGGTGGCGTGATGGCCATCGTCAGCCTGGGCCTGAACCTGATCTATGGTTTTAACGGACAGTTCTCGCTTGGGCAATGGGGTTTCTACGCCATTGGCGCTTATACCGCAGCCGATATTACCTACCGTTGGAATGACTCATATGAAGCCACCGCGCTGTCTATCTTGCTGATCGGAGTCCTGCTCGTAGGCGGCTCGATCGTCTACTTGCGCAGCCTACTCGGAAAGATCCGCGGCCTGGATGCCCTCTCCGCCTTCACCATGTACTTCCTGACCACCCTGATCCTGGGTGTGCTGGCAGTCTACCTGGGCCAGCTGGTCGGTCCGTATGTAGCGGGGCTGCTGCTGGCGCTGCCAGCAGACGTAAGCCAGCAGCTCGTCTTCGTCCTGGCAGTCATCATCGGGGGGATCCTGGCGGCTGAGGTTAGCTTCTTGTTTGGCTTGCCGGTCCTGACCCTGGGTTCGGACTACTTCGGTATCGCCACCCTGGGCTTCACCATCATCGTCAAAGTGCTGTTGGACAACTCAGATACCATGTTTGGCTTCGCGGAGATGAAGGGCGCGCGTGGCATGGTCGGCATTCCCAAGCTCACCACCTGGTTCTGGGTTTTCCTGGGTCTACTGATTGTAGTAGTGGTGATGCGCAACCTGCTGCACTCCAGCTACGGACGCGCCGTCGTCTCGGTGCGCGAAGATGAGATTGCCGGCAAGGCTATGGGCGTCGATGTTGCGGAATACAAAATCCTGGCTTTCGTCATCGGCAGCTTCTTTGCCGGGCTGGCTGGCGGGCTGTACGCCCACATCAACGGTTTCTTGCACCCGAGCTCGTTCAACTTCATCCGTTCGTTCGACCCGATGATCATCATCGTCTTGGGCGGGTTGGGCAGTATGACCGGCACGTTATTGGCCTCCTTTACCTGGGCACTGCTGTTGGAAGGCGTATTGCGCCTGGTTTTGCCCCAGGGCTTCGAGACCTGGCGCTTTGTAGTGTACCCACTGCTGCTGCTGTTGATCATGCTGGTGCGCCCGAGTGGTTTGCTCGGCACTTACGAACTCCCCTTCTTACGCCAGGTGCTGCCGCCCTTGAAAGCCTTCAGTAAATCCAACTCGAATTCTGCAAACCCGGGATCCGGCAATCCGGCGCCGGTACAGGAGGCGACCAAATGAGCGACAAATCCATGCCATCCAGCCAGGACGGTCGCCAGTCAATCCTGGAAATCCAGGAGCTATCCATCCAGTTCGGCGGTTTGCGGGCGGTCAATAATTTCGACCTCTCATTAAAGCCGCATGCCCTGCAAGGGCTGATCGGCCCAAATGGCGCCGGTAAGACCACCGTCTTCAACATGATCACCGGTGTGTACCTGCCCACCGCTGGAAGAATTTTCATCAAGGGCCTGGAGGTCACCGGGCTAGAGCCGCATGAGATCAACCACCTGGGCGTCGCCCGCACCTTCCAGAACATCCGCCTGTTCCCCAGCCTGACCGTGCTGGATAACGTCCGTATCGCCTATCATACCCATGCTGGTTATAGCTTTGTGGACGGCGTTCTTCACAACGCTCGTTTCCAGCACAAGGAGCGCGAGCTGACCGAAAAAGCCCAGGACTTCCTGGCAGTGTTCAACTTGCAAGACCGCCAGGGCTGGGTTGCCCGCAACTTGCCTTACGGCGAGCAGCGCCGGCTCGAAATCGCCCGCGCCCTGGCAGCCGAGCCTCAGCTGCTGCTGCTGGATGAGCCGGCTGCCGGTATGAACCCGGCCGAAAGCTCCTCCCTGATGGAGCTGATCCATTTCATCCGTGAACGCTTCGATCTCACCATCTTGCTGATAGAACACCAGATGCGCGTGGTGATGGGCATTTGCGAAACGATCACCGTTATGGACTTCGGTGAAGTGATCGCCCGCGGTACCCCGCAGGAGATTCAATCCAATCCAAAAGTGATTGAAGCTTATCTGGGACCTGGCGCAGCGGCTCTTTCCGAGAAATTCCGCCGCAAAAAGGTCAGTGAAGCCTCCTGAGAAAGGTGAATCGTATGACTGACAACGCTAACGCAAAAATGCTCGATGTCCAGGCTTTAGAAGTCTATTATGGCGCCATCTACGCGCTCAAAGGGATCAATTTCTACCTCAACAAAGGTGAAATTGTCGCCCTGATCGGCGCCAACGGGGCTGGCAAGAGCACCACCCTCAACACCATCTCTGGGCTGTTGCGCCCGCGCACCGGTCACATCTTCTTCCAGGGCGAGGAAATCACCCAGACTCTCTCGGAGCAGATCGTGCGCAAAGGCATCATCCAGGTGCCTGAAGGACGCAAGATCTTCGCCACCCTGTCGGTGATGGAAAACATGGAGATGGGCGCTTTCTGCAAGAATGACAAAGCACAGCTGGAAATAAATGCTCAGGATGTCTTCCAACGCTTTCCACGCCTGAGCGAGCGGCGCAGCCAGTTGGGCGGCACGCTCTCGGGCGGCGAGCAGCAGATGCTGGCCATCGCTCGTGGGCTGATGGCCACCCCGAACCTGCTGCTGTTGGACGAGCCCTCGATGGGATTGTCGCCCCTGCTGGTCGAGCAAATTTTCTCTATCATCCGCGACATCAATGACCAGGGCGTCAGCATCTTGCTGGTTGAACAAAACGCACAAATGGCTCTATCGATTGCCGATCGGGCTTACGTGCTGGAAACAGGCCAGGTTGTCATGCAAGGACCCGCCCAGGAGCTGCTTCACAACGATATGGTTATCGAAGCCTACCTGGGAGGTCATTAGACGATTTCCGGCAGGAGCATACTATGAGCACATTCCAACGCATCCTTTTCTTTTTCGTGCTGCCCATCATCGCGCCGCTGCTGTTACCACCCAGCGTGCTGGTGGGAGGCTTCCTGGGGATTCTCGTCGTAGTAATCCTCTTCGTTGCTCTGGGTTTCTTCCTCCTGCGCGGGAACTCCACTGCGCTCACCCTGAGCATCTTCTTGCAAGGTTTGAATGTCATCGTCCGTTTGTTGATGTTTTACCCAAACATCACTTACTCGATTGGCACATTTGATCCCATCTTCACGCTCACCAGCCTGCTCAGCATGGCTCTCTCGCTGTATCTGGTGCTCCGGCTGGACAAAGTCGATGTTCGGACCCAGATGGTCACTTAGCGACTGGATACAGACGCACATGCCCAATTAGCCAGCTCGCACAGAATGGATAGGATATCCCCACCTTGCAGCTTAAGCAGGCGTGTGGGTACTGACACTGCCTCAACCCACCCCCGCCCATTCTGATAGCGGGGGTGAGTTTATAGAAACTGGTCAGGGTCACGAGAAAATATGCCTTCGGCTGAGATCATCACCATCGGAACGGAAATCCTGCTCGGGGAAATCCTGGATAGCAACGCCCGCTACCTGGCGCGCCAGCTGCGCGATGCGGGCATCGACCTGTACCGGAAAACCACCGTCGGGGATAACGCCGGGCGCATCGCCCAGGCTATCCAACAGGCGCTGGAACGCTGCGATATCATCCTCACCACCGGTGGTCTGGGACCCACGGTGGATGATCCGACCCGCGAGGCGATTGCGCTGGCGTTGAATATCCCCACCGAGTTCAGACCCGAGCTGTGGGAGCAAATCCAGAGCCGCTTCAAACGCTACGGCAGGCAGCCGACCGAAAACAACAAACGCCAGGCCTACATCCCCCAGGGCGCCCGGGCGGTGGAAAATCCGGTCGGCACAGCCCCGGCTTTCATCGTAGAAATTGGAAACCAGGTAATCATCTCACTGCCGGGCGTACCGAGCGAGATGGAATATCTGCTCGAAAATGCCATCCTGCCTTACCTGCGCCAGCATTACCATCTATCCGGGATCATCAAAGCCCGCCTGATCCACACTGCCGGAGTGGGTGAATCGCTGATCGACGAGCGCATCGGCGACCTGGAGACCCTTTCCAACCCGACTGTCGGTCTGGCTGCCCATTCCGGGCAGGTGGACGTGCGCATCACCGCCAAGGCTGACTCGGAAGCCCAGGCCAATGAGATGATCCAGGCCATCGAGCTTGACTTGCGCCAACGGCTGGGAGATTGGATCTATGGCGTCGACCAGGAAACCCTGGAAGAGGCCGCCCTGCGAGCATTGCACAGCCGCGGCTGGACCCTGGCGGTGGTGGAGTTCAAAAGCGCAGTCGGGCTGGTCAACCGGCTTTCTTCGCCCCAGGTAGCCAGGCTCGGTTCGCTGGCGCAGGTTTTCAAGGGCGGCGAGCTGGTCATACCCCTGGCGACGCCGGGTGATATGGCAGCCCAGGTTGCCGCTTGCCGCCTCAGCCGCCAGGTGCAGGTCTGCCTGGGGGTAGCCATCTTCCCGGGCGCCGACAAACAGGATGTCGCCCTGGTCTGGATCACACCGGATGGGACGCAAGAAACCCTGCGACCTTTCGGCGGGCCGCCGGAATATGCACCGCGCTGGGCGGTGCACCACGCCCTGGATATCTTGAGGAAAATGGCAGCCTGAGCGTTTCAGGTGCAAGGCACTTTCCAAGTGCCTTGCACCTATCAGACAAAATGATCTCAGATCAAAAAAAAGGAACCGGGGTCAGACCCATGGTCATGCAAAATGCAGATTACCTCTTAAAGAATGCCGCGCTGATCACCCTGGACGAGCAGTACCACCAATACGAGCCGGGCGCGCTGGCGGTGGCCGGCGATAGCATCCTGGCGGTTGGCCCGCAGCGCGAGATCTGCGACCAATACCAGTCCAATCAAACCATCGACTGTGGCGGGAAAGTGCTCATGCCGGGT
>Ga0209254_10005511_pt1 | contig 11642 bp, 6 predicted proteins | sample FrelakmetDIP11DI_FD_187148 | JGI IMG/M metagenome (GOLD analysis project Ga0209254, IMG submission 187148) | Freshwater lake sediment microbial communities from the University of Notre Dame, USA, for methane emissions studies - DIP11 DI (SPAdes)... | ecosystem: Environmental > Aquatic >... | reverse complement strand
GCTCGAATCCGAGGTCAAGACGCAGTACGGGGTGAAAATACTGGGGCGGACGCTGGAAATCATCCAGGAATTCTTCGCGATTTCCGTGGAGCGCCGCGTTACCCATCCCTGTGTCCTTGCCATTACCGAAGCGGCAAGAGACGGGTTGTTTGTCACCAGCGGTCCCGCCTGAGATCCATTGGCTCGAGCAACAGGAGTGTGCCATGGTCAAGACAAAGAATTCGATCTGCCACAACCCAACACCGCCTGCTGTCGCGTAACCTTGGCGTCGACCGACCATGCTCCATTTTCTGCCTTCCCCGCTGCGCGGGGTGATCGCGGCCACACTGCTGGTTCTCAATACGCTCGCGTGGTGCAGCCTCCTCTTCGTGTTCGCGCTGGTGAAGCTCCTGCTGCCGTTGCGGCCCGTGCGCGCCGTGGTCGACCGGGTGCTGAACGCACTGGCAACGGCGTGGGTGGCCTGCAACAGCGGCTGGATGCGCCTGACGCAGCGAGCCCAATGGGACGTCGCCGGTATCGACGGTCTCGAATACCGGGGCTGGTACCTGGTCAACTGCAACCATCAGTCCTGGGTGGACATCATCGTGCTCCAGCATCTGCTCAACCGGCGCATTCCGATGCTCAAGTTCTTCCTCAAGCAGCAGCTGATCTACGTGCCGGTCATCGGGCTCGCATGGTGGGCGCTGGATTTTCCGTTCATGCGGCGCCATTCCGACGCCTATCTGCGCGCGCACCCCGAGAAGCGGGGCGAAGACCTCAAGGCCGCCCGGATCGCCTGCCGGAAATTCGCGGTCGTGCCGACGAGTGTGATGAATTTTGCCGAGGGCACCCGGTTCACCGCGGCCAAGCACCGTGCGCAGCATTCGCCCTATCGCCATCTGCTGAAGCCGAAGACGGGTGCGCTGGCTTTGGCATTGAGCGTGCTGGGTGACAAGTTCCATTCGTTGCTGGACATCACGATCGTCTATCCGGGCGGTGCCCCGACCTTCTGGCAGTTTCTCTGCGGCGACGTGCCCAGGATCGTCGTTCGCGTGAATCGGGTCCCGATCCCGCCCGAATTCTGCACCGGCGACTATCAGGGCGATCCCAGGTTCCGCAGGACCATACAGCACTGGTTGCAGGACATGTGGCGGGAGAAGGATCGGCAGATCGAGATGACTCTGACGCGCGCCCCGGAAACCTGATCCCGAGGCGCGGGCGCCGGGACAACGGCAACGCGGACGACGGCGCCGGCGTCGGGCCGACCCGGCACTACAGCTTCTGCCCGAGGTTCACCGAAAACACCTCCACCGGCTCCATCTTGCCCCGGATCGGCACCGGACCAAGCTGCTCCACCTGCACGCGATCGCCCAGCGCTGCGCGGGTCGCGCCGTCGATCAGAATCGTGCGCGCGGCGGCTTTGGTGTGCGCCTCGAGCCGCGATGCCAGGTTGACCGTGTCGCCGATGCAGGTGTAGGTCGCGCGCTCGTTGGTGCCGGTGTATCCGGCCACCATCTCGCCGGACGCGATGCCGATGCCGATCCTGATCTGGGGCTTGTCGGCGGCGACCCGCTCCAGGTTGAAGAGCTCGATGGTCTCGATCATCTCCAGTGCCGTGCGCACGGCGCCCGCGCAGGGGTCCCGCAGTGGCAGCGGCGCGCCGAAGACGGCCATCAGCCCGTCGCCGGCCATCATCGTGACCACGCCACCGTAGCTCGCGATCGAATCGAACATCAGCGTGTAGTAGGTGTTGAGGAGTTCGATGGTCTCTTCCGGTGGCTGCGTTTCCGCCAGCGTCGTAAAGCCGCGGATGTCGGTGAACATCACCGCGCCGTGCACGCGTTTTCCGCCGAGGGCGAAGCCGGATACCTGCAGGTCCTGCGCGACTTCCCGGGTGGCGAAGCGGCGCATCCATTCCTTCTGCTGATCGCGCAGGCGCTTCTTCTCGAGGCTCGCCCCGAGGCGCGCCTTCAGCAGCACCGGATTGACCGGCTTGGGGAGATAGTCCTCGGCGCCGAGCTCGATGCAGCGCACCACGTTGGCGATGCCTTCCAGGGATGACGTGACGATGACCGGCAGGTCGCGCAGCTGGAGATCGCCGGCCATCTGCTCCAGCACCTGAAAGCCGTCCATCTCCGGCATTTCCATGTCGAGCAGCAGGAGGTCGAAGCTCTCGCGCCGGAGCATCTCCAGCGCCACGCGGCCGTTCTCGGCCGTGGCGACGCGGTGGCCCTGCAGCTCGAGGCTCCTCGTCAGCAGCAGCCGGTTGACCTTGTTGTCGTCGACCACCAGCAGCCGGGCTGGTCCCGTTGCATGTTCACGCATTGCGCAGTTCCTTCAGCGCGGCCGCGACGCGCGCGTATTCCTGCGCCAGCGCCTCGATCGACTGCCCGTCGGTGGCGACGACGGGCGCGAGACCGCCGAGCTCCAGTTCCTTCGCCAGCGCACCAAGTGCGTGCGCACCGAACGTGTTGGCGTTGGATTTCAGCGAATGCGCAGTGCGCCTGAACACATCCGCGTCGTGCGCCGCAAACGAATGGCGCAGCTCGTCCAGCATCGACGGCGCCTCGGTCAGGAACGTGTCGACGAGCTCGATGACGAACTCGGCGCCCGCCGCCTCCTTTAGCTCGTCATAAATCGCGCGATCGATCGTGGGTTCGCTCATTTCATTTGTCCTCGCGTGCTGATACCTGGTTTAACGCCTCGACCAGCTGGTCGACGCGGATGGGTTTGGTGAGGTAATCGTCCATGCCGGCGGCGATGCACATCTCCCGATCGCCCTGCATCGCGTTGGCAGTCATGGCCAGGATCCGCGGGCGCTCCTTCGCTGGCCACTTCGCCGTGATCTGTCGCGTGGCTTCCAGCCCGTCCATTTCCGGCATCTGCACGTCCATCAGGATCACGTCGTAGGTCTGGCGCTCGACGCACTCGATGGCCTCGATGCCGTTGCTCGCCACGTCGGCGCGGTAGCCCATCTGCTGCAACAGCCGCAACGCCAGCTTCTGGTTCACAACATTGTCTTCGGCCAGCAGGATGCGCAGCGGATGCCGCGCCGCCATGGCGGGATCGAGACGAGCCTTGGCCGGAGCCGCGGCGGATTTGGGCGCGGCGTCGCCGGCCAGCAGTCCGACGAGCGTATCGAAGAGCTGCGACTGGTGGATCGGCTTGCCCAGGAAGGCGTCGAAGAGCTTGTCGGCGTCCCCCGCCTCGCGCCGGCCGAGCGAGCTGAACAGCACCAGCGGCAGGTTCGCGCGGCGCTCGCGAATCTGCCGGGCGAGCGCGACGCCGTCCATTTCCGGCACGTGCATGTCGAGAATCGCGAGATCGAAGGCATCGCCCCGTTCGACCCAGCGCAACGCTTCCTGCGGCGATTCGGTGTCGGCCGACTGCATGCCCCATTTGGCCGTCTGCAGGCTCAGAATCCGCCGGTTCGTGGCGTTGTCGCCGACGACGAGCACCCGCCTGCCCTCGAGCTCCGGCTGCGCGCCGACGAAATCGCGCTGCCGGGCGGGCGAGTGCGCTGCAGTCGGCACGTTGATCGTGAACGAGAACGTCGAGCCCTTGCCCGGGCCGTCGCTCTGCGCCCACATGCGTCCTCCCATCAACTCGGCGAGGCGCTTGCTGATCGCGAGCCCCAGTCCCGTCCCGCCATACTTGCGGGTGGTGGACGAATCCGCCTGCGAGAACGACTGGAACAAACGGTTCATGCCTTCGGCGGACAGCCCGATGCCGGTGTCATGTACTGCGAACGTCAGCTCGGCGCTGCCATCCGTCGTGGGCGCCGCCGTTACGGTCAGCACCACCTCACCGCGCTCGGTGAACTTCACCGCGTTGGAAAGAAGGTTGAGGATGATCTGGCGCAGGCGGGTCACGTCGCCGACGATGGCCGGCGGGACATCGCCTTCGAAGACGTAGGCGGTATCGAGGTGCTTTTCCACGGCTCGGGTGGTGACGAGGTCGAGTGCCGACTCCACGCAATCGCGCAGGTCGAAGGGCTGCGCCTCGATGTCCATGCGCCCGGCCTCGATCTTGGAGAAATCGAGGATGTCGTTGATGATCGTCAGCAACGTATCGCCCGAATCGCGGATGGTGGCCGCATAGTCGTGCTGCTCGGTGTCGAGCTTCGTGTCGAGCAACAGGCCGCTCATGCCGATCACGGCGTTCATCGGTGTGCGGATCTCGTGGCTCATCGTGGCGAGGAACGAGCTCTTGGCCTCGTTCGCCGCCTCGGCCTGGGCGCGCGCGGCCTCGGCCTGCGCACGGGCCTCCTGGGCTTCGTTGAACAACCGCACGTTCTCGATCGCGATCACGGCTTGGTCGGCGAACGTCCGCACGAGCGTCTGCTGCTTGTCCGTGAACGGCAGTTTCTCCATGCGCCACAGAGCGATCGCGCCGATCGCCTCACCCTCGCGCAGCAGTGGCACGGCGAGTGTCGTGCGATGGCCGATTCGCCTTTGCATCCGGAGGCCGATGGGGAAATCAGTTTCGTTTTCGGCGGCAAGATCGTCGACATGGATGAGGGTGCGGTCCATGATGGCGCGACCGATCACGAGGCCGCGATCGAGCGGCACGGTCTCGCCGACCGCGCTCCCGGTGCTGCCGTAGCCCGAAACGAACCGGATATTGCCGCCCTCGACGAGCGCGATCACCGATTGCGCAGCGCGGCACAGCTCGAGGGCACGCTCGGCCACCGCATCCAGTACCGGCTGCACGTCGGTCGGCGACTCGCTGATCACGCGAAGGACCTCGGCGGTTGCCGTCTGCTGCGTCAGTGCTTCCTGAGTCGCGTTGAACAGCCGCGCGTTGCGCAGGGCGACCATCGCCTGCCGCGACAGTCCGGCAAGGAAATTCAGGTCGCGCTCGTCGAAGGGCGCGCCGCCCGTGCGCCAGACCGCCATCGCGCCTTCGACCGCGCCGTCGGCCACGAGCGGCACCACCATCAGGCGCTCGTCCTGCTGGGGCTCGGTGCCCGGAATCTGCACCACGCGCGCGTCGGCCTGCGTGTCGTTGACGAGCTCGGGCTGCCCGGTTTGCACGATGCTGCCGATGATGCCGGTGCCACTCTTGATCACCGTGGCCTTGATTGCGTCGGCCACGTCGCCGACGGCGACGATCGCGCGGTAGGTCCCGGCGTCGGCGTCGGGCAGGAAGATCGCGCTGTTGCCCGCCTGCAACAGATCCTTCGCGTGACGCGCGATGCGGTCCATGACCGTTCCCAGGTCGAGCGTCGAGGACAGGTCTCGTCCGACCTCCGACAACGCTGTCGATTCGCGTGCATTGCGCTGTGTTTCTTCGAGCAGCCGCGCGTTCTCGAGCGCCACGCCCAGGCTGGCGGCGATGGTGCCGAGCAGGCGGACGTCGGAGTCGCCGAAGGCGCCGTCCCGGTCCATGTTCTCAACCGAAATGAAACCGAGCATCCGCTCGCCGGTGAAGATCGGCACGGCCACGCCCGAGCGGCTCATTTGGGTGCCCTCGGCCACGATCAACTCGAACGCACGATAGTCGTCCTGGTTGTGCCAGATGCACGGCTGGCGCGCGAGGAGGATCCCATGGCAGCGCCGGCCCGTCAGGACATCGGCGATCCGCATGGGCGGCACCCGCACCCGCAAGCCGCGCTCGACGCCATAGGGCATATGCACCAGGCCCGCGATCTCGTCCAGCCAGGCCACCACGAGGGTGTCGGTGGCAAAGACCTTGACGAGCTTATCGCCGACGAGATCGATGATCGCCTGGAAGTTGAGCTCGGCGGCCATGCCGTCCTGGATGCCGTTGATCACCGCAAGCTCGGTGTTGCGTGCCTCCGTTTCCTTGAGCAGCCGCTGCGTCTCGTCGAAGAGGCGGGCGTTCTCCAGCGCCACGCTCATGCTCGCGGCCAGGGTTTCGAGCAGGCGCACGTCGGATTCGCTGAACGCGTGCTCGCGCTCTGTATTGAACATGTGGATGAGTCCCCGCGCCTGGTCGCCGACGATCAGCGGGACGAACAGTGCCGATTTCTCGCTGTCCAGAGCCGTTCCTGGCATCGTGGAGCTGCCGAATCTTGCCGTGGCCTCGCCCATCCGCTCGTTGATGACGACGGTCTCGCGAGTCCGGATCACGTGGGGGCCAAAGCCTTTTTCGGGCAGGGTCATCGGGGGCAGGGTCAGACGCTCGCCCTTCTCGACCAGATAGGGAAAGGAGATGGTGTTGGTAGCAGGATCGTAGATGCGGATACCCAGGTCCACGTTGTGGAAGAGCTCGCGTATCTTGTCGCCGACGGCCTCGTAGATACCCTGGATATTGAGTTCCGCCGCGAGCGCAGCCTGGACACTGTTGATGACTGCGAGCTCGGCCGCGCGCTGGCGCTCGGCCTCGAAGCTCTGCGCGTTCTGCAGCGCGACGCTAAGACTTGCCGCGACGGTGGCGATGAGGCTGACGTCGCTCGGTGCGAAAGCGTGCGGCGGCTGCTTGCCGATGCAGATCAGTCCCATTGCGTCGCCGCCGCTGACCAGCGGCGCGTAGACGAAGGAGTGATCCACCGTCGGACCGCCGATGCCGCGGCTCTCGATGCCATGGTCGCTCTGGAAGGCGGCCATCTCGTCCGCAGTGTTGAATACGATCGTCTGCCGGGTACGCAGGACGAAGCCACCGATGCCGGTCTGGCTGCCATTCGGCTGTGGCGGCGGCTGAAAGCGCTCGCCATGATCGAGGAGGTAGGGGTATGACTGCAGATCGCGTTCACGGTCGAGCAGCGAGATGCCGACGACGTCGGCAGCGAATACTTCGCGCAGCTTGTCGCCCACGAGGTCGATGACGCCCGTGAGCTCGAGCTTGCTGGCAAGACCCTGTTGGATGCTGTTGATCACCGCCAGTTCGGCGTTGCGCTGCTCGGTCTCCTTCAAGAGGCGCTGCGTTTCGTCGAAGAGGCGCGCGTTCTCCAGCGCTACGCTCATGCTGTTCGCCAGCGTTTCCAGCAGGCGGACGTCCGATCCGCTGAATGCATGCTCTCGCCGGACGTCGGAGATGCTCAGCATGCCGTGCACCCGGCCACCCACGTGCAGCGGCACGATAAGCTGCGACTTCGGGGTCACGCTGCCCGAAACGGGGCTGGAGCCCAGGCGCGCCGCCGCCGCTTCGAGTCCTTCGTTGATCAGCAGCGTCTTGCCGGTGCGCACCACCTCGGCACCGAGGCCGCGCAACGGAATCGGGGCGACTTGAACGCGTTCGCCGTCCGAGATCTGGTACGGGAAATGCACGAGGCCGGTCGCGTGGTCGACGATACGAACGCCCAGCGTCGCCGCCGAGAAGGTCTCGCGCAGCTGTTCGCCCACCGCGTCGTACACGCCCTGGATGCTGAGCTCGCCGGCCAGCGCCTGCTGCACGGCATTGATGATCGCGAGTTCGGCCGCGCGCTGTTCGGTGCGTTCGTTGGACGCCTTCAGCTCCTCCGTGCGCTGCGCGACCTTCTGCTCGAGCCCCTGCGCCCACTGCGCGTTGTCGAGTGCAACCGCAGCCTGCGCGGCCAGCATGCCGAGGAGATCGCGGTCGGTGTCGTGAAAACGCCCGAACGCGCCGTCGATGTCGGCGTAGAGAAAACCCAGCACCCGCTGCTGCGCGATCAGCGGCGCGACGAGTAACGAGCGCTGGCTGAGCGCGTCCGCGCCTGCAGGAAGGTGGCGCAGGGTGGTTGCACGGGTGCGCCGCGGCTCGTCCATCCATGGCGCGATCGCCATGAGGTGCGCGGCAGCGTCTTCCCCGGAGGGCAACTGCGAATACGCGACGCGAGGGCCATCGAGAGTGTCCAGCACCAGCAGCACGCGCTCGGCGCCGGAGAGTTCGGTGACCTCGTCGACCAGAAATTCGTGCAGTTCCTCGGCGCTGCGCAATTCGTTGAGGCGCATCCCGGTGTCGACCAGGCGCTCGAACGGCGCACGGAGGTCGGCTTCGCCGGCGAGATGCGCGGCGCGGCGCCTGGCGGAGAATCGGCGCCGGCGCGCGTGCGCGATCCAGGCTCGCACGATCTCCCGGTTCGAGTCGATCTTGTTCAGATAACTGCGGCGCAGCCCTTCGTCACTCAGCGTGCCGATGCCCTCGAGCAGAAGTTCGTAGGCGGTTGTAAGCGCTTTGTCGGCCTGCCGCGCGTCGCCCTGCGCCGCCAGTGCCTGCTGGCGCCACCACCACACATGTGCCGGCGACAGGCCCGCGCCCATTGCGCGACTTTCCCGAGCACCGTACAGGTCGGTGGCCTGGCGCGATGTCTCGAGTGCGGCGCCGACGTTGCCCTGGAGAAGGTGTGCCCGGCAAAGATCGGTGAGAACGAGGATCCGGAAACTCGTCTCCGGCATCGTCGCCACGAGGGCCAGCGCTCGCTCCAGGAAGGGAAGGGCAGCAGCGCCGTCGTGCTCCGTGATGGCGATCAGGCCAGCGAGCCAGACGCGGCCAAGCTCCCAGACGCCATCGATGTTCACCATCGGCAGGTGCGCCATGGCCTCGAGCTCGGCGAAGTGTCGGCGCGCGGATACCACGTTCCCGGCGAGCGTCTCATTGCCCCCGAGAATGATCATGGCATTCGCGGCGCCGTTGAAATCGTTCAGGCGACGCCTGATCTCGATGGCCCGGTGCGCCATGCGGTTCGAGTGCCGGTACAGCCCCAGCGCGCGGTACGCGAGCGCCAAGTTGTTGTAGATCGCCGCCTGCCCGGAAACGTAACCCGAGGCGCGGTACCCGGCCAGCGCCTGGTGCAGCCCGCGCAGGCGCTTCGCCAGGTCGATGTTCTGGCGCCAGCGGATGTTGAGCGCCGCAGCCTCACCGTATCGGTCGCCGGTTCGGCACGCGAGTGCAAGCGCCAGGTCGGCGGCGCGCCCGCTTTGCAGTTTGCGTCCCAGATCGTCCTGCGCACAGGCGACGGCCCACAAGGCTCGACCGCGCTCCCGCTCGTCGCCCAATGCCGCGAATTGATGCGCAGCGGCGGTGGCGTTGCGCACCGCTTCGGCGCTTTGCTTGAGACGCATCTGCGCAGCCGCGAGGTGGTAAAGGGCCAAGGCCACGAGCGGCTTCTTCCGGCTCTTGCGGGAAGCCTTTACCGCCAGCTCGGCCGTCTTGCCGGAGGCACCGATGTCGCCCGATAAAACCTGTACGCGGGCGAGGCCGATCAGCGCGCGGGCGAGAAGGTCGGAGCGGCCACTGCGCTCTCCCCGCGCACGCATTGCTTTGGCGTCGGCCAGCGCGTGGTCCATCTCGCCCAGCGCGGCGTGACTCTCCGCGCGCAACGCGAGCAGTGCAATTGAAGTGTCCGCGTCCGACTTGGCATGCGCCAGGGCATTGGTCACGATGTCGACGGCCTGCCGGTGCTGGCCGGCCCATGCGAGATCGCGCGCGGCGCCGATGGCTTCGGCCACCGAAGCGCGATGCGGCGCGGCACGTTTCCGGCCGCGCGCGGGTCGTGCCGAAGCCGCGGGACTCTTCACCTTGTCAGCTGGCATAGCGTGCCGCCACGTTGTTGAGCGCCTCGAACCGCTGGTCGAAGCGGGTTGGCTTGGTCACGTGGACCTCCATGCCCCAAGGGCAGGGCCGTTGCTCTCGGGTGGATATAAACGCTTGCCGTTATTAATGCCAAGCGTTAATATATCGGCGTGGCCATCAAGAGCTTCAAGTGCCCTGACACCCACGCGCTCTTCCTGGGCCGGCGAGTGCGCCGCTGGATAAACGTGGAGCGGCCCGCGCTGCGCAAGCTGGAGCAACTGGACTGGTCCGTGACGCTGGACGATCTGAGGGTGCCGCCGGGCAATCGGCTCGAAGCGTTGAAGGGCAGACGCAAAGGGCAGCACAGCATCCGCATCAACGACCAATGGCGCGTGTGCTTCGTCTGGACCGCGCAGGGCGCCGTCGGCGTCGAGATCGTCGACTGTCACTGAAGGAATTCGGCCATGCGTACCGTACCCCCCGTTTCCCCCGGCGAAATGCTCGAGGAGGAGTTCCTCAAGCCGCTCGGTCTCACCAAGTATCGCCTCGCCAAGGACATCGGCGTACCGCCGCAGCGCATCGGTGACATCGTGGCCGGCAAGCGCGCCGTCACCGCCGACACCGACCTCCGCCTGTGCCGCTATTTCGGCCTCAGCGACGGCTGGTGGCTGCGTGGGCAGGCCAACTACGACACCGCTGTCGCGCGCGAATCCATGGGCAAGACGCTGGCGCGCATCGAACGCTGTCCGCTGCTGGGGGCGTAGGCGGGACGGGGTCATCGCCTACGCCGGCGCCCGCAGCTCGGCCCGCATCAGCGCCTCCACCAGTGCCTCCACCCGGATCGGCTTGGTCACGTAGTCGTCCATGCCGGCTTCAAGGCACATTTCGCGGTCGCCCTGCATCGCATTCGCTGTCATCGCTACGATGCGCGGGCGTGCGTCGGGCGTCCACTTGGCCGTGATGCGACGCGAGGCCTCGAGCCCGTCCATCTCCGGCATTTGCACGTCCATCAGGATCACGTCGTAGGTCTGGCGCTCGACCGACTCTACAGCTTCGATGCCGTTGGACGCGAGATCGGCGCGATAGCCCATCTGCTGCAAAAGGCGCAGCGCGAGCTTCTGGTTGACCACGTTGTCCTCGGCGAGAAGGATGCGCAGTGGGTGGCGCGTCGCCATCGTCGGATCGAGTTTGGATTTGGACGGCGCCACGGCTTTCGGCGCCACGTCTTTCACCAGCAGGCCCACCAGCGTGTCGAAGAGCTGCGACTGGCGGATCGGTTTCGCCAGATAGGCGCTGAAGAGCTTGTCGGTGTCGCCGGCTTCGCGCCGGCCGAGCGAGCTGAACAGCACGAGGGGAAGCGCGGCGCGGCGCTCGCGAATCTGCCGCGCCAGCGTGAGGCCGTCCATCTCCGGCATGTGCATGTCGAGAATCGCCAGATCGAATTCCTCGCCCGCATCGACCCAGCGCAGCGCCTCCTGCGGCGATTCCGTGTCGCGCGAGGTCATGCCCCACTTGGCGGTCTGCAGGCTCAGAATCCGCCGATTCGTGGCGTTGTCGTCGACGACCAGCACGCGCTTGCCGGTGAGCTCGGGTTGCGTGCCCACGAAATCGCGCGACCGCGTCGGCGGCATGTCCGCGATCGGCACGTCGATGGTGAACCGGAACGTCGACCCCTTGCCGGGGCCGTCGCTCTCCGCCCACATGCGCCCGCCCATTAATTCGGCGAGGCGCCTGCTGATGGCGAGGCCCAGGCCCGTGCCGCCGTACTTGCGCGTGGTGGACGAATCGGCCTGCGAGAACGACTGGAACAGGCGGCTCATGCCTTCGGCCGACAGTCCGATGCCGGTGTCGCGCACCGCGAAGGTCAGTTCCGCATGCTTGCCGGCGAGAGTTGCGGCCGTCACGCTCACCACCACTTCACCCTTTTCCGTGAACTTCACCGCATTGGAGAGGAGGTTCAGCAGGATCTGCCGCAGGCGCGTCACGTCGCCGCTGATCGCGGGCGGGATGTCGCCGTCGAACACGTAGGCGATGTCGAGGTGCTTTTCCGTGGCGCGGGTGCTGACGAGATCGAGCGCCGACTCGACGCAATCGCGCAGATCGAACGGGTGCGACTCGATGTCCATCCGGCCGGCCTCGATCTTGGAGAAGTCGAGGATGTCGTTGATGATGGTGAGGAGCGCATCGCCCGAGTCGCGGATCGTCGAAACGTAGTCGTGCTGCTC
>Ga0209254_10005510_pt1 | contig 11643 bp, 11 predicted proteins | sample FrelakmetDIP11DI_FD_187148 | JGI IMG/M metagenome (GOLD analysis project Ga0209254, IMG submission 187148) | Freshwater lake sediment microbial communities from the University of Notre Dame, USA, for methane emissions studies - DIP11 DI (SPAdes)... | ecosystem: Environmental > Aquatic >... | reverse complement strand
GATGTTGTTGATGGCCGAGTCGATCGCCTGCATCCCCGACGCGCAGTTGCGCATCACGGTCCAGCCGGGCACCTTCATTCCGCAGCCCATCCGCAGCGCCACCACGCGACCGATGTTGACCTCGTCGACCGACGGCGCGGCGCAGCCGAGGATCACTTCGTCGAGCTCGGTCGGCGCAAACGGCTGCCGGACGAGCAGCGCGCGGCCGGCGGCCGTTGCGAGGTCGGACGCCGCGAAGGGCCCCGGCCGGTTGCGCGACTTGAGAAATGGCGTACGCGCGCCGTCGATGATGTAGATCGGTTCGTTCATGACGTGTGGATTCCGAAGATCAGAGGCGGGTCGACCTCCGGGGTCAGGCGGCGGCCTTGTGCATCACGGTCGGCGTTGCCGGCGCCTGCCGGGCGCTCGCCGCGGGCTTCATTTCCGACGCACCCAGGTCCTGCGGGAAGTCGTCGACGCGGATCACTATCGCCGTCAGGTCGCGCGCGGCGATGACGGCCGCCCCTTCCGCGGCGGTGATCACCCCGGCCTGCTCCGCGCGCGCCACGAGGACGTCGATTCCGGCGCCCGGTGGCAGTTTCGCGTCGACGCGGCCGTCCTTGACCGCGGCCTTGAGCTTCGCTTCGACCGGCTCGGCGCTGACGCTCGCCGCCAGCGCTCGCTCGATCTGCGCCAGCGGGTTGTCCGGCGCGGTCGACAGATAGGCCCCAGCCGTCAGGCGATCGCGCGCCGCCGACGGCTCGATCAGGATGCGCGCCACCTCGTGGCCGAGCTTGTCCGACGGCACGACATAGGGCCGGCCGAGAGGGAACACGATCCGGCGCATCACCGCGGCGATGAGGCGGTTGGGGAAGTTCGAGATCACGCCCTCGAACGCACTCTGCGCCTTGAACATGGCGTCCCAGATCGCCCAGTGCATCAGCGGCGCGTCGGCCTGCTGCCGGCCTTCGGCCTCGTAACGCCGGAGCGTCGCTGAACAAAGGTACATGAGCGAAAGGATGTCACCAAGGCGCGCGGAGAGCTTCTCCTTGCGCTTCAAGGCGCCGCCCAGCGTCCCCATCGACACGTCGGCGAGAAACGCGAGCGCGGCCGAGAAACGCGTCAACTGCTGGTAGTAGCGGCGGGTTTCGGGCGCGACATCGGCGGGCACGCCGACGAAGTGCGACCCGGTCAATCCCATCACGAACGTGCGGGCCAGGTTCGAAACCGCGAAGCGCAGGTGGCCGAAGAGCGCCGCGTCGTACGCGATCGACGCTTGCTCGCGGTCCGCTTCGCGCGTCGCGGCGATTTCCTTCAGCACGAACGGGTGGCAGCGAATCGCCCCCTGTCCGAAGACGATGAGACTACGGGTCAGAATGTTGGCCCCTTCGACGGTGATCGCGACCGGAATCTGCATGTACGCGGCGCCGATGAAGTTCGACGGCCCCATGGAGATGCCCTTGCCGCCGACGATGTCCATCGCGTCGTTGACGACCTGTCTGCTGCGCTCCGTCAGATGCAGCTTGGCGATGCCGGAGATCACCGCCGGCTTCTCGCCCAGGTCGATCGCCGCCGCGGTGAGGGAGCGCGTCGCATCCATCATGTACAGGTTGCCGCCCATCCGTGTCAGCGCTTCCTCGATGCCCTCGAACTTGCCGATCGGCGTCTTGAACTGCTGGCGCACGCGCGCATAGCCGCCCACCGCGCGCACGGCGAGCTTGGCCATGCCGGTGGCTGACGACGGCAGTGAAATGCCGCGGCCGGCGGCCAGGCACTCCATCAGCATGCGCCAGCCGCGGCCCAGCATCGGCTGGCCACCGATCACCCAATCCATCGGCACGAAGACGTTCTTGCCCCAGGTGGGGCCGTTCTGGAACACGGCATTGAGCGGCATGTGGCGGCGGCCGATCTGCACGCCCGGCTGCGACGTAGGAATCAGCGCGCAGGTGATGCCCAGGTCTTCCCGGTCGCCCGCGAGGCGCTCGGGATCATAGGCGCGGAACGCGAGGCCGAGCAGCGTCGACACAGGCCCAAGCGTGATGTAACGCTTGTCCCAGGTGACGGAGAGTCCCAGCACGCGCCGACCCTCGTGCTCACCCCAGCAGACGATACCGAAGTCCGGAATCGACGCCGCATCCGAACCGGCGTTCGGATTCGTCAATGCAAAGCACGGGATCTCCAGCCCCTTGGCGAGGCGTGGCAGGTAATGCCGCTTTTGCTCGTCGGTACCGTAGTGCGCGAGCAGCTCGCCGGGCCCGAGCGAGTTCGGCACCATGACGGTCACGGCCACCGTGCCCGAATGCGTCGACAGCTTGGTCATGACCTGCGAGTGCGCGAAGGCCGAAAAGCCGAGTCCGCCATACTCTTTGGCGATGCCCATGCCAAGGAAGCCGCGATCCTTGATGAACTGCCACACGCGCGGCGGCAGGTCGCGGTGGACCTGCGTGGTCTCCCAGTCCGTCACCATCGCGCAGAGTTCCTCGACGTCATGGTCGAGAAACCGCTGCTCTTCCGCGGAGAGTGACGGATAACGCGTGTCCAGCAGCCGGCGCCAGTTCGGCCGGCCGGAGAAGAGGTCGCCGTCCCACCACACGGTGCCGGCTTCGATCGCGTCGCGCTCCGTCAGCGACATCGGCGGCATCAGCTTGCGAAAGGCGGCCAGCACCCCGTCGCTCACAAGCTTGCGCCGCAGTGTCGGCAGGTTGCCCGGGATCGCGAGCACGATGAAGACCAGGGTCAGCGCGAGGGCAAGCCAGCCCGGGATCGTGTGCGCAAACCAGGCCACGCCGAGCGCGACGGCGATCGCGGCGGTGAACGCCAGGCCCGACGCATTGAAGTAGGCAAGCGCCAGCGTGGCGGCAAGGACGGCAACGATCCAGATGAGAGTGAGCATCGAGGACTCCTTCAGGGCGAATGTAAAGTCGGAGGGGGTTTGGCCATCGGGTCAACTGCGCGGCCTCGCGCCGCCGTCGGACGTCCGGGTAACGTCCGCGCCATCGGGAAGCGGCGACTGCAGTCCCGCCAGAAGAAACGGGGCGAGGCGTTGCAGCAACACCTCGTCGTTCCCGGTCTCGGCGGGCGTGAGCTCGGCGATGAGGCGCAGAGCATCGGTTCCCGCAAGCGTGTACGACAGCGCCCCCATGATGAAATGCAGGCGCCAGGAAAGCTCCTTCGCCGGAAGATCCGGCAGCGCCCGTCCGAATGCCGCTTTGAAGCGCGCGATGATCGTCGCGTATTGCTCCGCGAGGAATTTGCGGATGAATGGCGCCGGATCGGCATAGGCGCGCCCGAGCAGTCGCAGGAAGTTCTTGCCGCCACGCTCCGGGTCGCGGGCGAGCCGCAGCGCCGGAACGAACATCGCGGACAGGATCCGGTCGCACGGCAACGGGGCAGGGCCGGCGTCATGCTCGAGCCGGGCGAGAAGGTCGAGGCGCTCCTGGTTCATCGGGTCGAGCCGCCGGGTGAGGACCGCCTGGAACAGCTCCTCTTTGCTCCCGAAGTGATAATTGACCGCGGCGAGGTTCACGGCGGCGGCGGTTGTGATCGACCGCAGGCTGGTTGCCTCGAAGCCATGCTCCATGAACAGCGCCTCCGCGGCGTCCAGGATCTTGTCCTTGGTCACCGCAGGCCGTGGCGCTTCGACAATGGGTACGACACTGCCAACCATCGCTTCGGTCCCTTTGGTACGTCCTGGCCCGCCGCTGTGCAATCCCGTCGAATTGCGCCTTTCCCGCGGAGGAAGCGTGCTTGCTGCACGGGCCCCGGGGAATTTCGATTAAACGTTCGTTTTAATGATAGGGCGGCTCTGATGCGTTTGTCAACGCCTAGCCTCGAAGCCTCGCCCGATCCGGTACCCTCGCCTCGCGTCCACATCCGCTACAGTGGCGGCTCGACCCGATCATGCCCAAGACCACCTCCACCCCGAACACAGTGCATGCGCCTTCCGCCACCGACCGGAGGATGGGGTTGGTCTTCGGGTTCGTCGGCGTGGTCAGTTTCAGTCTTACGTTGCCCGCGACCCGGCTCGCCGTGGCGGCGCTCGACCCGGTGTTCGTGGGCCTGGGCCGGGCGGTGGTTGCCGCGCTCCTCGCCGCGATCGTGCTCGCCGTCAATCGCGTGCCATGGCCGGGGTGGGCGCTGTTGCCGCGGCTCGCGCTCGTCGCCGGCGGCGTTGTGGTCGGCTTTCCGCTCTTCTCGGCCTGGGCGATGCAGTCCGTGCCCGCGACCCACGGTGCGGTCGTGATCGGGTTGCTGCCCCTGGCGACCGCATTGGCCGGCGCATGGATCGCGCACGAACGCCCGTCGCGCCTGTTCTGGTCGTGCGCGACATTCGGCAGCGCCGTCGTCGTGGGATTCGCGCTATGGCGGGGAGGCGGCGCGCCGCAGCCCGCCGATGGTCTGCTGGTGCTTGCGGTCGCATCGGCGGCCATCGGCTACGCGGAAGGGGGTCGACTCGCCCGCACGCTGGGAAGCTGGCAGGTCATCTGCTGGGCGCTCGTCATCGCCGCACCGCTGGTCGCGATCCCGACGGCACTCGCCGCCGATGCCCGATTGCTCACGGCACCGGTCTCGGCGTGGGCCGGATTTGCCTATGTGAGCGTGGTCAGCATGTTTCTCGGGTTCTTCGCCTGGTATCGCGGCCTCGCGCAGGGCGGGATTGCCGCCGTGGGCCAGGTGCAGCTCGTCCAGCCGTTCCTGACGATCTTCGCGTCGGCGTGGCTCCTGGGCGAGGGCATCGATGCCGCGACCATCGTCGCCGCCGGGCTTGTCATCGCCTCGATCGCCGCGGGCCGGCGCAGCCGCTGAGGGCGATACCGTCGGCCCGTCGTTCGAAACGCATTGGCTATACTTGCGCGTCGCCCCGGGAGAAACCGCATGGCTTTGATCGCGATCGCAAAAAAGCACAGTCTTTCGCACCAGAAGGCCAGGACGGCGGCGGGGAAAGTGGCAAAGGACCTCAACGCGCGGTTCGACCTGGAATACGCGTGGCAGGGCGACCATATCGAATTCAAGCGCCCCGGACTCACCGGCGCGCTCCACGTCGGCAAGGATGCGGTGCGCCTGGATTGCGAACTCGGCTTCATGCTGTCGTTGTTGAAGCCGACCATCGAGGCGGAAGTGCACAAGCAGTTCAACAAGTACTTCGGCAAGTCGAAGTAGCGTTTCCCGGCGCCCTCACTCAGTGCCCGCCCGGCCGCCCGAAGGGCACTGCGCGCCCCCGCGGGGGGCAGCGAACGCAGTGAGCGTGGGGGTCGTTCATCTAGTCGGCGCGGTTGCCCGTGCGCGCCGCCTGCTCGCCGGCGGACGGTTCCAGCGGGGGCGGCTCGGGGAACGGCGCGTTGGCGCCGGCAAAGATCGCCCCCATCAGCTCGCGCTCGCGGCGGTCGATCGTCGCGAGGAATTCGGCGGCGCCGTGCATCTTCCGGAACGCCATGAAGCCCCGGTCCAGAAAATCGTGCAGCACGGAAAGCCCGGCCAGCCGCGCCGGACGGCGCATCATCACGAGCGCCGAATGGATCAGCGGCCGTCGCACGTAGTCGTCCAGCCCGGCGCCGATTTCGCCGATGAGACCGATCTGCCGGTCACGCGCCGAGCGCTCGTCCGGCCGGCGGTAGGCGTTGCAATAGTCGGCAACCGTGAAAATGCCGTCGTCGCGCGGCAATCGTTGCAGCAGCGCCCGGTCGAGCTCGCGGGAGAGCGCGTTGAGTTCCATTGCCTGCGCAATCGTCGCGATCACACGCCCGGGGAGCATCCGCGTAATGACCGGCACGACGCGCGCGAGGTCGGCATCACGCTGCGCGAAGTCCGATGCGCCGTAGAGATCGGACTGGAAGAAGGCGATCGCATCGGCGTACCGGGACTGGAGCGCGAGATCCGCGTACGTGCGGCCCATGCGGCCCGCCTGCCACGAGGCGAGGCGCTCGAGCGCGCGGGCGAGGCCGCGATTGCCCTGCCTTTGCGCATGCAGCTGCGCGGTGCGCTCCAGTTCGCGCAGCAGCATGGCCTGAGGGGAGCTGCCGGAGTTCAACGTGTCGCCCCGAACAAGGATTGGTTCCCCCGCTTTGGGCCCGCCGACGGCAAGGGAATCACACCGGAAAGTCTAGCAGGCCGGGCGCGGGTGCGCGCCCGGCCTTTAGTGTGTTTGCTCTAGACGAAGGGGCTAGATTCGATCACATCGCGACACTGCGCGAGACCAACAACCACCCGAAAGGAAATTACCATGCTGAAATCGTCCAGCCATCTTCAACCCAACCGTCTCGGCGGAGCCACGATCGCCGCATCGCGTCAGGTATGGCTCGCGAGCCTGGGCGCCGCCGTCGTCACCCGCGAGTGGGTGCAGACCGAAGCCGGCGACATGTTCAAGTCCCTCGTCAAGGAAGGCACCGTCGTCGAATCGCAAGCCGTGCGCTTCGTCGGCAATCGGCTCGAGACCTCCTTTACCACGGCGAACTCCATGTGGAGGCAGACGCGCAGGACGGTCGAATCGACGGTGAAGCAGGCGGCCGATGCGGCGGTCAGCTTCGCGCAGCAGGTGCTGCCCCGCTCGTTGCCGGCCTTCGAATTGCCGCTGGCACCGAAGACGCGCAAGGCTGCGGTAAAGACGCCGCCGAAGGCAAAGCGCGCGGTCAAGGTCGCCAGGAAGGCCCGGCGTACCGGTCGGGCCGCGACGAAGCGCGCGTAATGCGTTAGCATTGGGGCGCCGCCAATAACCCCTCGAGGAGGTCCATGCCGGAAGCCACGGCGCCCGGGCGTGCACGTCGCACCCGGAAGCAGGGACGACACCGTTCCGGCGTGGGCCTTGCGTTGGCCGGCGGCGGGCCGCTCGGCGGCATCTACGAGGTGGGCGCGCTGCTCGCGCTCACCGACTCGCTCGACGGCATCGATTTCGCCGACCTCGACGTCTACGTCGGGGTCTCGTCGGGGGGGTTCGTCGTCGCCGCGTTGGCGAACGGCATCTCGCCCGCGCAGATGTATCGTCTTTTCATCGACGACGGCGCCGATGCCGCGCTGACTCCGGAAGTCTTCCTGCGCCCTGCGTTCACCGAGTTCGCGCACCGTGCCGCACTGGTGCCGGGACTCCTCGCGCGCGCGGCGTGGCAGGCGCTGAGCGACCCCGTACGCCGGAGCTTGATGGAGTCGCTGGGGACGCTGTCGCACGCAGTGCCCACGGGAATGTTCGACAACCGGTCGATCGACCGCTTTCTGCAGCAACTGTTCGCGGCCCCGGGCCGCACCAACGATTTCCGCCATCTGGGGCGCAAGCTCTTTCTCGTGGCGACGAACCTCGACACCGGTGCCTCCGTGATCTTCGGCGCACCCGGACGCGAGCGCGTGCCGATATCCAAGGCGATCGAGGCCTCGGCGGCGTTGCCCGGCCTGTTCCCGCCCGTCCAGATCGGCAGTGAGTATTTCGTCGACGGTGCACTCAACAAGACCCTGCATGCATCGGTCGCGCTCGAAGAAGGCGTGGATCTCCTCCTGTGCGTCAATCCGCTGGTGCCGTTCGATGCCAGCGGGGCGGCGCGCAGCGGCCGGATGACGGTCGAGAAGCTGAGCCATGGCGGCCTCCCGATCGTTCTGTCGCAGACTTTCCGCGCCATCATCCATTCGCGGATGAAGGTCGGGATGGAAAAATACCGCCAGCAGTATCCGCACGCCGATGTCGTCCTGTTCGAGCCGCACCGTGAAGACGCCGACATGTTCTTCGCCAGCATCTTCAGCTATGCGCAACGCAAGCGCCTTTGCGCGGCGGCGTACCGGAAGACGCGGCAGAATCTGGCCGAACGCTCCGCCACGCTGCTGCCGCAGCTCGCGAAGCACGGGATCACTTTGCGGACGGATCGGATCGCCGACCCGACCCGCAAGGTCACCGACGCACTGACGGATGCGCGTCCGCTCAACGTCGCGCGCGGCGGCGCCAACGGCCTGCGGCAATCCACGCGCGACCTCGCGTACACGCTCGATCACCTGGAGCGCTGGTTGGCCGGGGCTCGGTAGTACCGCTCGAACACCGGCGCGCCTTTCCGTTCACCGCAGCCGGCCATGGCGGAAAAAAAGCGTCCCCGCCGTACCCGCGAACGGATTCTCGAGACCAGCCTCGCGCTGTTCAACCGTTTGGGCGCCCCGCGGGTCACCACCGCGGATATCGCCGACGAGATGAACATCAGTCCGGGCAACCTCTACTACCATTTCGGGAACAAGGACGAGATCGTCTTCGAGTTGTACGAAGCGTACGAGGCGCGGGTGCTGCCGCTCTTCGCCGACCCCGGCGGGCGCCGCCTCGGCGTCGAAGATCTGTGGCTCTGGCTGCACCTTCTGTTCGAGCGGATGTGGGGATACCGGTTCCTCTATCGCGACCTCGACGAGCTCACGTCCCGCGACCGCAGGCTCGGCAAGCGGATCGGCGCGCTGCTCCGAAAGGGGGCCGCGACCGTGGTAGAGTTGGGCCGCGGCATGGTGCAAGCGGGATCGATGCGCGCATCGGCCCGCGAGATCGAAGCGCTGGCCGACAACGTTCTTCTCGTCGCCACGTATTGGGCGTCGTATGATCGGATTCGCCGTGCCGCGCACGAAGATGCGTCGGACGCCGATGCGGGTCGCGCCGCGTACCAGGTGCTTGCGCTCTTCGGACCCTACCTCAACGGTGATGCCCGCGCGCATCTCGACCGGCTGTCCGCCGACTACCTCTGACGGAGAATTCGCATGACGAAGAAGTGGGCGGCGTTCCCGTATCCGGACAAGGCGTATGTCCACGACGCCGCGGGACTCAGGAAGGCCTGGGCGCGGTTGCACCGGGGCGATTGCGAGCCGCTGCCGAAAGACGCGGGCGCGCTCGACGCGTGGCGGCACTATCACGCAGGCGAATTCGCCGCGGCGGTCGCGGCCGGGCGCAAGGCCGGCGGCGCGGCAGTCAACGCTGCGGTGAAGGCGCAGATGATCTACGCGAACTATCTCGAACTGTCGGAGAAGGCGAAGCTCGCCCTGCTCGAGGAAGCGGCCGGCTGGGCCGACGCGCGCCGGCGCGAAGCGCCGCAGGACGCCAACGCGCATTACCTGCATGCCTATTCGCTTGGCCGTTACAGCCAGGGCATCTCGATCGGGAAAGCGCTGGCGCAGGGGTTTGGCGGCAGGATCAAGGAGGCGCTCGGCACCGCGTTGAAGCTGGAGCCGAAACATCCCGACGCGCACATCGCCTACGGCTCGTACCAGTCGGAGATCATCGAGAAGGTCGGCAGCCTCGTCGGCGGCATGACCTATGGGGCGAAAAAGGACTCGGCCCTGGAACACTTCCAGAAGGCGCTGAAGCTCAACCCGGATTCCGCGATCGCCCGGGTGGAATATGCGAACGGACTCATCCTGCTGTTCGGGCCGGCGCGGATGGCGGAGGCGGAAAAGCTGTACCGGGAAGCCGCCGCGTGCAAGCCCGCCGACGCGATGGAGCGGCTCGACATCGAACTGGCGCGCTCCGAGCTCGAATGAGCCTTACCGGGCACGCACCGCCGCCGCGGCAACCGCGGGATCGAGATCGCCGGGGCGCGGCCACGGCGAGAGCAGCGTCGTCAGCAGGAGCTTCTCGAACTCCGGCCCGAACTGCGCGATGACGTGCTCCGGGTCGGGGCACAGTTTGCGGTCGGTGATAAGACCGAACTGCACCTCCCCGTTGTACGACAGGATCGACACACCCATCCCGACGTTCCCGGATTGCGGGACCCAGAACATGAACCGCTCGACCTTGGCGCCGGCCATGTAGAGCGGCTGCGGCGGCCCCGGAACGTTCGTCATCACCGCGGTCGCGTTGCGCGCCAGCACCGTGATCAGCTGGTCCTGCAGGAGCTTCGGCCCTGCGCCCGCGGCGGCCAGCAGGCCCAGCGTGAGAATCGGCTGCAGGCTGCCCTTCAGCTCCCCCATGTTGGCCCGCACCGCGTACAGCCGCTCGATCGGATTGTCGATGCCGATCGGCAGATCCAGGAAGACGACGCCGAACCGGTTGCCGAGCTTGTAGGCCTTCTCGGGCGGGCGCAGATTGACCGGCACGAGCGCCCGGATCATCACGCCCTCGGTGGGGTCGCCCTTGCGGACGAGGTAGCCGCGAAGGGCGCCTGCGACACAGGAGAGGAGCACGTCGTTGACCGAAGCCCCGAGCGCCTTGCCGACGGCCTTCACTTCGTCGAGCGGGATGGGATCCGCCCAGGCGACGCGCTTGCCGATGCCGGGCTGGCCCTTGAATCGCGTCGGCGAGTCCTCGCCCATCAGCGCGAGCTTCGCGATCTCCGCGGTCAGCGCCCCTCCCTGCTCGGCAAGCGCGACGGCCTTCGCCGGCTCGAGCCACAGTTGCGCTCCCTTCTCGATCAGGGTCGAGCCGACGTTGAGCGCCATCTTCATGACGCCGGAAACCGGCCCGATCAACTCGGCGAGCGGATCATCACTTTCGCGACGCCTCTTTCTCGACGGCGGAGCGGGCAGAGCGGGCGGGCCGTCCGGAGCAGAGTCGGTCATCGACAGCAGCACCTGCACGAGCGCGATGCCGTCGGCATAGCAGTGGTGGACACGCGCCACCAAGGCGCTGCCGCCGCGGAAATTGTCGACGAAGTGGTACTGCCACAACGGACGCGCCGGATTGAGCGGGGTACAGGCGAGGCGGCTGATGAGCCCCTGCAGCTCCCGCTTGCCGGCTTTGCCGGGCAGCGCGACCTGCACCACATGATCGTTGATGTCGAAGTCGGCGCTCGTTTCCCAGGACGCCACGCCGAGCTCCTGCACCGGGCGCTGGTAGAACCGCCCGAACCGCATCCAGCGGTCGTTCACCACCGCCTGCAAGCGCTTGAAATCGACGCGCTCGCGGAAGAGCAGCACGCCGCAGATCATCATCAGGTTGCTCGGGCGGTCCATCCGCAACCATGCGGTGTCGACCGGTGAAATCTTCTCGCGCTCTGGGCTGGTCATGCTGGAAGTCTGGAGCCTCGTGGCAAAGCGGCGGAGCGCAACGGATTCGCACGCCAAGAGCATCGCGAATTGCGCGCGCGAATCCGTTCGCGCTAAAGTAGCACAAACCCCGCGCACGGGGAAAACCAGGCCCGGAGGAGGACGCACGATGGCTGCCCCGAAGAAAGACGACCTCAAGGCAAAGTTCGAAGCCGCCGCGGCGGCCGCCAAGAAAACGAAGAAGAAGCCCGACAACGCGACGCTGCTGAAGCTCTACTCGTATTTCAAGCAGGCGACCGAGGGCGACGCGACCGGCGCGCGGCCGGGAGGATTCGATTTCGTCGGCGGCGCCAAGCACGACGCGTGGTCCAAGCTCAAGGGAATGAGCAAGGACGAGGCGATGCAGAATTACATCAAGCAGGTCGAGAAGCTGAACCGCGAGTAGCGCCCCCGGATTCCCGGGCGCCGGTCAGAACATCGATCGACGGCTACTTGGATACGCGCTTGCGGGCCTTCGCGGCGCTGCCCGCACCGGCCTTCCGCTTGGGCGCGATCTTCGCCGGCTTCACGCCGCCGCCGCTGGCAGGTGCCTTCACCAGCTTGTTGACGGCCGCGGCAAGCTCGTCGACGCGCGCGGCAAGGCGTTGCACGTCGTTCTGCGTGTACACGCCGAGCTTCGACAGCGCGCGTGCAACGCGATCCTCGAACACCTGTTCCAGCTTGTCCCACGTTCCGCCCGCC
>Ga0209254_10005509_pt1 | contig 11644 bp, 10 predicted proteins | sample FrelakmetDIP11DI_FD_187148 | JGI IMG/M metagenome (GOLD analysis project Ga0209254, IMG submission 187148) | Freshwater lake sediment microbial communities from the University of Notre Dame, USA, for methane emissions studies - DIP11 DI (SPAdes)... | ecosystem: Environmental > Aquatic >... | reverse complement strand
ATACATTTTCTGGAGAATCGGCCGAAGGGGCCGATTCTCCAGAAACCTTACGGCTTTTATTCCATCTCTGCGATCTCAGCGACTCTGCGGTGAGAGTTCTTTACTTTGCCAGAAAGATCATCAGCAGTCCCATTCCCCAGCAGTAGTAGGAAAAATTGAAGAGTCTTCCCGCTCGAATGATTCCCATTAAAAGCCTGAGAGATAAGAGTCCCACGCAGAAGGCAACCGCTGTTCCGACCAGGATGACCCAGATCGTTCCAGTGGTCTCAATTTTTGGAAACTCCAAAACAGTCGCTCCAAGGATTGCAGGAATGGAAAGGAGAAAAGAAAATCTTCCTGCGAGAGTTCGATCGAGGCCGCAATAAAATCCTGTTGAGATCGTTGCTCCTGATCTTGAAATTCCGGGAATGATGGCGAGTCCTTGAGCAATCCCAATCAAGATCGCATCCCTCCACGTCATTCCTTCAATCTCCCTATTCTGTCCCCTCACATACCGAGTCACCCAGAGCACCCCACCGGTCACGAGAAGCATCACACCCACGAGTTTCGGCTCGGAGAATAACGATTCAAACCAATCTCTGAAGACAATTCCCATGAGACCGGTTGGAACGGTTGCGAGAAGAATCAGTAACAGCAATTTTCCTTCTCGTGGATCCTTTTCTTTCCCCCTCAATGTACTCACGGAACCTTGAACCATTCTCGCAATGTCTTTCCAGAAGAAAACGACAACCGCCAGCAACGTTCCGAGATGGAGCATCACATCGAAAAAGAGTTGAGACTCCTTCAATCCAAACAGGGACTGAAAGAAGACGAGGTGGCCTGAACTGCTGATGGGCAGAAATTCAGTCACCCCCTGAACGAAACCTAAGAAGACAGCCTGAAGAATATTAATTTTATCACTCCCTCCAAGAAACTTTCTCTGTGCCTGTGCAAAAAACTACTCTTCTGTGATCTTCTGGATTGCAGCCTGGACCTTATCTTCGACCCATTTCTTTATCTCTGCCAGCCGTTTCTCCGTAGGCGCCTCGAATCTCAACACAAGCACCGGCTGTGTATTCGAGGCCCTCACCAATCCCCACCCATCGCCGAACTGTACCCTGACTCCGTCCACCTCAATGATGGGGTGGTCCTTTTTCAACTCCTCTTTCACTCTCTCCACGACCTGAAACTTGATCTCATCAGGGCAATCGACACGAATCTCTGGTGTGATCGATGTCTTTGGCACATCTTGGAGAAGTTGCGACAGTTTCTGGTCGGTTTTGGATAGAAGCTCCACGAGGCGGCACGATGCGTAGATGGCATCATCGTAGCCAAAGTATCGGTCCGCGAAAAAGAGATGGCCGCTCATTTCTCCCCCAAGGACCGCCTTCTCACTTCTCATCTTCTCCTTGATGAGGGAGTGTCCCGTCTTCCACATGATCGCCTTGCCACCGTGATGTTTCACATCTTCGAACAGGTTCTGGGAACACTTCACTTCCGCAATGAAAGTGGCTCCCTGTCGGCTCTTGAGTATGTCCCTCGAGAAGAGAATCATCAATTGATCACCCCAGAGGATGTTCCCCAAATCATCAACCACGCCGATCCGGTCTGCGTCGCCGTCGTACCCGATTCCCACATCTGCTTTGGTTTTCTTCACACGCTCAATCACATCTTTCAGGTTTTCAGGAAGGGTGGGATCCGGAAAATGATGTGGAAACCGGCCGTCAACATCACAATAGAGCTCTTCCACGTGACATCCCAACTCCGTGAGAAGCTGTCCAGCCACTATCCCAGCCGTCCCATTCCCTGCATCGATAACAACCTTTGTCATTTTCTTAAGATGAATGTTCTTCTTGATATAATCCTGATAGGGTTTAATGATTTCATACTGAGATATCTTTCCATGCCCGGATGCGAATTTCCCTTCTTCAACGAGTTGTCTCAGGTCTTGAATCTGTTCTCCAAACATCGTGCTCTTCCCAACAGAGACTTTGAATCCATTGAACTCCGGCGGATTATGACTGCCGGTCACCATCATCCCGCCTTCTTTATCAAGGTGAAATATAGAAAAATAGTAGACCGGGGTTGGGCAAACACCGATATCCGTCACATGACATCCGGTAGAGAGAAGTCCTTCAATCACGGCCTCACTCAACGATTTTGAACTCAGCCTACCGTCTCTTCCAACGACGAGGTCATGGTAGCCTAAGGCCACCATATGTGTCCCGAATCCCTGTGCCAACCGTTTAACCACGTCTGGAGTCAGATCCTTGTCGACGACTCCCCGGATATCATATTCTCTGAAAATCTGTGGGTTGATCTGCACGGGCTCTCCCTCGATCGTTACGATATGTTCAAATTATCTTAATTTGACAGAAGAATCAACCGGAGGAAGAATCCATGATGGTTGTTCTCTGCGTGCTCCCTGCCTGCCGGCAGGCAGGTGCGTCTCTGCGGTGAAAATCATGAAGCCTTTTTTGACTTTTCAGGGGGGATGAGATAAATTACATCGAAACCTTTCGAAGGATTTAACCATGGAAATCAAGGCGATTCGAGGATTTAACGACATCCTTCCACAAGAGATCGGGAAGTGGCACTTTGTTGAAGACACCGCGCGAGACGTCTTTCAAGGCTTCGGGTTCTCGGAACTTCGAATCCCGGTCATTGAACGGACCGACCTCTTTGCTCGAGGGATTGGCGAGGCCACAGACATCGTTGAAAAGGAGATGTACACCTTCACGGATAAGGGCGGCAATTCCCTGACCCTTCGACCCGAAGCCACTGCCTCCATGGCTCGGGCCTATCTGGAACATCAGATGTACTCTTTTGATCCCGTGGCGAAAGTCTACTTTATGGGACCGATGTTCCGATATGAGAGACCTCAGAAAGGTCGCTACCGTCAATTTTATCAGATCGACGCAGAGGTGTTCGGCGTGGACAATCCCATGGTCGATGCCGAAGTCATTGTCATGCTCATGCACTTCTTGCGGAAGGTAGGACTTCAAACTCTTGAGCTTCAGATCAATTCCCTAGGCTGCCGAGAGTGTCGGCCTCGATACCGGGAAGAACTCAAACGATTTTTTGAGAAAAAATCGTTTCAACTTTGCGAAGACTGTCAGAGGAGACTTCAAACCAATCCGCTCCGGATCCTGGACTGCAAAGTGGAAGGCTGCAAGGAGTCCATAGCGAACGCCCCTAAAGTGATCGATTTCATTTGCTCCAATTGTAAGGAACACTTCGCCAGAGTAAAGGAATACCTTACGGTGACGGGCGTTAAGTTTGATGTGAACCCGAACATGGTCAGGGGCCTCGACTACTACACCAGAACTTGCTTTGAAGTGGTGTCCTATGATCTGGGCTCCCAGAATGCGGTGACCGGCGGAGGCCGTTATGACAATCTCTTTCAAGAGATCGGAGGACTGGACATTCCGGGAATCGGATTTGCCATCGGGATGGAGAGATTGGTCTCGCTTTTGCCGAAAGATAGAACATTTATTCAGACCCCTCAGCTCTTCATTGCCACGTTAGGAGACGAGACAAACAAAGAGGCGTACCAGCTGGCCAATGAGCTCCACCTCCGTGGAATTCGTACAGAGCTTGATTACGAGGGAAAGAGCTTGAAGAGCCAGATGCGGAGAGCGGGAAAACTCAACGCTTCCTATGTTTTGATTCTCGGAGGAGATGAATTGAAGCAAGGCAAGGCTGTCCTGAGAAATATGGGGGACAAGTCCCAAGAAGAGGTTCCCATCAAAAACCTTGCGACTCTTCTTCAGTCAAAGCTGCCTCGTCTCTGATCATGCCTTGACGAGACACTCCCCAATTTGGATCAAAGCTGGCCAAATTAGGCGGAGTCTCTCGGGAATTGCATTAGCTTTGCTGGAGCTTCGGAACGATTTACGCCTGTTTTAGAATCAGGCTCACCGCGGAGCCGCAGAGATCGCAAAGGCAGATTTTTCTTCTGATCCAATCCCGCCAAGGGCGGGACGGCAATTGGATCAGAAACTCCCTCCCTTCGGGATTAAGAATTGAACCAGGAGCAAAAACAATGGACAAAGAAGCTTTTTTCGCATCCCGCGTGAACTCCCTGGGTAGGGCAACCCTGCGCTGGGTCAACGAAATGGGTGCGATGACTGTTTTCTTTCTCAAGGCATTGCTGATGGTTTTCCACCCGAAGCAGCTACCCATGATCATTCAACACGTCTACACCATCGGGGCACGATCAGCCACGATTGTGATGCTGGTGGGACTGTTTACCGGCATGGTCCTCGGCTTGCAGCTTTTTCACACGCTGGTAAAGTTCGGTTCAACAGGAGTTCTGGGTTCAGCCGTTGCCCTCTCCTTGATCAGAGAGCTGGGTCCCGTCCTTACCGCCATAATGATTACGGCCCGTGCCGGTTCCTCCATGGCAGCAGAGATCGGTATCCAACGCATCTCCGAACAGATCGATGCTCTCTATACTATGCGCGTTGACCCTCTCCGCTATCTGATCAGCCCGAGAATTGCTGCTTCCATCATCAGCTTTCCGCTCCTGACAGCTTTGTTCGATATTATCGGTATCCTCGGTGGGTACATTAGCGGTGTGATGCTGTTGGGACTTAATTATGGAACTTACTTCTACCGAGTCCAGTCGAGCGTCGAAATGGAGGATATCATTGGCGGATTTGTGAAGTCGATTGTCTTTGCCGTCATCGTCTCAACGGTCTGTTGCTTTCAGGGTTACTTTACCCATATGCGAAGGGATAGCTACGGTGCGAAGGCCGTAGGCCTATCCACAACTTCAGCCGTCGTGATGTCCTGTGTGCTCATCCTTGTTTCGGATTATGTCGTCACATCTCTCATTCTGTAGGGATTTATGAAAACGCCATTGATCGAATTCCGCGACGTCACTAAACGCTTCAACAACCAGACCGTCCTCGACCAGGTCAACCTTGAAATCTACGAGGGAGAAGTCACCACCCTCATTGGCAAGAGCGGCACAGGCAAGAGCGTCTTGCTGAAACACATTATCGGGCTGCTCACCCCAGACGAAGGCACCATTCTTTTTCACGGCGAGCCTCTTCAGAACATGATTGGAAGCCAGCGAGATCGGTACTTTAGTCAAATCAGCTATATGTTTCAGAACAATGCGCTTTTTGACTCGATGACGGTCTTTGATAACATTGCCCTACCCCTCCGACAGACCACCCAATTGCATCATAAGGCCATCGAAGAGAAGGTGAGGGCCAGATTGGAACAGACGGAACTGACAGAGGTGGCCGAGAAATACCCGTCCGAGCTCTCAGGAGGCATGCAAAAACGGGTGGCCTTGAGTCGGGCCCTCGTGACGGACCCCCAAATTGTTCTTTTTGATGAGCCCACCACGGGGCAGGATGTCATTCGGAGGAATGCGATCCTCAGCATGATTGCTGAATACCAGCGAAAATTCGGTTTCACGGCTATTCTCATTAGCCACGACGTCCCGGACGTTTTCTTTATCTCAAACCGTATCCTCGCCATCCATGAGGCGAAGATTATTTTTCAGGGGACACCCGCAGAGTTCGAACAGTTTGAACATCCTTTCATGGACGAGTTCGTTAAGAGCATTGAGGGTTTGCAGGAACATTTGACGGGGATTCAGTCCAAGCGGCAGTTCAGGATTCGGAACCAGATGGGTCTCAGCCGGAAAGACCCTCAGGAACGCTATATTGTCGCCCTGTTTAGCTTGATTGACTTTGACCAACTCTGTGAGCATCTCGGTCATACCCGTGGGCAGGAAGTCCTTACAGCCATGGGAACGTACATCAATAAACACTTCGGCGCGGTGGGAGGATTTTCCACACGCCAGAGCAAGAGTCAGTATGCAACCTTTCTCCCTTTTTCAAATCTCGCTGAGGCGGAACGCATTTTAGAGGAATTTGCCATTGATCTTCAGAAAGAAGGCCTGCGCTCAATTCAGGCTGAAGCACGGATCCCTCAGGAAATCTGCTTTGAATTTGCCATCCTGGCTGGTCTTGCCCAAGGCAAGGCAGGCAATGCCGAAATCGACTTCATCTTCAAGGAAGCCGAAGCGAGGCAGAGAAAGATTGCCCAGGTTCATTGTGAAGCTCGCCGCCCATAGGGCGGGGCTTCCGGGAAATGAAGAATATAATTATAAGGTCGGCTTTCCCGCCCGCCTCCCGTTAAGACGGGGAAGGCGGGGGCATCCAGCCGACTTGCCCGCGAAATGAGGAGGTAAAACAAGATGAAAAAGTACCACCATGAAACAGTGGCTGGACTATTTGTTCTTATTGGGCTGATCTGTGTGGGAGTCTTAACCGTGAAACTAGGCAAGGTGCATTTGTGGGGGAGCGACTCCTATCCCCTTTACGCCCGCTTCAACTCGGTGTCCGGGTTGAGGATCGGCAACTCCATTGAAATGCTGGGGTTGGAGATCGGAGAGATTGCAGGCTTTACCATGGACCAAGAAAAATCAGTGGTCGTGGCAGAATTGAGAATCAGAAAGCCCATCAAGGTATATGACGACGCCATTGCTTCTATCAAAACGGCCGGGCTCATCGGAGACAAATATGTGGGCATCGATCCCGGAGGAGCCGGGGAATTACTGAAACCCGGGGGAATGATCACTCAAACTGAATCTCCGCCCGATCTCGGAGAACTCATCGGGAAATATGCCTTTGGCGATATCGAAAAAAGTCCGAAGGAGAAAAAATAGCCATGAAAAGACTGGTGGGCGCATTGACCACCCTACTGATAAGCTTGATGATCGTTCCATTTTCTGCCTCTGCACAATCTCCCCTGGAGACGATTCAAACACAAGTCAATAAAATCCTTGAGGTCCTTCGAGACCCAGCCTTGAAGGCTGAATCTGCCAAGGAAAACAAGGAGAAGAGAGTATGGACCCTTATTGACGGTGTTTTCGACTACACCGAACTTTCGAGACGCACGCTGGCTCAACACTGGAGGGCCTTCACTCCGGAACAACAAAAGGAATTTACCCAGCTCTTTGGAAAACTTCTCGGCAACGTCTATATGGACAGAATCATGGCGTACACAAACGAGAAGGTCGTTTTTGGCAAAGCGACCCAGCTGTCGGAGGATACCACTGAAGTTCAAAGTGAAGTCGTCACAGCAACGAAGTCGATTCCGATTCACTACCGAATGATCTCCAGAGACGGGAGTTGGAAAGTCTTCGATGTGGTGGTTGAGGGAATTAGCCTGGTCCAGAATTACCGCAGCCAGTTCAGAGATATTCTGTCCAAGCAGTCTCCTCAGGATCTCATAAAAATACTCCGAGAAAAGGTTCAAAAAGTGGAGCCCCACGGGCTAAAGCCCGTAGCCCCTCCACAGGCTTCAGAGGGGCGGAACCCTCCGAAGCATACCCTACTGCGCTCCTTCAGAGCTTTGAAGGGTACCCTCTCCGCATTCATCGACGGCCTCAGAGATCGTGTCTGCACGCCGAAGTGCCTGCCTGTCAGCAGACATGCGTCACGGCACGCAGGCGTGGCTTTCTGCGCAGGAGGGTAAGGCAGGTAGAGGGGGATCTGGTAGCGGTTGCCAACAAAAATTTCGCCATTGATAATTTTATTTCTTAATGATATTATTACTTCGTTTTTTGGGGTCTTATGTTCTAGGGGTCGTTTGTTCTTTTGTTTTTTGATCACCGTTTACTGATCACTGACGACTGATTACTGGTCACTGACTAAAGTTGGGGGATCGTTCAATGGTAGGACAACGGACTCTGACTCCGTGAATAGGGGTTCAAATCCCTTTCCCCCAGCCAATCCTTTCAAGGCCTTAGAAAGACTACTTTCTGAGGCCTTTTCTTTTTGTGAATGAAAAAAAGGGGACGGTTCTATTTTTCCCCTTTTCTTCTTAGGTCTGCCAACTGGCCTGACCATTTCTTCACGTGGATTGCGCCACCTATCGGGCCCGTCTCTAACCAATTACTCCTGATAGGTGATCTTCGCTCCATGAAACCAGGTGGCACTCCCGCTATAAACCCAGATGTAATACCGATATCCTGCCCTAATGATTGGGTCGCCACTGAACACAACCTCTACTGGGATGATCGTTTCTGTCGAGTCTGTCGAGGACCCAAAGGCAAGTGATTCGGGTTGGGTTCCCATCTTTACTCGGTAGATCCTAACCTGAGTGTAAGCTTCTTCCGCCTCATGATAGTAAATGACCTTAGTAATTTTGGCTCCTAATGGAAGGGTGAATGGCGCATAAAAATAACCATTGGAAATCATTGAAACATCTTGCCAGTGCTGGCTATTAGGTTCCTGGGGTTTTAGCTGATCGGGCCAAATCTTTATGGAGCCTGCTTGAGTGATCGCAGGTGTCATCAACGCAACAGTAATCAGAACCAACGGAATGCACCAACTCAAAACCTTTTTCACCTTTTTCATTGTAGGCCTCCTTTCAAATATGGATTTACAGACCTTGTCGGGTTCACCACCTATCGCCTCTTGACTCTCTCCGAAAGTTTGAAAGTAAGGCAGAGCCATTTGTGACCCTGCCTTTCATCTGGAGGTACCAGTACTTGTCGATGAATCCCAAAAAGTATGCTAGGGAACACAGACGGCATACCCGTGCACGGTTGTGGGAACAGGATCGTCATTCCTAATAGCGATAAAACACTGCTGTGGTACTTCGCCAAAATCTACTACATCGAACCAATGATATCCTGACATGGTGATACTCTGCGAAGACCCAGATGTATATGTACTACATGAGATTGCGTGATAGCCTTCTCCACAATCAACGTATTCCTGTGTCCAACCGCTCGCAGCGACTTGGAATACTACATTTCGCATGAAAGAACTCAGCCCAGGCAGGGCATAAGGGGCTGATACCAGTCTATCACGCTTCCCTAGAACAACATAAGAAAGGTCTGGCTTTTTCCTTTCTACCTGTACCCATAACTGCTCTGAAAAGTCTGTGGCTTCGAGAGGGGTCGAATCGCCAAGTCTTGTCTTGATCGTAGCAGACGTCAATCTAATAGCCTTCTCCTCGGACCATACTTCTGTTCCCAGCGTCTCGTCATCCCACAGGCTGAACCTAAAGGTATAGGTTCTTGGATAAGTTAAGGTCGTTTTCTTGCTATACTGTATTTGTTGATCCACTGGAGCAGCATTTGCTGCAGATACGACTACAAAAAAAAGGAATCCTAGTACTGCTGCAATGCAGTAGCTCTTCTTCATATTTATTCCCTCCTCTCCTGGTCAGTGTGGTTTGGAAAACTTTGTCTTCATGGTCAAACAGCCTTCTTGTCACCTCCTTTCCACGCAAGCAGTCTCGTACTGATGAAATCTCCCAATCTACAAAAAAGCCTCCAAAAGGGAAAAGAACCTCCTGGAGGCTGAGATTGACACCCTTTGGAATCTTGCCTTCATAACTCTCTCCAAAAGGGTGAGGGTCGGGTTGTTAGGTTAATTTGGAAACGCTACAATTCAGAGATGCTGATTCAAGGTTGGTGAGGGTAGTCTATCAAGTTGGGTGGAAAAGTCAAGAAGAGAACGAAGACCTGAAGAAGTCTAGCTTAGATCATGGAAGGAAAGTTAGGGAGAGGTTTTGAAAGATTCTCACCCTTATGTGTCCGAATAGGATGTCCATCATTTCCCCGCATTGTCTGCATTATGACGCACCATCCGCTAAAAACGGACCCCCCATGTGGTAGGAATTGTCAGGCTGGGTTCAGGTTGGTGGTTACACCTACTAATTGACAACGTTCAGGACATCGTTAACTCAAAAAATGGTCAGGACATCATTAACTCGAAGCTTTGATGCTTGGTATGTCATGATGCCGTGACCAGCATCAACGGTCATCGCAGTCGATAACCATATTGTTCGATCTGGATCGTATCCAGGAAGAGCTTTAGCTTTTGTTCTTTGACATCGATAATAGCCACAACGTATTCGTGTTGGGTCTCGGGCGGAATCGAGAACACCTCGCCGAAGATGTTCAGGCGACAATCGCTTCGGATGAATCTCACGAGATGATAGCAACCTTCCTCCGGCTTATCCAGCGGGTGCTTTGGGGCATTGCTCTTGGTCGGGAAGACCAATTTCTTTTCCAGGCCAGCTAATGCCTTGAGAGGCGTTTTCCCTTTGAGCTTGCTGTAGCGATAGGTGCTGTTGTGCCTGTCCTCAAACGCCAGCGATTCTTGCCGAAGCTGCATCATGGACGACATGGTGACCTTGTCGAGAAACTTCTGTTGGTAATGGTCGTTGAATTTTTCGACGACTCCGTTCCACCACGGCTCCGAAGGTGGAATGAACCAGAGTTTGACACCATAATGTAGGCAGAGACGAATAAGCGGTCCCATACCTCGTGGATGAGTTGGACTTCCATAGAAGACCCTCTCATTGTCCACCTGAAGGTTCTCCGGGATTCCCATACGCAGCCAGAGCGCATAAACAGCGTTCAAAACGCTTTGCGCTGCACGGGAGGTTATCGGCTCTATCCCGCAGCGGTTGATCGCGATATCGACAGCATGCAGGCTGTAGAACCGGATCGGGCTGGTAAGGTAGCAAGGGCCGACCAGATCAACCTGATGGGTCTGATTGGGCAAAAGCGCCGGAAGCTCGGGATATTTCTTGCCCTTTGGGATATATCTTCCGGTCCGCCGATGGGTCAATTCGCGACGATGTAAGATACGGCCAATGGTGCTGAGGGAGGGAAGCGGCTGGACTTCCATGTCGATCAGTTCCCATTGGATGGCCTGATTGCCGCAGAAGAGTCCCTTGTTGTACAGGTTCAATCGAACCATCTCCACGATCTTTTCGACCTCCCCAGGGGTGCGGTAGGGGCTGGAAAGAGGTCGCCGAGACTGATCTTCGAACCATGTCGGTTCATCAGGGGTATAGCGTGCAACCCATTTGTACAGCCACGGCTTTGTTTTCCCCAGTGAGGCACAGATGCTCTCTGGACTTTCACCTGCGAGGTAGCGCTGTACTGCCAATGCCCGTTGCTTCAGAATATTTTTCTTCATGAACACCTCCTGAAAAAGGATAGGTGTTCATGATAAAACAGGCTGTGGCTATTCGATTGTCAAAGAACGAAAGTAAACGATCTCTTGAATGCTAATTTAGTTAACGATGTCCTGAACGTTGTCAACTAATACTTACAGGTTGATTATGGTAAAATGTGAAGATTACGAAAGGAAAGTTAGCATAAAGTTTTGGCAATAGATCTTTACCGGATGAGGAATAAGAACCGTGTCGCTTGCTCCCCTCCATGAGGGTGCATTCATGGTGTCTGAAGAGAGGAGCTGGTCCAGCCCATTTCAATCATAAACGATGTCGTCTGGCATGTTTCCGGCAACTGTGCTGTCGGTAGAACTGCTCCAATCATAAATATCAGTGTAAATACCGCCGCCAACAGTCGAGGCGAGGTTCTTGATAATTTTACTTCTATTCTGAACCGTTAGCGGCGTGTTGCCCATATGAGAGATGCCGCCGCCAAAGCCCGGACCGGGCATTCCTGAGGCAGCATTACCGGAGATGGTACTGCTATCGACAGTTACATCGCTACTCTGGCTGCAGATGCCCCCACCCCAGCTTGATTCGCTCCCTGAGGCAGTGTTATTGGAGAGAGTGCTTCCTTTGATTGTTAACGTAGCTCCATTAATGGAGATGCCGCCACCAGCACCGAGGCCAGCCATTGCTGTAGCAGAATTATTGG
>Ga0209254_10005508_pt1 | contig 11644 bp, 8 predicted proteins | sample FrelakmetDIP11DI_FD_187148 | JGI IMG/M metagenome (GOLD analysis project Ga0209254, IMG submission 187148) | Freshwater lake sediment microbial communities from the University of Notre Dame, USA, for methane emissions studies - DIP11 DI (SPAdes)... | ecosystem: Environmental > Aquatic >... | reverse complement strand
GGAAAAGACATGCGCGATCACACAAAGCCAAGATCGTTTGGATACGTTGGCAGGTGGTTGTGTCATGGATGATCATTATTGCCCTTCAGTCTTCAGCCTTCAGCCTAAACACCTGAGCAGTTACGAATTCAGAAGACAGCATACAGAAGACAGAAGAAAACCTGGTCAGCAGAACGACATATCACCTTTGTGCCAAGCCATGGAGAGAGAGGGGTGAAGCGATGAGCGATCTCAAACGAACGGTGCTTTATGATCGACATGTGGCCCTCGGAGCCAAGATCGTAGAATTCGGGGGCTGGGAAATGCCTCTTTTCTACCCTGCGGGGATTGTGGACGAGCATCTTGGGACACGAAAAGGGGCAGGGCTTTTCGACGTCTCCCACATGGGGCGGTTTATCGTCAGAGGGGAAGGGGCAGTGCGATTTCTGAACCACGTTCTGACCAACAATGCCGGTGCCCTGGACATGAGAATGATCGGAGCCCAGTACACGCTGATTCCCAATGAAACGGGCGGCACTGTGGATGACGCTTTTCTTTATCGCTTTTCCCAGGACGAATACCTGCTGGTGGTGAACGCAGCGAACTCGGAGAAGGACTGGGACCACCTGCAAAGAGCGCTTCAAGGCTTTCCGGACGCGGAGTTGATCAATTGCACCCCGGAGATCGCCATGCTCTCGCTGCAGGGACCGGAATCCCGGAAAATTCTGGAGGGCATGGTTGATTCGGGCTCGCTTCCGGAACCCATGCGAAACGCCGTCAGCGTGGCTGGAATTTCCGGAGCGGAAGTCCGGATCGCTCGCACAGGGTATACGGGGGAGCCTCTGTGCTTCGAACTCTTTCTGAAAAAGGACGATGCGGAAAGGGTGTGGGATCTGTTGCTGGCCAAAGGAGCCGCTCCCGTGGGCCTAGGGGCGAGGGATACGCTTCGGCTGGAAGCCGGGCTTCCTCTCTACGGCCATGAACTGGGTCAGGATCTCGATGGCAAGGACATGCCTTTGTTCACCTTTCCCTTTGCCCGTATCGGCGTGAGCTTTTCTCCGGCCAAAGGCGAATTCACAGGCCGCGACGCTCTGGCCAGGCAATTTGAAGCGCTGGGGCGAATCATGAAGCGGGACTACTCCATGAGGAGCATTCTACCCCGAATCATCCAGCCCGTGGCTGTCGCAGGACGAGGGGTTGCCCGCAGTGGATCAGGAGTATTCAAGGAAGGAAAGTCGGTCGGCTTTGTCACGAGCGGAACCATGGTGCCTTACTGGGCCGTCGAAGGGGAGGGGCTGAGTTCGGTCCGAACGGATCAGAGACAACTCCGTTCGATTTGCCTCGCCTGCATGGATAGTGATGTTCTGGAGGGCGACAAGGTGACGATCGAAATTCGTGGGAAACAGGTGGAGGGTGTGGTGGTGTCCTATCACCTGAGGAGTGAAGCCCCGCCTTATGCCCAGCCGATCCTCTGGGATCATGCCCTGGAAAGCAAGGCCGTGCCTTCAGGCGAGGCACCATACAAGATCAGGACTCTTCTGGAAAAAACTCTTCAGAACACCCTTTGGCGGCAGCAGCAGTGCATCAACCTCATCCCATCGGAAATGACCCCTTCGCCCATGGTCAGGCTGATGTCCGTAATGGATCCGGCCTTTCGCTATGCGGAGCACAAGAAAACCAAGGCCTTCTACGACGCGGAGATATACTATTACCAGGGAACTGATTTCATTGACGAGGTGGAGCGGGCTCTTCAAGTCGAGATGTGCCGGTTCCTGGGATGCGCTGAGGTGGAAACGAGGGTCATCAGCGGGCAGATGGCGAACATGACCGTTTTCAGTGCCATGGTGGATTACATCAACCGTGTGGACCGCAAGAGCGAGCCGCGGCGAATCCGGCAGGTCATGAACAACACCATCGGCAAGGGCGGCCACTTGAGCGCGCAGCCCATGGGAGCGCTGAGGGACTTCGTGGCCAGGGACCCGAAAACCGAGAGGCCGGCTGTTGTTTCCTTCCCGGTGCTTCGTGAAAACCCTTACAAGATTGATGTCGCTGCGGCCCTGGAGTTGCTCGACGAATTCAGGCCCGAATTCATCATTTTCGGAAAGAGCATGGTGCTCCACAAAGAGCCTGTGGCCGAGATTCGCCGATTCCTGGATGACCAGAGGATCGATGCCGTGATCCTGTACGACATGGCCCACGTCCTGGGCCTGGTGGGTCCCCATTTTCAGGAGCCCTTCAAGGAAGGGGCGGACCTGGTGACGGGTTCGACGCACAAGACGTTCTTTGGAACCCAGAGGGGCATTGTGGGGAGCCCATTCTTGGAACACGAAGAACGTTATGAACTCTGGGAAGCGCTTCTGAGAAGATCTTTCCCGGGCTCTGTATCCAATCATCACCTGGGCACTCTCCTGGGGCTGCTGGCAGCGGCTTATGAGATGAACACCTTCAAAGACGAGTATCAGAAGAAGGTCCTTGCCAATGCCAAAGCCCTTGCCCGGGCGCTGAAGGAGTGCGGGCTGGAGGTGGCCGGAGATCCTGCTATGGACTTCACGGAAACGCATCAGGTCATCGTCAATGTGGGCTATGGACGAGGACCGGAGGTGGCCCAGCGACTGGAAGACAACAACATCATCTGTAACTATCAGGCCATGCCGGACGAAGAGGGTTTCACGGTTTCCGGAGCCCTGCGCATGGGTGTGTCGGAAATGACCCGCTTCGGCATGGGACCGGACGATTTCCGCGATCTGGCCATGCTCGTCTATGAGGTGGTCGTGAAGCAGGCGAGAGTCGTCGATCAGGTCAGAAGTCTGAGAGCCCGCTTTTGTGATCTCCAATTCTGCTTCAAGGGGGAGGAGTACAGGGACATCCTCGACAGGCTGCGAGGCCTTTTCTAAAAGAACCGGTTTGCCATGATTTCATAGGAAGCCCATCAACTCCTGAGCCATGTTCGTCATAGAAAGCGAAAGCCTGAGATTAGAGCTGGAAATCTTGCCCATCAGCTCACTGTTCCCTCACGAGAGGATCCTTTCCCCCATTGCCGATCGCCTGATCCTGGAGTTCAGAAGCCCGACGTACCTGGAGAATCCGGTGATCGTGGACCGGAATCATATTGTGCTGGACGGGAATCACCGCGCCTATGTTTTCAAGCGGCTTCAATTCAGGTATATTGCTGTCTGCCGGATGGACTATATGCATAAAGAGGCGAGGCTCCGCTATTGGTTCCGGCTCCTGGCCAACGTGAAGTCGATCGATCTCCTCAAGCAAATCGCAGAAGAGTTCAAAGGATGTTTTCAGTATGTCACGGACAAGGCCGCTCTGGAAAAAGTCATGGCGGAAAACTGCACCTGTTGCGGGGTCCAACAAGGGGACCTGTTTGGAGTCCTTGCTTTTGACCAGGACGTGGTGAGTGATGCGGTCAGCGCCTATGACCTTCTCGAAAAACTCCAGGACCGGTTTGTGGAAGAAGGGATTGCGGTGGATTACATTCCATGCCAGTACGCTCACAAAGGGGAATTCTGTGAGTGTCTGACACAGGAACAGGTGATCCTGTGGACCCCTCAAATCACCAAGGAGATGGTGGTGAATGCGGCAAGGCAAAAAAGGCTCTTTGCTCCTAAAACCACACGCCACCTGATTCCTGCCCGGCCTCTCCACATCAACATTCCTACGTCCTGGCTCAAAGAAGAGGTCCCCCTGGAAACCATTAATCGGCGTTTTGTTGAATACCTCAAGGGCAAAGGGATCATGCGGTTGGGTCCGGGCCAGGTGATCAACGGCCGTTACTACGAAGAAGAGCTTTTTATCTTTTATGACAAGAAACCTTCCTCGCTCAAGGAGTGAGACATGGGAGAAAAAGGAAAAATCATCAGTCTTTCAGCCATAGGGCTTGATTCTCCGGGCCTGGTCTCCAAGATCACGGCCAAGGTGTTTGAGCTGAACGGCAATATCATCGACGTGGAGGAAAGCTGTCGGAGAGGTCTCTTCTCCATTTTTCTGATCATTGATTTTTCAGGATCGCATAGCTCCATGGAGACCGTTACCGATGCGCTTTCGCGCATCGGAGAGGAGACCGGCCTAAAAGTCGTGCTGGGGATCTACCAGGAAGATCAGATTTCCTATTCCGGAGAAAAGGAGAATCATGTGGTGACCATTCTCGGAGAGGACAAGCCCGGCATCATTGCGGCCGTGTCCACTTTCTTCCACCAACGCCACATCAACATCGAAAGCTGCAAAATGATCGCTCGCGGGAAGTTTTTTTCCATGGAGATGGCGATCGACACGGGCCGGATGCGCATGGACTCCGCAATGTCTCACCGCGAAGCGATTGAAAAAATGAAGCTTGAGCTCAAGGACCTGTGTACCGCCCTCAACCAGAGCGTGGTCATTCAAAGTGAAAATGTCTTTAACCGGAGCAAGAAGCTGGTCGTGTTCGACGTGGAGTCCTCTTTGATCCAGGAATCCTCGCTGGAAGAGTTCTTGAAGAGAATCGAAGGGAGAGTGAAGGCCGAGGAAGGAGAGGTGGGAATCAGAAATGGGGGCGAGGACAGATTGCAGGCCCTGGTGGAAAACGCGCGAATCCTCCGGGGCATGCCTGTGGCGGACCTTGAGAAATTTAGCGAGAAACTTCAGCTGAACCCCGGCGCCCTTGAGCTCATCGGGATCTTGAAAACCATGGGCTTCAAGATTGCGCTCCTGTCCTCGGGTTTCAGCTTTCTGATGAAGAAGATCTTTGAGGCGGCAGGGGTGGACTATGCTTTTTCCAATTCCCTCAAGGCGGATGAGAAGGGGCTCATCACCGGGGAGCTGCAAGAACCGGTCATCACCAATGAGACGAAGAGCGAGATCCTCGACTTCATCATGAGTGTGGAAAACCTCAAACCCGAACAGGTCATTGCCGTGGGCGACGGCTCCACACGGTCTCACTTTATCAAGAACGTGGGTCTCTCCATCGCCTTCAAGCCCGATGACCGGAGTGTGGCCACGGACGGTATCCTCAGTACGGACCGGATCTCTCACATCCTTTATTGCCTGGGAATTCCAAAGGCGGAGCTGGACAAGCAATTGAAAAAGAAATCCGGTCCGCCCGTATCAGGGAAACCCTCGTAGCTGTTTCAAAAGGAGCTTCTTCTGATCGGTTGATTGCTGTATGTTTTTGTTTTTTGCAAAACGCTAAAGTGTTGCCAAGAATTTTAAAAGAGGGGGGATTTGAAATGGCCAAGAAGAAAACCATCCACGATTTTTATGAGATGAAGAAAAAAGCGGAAAAAATCACTTTTTTGACCTCCTATGATTTCCCGACCGCTCAATTCGCGGAAGCAGCCGGCCTGGATATGTTGCTGGTGGGCGACAGCCTGGGCATGTGCGTCTACGGATACAGCGGCACTATCCCGGTGGTCATGGACCAGATGATCTTTCACGCCAACGCGGTACGGCGCGGCGCGCCCAACACGTTTGTCATCGGCGATATGCCTTTCATGTCTTACCAGAGTTCCCTTGAAAAGGCGGTTGAAAATGCCGGCCGTTTTCTGAAAGAAGCGGAATGCGACGCCATCAAGCTGGAAGGCGGGGTGCACATTGTGCCCCAGATTAAGGCCATAGTGGAAGCCGGAATGGTGGTGATGGGCCATATCGGTCTGACACCGCAGAGCTCGGGCCAATTGGGGGGTCACAAGGCCCAGGGCCGCACGGCCGAAGCAGCCAAGCTGGTGGTGGAAGACGCGCTGGCCGTCCAGGCAGCCGGAGCCCATATGATCCTGTTGGAAGCCATTCCGCCTGAAATCGGAGCCTGCATTGCCAAGAAATTGACCATTCCTGCGCTTTCCATCGGCGCCGGGCCGGGATGCGACGGCCAACTGCTGATCGTCTCCGACTTGATCGGCCAGTTTCAGGCTTTCACCCCTAAATTCGTAAAGAAGTACTGCAATGTGGCCGAGACGGTCACCAATGCCATGCGGGCCTATTGCGCGGATGTCCGCCAAGGAGCTTTCCCGGCTGAGGAGCATTGTTACCGCATGCTGGAAGGCGAAGAGCCGAAGTTCAAGGATTTGATGAAAAAGGAGGGGTAGGCTTCAGTCATGGCATTCAGGGTGAGAAGGGAGATGTGGATCAGAACCGGATAAGAACGAAAGCAAACCGATATGGAGGGAGGGAAGAATATGAACGATTTAAGAAAACAACTGACCCTTTCACGGAATCGTTTGGATGAAATCAATCAGCTGCTGGCCGATCCCAAAAACCCATTGGTCAACGGGTTGTTGGAAGCCGTCAAGCGTTACGGCGGTCCGGAAAAGATCAATCGCCAGGCGGACGAAGCTCGGCAATTGGATAATCTTCTGCAGCGGCTCCGGGAGCAAAAGTCACCCTATGTGGCCGACCTGCAATGGCTCCAGGACCAGGTCGATCAAAAACGGTTTGTCAGTTTAAAAGATTACCGCCGGCGCTTGCTGGGCCCCAAAGCAGCCGTAACCAAGATCAATAAAAAGAATGCTGTAACCATGGAAGTCAGCGCGCTGCAATATTTCCCCTGGGTGATCACGGAAGCCCGCCGGGCCATTGAAAAGCGTGAACTCATGCCGGGCCGTTTTATCCGGGTGCGCAACATGGCCGAGCAGGTGGAAGATCAGGGTGACACCCTGGCGGTGGCGGCGGCCATGCAAATCTTGGGTGCCTCTTATGTGGAGACCCTGGATACCAAAGGCATTGACGGTTCCAATATCCATCTCTGCGGTCCGGAAACGATCACGGGTTATTTCGGCGGCATCGGCCAGCCCAACCATTACCCCTTGAAATGGGTGGATGAATATCTCAAGTATTACACGACCTACGGCATCCGCCAGGTGCTGAATATCAATTCCGGGACCATCCTCGCGGCCTATATGCTGCACAAACTGGGGATCGATAACGAGTTCAAAATTTCTGTCTTTGTGGGCAATGACAATCCATTTTCGATCTTGTGGACCTTGATGACGGCCAAATTGTTCTCGCGCCGGAGCGGGGCCACTTCTCTGATCGGTTTTAACCTCTCCAACTCGGTCAACAACGATACCATCCGCCAGGCCGCCTACGTGCGCCGCAAACTGGGCCTGGAGACCGCTGTGCGCTTTGAGCATCATATCACCGAAACGTGCAAATCGATCGTGAAGCAACCCTATAACCGCAGGGAGGAACTGGTGGAAATCGCCAAAGAAGTCCCGAACATCGCGGCCAAACACGAAGGCGGCGATCCGGAAGCGGAGCAGTGCCTGGACCATCCCTCGGATATTCTGGATTATTTCATGCCGAAAGCCGATGTGTTGAAAAACGGGCTTATGGAAAAATTTGAGCGCAATTACATTGAAAAACATGTATCGCTCAATAAAACGGCCGATGCCCTGATCCGGGCGGGAATCGACGTCATCGTGGCTAAAAACGTGCATTATTAATGGATCAATGAAGCTCCCCGCAGCCAGCTGTGAGGTCTCTCATTGCGGTTGAGTCCTGTGGAAGTGCCTTTCCAGTGAGCGGACCTTTTCCATTCTGGCAGGAGCAAGAAAAACCCTGTAGATCGGGTCGCCGGGATCGAGACACCGACCAACGAGGTTCTTTTCCAGCATGGAGAGGGCCTCCACCGACTTGTCGCATACGGGATATCCGCGGTCGTCGAGCGGGATGGAGGAGTCAAAGGAAACCCTGGAAATGTTGTTGATGTCTACCAGCTTGATCAGGCCCGAGGGCGTCAGGATGAGGTTGCCTGACCCTGCAAGATCCGGAACATAGCCTGCCTCCGAAATCAAGTCCTTGAGCCGCAGAACAAACCGCTCAGCCTGGGTTCGTGCGTTTGCGATCCATTCTCCTTGGGGCTCCGGGCATTCCGGATAAGGCATTCGCTCCTTCAAGGAGGCAAGCTCTTCATCGTCGAGACGGTTCCAGGGGTTGATCGTCTCTCCTTGCATGTATTCCTGCAGGCCGCACAGGATGGGTTCCCTTTGACCTCGGCCGGTGAAATCGACAAGGAATTCGTTCGACCGGGCCATGTGAAGAGGAGCCAGATAGGTCTCGATGATCTTGAACCGAACCAGTTCTTCTTCCGCGGCTTTAAGATTCCTGAATCGGGTTCGGAAGATCCGCAGCATTTTGAGGGGCCGCGCATTTGGAAAATGCCGGACCCCGTTCCTGAGAATTCCGGTCCTCTCTTTCTCAATGTCTTCACGAAGGAGGACCTGCATGATATGGGAACGAAGCCCGGCGCGGTAGTGCCTCCGGTAGACATAGATCCCAGGGGCTCTCACGAAGTTCATGGCCACCACATCCTCATGGGTCAGGCTGAGCTTATCCCTGGGATCTTCCTGTGTCATCCGCCGAACTTGATGTACCGGACGCTCAGGATGTGGGGCAGAGCACGAATCTCGTGCATGATGTCTTCACTCACCGGCGTGTCCAGGTTGACGGTGCAAATCGCTTGCTCCTTGGCCCTTCCGAGCTGAAAGCGTGCGATGTTGATCCCGTGCTGGGCAAGGGTCATGCCGATGTTTCCGATCACACCGGGCCGGTCCACATTCTGGACAAGGATCATGGGACCTTGAGGGACAGCGTCGAGGAAGATCTTGCCGACGCGCACGATCCTCTGGTACTTCTTGGCGAAAACCGTTCCCCAGAGCTCATTCAAGTCGTCCTTGATCCCCGGAAGGTCAATGCGGATCAGATTCGTATACTCCACGGCCTGCAACTGGATCGTCTCCTGGACCTTGATTCCTTTGGCTTTGGCCAGATGGGGCGCATTGACGAAGTTTACGGGTCTGTCGGTAAAACAGCTTAGAAGGCCTTTGAGGGCGGCGTGGGTCAGGACCCGGGTGTCGAATTCGGTCACATAGCCGCTGTAGGTAATATTCATGTCGCAGGGCTGGCGGACCATCTGCCCGACCATGGATCCCATCCGTTCCGCGAGATCCAGGTGGAGCCGGAGTTTGGCCATGGTCTCCATAGGGATGGAAGGGAAATTCACCGCATTGATGATGACTCCATCGATGAGGTAGCTCGCCATCTGCTTGGCGATCATCTCGGCTACCTTTTCCTGAGCTTCGCCCGTGCTCGCCCCAAGGTGAGGAGTGAGAATGACATTCGGATGTTTGAAGAGTGGCGTTGAGTAATCCGGGGGCTCCTGGGGAAAAACGTCGAGCGCAGCGCCCGCCACATGGCCCTTGGACAGAGCCTCGGCCAGATCGTCCAGATTGACAACGTCTCCACGAGCGCAATTGATCAGTCGAACCCCCTTCTTCATCTTCTGGAGGGTCGCACTGCGGATCAGGTTTTTTGTCTCCTCAAGCCGGGGAACATGAAGAGAGATGAAATCCGCTCTGGCGAGGAGGTCGTCCATGAGAACCAGTTCAACGCCAAGGGAGGCGGCCACCTCTTTGGTGATGTAAGGGTCGGTAGCGATCACCTTCATACCGAGACCCTGGGCCCGAGAAGCGACGACGCGTCCGATCTGGCCCAATCCAATGATGCCCAGAGTTTTTCCAGCGATTTCAACCCCCATGAAGGCTTTCTTCTCCCACAGGCCGGCGCGCATGGAAGCCGTTGCCTGAGGGATGTTTCGTGCCAGGGAAAGCATCATGGAGATCGCGTGCTCTGCCGTGGTCAGGGTGTTTCCTCCGGGAGCGTTCATCACCACAATGCCGCGGCTTGTGGCTTCGTTGACATCGACATTGTCGACCCCAATGCCGGCCCGGGCAACGACCTTGAGCTTTCCAGCCTTCTCGAAAACCGGGGCGGTCACCTTGGTGCCGCTGCGGACGCCGAGTCCATCAAATTCGCCAATCAGGTTGGCAAGAACTTTGGGGTCGTTCGTGGCTTTGTCATTGTCCACCACGACTTCGATCTGCCCTGTGGCTTCCAGGATCTCCTTTGCCTTCACGGACATGTTGTCCCTCAGCATCACTCTGTACATCGTCACCTCCTCCTCATCGTGAAAAGTTGATCATGACCCTCTGAACTCCGTTCTATATTCAATCCAACCCCGATTGAGTGCATCGGGATCCGGCTGCAACCGCAGTCCTGCCTTATGCAGAGGGCTCTTTCTGTGAGATGTGTAGCAAGGCTTTATCCATCCGCCGGAGGACCTTTTCTTTCCCAAGAACCTCCATCACTTCAAAAAGCCCGGGGCTCACGCTGGTCCCTGTGAGCGCCACCCTGAGAGGTTGAGCGATATCTCCCAGCTTGATCTTTTTTTCATCGAGGATGTGAAGGAACAAGCCTTCCAGACTTTTTTGCGTGAAGTCAGGAGTCTTTTCGAGACGGACTCTGGTTTCCTGCATCAGCGGGACGACTTCCGGCTTCATGAATTTCCTGTCCGCGTTCTCTTCGTAGCGCAGGTCTTTCTCAAAATAGAAGCGGGCAGTGCCGGCCATCTCAACAAGCGTTTTGCTCCGCATTCTGAGGGTCTCCGCAGCACCGCGAACCTGGGTCTCGTCGAGATTCTTGAATCCAAGTCTTTCCAGGAAAGGGATGAGGCCTTCGGACAAGTCCTTTGAATCGGATTCACGGATGTACTGGGCATTGAGGTCGAGGAGTTTTTCCGGATTGAAGATCCCTGCGGATTTTCCCACATTTTCCAGGGAAAACTTCTCGATCAGTTCCTGGACCGTGAACTTCTCCTGATCGCCGTGGGACCAGCCGACCCTGGCAAGCGCGTTCAAGAGGGCATGAGGCAAATACCCCATCTCCCGGTAGGCAAGGACCGACGTCGCTCCGTGACGCTTGCTGAGTCTCGTCCGGTCAGGGCCGAGAATCATCGGCACGTGGGCGTAGTGAGGAAGGGGTTCTCCAAGGGCCTGGTAAATGAGGATTTGGCGAGGGGTGTTGTTGACATGATCATCTCCCCGGATCACATAGGTGATGCCCATGGTGATGTCGTCCACGACGACCGCCAGGTGATAGGTCGGGCTTCCATCGGAACGCCACAGAACCAGATCATCCAGTTCTTCGTTCTGAAACGAGATAGGCCCTTTGACCATATCATGAAACGCGGTTTTGCCGCTCTGAGGGGACTTCAGCCTCACCACGGCATTGGGGCCTGGCCCGAGTCCCTTGTCCCGACACTTCCCATCGTACTTCGGCTTGAGCCCGAGGGCTTTGGCCGCCTCCCGTCTTGCCTCCAGCTCCTCGGGGGTACAATGGCAGTAATAAGCCTTTCCTGCGGAGACAAGGCGCTCGACCATCTCCAGATAAACGGGATATCGCCGGGATTGAAAGTAAGGGCCCTCGTCCCAGTCTATGCCGAGCCATTCGAGGGACTCCACAATCGCGCGGGTCGCTTCGTCTGTGGACCTTTCCTTGTCGGTATCTTCGATTCTAAGAACGAATTTCCCTTTCTTCTGTCTGGCGAACAACCAGTTGAACAGAGCTGTTCTTGCTCCGCCAATGTGTAGGTACCCTGTGGGGCTTGGGGGGAATCGGGTCACAACGTCGTCGTGGGTCATCGTATCATCGCTCCTTCAGGGATCGCAAAGGAGTGTATCACAGGAAGAGTCAAGATTCAATTTCCCTATGCCGGGCTTCGGCCGCAACCAAACTGGATCAATGGGTCATTGGTGTCTTTTCTTTCGTTCCAAGGGCTCCCGGGCTGGTCTTTTCTATGACTTATCTGCGAGGGAAACTTGCCCCCTCCGCCGTTCTCCCCTTCCTTCGG
>Ga0209254_10005507_pt1 | contig 11645 bp, 10 predicted proteins | sample FrelakmetDIP11DI_FD_187148 | JGI IMG/M metagenome (GOLD analysis project Ga0209254, IMG submission 187148) | Freshwater lake sediment microbial communities from the University of Notre Dame, USA, for methane emissions studies - DIP11 DI (SPAdes)... | ecosystem: Environmental > Aquatic >... | reverse complement strand
CAGCCCATGTGCTGGTACTGCCAGACATGGGTGAGCTCGTGTATCAGCCATGGCAGCCTGAAAAAGTCTGGGTGGTCGGGTGAGATACACTGCTCCGGCAAGTTCACTGGAAAGTAGCAATGATTTCCGAGAGTGACTGCATTGTCTATGCCTGAAATTGGAATACGTCGCAGCCAGCTGCTGACCTGGTTGATGATGTTGGTCCACCTAGCGCACTCGTGTATGCGGATTTTTTCATACTGCAAAGTACTGCCAAAGACCCGCCGGGCCTCCTGGATTTCCCAGCTTTTAAGCAGGCGGACGAGCGTGCGACGAGGTGAGTTCAACTTGGCGCTCCCAAAAGTACTATACCATATCAGGATTTGCCCAGGCGGTTGACTAAAAGAGAACGCTTTGCTAGAATGCTCAAGTTATGGAGGCCAGGATGGACAATCAGGAATTATTCCAGAGAATAGAAGCGGACGACGTTAGATTCATCTCCCTGCAATTCACCGATGTGACCGGTACGGTGAAAAGTGTCGATATTCCAGCCCATCGTATCCGCGAAGCGGTGGAAGAAGGAGTGTGGTTCGATGGTTCTTCTGTCGAGGGATTTGCCCGCATCCAGGAAAGCGACATGCGGCTGGTACTCGACACCAATACCTATGCGGTTCTGCCCTGGACCCCGGTAGAAGCACGCCGGGCGCGAGTATTTTGCGATATTTATTTGCCTGATGGTTCCGGTTTTCCGGGTGATCCGAGAGGAACTCTCAAACGTATTCTGTCGAAGATCGAAGATCGAGGCTGGATATACAATGTTGGACCGGAGCCGGAGTTCTTTCTATTCAAACGCAACGGCCCACAGTCCATCCATCCCGTCCCTCATGATGTAGGCGGGTATTTTGATTTTTCGGCCAACGACGAAGCTGTGCGTGTGCGTACGGAATTGATGCTGGCTCTGGAAAGTATGGGATTGCAAATGGAGATGGGACACCATGAAGTAGCCCTGGGACAGCATGAGATCGATTTTCGATTTGCCGATGCGCTGCAGACCGCCGATAATGTCCTGACTTTGAAGTACACCGTAAAAGCGATTGCAGCACAGCATGGGCTGGTGGCATCCTTCATGCCCAAGCCGATCTTCGGTATCAATGGGTCCGGTATGCATTGCCACCAGTCATTATTTGATCGTGGTGGGGAGAACCTGTTCTTCGATGCAAAGGATGAATTCAATTTAACAGGCCTGGCGTATGGGTTCATTGCCGGGCAGCTTAGACACGCCCGCTCGCTCTCGGCGGTTGTGGCTCCGACGGTGAACTCCTATAAGCGGCTGGTCCCAGGTTATGAAGCGCCGGTATATGTGGGTTGGGCCCAGCTCAACCGTTCTGCTCTGATACGCATCCCGCGTTTTACCGAGGAAAGGAGAAAATCAACCCGTGCAGAACTGCGCTGCCCGGATCCTTCTGCCAATCCTTACCTGGCACTGACGGTGATGCTGGCCGCCGCTCTGGACGGGATCGATAACCAGATTCCATGCCCTGCGCCGCTAAATAATGTTAATGTATATCTTCTGACTGCGGAGGAACGACGCGTGATGGGCGTTGCCGAACTCCCAGGCTCATTAACTGAAGCCATTCGGGAACTTGAAGCCGACCCAGTGCTCCTGCAGGCATTGGGACCGACCGTCTTCGAAGCCTTCTACCGTGCCAAATGGGCGGAGATCGAAGAATACAGGACCAGGGTTTCAGATTGGGAACTGGAGCGCTACCTGGAAGTCGCCTGAAAACAAGAACCCTTCAGGGTAATTGAGATTTTATAGGCAGCCGGTCTACCATACGGCAGAAAGCACATGCGCCGTCGTTGGAAGTCGGCTGCCCGCACGATGGGCATTCGTGCAGGCGTTCGAAACCAGGATCAGCCTGAGGAGCGAACAATCCATTTTCTTTGGCCTGTAAAAATGATAAATAAAAACTGAGCTTGGCACCCGGCTGGTCCATCTCCAGCTGGTTGAGCAGCTCCTTGTAGTAGATGGTTTTAGAGCCCAGGGCGTGCGGGCATTCATCATACACATATTCAATGCCTCTCAGGACAGCGTAGGCTGCCATCTCACGCTCGTAGATTCGGCACAAAGGCTTGACTTTGCGTGCCAGACCCGGATGGTGCGCTTCCAAAACAGGCCACTGTCTCACCAGGTAACCTGGTATCCAATTCAGGGTATTGCCGAAAAGCGCAGCGGCTTCATCATCCAGGTTGTGACCTGTTGCCAGGACGTTATAACCTTCATCGCGAGCGATGCGGTTCATTATATGCCGCTTGGTCATGCCGCAGACCGCGCAGGGTTTGTTCATCCCGCGTGTTGTCTGTTGGGCTAATTCCGGGATGGATACGCCATATGAGTCCGGAATATTGATGACATGCAGGTGGAGACCGCGCTCGGAGGCAAAACTTTCTGCCAGATTGTGGGACTGGTCCGAGTAGGAAATCTCACCATCGATCCCGAGTCCGATATAAAGACCATCGACCTGGTAATCCAGCCTCCAAAGAATATCCCACAAGGAAAGTGAGTCCTTACCTCCCGAGACAGCCACCAGAATCCGGTCCTGGTGGTCAAACATTTTGTACTTCTCGATAAAGCGCTGTACCTGGGAGGGGAGCCAGTCCAGGAAATGCTCCTGGCAAAGTGCCAGTTTATGCTGGCGCATATTGATTACAGCTTTATCGCTACACTTTCGGCATTTCATTTTTTTGTATTCACCGCTAAATTTAACTAAACGCTGCCGCCAGAAATTACGGCGATCAATTTCACCACTTCACCATTGTGCAGGATTTCATCATCGGTGATCAGTTCGCCGTCCCGGGTCGCCAGGACTGATTCCGGAACCACATTGATTTTCCGCAGTGAATCTCTCAAGCACATCCCTGGCTTGACTTCAAATTCTTTTCCTCTGAGAACCAGTATTACTGTCATATTAATCGAAAGATGTTTTTCTGATTTGGATTTGGTATGCCTGTCACTGGTCTGAAGCTGCTGGCAGTGACTGCTGACGGTGTGAATTCAAGAAATCAAGGATGATTCGATTTACCAAAACCGGTTTTCTGATGTGCGGATGGTGACCACAATCGTTTATTTCGTGACCGGCAGCCTTCGGCAGCTGCGCCACCAGGTCATTGAAAGTATCGGGCTTAAGTGTAAAATCCTTGCTACCCCAGATAATCAGGCAGGGTATATCAATACGGTGAAGATCAGCGGTCAGATCCGGGATGGTCGATGGTATGTTTAAGATATTCGGAGAGGCGCGCTTGCAGTAATAGGCAATTCGCCAGCGAGCCTGCGGCGAGTATTGTGCCGCGTTGACCGGATCCCATCCGAGCACGGTGTCTATCAGGCTGAGCGGCACAGTCTGCAGGGCTTTTACTCCCACTCTTGGCCTTTTATTAAATAAGCGCAGTACTGGTGATAGCTGCGTCGGGCGAAAGAAAGGATCGATCAAAACCATGCATTTGATCCTTTCGGGATGCCGCAAACTATACTGCAGGCAGACGTGTCCACCCAGGGAATGACCGACCAGCATCAATGGAGAATCAAGGACCAGTTTTTCAATCCAGGCTTCGAATGTTTCAATCACAGTTGAAATCGTATACAGCTCGGGTAGTTCAGGCTTGGGGCTATCGCCGTGTCCAAACAAGTCCACAGCGAAAGCCTGGTAAGAATAGGAAGCAAGCTCAGGCAGCAGGACTTCCCAGTCGTGCAGCGAGGCAGCCAATCCGTGAACCAGGATGGTTGGAGATCCCTCCCCTGCCGAGATCGAGTGCAAGGTTTGACCAGGAATGGCACTGGTTGAACTCAAGGGCATACCGATATCGCCGGGAACAGTGTCAATTTGTGGTATTTTCATCTCCTTGAGCATTCACAATTGACCTGGACGGGGTATATTGATTTTCTTGATAGCGTTTAGCAAGCTCGCGGCGCAGTACTTTTCCAATAAAGCTGCGGGGGAACTCGTCCACGAAAATTACCAGGCGGGGCACCAGTTCAGGTGGCAGCCGGCGCTTGCAGTAGGATATCAAGACCTCTGGTGATGGGCGGTCTTTACGCGTTATAACAAAGGCAACCGGTTGCCTGGCAATCGCGACGACCGCTGCTTCTTTTACCTGTGGGATTTCGAAAAGCACCTCTTCGACATCGCGTGGAAAAGCCGGTTTACCAGGCCTGGAAGGATACCACATATCGGCTTTTCGGGCGATGATCCTAAAATATCCTTCCGCATCCATCTGCGCCACATCTCCGGTGAGTAACCACCCGTCCTCCCGAAGTACCTTTTTCGTGGTCCTGGGATCCTGCCAATACCCAATCATTACCTGGGGGCCGCGGATTGCCAGCTCACCGACCTGGCCGGCAGGTACTTCCAAATCTCCATGAGCCAGATCGACCACGCGTGCCTCCGTGGATGGCAGTGGAACGCCGATCGAGCCTACCTTACGTAAGCCTCTAAGGGGATTTGCATGCGTCACAGGCCCTGCTTCTGTTAGTCCATATCCTTCGACCACATGTCCATGCGTCAGTTTCTCAAAAGCTTCCTGTACTTCTACAGGAAGCGGCGCTGAGCCACTCAGGCAGGCCTTAATGGAATCAATTCCGTATCTCCTGACTCCCGGAAAGTCATTTATCGCCACATACATCTGAGGCACTCCGGGAAAAATCGACGGTCGGTGCTTCTGAATCGATGCCAGGACATCTTCGACCTGAAATCTGGCTTTCAGAACCAGCAGTGCTCCCAATGAAATCGGGACATTAAGGGCCGCGGTCAATCCATAACTGTGTGCGAAAGGCACCACGCACAAGAAAGTCTCCTTGCCTTCTATCGCCTCTGGCATCCAATGACGCGTTTGCACGGTGTTGGCCACCAGGTTGAAATGGGATAGCATCACACCTTTTGGGGAAGCAGTCGTGCCTCCGGTGTATTGGATGACAGCCAGATCATTGGGTGAAATCTCCAGGTCGGGGGATTTACGGCTCTGGCCGTACAGAACCCGGTTGAAGAAGTGTACCCAATTTTCCGCTGGGATTTTCGTCTTATGACCGCCTGTGGAGCGATGTGAGGTTGATAAGGCAATGCGCTTGGTGAGTGGCAGGTAATCTCCCAGGTTAGTAAAAATGACATGCCGGAGCGCCGAAGGGCTTTGGGCTTCCAGGCCCGCCTTGAGCTGCTGGATGAGGTCATAATTCTGGGTGAGGGTAACCAGGACTGAAGCCCCGCAATCATCCAATTGACGCCGCAGCTCTTCAAGTTCTGCTAGCTGCAGGGTGAAAACCGCAACGGCACCCGCTTTTAATGTCCCATAAAATGCGATGACCAATTGCGGTAAATTGGGCAAGAGCAGCATTACCCGATCGCCCTTCTTCACGCCTAAAGAGCGCAGAACATTTGCAAACCGGCTGGCCTCCCAATTTAATCTACGGTACGACATCCTGTAACCTTCGAAGTCCAGAGCAGTTCTTCTCGGAAACCGGCGTGCAGCGGAGCGTAAAAGTGATTGAAGCGGTACACGTGGAATCGCGACAGTCTGAGGCACACCATCATCGTAATATGGCAGCCAGGGACGGCTTTTGATCAGCTCAGAGCGTTCAATTTCGTCTGTGGAGTCTCCGGTATTTGACCAGGATCGTTTTTCCAGGTTGGTGAACCGGGAGATCGCTCGATTCACCGCTTCACGCCGCTCGAGCATTACCATATGACCCGAAGCTCCGACATCAACCGTCTCAGCAGAAGGGATGAGTCGGGCCACCTCCTCATACATCGGCTTCTGAAACACCACATCCATATGCCCGAGAATGACCAAAGTTGGGAGGCGCAGGTCCCGGTACAGGCTCCAGCCGTTCCAGGCCGAAAGAGCGTTCTTATACCAGGCTTTCATTACCTGTGGTGGTGCGCCAAGCCAATGCCGAGTGAAGGGTGCAACCATTCGCAGGATTGACGATGGCAACTTCAACAGCAAGCGATAAAGCGGGTTGAGTTTATATTCTCCCGCAGAAGCAATTAGAACCAGGCGGCTGACCCTTTTTGGCTGCCTGACTGCAAATTCCGTAGCCAATGCCCCACCAAACGAATGGCCGACTAATACGATTGGCGAAGCAACTCCCAGGCTGTCAAGGACTTTTTCCAGATCAGATAAATGGTCTAGTATCGCATAACCTGTTCGTGGTTTTTCCGAAAGACCGTGACCGCGCAGGTCTAGAGCAATGACTCGCTCCGTGGTTGAGAAATTAGTTAACTGGTATTTCCATTGAAGGGCGTGGCCGCCAAATCCGTGCAAGAAAACGAAGGTCTGACGAGATTTTTCTGGTGCGATGTCGATCACCGACAGCCGGATGAGTGGATTCAAAGATACGCGCACTTCATGCCGGTAAAGCTCCAGGTCAATCTCCATAGGTAAAGTCTATCATATTTGTAAAGCTGCCAACAGTCTCGCCAAGATTTGGAGAGTGTAAAAGCTGTACAATAATCTCTCAGGCCTAAAAGCTACCAATCCTTGGAGACACGAAAATGGTTAGAGGCAGTCGAAAAGCACGGCTTTTAATATTGGGAGTTATATCCGCTTGTTGGCTGAGTGCCTGTTACGCGCCCCAGCCTCGCGACCAGATCAGCCTGGTGGAGGTGCGCCAGATTCAAGGGGAATCAATTGTCAAGACTCTGCAGGCGAATAATTGCAGCGGAGTTGAAGAGCTCAAACAAGACTTGCAGGCAGTAAACCAGTACAACCACGATATTCTTGTCACTCCGGAGGACGCAGTTGTTGTAAACCGCAGAGCTGTTGTAGATGAAATTCGGAGCTACTACCGAATCCCGGATGGTTCCAGCGATGCCATCTGTGTGATTCCAGTTCAGATCCCAGCTGGTGAGAATTACAGCTTTGACATCGAATGGATCGAAGTCTGGCGGGAAGGCACATTCGAGCTTGGTATCCAGGATGATAAACCAGAAGGGATTTATAAATTCCGGCAGAGCATGCTTTGTGAGGTTGTGGAGCAGCGCGTAGAAACCTGTTCCAGCCAATGAACAGGATTGAATTCAGGATGCAACCAGACTGAAAATCACACGTGGACTCGACATGGCGAGTGTTGGCTGAATGGATAAATCCTCGGAAAAGCTGAAGAACAGCCCGCTTTTACGGGTCGAGAATTTATGGGTGCGTAAAGGGGGTTTAAAAAGCAGGAAATGGATCGTCAAAGACGCCTCTTTCGAAATTGGGCAGGGGGAGTTTGTAGCCATCATTGGTCCAAACGGTGCGGGAAAAACCAAGCTGCTGGAAGCAATCGTCGGTGATCGACCGTATGCAGGAAAGATCACCATCTCAGATCATGACCTGTACCAGCAGCCCGAGTATTGGCTGCAGCGCATCGGGTGGGTTCCAAGCTACAACATATTGCACGACAGCTTGAGGGCTGAACAAGCTTTGCAGCAAGTAGCCAGGCTGCGACTGCCCCGGGTATCCGAAGCTGTCGTGCAGAAGCGCGTCCGTAAACTTCTGGATCAACTGGAGTTCCCTTCAGCCCGCCGGGGTGCATTTATTCGTGATCTTTCCAGCGGAGAGCGTAAACGGCTGGACCTGTGCGCTGAGTTAATCACAAATCCACCTCTGTTGATCCTGGATGAGCCGACTACCAACCTGGATCCGGACGCTGAACGCTACTTGATGGAACTATTGAGGAATCGTTCCTGGGGAAAACACCAGGCGGTGATTGTAGTCACGCATACACTGCAAAGCCTTTATTTATGCGACCGGCTGATATTCATGGCGAAAGGGAGCTTGCGCGCCGAAGGTTCTCCTGAGCAGGTCCTGGAAAAGCTGGAATGTGAATTGCTGGAAAAAGTACCCCTATCCGAAGATGGATTGCCTGGGAAAGAAACCTCGGGATGGAATTCGGTCCAGCAAGAGACGACTCTTGAACCTGCGCAGCGTGATATTGCCTCTCGCTGGGCTGCCGTATATAGAGTGGCTCGGCAGTTAGACGAACCGACAATTACTGCTCCACCTGGAAGAGAAAAAGATACTATAACTACAAAGCCCCTCTCTTCAGGTGTCAATCGGACAGTGAATAAGAGCTGGGTTCACGAATTGAGAATCCTCTTAAAGCGTAACTGGCTGCTGATCCTCAACAATCCCTTTGCGCTGGTTTTATTCCTGGCTTTAGGTCCCCTCAGCGGGTTGCTTTCTCGCATTGTACTGAGGGAAAATGCCTTTATTAAAGATGATGGAATCAGCAGCTATTCGGCGGTCTTTGACACCACCGATGCCCGCCAGGCTGTATTTATCATTGCGCTGGTGATCACTCTCATAGGGCTTATCGGCTCGTTCATGGATGTTACCCGGGAAAGGCTGATTTACCGTTATGAGCGCATCAAAGGCTTATCGCCCTGGGCTTACCTGTTGTCCAAGTGGATCGTGCTGTCACTTTTGGTAGGCATCATCGCGCCAAGTTTCTTGATTTTAGTGCTCACTTTCCAGGGTCAAGAATTACCCATGCCCCAGTACGCTTTAGCCACACTGTACCTGGCCTGTATCGCGGCGGTGACCCTTGGTTTGGCGATTTCGTCAATAGCGCACACCGAACGCACGGCTACTGGTTTATTGGGAGTAGTTGTGGTCTTCTACCTTTTTTTCTCTGGGGGAGTGGAGTTCAATGAGAATTTCAGGGGTTTGCTGGAGCGCCTCTCGGTTTTCGCGGCCAGCCATTGGGCGGCAGAAGGCCTCTCCAGTGGGATCAAGCTCTACTGCTGGGCTTCAAATCCACGCTTTCAAGATTTCTTCAGCCTGGGTCATTTGATTTCTATCTGGCTATACCTGGTAGTCTATATCCTGGTTGCCTTGTTGGTTGCATTCATTGCATTACGGTTTCAGGATGCCTGGTTCTTATCACGCGAAAAGGTGTGGAAGGCCATAACCAACAGGCACGTCTGGTCTGTTATCCCACTGGTGACCGTGGCATTCAGCTGGGGATTCTTTTTCCGAGCGCGGTCCAGCGATTTCTACAATTTACGCGTGGATGAAGATAATATCCGGGTGGCAAATTCTGAGAGCAAGGATCTTTTCCAAACAATCAATGGCTACATGGGTGAGTCAAAATGTCCTGTTCCTGCCCCGCTTCCCGCACCTGTAATCCAAATGGTAGCCTTGCCTCCTGCACCACCCATGCACCCGTCACCAATGCCGCTTGCCACTGAAAAAGCCATTTTTACTCCAGCCCTGGTGGAAACACAATTCTCTGTTGAACTCGATCCGGGCATCTTGCCGCTTCCAGTAGGAAAGACCGTCCGACCCGCCAATATATTATTCAGTCCCGGACATGCAGAGCTGCCGCTCGAAACCCTTCCGATCGATTCCGAATTTACATTGCTGGGAAAAGATATGAGTGCTGAGTGGTACCGGATCAGGGAGCAAGCCACTGGCAGGAACTTGGTGGGGTGGGTGCCTGCTGACGACACCGACCTGCCTGCTTCGCAAACTGGGGCAGTGGCTAAGCCGCCTGCCTGCGCCGCTCCCAGGGCGTACCTGGAAGCTGATGGCGCCTCCCCAATTCTCGAGTGGGAGAGCGATGTGGACGGACACGCGGTATTGGTGGTTGATCTGTTCCGCGATCATGCCGGTATGGAGGCTCGACAGGGTAAATTATCGGTGGTCTTAGATGCCCAGGTTGTCGATCAATATCCGATTAACCCGACCCGCCATTCATTTCTTTTCCGTGGATTAGCCATCGATGTGAGGCTCTTTCAAGGACAAAAGTTACAGCTCACCCTGCTTGATGCTCCGTTTCTTGGAAATTCCCTGCATATGAGAGCGTCCATCTTCTACGTGACAGAGGGGTGCAGTTTTTGAGGCAGGATAAATTGATTTCCAGGCTTGTTTTCTTCTTTCTCAGATACGGAATCCTGCTGTTGAGCTGTTCACTGTTAGCACTTTTTCCCTGGGCTATGTCTGCCATTTCGAATCCCCTCCCACTCGATTTGCAGCAGACAGGGACGATCCTGGCCATCACCAGGACGGCGCGTATCGATCCCACGCTGGCAGGAAAGCTGGTGTTGGCGATGGGATTTACTTCTTCACCAACTTCAACAGCAACCGCGACCATCACGACCACACCGACAATTACCCAGACTCCCACATACACAGCGACGCCTACCTCAACGGTCACTCGCACACCGACCTCCACTCTTACACCTTTCCCAGATGTACGCGGTATTGCTAACTCAGTAGTTAATACCTATACCTGCCCGGGTTCAAATTTTAAAAAGGGAAGCCTGCAGTTCGGAGCAGCCTTCCATGTGCAGGGTTGGGATCAGACAGTTGAAGATGGTGAAACGATTACCTGGCTCTTGATCGAGAATGTGATGGATAATCCTCAGCGCTGGGTACAAGAAAGCAGTTATGTGACCTTAACTAATCCTGATTACCAGCAGTTTATCCCGAGAGCTGCCTGCCGCTCGGCGTCTTGAGCCTGGTATATTTGATGAACGCCCCAATTACCCTTACTTACAGACAATTCTTCACTGGCATCATTTTGATCGTTTTTTTTACAGCTGCAACTTGCATTCTATTCCTTCTATTTGGGATGAATTTGGGAAGGAGTGTTGGATCTGTAAAGGTCGACCCTGTTTTGTCGGTAAATGCAGATTCTATAAGCACGAAAGGTTCCTCAAACAGCCTACCCAAGGCGATGACTGCCACACCCCGCACCAGGCAGGAAGAGACTCTCCCGTTCACCAACGAGAGCCTGTTAGGGCAATTGCGACAGGAAATAGAAAAGGAGGACTCGCAATTGGATTTGCGGGTGGGGATGGTCAAGATCACAGAGATGGGTATCAGGATGGTCGGTTCACTGGAGGGAAATGGATTGTCTGGAACAGTTGAGATAATGGGTACGCCAGTTGTTAACGATGGGAAACTCGTTTTCCAGGTCGAAGAGCTGTCGTTGGAAGGGCAACCTCTGCCCGAATTATTTTCTGCAACATTGGAAGCAGAAATCGAGCAGGTATTCAAAGATTGGCTGTGGGGATATGAAGTTCTGAGGATAAAATTGGGGGAAGGAAAAATTGACCTAACTGTGGTCGAGTGGTGAAAATCTACTGATTGATTCTGAGTATTTTACAGGAAATTTCGGGATAAAGCCATGACAGCAGTCACATCAACCATACGAATCGCTGCGCGCGGAAATGCCGATATCCAGGATATCACAGCTCAAATAGCCGAATGTGTAAAAAGGACAGGTTTACAGAACGGTATTGTTTGTGTCTTTTGCCCATCCTCAACCAGTGCTCTCACCACAATTGAATTCGAGAACGGCTGTCTGAGCGATCTCCGGCGCGTTTTTGATGAAATCATTCCACCGGATAAGACTTACCAACATAATGCGAGGTGGGGTGATGGAAATGGACACAGCCATGTGCGAGCTGCGATGTTGGGAGCCTCGCTTGCCATACCATTCGTTAAGACCCACCTGACCCTGGGGACCTGGCAGCAGGTGATTTTCGTAGATTTTGATAACCGCCCGCGCCAACGAGAATTGGTGGTTCAGATATTAGGAGAGTGAAGGTCACTCTTCAGGAACAGGCCACAACCGGACGGTTGCGTCATCTCCGCCGCTGGCGATGAGTTTACCATCTGGAGAA
>Ga0209254_10005506_pt1 | contig 11645 bp, 10 predicted proteins | sample FrelakmetDIP11DI_FD_187148 | JGI IMG/M metagenome (GOLD analysis project Ga0209254, IMG submission 187148) | Freshwater lake sediment microbial communities from the University of Notre Dame, USA, for methane emissions studies - DIP11 DI (SPAdes)... | ecosystem: Environmental > Aquatic >... | reverse complement strand
AGTCCACCGTTATTGAGGGGGAGATTTGAGGAGAATCCCATAACTATATGGGGTAATAATCTCAAAAAAATCCCTAAAATTATGGAACTTATAAGAACAAAATTAAAAAAAAATTTCGTTTGTATGAATGAATAAAAATCTTTCATATCTGTTCAATCTCTTTTCGAATTACACTTACATGCACGATGGGAAAATTTCAATAATTTTTTTAAAGGTTTTAATTTGCGAAATTTTTAACAATTACACCGAACAATCGGGTAGTGTCGCAATATCGGTATCCAAAGAGATCATCTCACTCTTCACAGATAAATACCGGTTACCCGTGATACATTCCTCGTTACTACCGATACGTATCGAACAGGCGAGTCTGAGCAAGGAAGCATCATCCGGAAGGCCCCGATCTACCTGCTTCTGCGTTTGAGTTCTTTATGAACTCGTGGGAAAGGTGAGAACGACCTTTCGTTAGCATTTCCTGTTTTTATTCGTTTTTACTACATCCCCTTCATCATATTCCGTTTCTGGATGACCCGTGCTGCAAGGATAAACCCGGCACAGACAACGATGAGCACACCACCGTCAACATACGGTGAAAATGCCGATGTCCCGATCATTGCCGCATCGAACAGGTCGACAAGGTATGTAAGGGGCGAGCAGTAGGCAAGCGTAAGCGCCCATCCCTGCATCTCGGAAAGCGGGACGAATATTCCGGAGATGAAGATGAGCGGGAACCGTACCAGGTTTGAGAATATCATCACGTTGGGCGGGCTGTTGGATGCCGGTGCCGCCAGCAGGACCCCCAGTGCCGCACAGGACAGCGTACCAAGGATGAATGCAAGGAAAAACATTCCTGCGTACGTGACCGTAACCGGAATAAACAACGCACTCACGAGCCATACGAGCAGGGAGATCCCCAGGCCGAAGATCGCACCCGCCATGACATCTCCCAGGATAATACTGTCCTGGGTCACCGGGTAGGAGAGGAGCCGTTCATAGGTCTTTTCCCGCTTTTCCCAGGGAGTGATCAGGGGACCCACCGATGACGCGGTGAAGAACAGCATCATCGCAAGAAACGCCGGGAAGTAGGTGGCCAGGTCAAGGTGACGGCCGACAAAGAACGCAAAGAACATGAAGACCGGGAACAGGACGCCAAACATCAGGACGGGCGGTTTGGTGTAATACAGCCGCATGTTTTTTTCGGTAATGACAATGATACCACGAAGGAACAGCGGGACCTCCATCAGGCACACTCCGTGATCTGCACAAATGCCTCTTCCAGGCTCGGGCCCGATGTCGTGAGGGAGGTAATGCCCAGGGACTCGCGTTCGGCACGCAGAACGAGGTATTTCAGCACCCTGTCCGGGTTGTCGGTGTACAGCCGCCACTTGTCACCGCACGGTTCTGCCCGGAGAATCCCTTCTGCCACGAACAGGTCCCGGGGTACGGCCCGGTCAAAGGAGACTTCAACCGACTGCGTAGTATCAAACATTTTCTTGAGCCGTTCGGGACTGTCCTGCGCAACGATCTTTCCCTTGTTGATAATACAGACCGTCTGGCAGAGCGTGTTTGCCTCTTCGATGTTGTGCGTGGTAAGGAAGATCGTGCTGCCCTGTTCGTTCATGTGACGGATCGTCTCGATAACAAGCCTGCGGCTCTGCACGTCAAGCCCGCTGGTCGGTTCATCGAGCACCAGCACACGGGGGCGGTGGATGATGGCGCACGCGATACTCACCCGCTGCTTCATACCCTTGGAGAAGGTGTTGACCGGGCTGCGCCGTTTTTCGTTCAGCCCCATCTGCGACAGGATCTCGTCAATCCTCTCGTCGCGCAGTGCCCGGGGCATACCATACATCTTTCCGCTCAGGTGCAGGTTCTGCTCCGCGGAAAGGTCGCCGTAGACCGTACTGCTCTCGGGAATGACGCCCATCTGCATCTTGGCATCGAGCGGGTGGCGGTGAATATCGATGCCATTGATCCGGACCGTCCCGGCATCCGGTGTGAGCACCCCGGTGAGCAGCCGGATGGTGGTGGTTTTTCCTGCGCCGTTGGGGCCGAGGAACCCGAAGGTCTCACCTTCCCGGACCGTGAGGCTGACATCGTCCACGGCGGTTACGGAGCCAAATCTTTTGACCAGGTGTTCGACCTCGAGTGCGTTCATGGTTCAGTCACGGTTTTCAGACCGGCAATTTTTGTATCGATTGTATCAATCCTAGCCTGAAGTATTTTTTTATGTTCTTCCAGTCTGCACATCTCATAGTTACTTGGGATGACAAACACACCACTGCATCCACAGATGCAAAGGGTGTTTCATCTGCGATACCTGCTTCCCTGGTGTGCCGTGGCACATCAGGTATCAGCACGGAATATTCCCCCGTTATGAAATAAGATAGAAAACAGCAGATATCCCATCTGCCTAGGTTCTCTTGAAGGAGTCATCACTATCATTGCAAAAATCCAGGCCATCCCTTACATTTTCGATTGATCCTTCGGCTTGGCCGTTTTATGAACGTTCAGCCCTTTCGCACCAACGCCGAGCATGGGATCCCGCTTCTTCTGCCGGTGCTCCCCGGCCGGCTCCGCTGCAGGTGCTTTTGCGAGGAAACACTCCACCGGGTCCCGGCCACCTGCACAGGTCCGGTCTTTCAACTCCCCGCAGTCATCGCAGGCCGGCACCTGGGTGGGCAGGAGCGAGGGGAAGTGGTTCTTCCAGAGGGTAGCGTCAATCCTTCCTGTTTCGAGGAAACGCTGGATATGCCGTGCCGTATACCTCATACGAGTACTGTTGGTGGGGGAATGATTTATGAAATTCGGAGGGGGTTTCACATAATGCGTCAATGTATCAGAAGTCCACAAAAGACTCCAGGATTCCCCATTCCTGGATTTCCTCCCGATTAAAAATCAGGTTACCAACAATAAAATTGTATCAGGGTTTAACAACCCTGATGTTCACGCTATAAGCAGTCTCGTTACCGGTCACCGGCTCCCATGAACGCTTGTAGATTGCAGAGAATTTCTGGTCTCCGGGCACCTTTGCGACCATGACCCAGGTATGGGTTCCACCTGCACCAGGCCTGCCAGCAGATGCGTCATCCTTATGGTTATCTGACTGGAGCTCAAGACCCGGCGACAGGGTTGCATTCCACGTGAACCCGGTGGATGGATTTTCTGCAAGCACAACGGCGAATTGAGTGTTCTGGGTAACATTCTCTGTTTTTCCGTTATCCGCTTCCGTGAATGTGACCATGTTCTTTCCCTCAGCCGTTGGTGTCGCAGTTATACCAGGTTTGCACCCCTCGCCCCGGAAGAGCGCCCACTCCTCACAGGAAGTACCGTTTTTGAACGTGCACATGCCGTACTCATTACTGGATGCATCTTTTTTAATCTCGACTGTCCCGCCGGCCTGGCCACAGGAGACCGATGCCGGGTTCGCCATGCCAACTGACGTCTGAGTGGCCGTTGGAGTTGTCGTACCTGCAGGGGTTGCTGCCTGCTGGGTGCAGCCACTGACAAGCAGCACCAGCACCAGCATGATACCCAGGCCGATAATTCCTGAAGTGAATTTTCCATGACTCCGTGATGATGTCATATTATCTCCTTATGATCCCGTATTTATAATAATACCTGTTTTTTATTGGAAAAACGTATCCAGTTCAAAAAATGAGATTCCGGGAATGGATCTTCTCAAGCTCTACGTGGTTTTTAACTTTTGAAGTTCGGGTGCAATCCTTTTCAGAATCTCACTGGTATAGGGCTTTACATATACCAGATGGTTCCCGACAATGATAAGTTTCCCGACAGGCCTGCCCCGCCCATCCGATTGTGCATTAAATACCTGGATGGCAGCATCCCGGGACCCGGCACTTTCGAAAGACTGACTCTGAACGGTGTAGATATTCCCGTTTTCGTCCGACAGGGTATAGGTTTTTCCCCCGGTTGCACCGGCAACCGGCCATAGGGAATCAGTGGCACTGACCACCTTAATTCCGGCAACCTGAGCTGCATCGCGTACCGGTTCACCACTCACTGCATGAAAGGGTTCAGCGGGATACAAAGCAACTATCCAGACAATCGGGAGCAGGAATATCACGATGAGGATGAGGATCACAGCCCATGCTCCGTTATCTCCGTTTGTCATACATACCCTCCTTTTTCACGACGGGAACAACATACGATCATCTCAAATCATCCCTCCCTTGGGGTGGTTTCAATCCAGCTGGGTTTTTTCATTTTGAGGAATATGAGCGGGGGAACTGCAAGGAGGAATGTACCGAGTAACACGCCAACCACATACGAAACCGCTTCACTTGAAGTAAAATCTCCGGTCGGCATGAGCCCGACAATAAAGGCAAAAATTACCCCGAATCCCCCCATGCCCCCAATCAGCCAGATGCCCGCCATGCCACCGGGAATTTTGAATGGCCGTGGTGCATCCGGTTTACTGTACCGGAGTTTGATGAGTGCAGCAAAGACCAGGAGATACACAATGCACAGTAACTCGACCGTCATAGCAGAAAGGATCCAGTACGCCTGGTTGACTGACGGCAGGAACACATACAGGAGGGAGATGAAAGTCCCGATAAGTGCCTGGATAAAAAGTACTGCCACCGGTGAGCCGTACTTATTCGTGCGGTTGAACAAGGGGGGCATATTCCCTTCCTGTGCCACCACCCCGAGCCCGAGAGCCGGCCCAATCAGCCAGGCAGCAAGCGACACTACCCCGCCAATCGCGATCAGGACCGCCATCGGGGCAATCGCTCCGGGAATATTGAGTGCGTTGAAGAAATACTGGATTGCCTGCATGACACCCGCTGCCAGGTTGAGCTGGTCTGCCGGAATGACAAAGGCAATCGCCAGTGTTGCCATTACCGTACAGAAGAATATGATAACTGCCGATATTGCCATTGCCTTTGGATAGTCAGTGCTTGGGTTCCGGGTCTCCAGTGCATGGAACCCGGCCATCTCCATACCGGCAAACAGAAGAATTACCGTTGCGAAGAATGGAAGGGTGGAAAGGTTGAAGGTTGGCACTATCTCACCCAGAGTGAACGGAGGAAGGACAATAGGTGCACCCGAAGCAATCCAGTATACCCCAAGCCCGATGATCAGGACAGAGGGAATGATGCTCCCGAGAATCACACCATAGTTCTGGAACCTGCTCGAAACGTTCTCCCCGAAATAGGCAATTGCTGTCGTTCCCCAGAATGCGATCATCATCACGACAAACAGATAGATTGCATTACTCCCAAGGTCTGGCGAGATAGCAAACGCGAGGGTCGATGCGATGAAGGCTAGCACCGTCGGAAACCACACCAGGTTATTTGACCACTCGCAGAAAATGGCTACAAAACCGCCTTTTTCACCAAATGCCTCTTTACACCAGGCATACACCCCTCCTCCCTTGTCTGCCAGCATCGTTGCCAGCTCTGCACCGGCAAGCGAGAGCGGAATGAGGAACAGGACCGTTCCGATAATATACCACCCTATACACTCCCAACCATACATTGCCATGGACGGGAAATTCCTGATGCTGAGCACTGCAGCGACGTTGATCATTGCAAGTGCAAAGATCCCCAGCAGTTTCTGGGGTGCCGGACCTGTTTTTTTGGACGACACGGACTCTTCACTCACGTTCACCCCTCCCTGATACAATACATCATATATTCACCTTTTACGTTTTCAACCCCGTGGGTATCATGTTCGAATCCCGGGAACTGCCTGTCGAAATCCTGCATGGATTTCAGGTACTGGAGCAGGGGTTCGTTTGGTTTCCCTGTCCTTTCCCCGGGTGCCAGGAGCGGAATACCCGGGGGATACGGAACAATGCCGGTCGCTACGATCCGGTTTCCTGCCTTTGAGACCGGGACATGTTCGACATCTCCCCGCACAAGTGCCTTGAAGGCATTGGCATAGCTGACGGCAGGGACCGGGAGAATGGAGAATGCCTCCTGGAGCAGTTCACACATCCGGTGTTTCTTTTTGAATGTGTGCATCTCATCGGTGAGACTCGTAAGAGTCATTCCCCCGTACCGTTCTGGATACGCATTCGTAAGATCGGGGAAGATCTCTTCCAGCGGGGTCTTCTCATCATAATGACGTTTGAACTCGAAGAGCTCGGTAATCAGTGTCCCCCATTTTCCCTTCGTGATACCCATCGAGAAGAGGAACAGGATACTATAGTCCCCGGATTTTTCGTTGACGATCCCCCGTGTATCAAGGAATCTGACCACTACGGCAGCCGGGATCCCCCATTTTTCCAGGGATCCGTCATCCTGTACGCCGGGCATCGTCACCGTGACCTTGATGGGATCGAGCATACAGTAGTCATCGGGCAATCCCGTGAAACCGTGCCATTTCTCACCGGGATGCAACACCCAGCTGGACGGGTTATCCCGCAGGGTTTCAATCGATGCATCCGCGAAGGGGACGTTCTTCCCCTTGGGATCCCTGACGGTATCAGGCTGCCACATGCCGAACCACCAGTCTTTTTGCTTCCTGGTACCACACACCTCACGATGGATACGGGCCATTGTCAGCCGGAACCTGATGGCTTCCTCAATGGATTCTGTGGTGAGGACTCTCCCGGCCACCCCGTCCATCATCTTTGAAGAGACGTCCAGGGATGCCATGATGGTATAGAGCGGGGATGTTGAACTATGCATCATGAACCCTTCATTAAACCGGGCGTGTTCTATGGGAATGCGTCCGTTCCTGACATGGACCATAGAGGCCTGTGAAAGGGCTGCCAGGAGTTTATGGGTTGACTGCGTGGCAAAGACAGTGGGTCCTTTTGCGTCTTTCGCACCATCCCTCATGGCGAACCGTTCGCGATACAGCGGGTTAAACCTGGCATACCCGTACCATGCCTCATCGAAATGAATGCTGTCCACACTTTTCCCTAAAAGGTCCTCAACCCGGGTTGCGTGATAGCAGAGACCGTCATACGTTGAATTGGTGATGATCGCGTGAACCGGTTTTTTGTTCTCGATCCCTTTCGTCATCGGACATGCATCAATCTTTGATTTTATCATCCTGGGGGTCATCTCGTCCGGCGGGATCGGGCCGATGATCCCATAGCGGTTCCGTGTGGGGATCATGAAGACCGCAAAAGAATGCGTCATCGTGAGGGCATGTTCCGCAGACTTGTGGCAGTTACGATCGACCAGGACCACATCATCCTTGGTAACACGGCCGAAGAAGACAATCTTGTTTGCCGTAGATGTCCCGTTTGTCACGAAATAGGTCATATCTGCGCCAAACACCTTCGCCGCATAGCGTTCGGCCTCACCAAGAGGACCGGAATGGTCCAGGAGGGATCCCAGTTCCCCCACAGAGATTGAAAGGTCGGACCTGAAGAGTTGTTCTCCAAAGAAGTTATGGAACAGGCGGCCGGCGGGGGACTTCCGGAATGCCGTACCTCCCGCATGTCCCGGTGTGTGCCATGAATATTCAAAATCTTTTGAGAACCTGACCAGGGCACCGAAAAACGGGGGATACAGACTATCCTCATACCGGTGTGCCGCAGCAATGATACGCCCGGCGATAAACTCCGGTGTATCATCCATAATATAGATATATTCGTTCACTTCCCGGATCGTATCAACCGTGAGAATGGAGGAGGTGTCCTCCATCGGTTCTGTCATCAGGAAGATAGGAATATCTTCGTTACGCTGCCTGATCTCATGGATAAGGTGTTTTGCATCAGCATTCTTCTCAGAGCTGGTGCCTCCGAGCGTTGAACTGATCAGGATACAATCCACTTCAGGAAGGTTTGCATACGCCGATTTTGCATCCTCAAGAGAGGCAATTAAAACAACCTGGATAGCAAAATCAGAGAGGCCGTTCACAATTCTTTTTATCGTACGCCCATGCGGTGTATCTGCATGTACCGCATCATCGATAATAACTACCACCAGCTTTTCTACCGCACTCATGCATCCCTCCGGCATCCCTTGATCATACTTTCTTTGTTCCGGTTGGGTTTTTTTCCAGACCTAAACCATGTTTGCACGTTCACTTAAGATTCCTCCAGATTGGGTCTCATTGCCTGAAAACCAGATGAAATGAACCAGCTTATCAGGTTGTTTGATGTGTAAGCCCAGGCGAACTGAGTGAGATTGTTGTAAAGAACTACTGAACCTTTCGGAAATGCCCTCAATACTTACAAACAGAGCCTTCCATAAGATAGTATTTATATATTCCCCCGGATTTGTTTTGGGGAGTTTTTTTTAAAAGATACACAATGAATAGTGTATTTTTTTTGAGGTTAGTGGGAATAATCCACCGTTACCCGGATTGTTTTTTTAAAAATCCGACTGTATAAAAAACAAAGGAATTCCTTTTCTCCCTTTGATACGTTCCGCGGTTACTCCTGCGAACGATCGGCTCCGGTAAATGCACCGCTTATCGGCAGTATCATATGAAATTCCGGTGTTATGTCATATTCAACTGTCGTGTTTTTCGGCATGGTGAAATCGAGAATATGACCATCCAAGGTATCAACGAAATAAAAAGGGGGTGCAGAGATAATCAGACATCCCCCTGGGAAATGAGGTCCAGCTCTACCTTTCTGATTGCTTCCAGTCTTCTGATTGCTTCCTGGGGGATACGATCCTGATCGACCAACTCCACACCCGAACTGAGGCAGGCTTTCTTTAACGGGACAGCCCATGTGTTTTCGAATACAAGAATGCCATATGAGCTGTTCTTCGGCAATTCTGCTGCAATTTCTTCAATATCCCCAATTGAGAACCACTCGCTGGTTGCACGGGAGAATTCACCGAACGCATCCCCTGCTTTACCTCCCAGATCCTTTGCCTTCCTGATCACAACAACTCCGTCTTTATCCTTTACTACGAAAACAAGATCAATAATCCGGATAATGCCATTTCTTTCCAGATTAGCAAGCTCAGGGGCAATCCCGCCACTGAACCTGTTTTTGGGAAACCTGACCAGAACATAGTCTACCGGACCCAGGATCGTGCCGGGTTTTTGTTGAACATTTTTTGTCATAGTACTCCTCTGATATGCCTCTTAGTCATAAGAGCATGTGTAATTCATTGACTAAAAATTATAAAAAGATGCTGAGAAAATATGACTGGACTAACACTTTTGAAAAAATGCATGAAATCCAAAGGAAAAACAACCATTATGACTGAATGGGAAAACTCATGATCATTGAGAAGAAGACATACCCTTTATTTTCATCGTGAGGGTGCTACACCTCCGGATATATGACATGATCCAAATACAGGTGAGGACGTTGATTTTTCCCTTGGGTAAGATAGATATTCCATCCATCTTTCGAGAAATCCATTTAGGTTATTCGTACTTGAGATAACCGGGCGCCATTTTGATAATTTTTCCTTCTTTTTCCAAAGATCTCAATATTCTTTCATGATCCTTGATATCCCTAAACAATCCATTCTACTTCGGTTTCGTTTTTCTGCCGTTTAAGAGCGATTCGATCACATGTGGTGGTATTTAATACTTCCTTGTTTTTCATTCTATACAGGAGACCTGTGATGCCCGAAGATACCAGCAGTACAAGGATCGATGAAGCCTCTGATTCGCTGAACACCGGAAAGTTCTACCTTCTCCTGCTCTTTGTTTCCATAATAGGGATTATCGGCGCCCTCATGATGATCGCCTTCATTTTTCTGCAGGACGCTCTGACTGCTATCCTGTGGAAAGACATTCCTGTTGACTCCCTGACGCCGGTTTTTAATCCCGTGATCCTGGTAATCTGTGTTGCCGGGGGGCTGGGTGCTGGAGTGATACGGCATTATTTTAAGGGTGAGATTGCCATCATGGCAGAGGACCTTATCGAGTTTAATGAGAAAGGGAGATTTACCCTGAAACAAGGATTAGAGCTCTTCTTACGGGGACTGGTCTCCCTTGTCTGCGGTGCTCCGCTCGGCCCGGAGGCACCGCTTACGGTCGCCACCGGTGCAGTGGGCGGCACCATTGCGGAGAAAGCCCGCATGCCTCCCCCGGTGGTCACCCTTTCAGCACTCTCTGCCATCAGTGGCTTTTTTGGGGCATTCCTCACCTCACCGTTTGCCGGGGCCCTCATCTTTATCGAGACCACCCTTGAGAAAGGAATCATGACCTGGAAGGCACTGCTTCCTTCGATCGTGGCGGCCACGGCAGGATTTGCCGTGTATTTCCTGATTTCAGGTTCGTTCATGGGTAGTATGTTTACCCTGCCGCCCTACGGGGGATTCAAGGACATTGATCTCATCTATGCAGTCGGTCTTGGCCTGATCGGAGGGGTATGCGGGATTTTCTTTATCATCCTCTACAAGAAAATGCGTGCGGTTTTTGAGCCGATGGAGCACCAGCCGCTCGTTCTTGGCCTCATCGGCGGTCTTGGATTAGGATTGGCCGGGATGCTCTTTCCTCTCACCCTTTTTATGGGCGGTGAACAGCTCCAGGTCCTCATCAACAACTCACTTGAGGTCAGCCTTGTCCTTTTATTCCTCCTTGTTCTGGTAAAGATAGTCCTCGTAACGTTCTCCTTTTCCACCGGTTTTGCCGGGGGATACATCTTCCCGGGCTTCTTTATCGGGGGAACCCTGGGCATCCTGGTATTCCGGCTCTTCCCCTTTATGCCGCTTGCCGTCTGCCTCGTCTGCGTGATTGCCGGCTTCAGTGTTGCACTGCTCAGGAGCCCGATTGCCATTGCTCTTATCATCGCCATTGTTTTCGAGCCGGAGCTCGTCCCGGCGATGGCCATTGCACTGGTTATGGGATTTGTCGTGAGTTACCGTTTCTCCCTCCCGTATACGAGGACCGGCACAGGAAAGGTGGCTGAACGTTCATCCACCACCAGGGAATAACCACCTGCACGGTACAAAACGGGAACCGGTAAAAAGAACACGGGAACATGCAGTCCGGTGCAAAAAACAGACAACAAAAAACGTTATTGAACTGTGAAAAAAAATAATAAAAACGTTGTTTGTTATGATAACCGGGCACCCTCTGTTCCGCTCCCTGGTGTCCTTTCACAACCGAGGTGTCTGATACCCGTTCCAGGATATTCAGGCACCCGATCCCTTTGCCTGCTTCTCGGCGTCCATTCGTTTCTTGAAGATGATGCCGACGAGGATGGATACGATAATGATGGCAAAGATGGTGACCATGAGCACCATGAGGAGGACATCGTTTGCCATGTCGGTGAAACTTGCAAAGATCACCACAAGGGCAGCGGTGCTGTTCCGGAAGCCGGCCCCGAAGGCAAGGTCCTGCCGGGCGTCCGGTTCGAATCCCCCGACAAGGTACGTAATTCCAAGAGCGAGAAGCGTGAAGACAATGGCCACAAAGACCGCGATGGAACCTGAGCTGGAGCTCACGATCTCCCTGAGCCTCGAGAGGAAGATGACGCCGAAGGTCAGGAAGATGACCGCGATGGAGATATTGGAGGCCCAGTCCACGACCGGCCTGATACGGGCAGCGAGGGGCTCCGAGCGGCTCTTGATGATGATCCCGAGAACGAGGGGGATAAGGATCATGACCACGAGGTTGGCCATGACCGAGAGGGGATTGGCCTGGGCCCCTTCCAGGATGAAGGGGACCAAAAACGGCGTGAGGATAACGGTGATGATGGTCAGGATGATGGTCAGCGAGACCGCCCGGGCCACGTTCCCCCC
>Ga0209254_10005505_pt1 | contig 11646 bp, 9 predicted proteins | sample FrelakmetDIP11DI_FD_187148 | JGI IMG/M metagenome (GOLD analysis project Ga0209254, IMG submission 187148) | Freshwater lake sediment microbial communities from the University of Notre Dame, USA, for methane emissions studies - DIP11 DI (SPAdes)... | ecosystem: Environmental > Aquatic >... | reverse complement strand
AAAAAAACATGAGACTCATGGCCATAAAAGAAAGATTAGAACGTGTTTCCGCTGTTTGGTTTATTATGTGCGGGCTCCTAATGTGCAGTATGATGACTACCGAAAGTGCCTATGCACTGCCCCGGCTTTACGCACTCGCCACAGGGGTTTCTCCCGATGGCGCTGGCCGTGTGGAACCGTCGGCGGGTACTTACTCCAGAAATAGCGAAATCCTCATAACAGCCGTCCCGAATACCTGTTATCAGTTCGCTCATTGGGAAGGCAATCTATCCGGGACAACCAATCCAGCCCACTATAGATTCAACACGAGAAATTCACAGGTTAAAGTGACAGCAGTGTTCGAGCAGATTTGCGATCCCTCAACGGCTGACCTGAGCAGTGGCGATTTTCGCATTGTAGGATACTTCCCGGAGTGGGGGGTATATCGTCAACAACCTTATCTCGTCAAGAATATCGTGACCAGTGGGTCTGCTAATAAGTTGACAGTGCTCAATTACGCCTTTGGACTTCCAAAGCCTGATCTGAGAGGAGTGGTAACATGCCAACTCGATGATCATTGGTCAGCCTACCAGCGAACCTATTCTGCAAACGAGAGTGTTGACGGAGTAGCCGATGATTCATATCAACCATTACGAGGCCACTTTAACCAGATCAAGAAACTCAAAGAAATATATCCAAACCTGAAAATTGTAATTTCAATCGGAGGCTGGCTCGGCTCCACATATTTCTCTGATGCTGCATCGACAGATGCATCACGCAGCGCATTTGTCAAGTCGTGCATTGATCTCTATATAAAAGGTGATCTCCCATTGCAGAATAACGCAGGTGGTCAGGGCGTTGCAGCCGATATCTTTGATGGTATTGATCTTGACTGGGAATATCCCATATCAGGCGGTAATGATGGCACTCACCACTCCATTGATGACAGCACAAATTTTACCCTTCTCCTGGCGGAGTTTCGTAGACAATTCAAGACGATCGGCAGGGATGACCTCCTGCTGACCATGGCAGCACCGGCCAGCGAATCTTACTCCCAGAATTTCCACGTCAGCGATGATTATCCGTATCTCGATTATATTCAGCTGATGACCTATGATTTTTACGGCAACTGGAGCAGCACTACCGGCCATCATACAGATCTCTGTTCATCGCCAGCTGAACCAGTTGCATCCGAATGGCAATTATCGATGGACAAAGCAGTAAAGCTCTATCGCGATTGGTATGGTGTTCCAGTGGACAAGATCTTTCCTGGCGCATCTTTTTATGGTCGAGGTTGGACCGACGTCAATGGAACTAACAGTGGTTTATACCTTAGTAAAAGCGGTGCGGCACCCGGCACATATGAACCGGGATACGAGTTATACAGAGATCTAGTTCAAAAAGTGTCCAGTGGTTACACAGAGTATTGGGATGACATCTCGAAAGCTGCTTGGTTATACAGCAGCGAGGACAGGATTTTCTGGACATATGATGAACCTAATTCTCTGGCTTTAAAAGCTCAATATGTAAAGCATCATGATCTTGGCGGAATAATGTTCTGGGAAATCAGTGGCGACAATGATCAAGGTCTTCTGCTCTCTACTCTTTATGAGGGGCTCCGGCAGGAAGCCTCTGTGGCAGACCCATGTGCTGGTAATTGACCGTTCGAAGACCATGGGTAGTCAAGAGCGCATGTAAGCTCTGTTTGCAGAAAAGACAGCAACCTAACATAGATTATTCATAATATTATTTCAAAATCATATGTGCAAGATTTGCCTGAAACCAGGTTCGTCACCGAAAATCAGGAAGCGCTGATTGTCAAAAGAGACTCGGGATTCTACCTCTTTGGGAAGGAAAAAACCTGGAGCAAACTTCCAGCGTCTGCGGTCCGGTAAGACCTCAATTTTTGAACGTTATCCTATTACTAATCAACTGTCCATATTCTGTATATCTTGATTTCACCGTCAGACCACGAGCGGGTATTTTAACCCCAATAATTTCATATCTTCTCAAATTTTTGCTACTATATCCTACGAGAGAGAACTTCTATGGTTACTTGGAGCACTTCTTTGGTTATCAAACCTTCGAGCGTTATGGAGATAGGAACCATGATATACTGGAAGATATGGATTGCTCGGGATAAGACTGTCGAAACATTATGGTACTTTTCTCCATCAAGGCAACCAGCTCTTTTATTGCATACAAGACGCTACCAAATCTACCTATCGGGAGTATAAGGCTCTCATGTGGATTTTGAATATCATAAAATATACCAGCAAACAATCAACGGAGGGAGAGTAGTATGGGATCGAAGGTGCCTGAGAGACAAAAAACCGGATATGATGAAACAATATCAAGGATTTCTTTATTTGCCTACCTTACACCGGAAGAACTGTCTGATATAGGAAAAATTATTCTCGAAAAACGCTTTTCAAAAAATGAATTCATCCTCATGGAGCAGGATACGCCGAATTATATGTATATCATGTATACCGGCAAAGTTAAAGTTATACAAATAAGTGTTGACGGCAAGGAACATATTCTTGCAATTCATAAAAAAGGAGATTTCTTCGGTGAAATGTCCTTACTCGACCACAAAACTTCCCCTGCTACAGTTATTGCTATGGAGGATTCCCACATCGGGTTGTTATCAAAGGATGACTTTGACCGTTTTTTCCTGAAAGATCCCAGACTGCTCAATCAGATCATCTCCCTTCTATGCTTGCGATTGAGAGAAGCGTGGCTGATGCTTAAGGTCTTGAGCTTTGCCGATGCTGAAGACAAAGTACGCGCAGTGCTCAAACTTCTCAGCACAAACAATGGGGTTAAAGATGCCCGGGGGACTGTTATCACTATCAGGCTTACCCATAATGATATTGCGGGGTATGCCTCCGTTTCGAGGGAAACAGTAACACGCATATTGGACAGGTTTCTGGTCAATGGAGAGATAGAACTTATTGAGAATAAATTGCTTCTCTTAAAGCCGCTATTCTTTCAGAAAACCCAACTGCTGTAACAGGAAACCAATCGCATGGTATGATCTTACCCTGAATCCCGTGAGCCATATCCGACTCATACAGTATCGATCAGGTTACCATCGGTCATCTTGAGGATCCTGTGACAGCGTCTCGACAGAGACTCATTATGCGTGACAATAACAAAGGTTATTCCTTTTTCCCGGTTGAGATTGACAAGGATATTGAACAGTTCCGTTCCTGTCTGGGTGTCCAGATTGCCGGTAGGTTCATCTGCAAGCACCACGTTCGGATCAAGTATCAGAGCCCGTGCAACCGCGACACGCTGTTGTTCCCCGCCTGAAAGTTCCCCCGGCCTGTGTCTCTTCCGTTCGGACAACCCAAATTCGTTGAGAAGCCGATCTGCCCTGCTCTGAATCTGTTCGTACCTCGATCTCTTTGATCCGTGTCCCCATGCACCCATCCCAATCAGTCCCGGCATCATGACATTCTCTTCCGCAGAAAATTCCGGAAGAAGATGATGAAACTGGAAAACAAAACCGATTGTTTTATTTCTGAATGAGGCGAGCGCATTTCTATCTATGGAGAAGATATCGGTATCCCCGTACAAGACTTGACCGGATGAAGGCATGTCCAGAGCGCCAAGGATATAAAGCAGAGTACTCTTGCCTGCTCCGGAGGCCCCGACCACCCCGACCATTTCTCCTTCCTGTATCGCAAGATGAATGTCTTTCAATACCTGAAGCTCACCTGCAGCAGTAGCAAAAGACTTGTTTAAATTTCGTACTTCAATAAGGGTATCCCCGCGGTTTGCTGTCATTTGTCAGTTTTCGATCCGGTGAATTCCTTAATCTTCTCTCCTGTTTTCTTAATTCCGCCTGTCACCTTTTTTGTTGTATCTCTCACCTCATCGGTCCTCTGTTTGATCTTGTCCGCTTCCTTGCCCATTTCCTCGCTTTTTTCCTTAACAATCTCTCCTGCCTGCTCTGATTTTTGGCCCAGCCACCGGAAGGGGTCACCGCCCAACCAGAAAGAAAGAGCAAGAAAAACGATTGCAGAGATGATCATGATTCCTATAAGAAGTTTTATCAGTCTAAACAATTTCTTGCGATACCTCCTTCATGCAGCAGGATTATTCAGGTATCCGGGGAAGTAAATGATTGAAAATGCTTTCCCCCGCCTTTTGAACGTATTTACTCATACCGCAGTGGCTCAACAGGATTGATTCTTGCCGCCTGCCATGCAGGATAGATCGTAGCGAGGAAACTGATGATAATTGCTGACAGCGAAACAACAAGAAAATCAAACAATTGGGTTTTAACAGGCAGGTGGCTTAAATAATAAACATCAGCCGGGAGCTTTATGATTTGATACGTGTTTAAAACATAACATAAGAGATATCCCCCGGCGACACCGGCAATAGTCCCGAACATCCCGATGAATAAACCCTGCAGTATGAAGATATTCATGACACCCCTGTCCGTTGCACCCATGGCTTTGAGAATTGCGATCTCCCTTTTTTTCTCTATGACATTCATGATCAGTGTACTGACAATATTGAATGAGGCAACCAGGATTATCAGGATCAGGATGATAAACATGGCAAACTTCTCTAATTTCAGCGCTGAAAAGAGATTCCTGTTCATCTGCATCCAATCCTTTGCATAGAGCGGAAACCCTAATATTTTTTGCACCCGTTCCCTGACAGCAGGCGCCTTGTATATATCATCGAGCTTGAGCTGAACACCGGTAACCGTGTCACCCATGTCAAAAAACTCCTGGGCGGCTTTCAAGTCCGTCAGAACAAGGTTGGAGTCATACTCGAACATGCCCACCTCAAAGATTCCTGCAACCCGGAACTGTCTCACTTTCGGCAGCATACCAAGCGGTCCTATCTTCCCGACCGGAGACAGAATAGTAACAAGGTCTCCTTTGAATACGCCGATACTGCCTGCGAGTTCCCTCCCGATGATAATACCCGGCGTGCTGTCTTTTGAAACCAGGTCATCCAACCCGCCTTCCTTCATAAACTTCCCGATTTCCGTCGTTTTCAACTCGGCTTCCGGTTCAACTCCCCGTAAAAAAACCCCCTGCGCCCTCTTCCCGGATGAAACCATAACCTGGCCTAATATAAAAGGAGCAGATGAAAGAATATCCGTATCGCCCGTTAATTTTTTCACTGCATCTTTGTACTCCGGCATCGCACCGCGGTAGTTGAGGACAACAACATGCGCATTAACGCCAAGGATCTTCTTCTGCAGGTCTTCATGGAAACCGCTCATTACGGAGAGCACCACAAGGAGTGCCATAACACCGACCGCAACGCCCCCGACAGAGATAAGCGTATTGAATGAAATGCCCTTATGTCTTTTCTTGGTTCTCAGATATCTGAGGGCTATGAATAATTGATAGGGAAGGTTCATTTACAGTTCGGGCTTTAACTGAGGGAATAATATCACATCCCGTATAGACGACGAATTCGTCAAAAGCATGACAAGTCTGTCTATCCCTATTCCCTCTCCCGCAGCAGGGGGCATGCCGTATTCGAGCGCCCTGATGAAGTCCTCGTCCATGCTGTGCGCCTCCTCATCCCCCTGCGCCTTTGCTTCAACCTGGGCAAGAAATCTCTGCTTCTGATCCAGAGGGTCATGGAGCTCAGAAAAAGCATTGGCAATTTCACGCGAGGTGATAAACAACTCAAAGCGTTCAACAAGATCAGGATTATCAGGTTTTCTTTTCGCAAGCGGTGAAAGTTCAACAGGGTGATCAATAATAAACGTAGGCTGGATGAGTTCGGGCTCGACTTTTTCCTTAAATATTTCATCGAGAATTTTCCCGAGGCTTGCTCCCTTTTCTATGGCAACGCCGTTCTCTTTTGCCCATGCCTTTGCCTTTTCACTATCATGCAATATCTCACGGGGCACCCCTTTTTGCACTAAGGCATCAAGCATCGGAATTCTTGGCCAGGGTGGAGTGAGATCAATGACGTGATCTTCATACGGAACGTGTAATGTCCCGAGAGTCTTTTCTGCAATGAAGGGGATCAGCTCTTCGGTAAAGGACATGAGGAAATGGTAATCCCTGTAGGCGATATAAAATTCAAGCATCGTAAATTCAGGGTTATGTTTTGTCGATATGCCCTCATTCCGGAAATTTCTGTTGAGCTCGTACACCCGCTCATATCCGCCGACAAGAAGCCTTTTCAAATATAACTCAGGTGCAATTCTGAGAAAAAGGTCTACTCCAAGAGCATTGTGATGGGTTTTGAACGGCCTGGCAGTCGCACCTCCGGGAATAGGCTGCAGAATGGGTGTCTCGACCTCGATGAACCCCTTAGCTTCAAGAAAATCCCTCATTCCTTTGATGATCATGCTCTTTTTAACGAACACCTGTCTTACTTCCGGGTTCACGATCAGGTCGACATACCGCTGTCTGTATCGTGTTTCTATATCTTTTAATCCATGCCATTTTTCCGGAAGGGGCCTGAGTGATTTTGTGAGAATCATAAAATCTTCAACCTCAACCGTCAGTTCATTCGTCTTTGTCCTGAAAAGTTTTCCCCTGAGCCCGATGATGTCCCCGATATCGAGTTTCTTCAGAATGGGGAATTGATCGCCGAGCTTATCTTTCTTGAAATAAACCTGCATTTTCCCTGTAGCATCCTGTATATGCGCAAACGCGGCCTTACCAAAGTCCCTCATCGCAACGATACGACCCGCGAGTGAACATCTGACAGGGTCCGTTTCAAGTGCTTCTTTTGTCAGCGTGTCGCATTTCTCATGGAGTTCTGATGCGTGGTCTTCTGCAGAATACGTGCTGCCGAATGGTTCAACCCCGGACTGGCGCAACTCGCCCAGTTTTTTGATCCGCTGTTCTATCAGTTCGTTGATTTCTTCCATAAAATAAACCGTAAAATTATAGTGACTCAATTCATGTTAAGTCAATTTTGCCATACCCTCAAGAATTTTCAGTTTTGATGTCTCTCCGACCGCGATCAGTGTGTCTCCCGGATCTATGACGGTACGAAAGGTCGGATTGAATTTCATTTCGCCGTTCGACTGTTTAATCGCAACAATAATAATCCCCAGTTCCCTTCCGATCCCGCACTGGTCCAGATCGTGTCCTGCAAGTTCAGAATTCTCCTGAACGCTGATTTCCTCAATCTGGATGTCGATGTTGCCACTCTTTGTAGCGAATTCGATAAAATCAACAACTGCCGGCTTCAGGACAGCATGGGCAATCCGCAGGCCCCCGATGTGATACGGTGATACGACCTTATCGGCACCGGCCCGGAGGAGTTTCTGTTCAGAGCCCTCTTCACCGGCCCTCGCCACAATCAGGAGTTTCGCATTCAATCCCCTGGCGCTCAGAACAACATAGAGGTTTTCCGCATCTGTCGGCAGAACAGATATCAGGCACTGTGCCTTTTCGATTCCTGCCTTCTTCAGGAGATCATCGTTCGTTGCATCTCCCTGGATAACGAGCAACTCCTCTTTCTGATCTGCATCCAGGAGAACCTCATTTTTTTCAATCACAATGAATTGCAACTTTTCATGTTCAAGTTCCCTGGCGATAACTTTCCCCATCCTGCCATAACCGCATACAATAAAATGATCTTTAAAACTCCTGAGCTTTTTTTCCACCCTCTTCCTCCCGTATATTTCTTGCAACTCCCCCTCCAACAGTATCTTAGCCCCGGCGCTGAGAGCGTACAGGACAGTTCCAACACCACCGATTAGCAGGACAACCGTAAAGAGTTCTCCGCGAAAGGATAACTCGTGGATTTCCCTGTACCCTACTGTTGTAAGAGTTATGACCGTCATATAGAAGGAGTCCCAAAAACTCCATCCCTCAATAACCATATAGCCGGTCGTGCCGAATAAGATAACGAGCCATATCATGCCTGCCGCCACAACAAGGCGTTTCCTGAGTTCTTTCAATTTTTTTGTTATACCTTTTTAGCCTGCTGAGGCCTGCCTCAAATGCTTACCTCTTCATTATATATGAACACCGGAATTATTTTATCGTTGACTGAGGCACCGTTAGCATGGTCTGCCTGGACAATACGTCCTCATTTTTATTGGTTACCAATGTTCAAACAACCTCTTCATGTTTCTCATCTCCCCGTTTAATGCATATGCCTTCTCAAACTGAAATTCCGTATAGGTTTTTACATCATATCCTTGCATGGTTTTTTCTATTTTGATGGCACCGCCGGTATCAGTTCTCAGGACTTTTTTACCTGACAGGGTGTCCAGGGTTTCCTGATGAGGATGGCCAAACTGATTGTCCCGTTCAGTGCTGATTACCGCGATATCAGGGTTCACGGCGTCAAGAAAAGGTTTATGAGCTGATGTTCTTCCGCCGTGATGTGGAACCTTGATCACATCACTTGCAAGCCATTTCCCCAGGTGAAGCATGTTCTCTTCTGCTTCATCCTCAACATCCCCTGCAAAAAGAAATGAAGTGTTCATGTCTTCAATTCTCAGGACGAGCGAATCATTATTTGCTGCGACATACTCATTACCTTCCATAGTATAAAATTCAGGGTAGGAATGAAGCACAAAGATTCTGTATCTCATCCCCTCAATCATATCTCCTCTTTCGAGCACGCGATATGCCGGAGAATCAAAGGACCCAGGGAAACTCATCCTGCTGCCATGCCATACTTCCCGGATATGAAATCTCTCATTGATATACTCCAGGCCACCTGTATGGTCAGGATGAATATGCGAAAGCACAAGGGCGTCGATAGTCTTTTTCCCTCGATACCGAAGAAATGAAGCAACTTCCCTGCCGGTCCTTCCTGTATCGACAACGAATGTCTTCCCGTCGGGGAGTTCGACAACCGCTGCATCTCCCTGCCCAACATCGAGGAAAGTAACAGAGAGCTTATCTTGCTCAAGGATTGAAAATACGCTATAGCATACGAGTGGTATGAACGGAATCAGCAGGAGATATCTTTTTTGCTTATTGAGAAAATACAAGAGAAAGCCGCTGTAAAACAACAGCACAATAACCGGAGGAAACGCCGGAATCTTCAGATCGGCAAAAGGGATTTCAGATAACGCCTGAACAATCGCAACACTCGCATCGGCGACCATTGAAATGATCTGAGTGAATGGGTAAAAACCGGTCATCAGAAACACGAAAGCCGAGATTACAGACAGGGGTATAAGAATAAACCCGATGAGCGGTGCAACAACGAAGTTTGATATCGGGGATATCAGGGAAACATAGTGAAAGGAATACGCAACAAGCGGTGCTGTTCCTACAGAAACTGCGAGTGCCAACAACGCGCTGCTCCTGATAAATCCGGCAATTTTATGTCCTTTTTCCTGCCCGGTATCTGTTTTCTCGATAGTAAAACCAATAACCATTACTGCAAGAAACGAAAGCTGGAATGACAGGCTGAAGATTGATCCCGGGTCCCAGAGAACGATGATAAAGGCCGCAAAGATCAATGAGTTCAGCCAGAAGCCCTTTCTGCCGATGATAAGTCCGAGAAGAAAAAGCCCTATCATGATAAAGGACCTGATCGCAGGGATACTGCCCCCTGAAAGTCCAAGATATGCGATCATAAAAGGAAGGCTGAGGACGGCAGCAGCCTGAGCAGGGGTGATATACAGTGTTCCCTTCTGCAGAACTGAGTGTGGGAGTACTCGGATTATCATCCGGAAAATTCCAAATAAAAATACCGAGAAAAGACCGAAATGGGTTCCTGAAATGGAGAGGATATGCGTGAGTCCTGTCGCATTGAATGCTCCCCTCAAGCGTTCGCTGAGGGAGACATCCTGGCCGATCGTCATTGATGCTATGAGTGCTCCGGAGTCTTTTTTGAAATTGCCGGCGATAAATGTATGAATCCCGTGCCGCCATTCCTGCACAGTTGTATACACTGATGGGGTTCCCGTCCCCTCATCAACTACTTCTGACAGACGGGCATGAAGAGTATCGATAACATGAGTGCCGGGATTCAGGCGCTTCCTGCTTTTCAGGAACTTTACAACAAGTCCATAGTCCCTTCCTAAGGCAAACTCCCTGTCTGCAAAAATGACTACCTCGCGCCCGATGAGATCATGAATGCTGTCACCCGACGTTGCATTCACCGCGGATCCTATCTGTGCTGTCTGCCGGAGGGAGCCTTGCTCGGTCTTCACCGGATACGTTTCAAAGGTGCACCGAATCGCTGTCATGTCTTTGATGGATGGAATTTCACAAGCAGGTTCGTATCGGAGAAAAGCATAAACTGCACCCAAAACTACCATAAGGACGAGGAGCGGTTTTCTCCTCGTAAAAAGGAATGCGGAGGATATGACACCAAGAAAACCTGTCGTGTAAGGGAAATACTGAAATGCGTAGAAAAAGAGTATGCCGGTAAAAAAAGAGATAATAAAAAGCATCAGGTCAATTTTGTTTGGATAACCTCTGCAATATCCTGTGCGAGTTTTTTGATCAACTGAAGGTCTTCACCCTCAAGCATTACCCTGATTTTTGGTTCAGTTCCGGACGGCCTGACAAACACCCTCCCCTTTCCTGCAAGCCTCCTCTCTGCATTCCTGATCGCACCCATGATTTCCGGGATATCACCGATATCCTGCCTGTGCTTTACTTTTACATTTGTCAGAATCTGTGGATAGAGGGTTATTTCCTGTGACAGTATTGATAACGGTGCATTCCTCTTTTTCATCAGATACATCACCTGCAGTGCTGTCAGGGGGCCATCGCCGGTCGTGTTATGGTCCAGAAAAACGATATGGCCGGACTGCTCTCCGCCGAAATTGTATCCGCTCTTCAGCATTTTTTCTACCACATACCGGTCACCTACCTGTGTCCTGACCAGTTTGATGGCATGCCTTTCGAGATATTTCTCAAGACCAAGGTTGCTCATCACGGTTGAGACAACAGTATTTTTTTTCAGCATCTTCTCCTTTTTCATTTCTACTGCCCACATGCCCATGACCTGGTCACCGTCAAGAATTTCACCGCGTTCGTCACAGAAGATTGCCCGGTCGGCATCACCGTCGTGTGCGATACCGACATCTGCACCATGCCGTTTTACCGCCTTCTGCAATCCCTCAGTATGCAGAGACCCGGAATGTTCATTGATATTTATCCCGTCCGGGGAATGATTGAGCGAGATAACCTCTGCACCCAATTCCCTGAACAGCCATGGAGTTGTCTTGTATGCAGCACCATTGGCACAATCGACGACAACCTTCATGTCCTCGAACGTTATCCCCCTTGGTATGGTTGATTTTATATATTCAATGTACCGCCCTGTTGCGTCATCAAGACGGTATGCCCTGCCGATCTCTGCACCTTTCATCCGGTGCCGGGAAAGGTTGTCATCCTTCACAAGGCCCTCAATCTTCTGTTCAAGCTCGTCAGGCAGTTTGAAGCCCTTCGATGAAAAAAACTTTATGCCGTTGTCCTCGAAAGGGTTATGTGATGCGGATATGACAATGCCTGCATCCAGGCGCAACGTTCTGGTGAGGAAAGCAACCCCGGGAGTTGGGATGGGGCCAACGAGGGTAACATTCATTCCCATGGAACAAATCCCGGATGTGAGTGCGCTCTCTATCATATACCCTGAAAGTCTTGTGTCTTTTCCGATCAGTATCATGTTTCGCCCGTGCTTTTCTCTCAGAAGATACGCAATTGCCATCCCAACGCGTAAAACAGTCTCCGG
>Ga0209254_10005504_pt1 | contig 11646 bp, 7 predicted proteins | sample FrelakmetDIP11DI_FD_187148 | JGI IMG/M metagenome (GOLD analysis project Ga0209254, IMG submission 187148) | Freshwater lake sediment microbial communities from the University of Notre Dame, USA, for methane emissions studies - DIP11 DI (SPAdes)... | ecosystem: Environmental > Aquatic >... | reverse complement strand
GAAAACCCATATTCTTCGAAGTAACAACTGACCATAAAAGCTAAGGTACATTGCCTCCTTACCTTGTTATGCAAATAACGAATTAGGAGACGAAATAGCATCAGCTTAAAAACCTGCTTGGACAGAGAAATGAAACAGAGTAAACTAAGATAGCCGAGGGATCGATGACAAGGAATAATCTGTTCCAGCTGTCTCGCTCTCTTTGGCAGTTTGCACCTCAACGAAATCGCATCACCTTCAATATTAATCTCGAACAACGCTGAATGTCGCATATTGTATATAACCTCGGACGGATGTGTGGCCGGTTTCGGAATCGATTCTATTGATTACGCAATGTTGACTAAGGAGAAGTGGCGAGGTCAGGTTTCACATTAATAGGATTCATTCGTTCGACAAGTGAAACTGGACCGGTTTCTTTTGCCATGCTATGAATCCTATGAAGCCATTTATTGCGTACATGAAAAGAATCAGAACAGAATATGCAACTGCCGATTCACTCGAGATTCCTGCATATCCAAAAAGAAGAATGAACGTTGCATCGCGAGTACCAATACCGGATATCGAGAGGGGGAGTAACGTAATAAAAGCGGAGATTGAGACGCATCCGACCAGATAAAGAAAAGAAACTGGAATTGAAAGCGCCATTGCAAAGCAATATGACATAATATAATATAAAATCCAGGTGGCGACCGTTATCAGAGACGCACGTATGAGAGGTCTTGTCTTCATAGACGAAAAGTCTTCAAAGAAGTCATGTACTGTTTTTGCGATCATATCTCTGTACCGTCGTGGGGATAGGAGGGTAATGATATGCGCAATGTGATCATTTTTTACAATGCCGGTAAAATAAAGAAAAAGACCAGAAATGGGGATCAACACGAAAATTGTTGAAAAAATAAAAATCCGGGTGGAAAAACGCTGGATGAAATAGATAATACTGATATATCCAACAGAGATCAAGGCAGCGAGATCATAACAGCGGTCCAGGAGTACGCTTAAAAAAGACTTCCCAAAGGAATATCCTTTATCCCGCAGGTACTGCACTTTTATGAAATCCCCCACTCTTCCGGGAGTAATCGTGCCGATGAATAATCCTGCAAAATATACCGTTACCGTATCTTTCCAGGGATATTCAATATTCTGCATCTTCATAAGAAGATGCCACCTCCATGCTCTCATAAAAATCTGTGGGAATGACAATAGTAGTCCCAGAGTGAGCAGGATAAGATTAGCACCGAGTAGGATCTGTACTGTCGCAGGAATATCAATATTTAATAAAATAATTGCAAATATGACCAGTCCGGATAGTCTGATCACCCATTTCCATCCGTGATGTGTCATGATCAAATTCGTTTCCGTGCTTTCACAATTATCCCCCAGGACTGTCTGTTGAAGAAGGGAATTTTGCAAAGAACATTGTCAATAGTAATAAGAAGGGTTGCGATTGTATTCTGAAAAGGCATTTTTTTCAGCGGATCGACAATATCAGGAAATCCCAGAACCGGATAGGCAATATACCCAAAATGCTGAACATGTTCTATAGAAAATTCATTTTCGATAATGGAAAGCAGTTGTTTTCTTTTAAAATCTTTATGAACTTCAGAAAAATGATCTTCGTTTTTTGTTAATTTCCGGGGTATATGACTAAGAACCGATTCTATTGGCTCTGCAAAAATGATTTCACCCCCGGATTTCAGTACACGGTTCATTTCTTTGATCCCTTTTTCCGGTTCAGGCAGGTGATGAAGAAGAGACCTGCAGACGATACTATCGAATGCCATGTCTACGAAAGGCAAATCCTGGCTGCTTCCCCGCACAAGATCCTCAATTTTTGATCGTGCCTGCGCGAGCATCCCGTTTGAGATATCAAAACCTATAATCGATCCGGCTGGAAAAAAGTTTGCCAGGTATCCGACCCCGCACCCATTATCGAGAATTAATCCTTCGTTTTTAATCAGATGTACCATATCCAGAAACCAGTTCTTTTGATATTCTTCAGAATACTTTTTTTTATATCGTACATTATGGTAATTGCCAGCAACAGAATCCTGCACCAGGATCTCATCGGACAATTGTTTATTTATCATATCCGTAGATCATTTTTATGTGTTGAAAACCCGTTTTACACAAAACACGCAGGTCATGCATACTTCTGATTGATTTGATCACTTTGATAAACTCTTTTGGCGTGAGATAGTATTCTTTGTAGGCTCTCCGAACACCCTTAACCGTATCCTCCGCGGAAAAAGTATCATAGCTCACAACTGCGGAATAATTCTGGTCAAATTTTTCCCAGTCCTCGGATAATAACCAGTTGTTTGCTTTTGCGGTACGGAAAAATTCTGTTCCGGGGTACGGTGCTCCAATAGCAAAATTGGCTATAGAGAGGGGTAATTCTTTTGCCAGACGTATTGTCTGGTCAATGGTATCCTTTGTTTCTCCCGGAAGCCCGATGATAAAATATCCCCAGACCTTAATTCCCGCTTCATCTGTCCATCTGGCTGCGTTCCGGATCTGTTCAATAGTAATCTCTTTTTTTGACCGATCGAGAATTTCCTGAGAGGCTGACTCAAAGCCATAAGCGATCATCCAGCAACCTGCTCTTTTCATCAGCGTGAGCATCTCTTTGTCAACAGTATTTGCTCTGCTGTTTGCTATCCAGCGAATGTTTAACTTTTCATCAATTATTTTCTGACAGAGATCCAGAGTCCATTTTCGATCCAGTGTGAAGGTATCGGAGTGAAAAATAATATTATCAATGCCAATCTTTTTTAATTCCTTCAACTCTCCAATAACATTGTCAGGACTTCGTTTTCTTACCTTTTTTCCCCACATAACCGGGGAGCGGCAAAAAATACAGTTAAATGGACATCCTCTGCTTGTCATCACAAAGGTATACTTTCTTCCAATCATCGGAAGGACGTACTTATCAAGAGGCAACAGATCATGTCGTGGATATCGCAGAGTGTTCAGGTCCTCTATAGGGGGTCGGTTACCGGTAATACAAATTGTGCCATCGCCTTTTTTAAAACCGATACCCCGTATCATATCCAGGGGTTTGTCATATTCCAGTGCATCAATTAATTCCCGTAAGCTTTCCTCTGCCTCCCCGATAATTACATAGTCAAGTTCAGGATATTTTTTAAGGGATTCTCCGGGAAGGGCAGTAACATGCGGACCGATCACAATTGATTTGGCACCGATTTCATGAGATAGTGCACCTGCTCTGATATCATTGGAAAAGATTGAGGAAATCGCGTTGGAGACAATATATCGGGGTTTTTTATTGTTCACATATTCCTGAAAAGCAGGCCAGTCCATTTTTTCGGCAATACAATCAACCAAATCGACAGAATATTTATCAGATACTGCCGCTGCGAGATATGCAAGATTTGATTGGGGCCACAGTGTGTCTTCCCGACTGTACCTGCCAGATCGATCGATATCACGAATATAGATTCGTCCATCAGGCGAAGGAGGGTTCACGAAAAGCACATCGATATAGTCGTTGGTTGATTGATCTTTCATTAATTCAATCTCCTGATAGCAGATATCTGGTCAGCTAATATCCCAAAGAAAAAGATGATAATTGATGACAAAATGAGAAGGAGAGAAGCACTTGATATATTGAAATTGAAAATTACTTCATACAGCAGATCGATAAAACCTAGGGTCATCAATAGTGCTGATATGGGTAAAAATACTTTTAATGGATTGAACAGCGATACCGTTCTTACAATCAGAAGGATAAAATTAAATCCATCTTTAATCGGGCGGATTTTACTTTTACCTATTCGTGTTTCAGCTTCAATGGGGATATATTTGACACTATAGCCATTCATGAGTATCGCAAGTGTTATTGTCGTTGTGAAGGAAAAGCCATTGGGTAAAATATTCATATATTCCAAAGCACGTTCTTTTTTCATAATACGGAATCCTGAGTTCAGATCAGGGATATTTTGTCCGGAAAGATACTCAGCAGTTCCTATCATGATGAATTGTGCTATTCTCCGGTGCAGAGTGGTTTTTGATTTTTTTGTCCGGGCGCCGACAACCATATCATAAGGACCAATATATTCCAATAATTTATAGATATCCCGCACCCTATGCTGACCATCCGCGTCCATGATTAGGATATAATCTCCACTCGCGTTTCTGATTCCTGTTTTCAAGGCTGCCCCGTATCCTTTATTCATGGGATGGCGTATGACCCTAATATCAAACGATTCTGCAATTGATGCAGTTTTATCTTTTGATCCATCATCAATGACAAGTATTTCAAATTGTTCAGGAAGGTTTTTTATATCTTCAATAATTTTTCCGATAGCATGTTCCTCATTATACGCTGGAATGATAATACTGACTTTTTTATCTTCAACGGTCATTTATATCACGAAGAATAAGAGAATAACACATTCAATAATCATACAAATGTAATAAATTTTGCCTATTTTTCAATTGAAAAAACCATTTCTTCAGAAATCTGAATTTTATAGGGAGACGTACGATTGCTTATGTCATTTTAAAAATGGATTTGAATGGATCCGATTATTATTTCAGCTCCATTTCCCGGTCACATATTTATCCCCGGCTTTCCCGAAGATATAGGAAAGATCGCCGGCACCCCACGCTCCGTTACCGGATGCGTCCAGCAGCCACGTGTTGTTGTTCCGGACAACTCCGATCTTGGTGGTGACATTGCCCGTCCAGTCTCCGGTTACATATCTATCCCCGGCCTTCCCGAAGGTATAGATACGGTCTCCCGCTCCATACGCCCCGTTGCCGGATGTATCGAGTATCCACGAATTGTTGGTCCGGACAACCCCGATCTTGGTGGTGCCATTGCCCGTCCAGTCTCCGGTTACATACACATCACCGGCTTTCCCGTAGGTATAGGTAAGATCGCCGGGTCCGTATACTCCGTTGCCGGAAGCATCGAGTAGCCAGGTGTTGTTGTTCCGGACAACCCCGATCCTGGGGGTCGCATTCGTGACATTAATATATCCAAGCCTTGTCGCATTGTTGAATCCACCAGCATTGGTCACATTCAATGAGACCGTGTAAGTACCGGCTCTGCGGTAGGTGTGGACAGGGTTCTGCACCGTTGAGTTCGTGGTATTACCATCACCGAAGGACCAGTTCCATGAGGATGGTCCACCTGCTGAAAGATCCATGAAAACGACAGTGAGCGGTGCAGTTCCCTCCCGGGGTGTCCCGGTGAAATCCACAACCGGTAATGACGATCCCGTTACCGTAATATACCCGGTCTTCTGTGTATTGTTATATCCAACGGCATTGAATGCCTGTAGCGCCACCGGATAGGTTCCCGGTGCGGTATAGGTATGCAACGGGTTCTGTGCAGACGATCCGACGGGGTGGAACCGCCATACGTCGTTCTTATAAGAACCTGCACTGTACTCAGCACCACCCATCAGCACGATGCTGCCATCCGGCATCACCACGCTGCTGTGAGTGTATCTTGCACTCCACCCGGAACTTACATTCACCTGTGTCCACGTTGCACCGTTGTTTGTCGACAGCCACGTGTCATTCACGGGTTTAAAGCCACTGTCCCAACCCCCCATCAGCACAATGCTGCCGTCCGGCATTGCAACACTGCTGTGATAATCTCTTCCAGTCCACCCGGCACTTACATTCTCTTGCGTCCATGTAGCACCTTTATCCGTTGACCGCCACGTGTCATTTATAAGGCTTTGGGGTGGTTCACTTTCACCTCCCATCAGCACGATGCTGCCGTCCGGCATCGCTACGCTGCTGTGACCCCGTCGCGCCGACCACCCGGGACTTGCATTCACCAGCGTCCACGTTGCCCCGTAATCCGTTGACCGCCAGACATCATTTTTAATAAAAGGACTGCCGTCAAAACCACCCATCAGCACAATGCTGCCATCCGGCATCGCTACGCTGCTGTGAATGCCTCGTGCCGACCACCCGGCACTCGCGTTCACCTGCGTCCATGTAGCGCCGTTATCCATAGAGCGCCATGTGTCATTTCTACAAGGGCCATCGCTGTAACAGCCGCCCATCAGCACGATGCTGGCGTCCGGCATCACCACGCTGCTGTGACCATATCTTGCCGACCACCCGGGACTCGCGTTCATCTCCGTCCACGTTGCGCCGTTATCCGTGGATCGCCATGTATCATTTCTAATCTCATGGAGGAGCAAACCACCCATCAGCACGATGCTGCCATCCGGCATCGCTACGCTGCTGTGAAACATCCTTGCCACCCACCCGGGACTCGCGTTCATCTCCGTCCATGGCGCCGTATACGTCTCATCGCCGAAATACCATGCCCAGCCGGTGGGGTCGTTCAACGACTGATCGGTAAACGAGACCGGCAACGGGACGGCTCCGGAAGTTGGATCCCCGCTGAAGTCTGCGATCGGTGTGCGGGTATTCACGGTGATATAACTGGCAGAGGTTTTGGTATCCGATCCGCCGGAATTGGTTGCATTCAGCGAAACAGTAAAGTTCCCTGCGGTAAGGTACGTGTGAATCGGGTTCTTCACCGTTGAGTTCGTGGTACTACCATCACCGAAGGACCAGATCCACGAGGATGGTCCGCCCGCTGAAAGATCCGTGAACACGACAGTAAGGGGTGCAGTTCCCTCCCGGGGAGTCCCGGTGAAATCCGCAACCGGTAATGGCGATCCTGTTACCGTAATATACCCGGACTTCTGTGTATTGTTGTATCCAGCGGCATTGTATGCCTGCAGCGTCACCGGATAGGTTCCCGGTGCGGTATAGGTATGCGACGGGTTCTGTGCCGATGATCCGGCGGGTTGGAACCGCCATGAGTCATTCTTATAGGCGCTGCCATCCACACCGCCAATCAACACGATGCTGCCGTCCGTCATCGCCACGCTCTTGTGATCCCATCTTTTTGTCCACCCGGCACTCGCGTTCAACTGTATCCATGATGCACCGTTATCTGTTGACCGCCACACGTCATTCTTGTAGCCGTCGCTGCCAAAACCGCCCATCAGGATAATGCTGCCGTCTGGCATCGCCACGCTGCTCTGAAGGAATCGTGATGACCAGCCTGCATTCGCGTTCACCTGCGTCCACGATGCTCCGTTATCCGTTGACCGCCATACGTCATTCAGGTAACTGTAGGTGTAGTTGTCCGTTCCGCCCATCAGCACAAGGCTGCCGTCTGGCATCGCTACGCTGCTGTGATACACTCTGCCCGTCCACCCGGCACTCGCGTTCATCTGTGTCCACGTTGCACCGTTATCCGTTGAACGCCATGTGTCATTCTTATAGCCGCCGATACCAAAACCGCCCGTCAGGATGATGCTGCCATCCGGCATCGCCACGCTGCTGTGATACACTCTGCCCGTCCACCCGGCACTCGCGTTCACCTGTGTCCACGTTGCGCCGTGATCTGGCGACTTCCACACGTCACTCTTTATGCCGACACCGTCATCGCCGCCCATCAGGATGATGCTGCCGTCTGGCATCGCCACGCTGCTGTGATACACTCTGCCCGTCCACCCGGCACTCGCGTTCACCTGTGTCCACGTTGCGCCGTGATCTGGCGACCTCCATACGTCATTCTTAATGCCGCCACCATAACCCCCCATCAGTACGATGCTGCCGTCTGGCATCGCCACGCTGCTGTGACCATATCTGCCCGCCCATCCGGCACTCGCGTTCATCTCCGTCCATGGTGCCGTATACGTCTCATCACCGAAATACCATGCCCAGCCTTTGGGGTTGTTCAACGACAGATCGGTAAACGAGACCGGCAACGGGGCGGTGCCGGAGGTTGGAATCCCGCTGAAGTCTGCGACCGGCGCTGCGGGGGGTGTTGCCAGTACGGCCTGGTACGCGTTCAACCGCCCGCCCGTAGCAACTTTTCCCGACAGGGAACTCTTCGCATCGACCGTTGAGAGAATAATAGTTATGGTCTCTGCGGAAGAGAGTGACTGGTTCACTGCTTTCACGAGCGCCGCAACACCGGAGACGTGGGGCGTTGCCATGGATGTGCCACTCTTATTTATATAAGTCCCCGTTGCATTCGTGGTACTTAGAATACTCGATCCCGGTGCGGCAAGATCCACAGAACCCAATCCAAAATTTGAGAACGAAGCAAGGGCGTCGTTATGATCAGAAGCGGCTACTGCGATAATATTGGGGGATGAATACCCCGCAGGATAAAATGGCGTGGCATCATTATCTGTTGCACTATTTCCTGCAGCACAGACGACAACTGCAGGAGACTCATCAATCACATCCTTCAGGCTCTGAGAGAACGAGCCCCCGCCCCAGGAATTACTGATTACCACGGCACCTTTTTTATTTGCATACTCAATAGCGTCGATTTCAGCAGAAAGAAATCCTGATCCCGCGGAATTGAACGCTTTGAGGGGCATGATCTTTACCTGCCAGTTTATACCTGCCACGCCAATGCCGTTGTTACCCACTGCACCGATCGTTCCTGATACATGTGTCCCGTGTGAGTGGTCATCGGTTGGATCATTATCGTTATTGGCAAAATCCCACCCCCGGATATCATCAACATAGCCATTTCCATCATCATCAATACCGTTATCAGGAATCTCCCCGGTGTTGTTCCAGATATTTGATGCGAGATCGCTATGGGAGTACAGCACCCCGGTGTCGATCACGGCAACAACGACACTGCCCGAACCCGTTGAAATATCCCATGCTTCCGGTGCATCGATGTCTGCATCAGGAGTCCCCCCGGTCTGCCCCGTGTTATGGAGACCCCACAGGTAAGAAAAAAATCCATCACTGGGAATTGCGAGGATATGTGACGGATTGGTATCCTGAACAACCGGCCCGGTTTGATCCGGCGGTATCGAAACCACATAATCCGGCTCTGCATACAGGACATCAGGATTTGACTGATATTCCCTGATTGCCGATTGAACCTCCGTTCCGTTGGGCAGTTGTACAAGCTGTAAACCGGTAATACCCCCTGCGCTGAAATCTTTTTTGACCTTTGCCCCCACCTTTGCATGAGCCTGTCGTATTTTTTCGTCGGAAACAGATGAAATGGCGTTCGTAGTGGATTTAAACCGGACAATCACCCGGTCTTTTGCATATTTTTGGCCGGTGCGGGAATCTGTAACAACGTCCGTTTTAATCTCGTGCACCGGCCCCTGCCGGAAAGAGGCATTGGGGGAAAAATATAAGGAGTTCGTAGCTCCCGGATTGCTTCCCTGAACAGAATTCTGGTTTGATACCGTTGTAATGGGAATTGTCGTGATGACGGGGGAGATTTCGGTTGTTGCCGGAAGCACCGCATAGGTAGTCAGGGTTGTTGGAACTGCCATAGAGGGTATTGCGGGCGTTATCGTGATAACTGCAGGAAGTACCGGGGGAGTAGCAGTAGTTTCACGGTTCAGAGCTTGCACGGGCGCAGGTGAAGATGTTTCATTTTCGGTCTGCGTCAGAGAAACGGGGATGTTTATTGGAGAACTTTGAAAGAGATTTGTTACATTTACCGGATTTTCCTGGGCAGACACAGGTACTGCTAAAACGATCAGCATAGTGATTACTATTAATTTGCCCGGAAATCCACCCGGGATACGCGGCCTAATCATTGGTAAAGTGTTGTATCAAGGGTAAATTAAATGTGCTAATATAGCAACATTTTGGGCATGATAATCTTCCCATTTCTTGCTCGTAATTTAAATGACACTATATCCAAATAAGTATGAATTATCCACCACCATGTCTGGTAAAATGTTTAAAAAAACTCGAACGCACACCAGGGGTTTCACTCCCGATACTTTGTGCTTCCCTTCAAATGCGATAACTCCCGAACAGGTTACTACGTCATCATTGCTCTCAGCGCAGGGACGGTTAGGGAGGACACTATGAATTTCATTTCCTGAAAAAAGGAATTCTCCAGAGCCCGGCACCAGATTTCTTTTGAGTACCTTTTTTAATAAATTCAGTACTGTTCCTTATGCGCAATCTTCATCTAGATAGAAATTGACCAGTGTTATAAGAGAGGTATACGTCCGATGCACTGTTATTCGTTGTCCTGCAGCGCGGAAGCAGGCGATCTTGAGCCGGTTGTCCTTGCAGTCCACGAATTGATCCACCGCCTTCCCGTGACGGCAAAGTCAGTGGAAAAAGAAGGCATCCGTGTTGAAGACGGGAGAGTTATCGATCGGCACTATGTCGGTCCTGTCCTCCTTGAAGCAATCGCAAAAAACATACCGGTAAAAACTACACCGTCGAGCGGGGCTTACAAAGGGGTTCCCGTGACAGTCTGTCCCATCAGAGACCATGAAGGAAACGCTATCGGTGCAATCGGGGTTGTTGATATCACGGGAATTTTTGATCTTGCAACCCTCATGGAACACCAGTCTGCGATACTCAAGCAGGTGTGCGGCAAAGATCCCTGCCCTCTCCCTTCAGAACAGAGCAGTTCAAGGCGGTGAATAGTATGCCGGATTCTGCATTCAAAGTGCTTGAGATCCTCGAACGATCAGAAACCCCTATCTCCGGAGAAGCGATCAGCAACGAACTGGGAATTACCCGATCGGCGGTCTGGAAGCATATCAAAGAGCTGCGGGGGATGGGCTACGACATCTTCTCATCGCAAAAAGAGGGCTACAAGCTTACCCGGACAAGCAATAAGCTCCTTCCTTATGAGATCCATAAAAAACTAAAAACACAGTTTATCGGAAAAAAGATCCGGTATCTCGAGAACACCCCCTCGACCATCTGGGTGGGCAAGCAGATGTGCTCGGAAGGGGATGTCGGAAAGATGCACGGCATGGTGATCATTGCCGAGGAACAGACCGGGGGCATAGGAAGAATGGGAAGGGCATGGGTCTCTCCCAGTGGTGGGATCTGGATCACGGTAGTTCTCAAACCCCATGTGCCCATTGATCATATCTTTATGATCACGATGGCTGGATCGATTGCCGTTGCGCGGGCAATCCGCAAGGAATTCGATCTCGGTGCCCTGATCAAATGGCCAAACGATATTTTTATTGGTAACAAGAAAGTTGCCGGACTCCTTCTTGAGCTTGAAGCAGAGGCAGACGCGGTTCACTATTGTCTGTTAAGCATAGGCATTGATGTGAATGTCCCGTTAAACCAGTTCTCTCCGGCGTTACAAAAAGACATCACTTCTATCAGCGCTGAAGTCGGGCACGAAGTGGACCGTGCTTCCTTTCTCGCACGCATCCTCAAGGAGTTCGAGAGCCGGTATCTCCTCATTGAAAGTGGAGAATACGAAACAATCATCAGGGAATGGAAGAGTCTTTCCTGTACTCTTGAAAACCGTGTGTTGATCAGGACCCTGAAGAACAGCTTCGAAGGGGATGCAATCGACATCGATGAGTTCGGTGCCCTCATTATCAGGAAAGATAATGGCAAGCTCGAGCGGGTTATCTCCGGCGACTGTTATCAGCAGTAAGTGAGCAGTACTTTTTTATCGTCAACCATTCAATTTTTTTATGGTTGACGATGTTTGGGGACCTGCAGAAATCCAGGACTATTGCTTACACTGCCGCATTTATTGGCTTTCTCAGCCTTGGGGCATGGGTGTCAATCCCCTTCTTCCCTGTCCCGATAACCCTTCAGACGCTCTTCGTGTTACTCGCCGGCGCGGTTATGAAACGATATGCG
>Ga0209254_10005503_pt1 | contig 11647 bp, 7 predicted proteins | sample FrelakmetDIP11DI_FD_187148 | JGI IMG/M metagenome (GOLD analysis project Ga0209254, IMG submission 187148) | Freshwater lake sediment microbial communities from the University of Notre Dame, USA, for methane emissions studies - DIP11 DI (SPAdes)... | ecosystem: Environmental > Aquatic >... | reverse complement strand
GCGGCAGTGGGAAGAAATATAAAAAATGTTGCCTGGATAAACCTGTTAACGATTATTTGTAGGGACACGACATGTCGTGTCCCTACCCGATAATTCTGATTTGTCCGTAGGGACATCACATGTGATGTCCCTACTGTAAAATCATCTTCAAATTATTCATATAATGTTTCAGACAATTGACTGGCACATAAAGATGCAGACGAAAGAAATGATAGACTGGGAAAAATGGAAATTGAAACTGGAGAAACTACTTGCGTAAAAATCCTTTCATTTCACCTTTTATTTATAATGATGATAAATAGCATGTCTTTGTTAACAGATTAACAACAATTCCATATTACTTTTGCCCGTTGTATAAACCGGGATTAATATTGCCCCGGTTCAGGGGAATGAAATTCAATCAATGTATTAAGAATATAATTATGAAAAGAGTTCGTCATTTGATTTTTGTGGGGTTGTTTATAATGACTTTAAATGCATGCAAAGAAGATCCGAATACTTTAACGGTTCCAACTGTTATTTCTACCGACCCCCTAAACAATACCACAAGTATTGTCCTTAATAAAATAGTGACTGCAAACTTTAGTGTCTCCATGGATCCATCGACAATTAATTCAACAACATTTTCTATAAAACTAAATGGAACACCTGTCGGAGGGACAGTTTCGTTAACCAATGCAACTGCAACCTTTACACCTTCCGATAGTCTTTTGCCGGGTGCTACTTATATGGCTGCCATTACAACCGGAGCCAAGAATGTTCAGGGCACTGCATTGGCCAATGATGTCGTGTGGACATTTACCACTGTATCACTGGTTACAAAGAGCGAATCTATTTCATTAGGCTCCGGTTATGCAAACGATATCTATTACAGGTTAAGTGACGGACTTGTTACCCCTGTATCAAGAAATAACTGGGATATAGCATTCTCTGTCTCTCCGCGAGAAGCTGCAATTCTGGCAAACACGACATCAACACCTGACAATGTTGTACTTAAAGCCTACCCGGTATCAGGTTCGGATTGGTCCACACCTGTTGATATGACAGGCTATGAAACCTGGACCACACTTTACAATTCTGACACAACATGGACAGAAGGAGCTTTCAATGGGAATGCAACCGGTCATCCGAACTATGGCTGGGCAGAATATAATACGACCACACATAACCTGACCGGTATTTCTTTGTATATTATAAAGACAAGAAATAAATCGTTCAAAAAGATATGGATCGATAATAAAATGACTGTTGCCCAGACATATTCTTTCCGTTACTCCGATATCGATGGATCAAATGAACAGATCATAAATCTTAACCTGGCCGGCAAAAACAAGAATTTTGTCTATTATTCACTTGATACAAATGAAGAGGTCGACAGGGAACCTGAAACTGATAAGTGGGATATTGTCTTCACAAAATATCATACTCTTATAGAAGGTATAATCTATCCGGTCACGGGTGTTCTCCAGAATATCAATATAACCGCGCAACAGGACATTACTTACACCCATCCTTTGTCAACAGTATTCCCGGCTACAGGTTATCTGACAAACATGTCAACAATCGGATCAGACTGGAAAGATTTTAATATGGGAACCAACCAGTGGACAATTAAGGATCCGCTTGTTTTCTATGTAAAAGATCTGAATGAGACAATTTACAGGATAAAATTCAAAACATTTGAAGGTTCTTCGACAGGGAACCTCTCGTTCGATATCTCAACGGTTAAGTAGCTGCCGGACAATATTATATGGGCAGGACATAATATGACTTGCCCATATTCCTGTTTGAGCAGGTGTATTTTTAAACATCAATTTTCAATATGACGACAATACTGAGAATTTCAATAAAATTCCCCTGCAAGAAATATCTCTTTATATTTTCTCTGGCCAGTTTGTTGACGTCACTATTATATTCCCAAACATCACAGATAAAGCTGCTTGATTCTAAAAGTAATATGCCTGTCTCTTATGCAACTGTCCTTTTTATTGACCTTGGCACCAGAACAGAATATTTCAAGGTATCTGATGAAAAGGGTATTGTTGTCAATCCCTGCAAAAACAATGCAGTGGTAAAGATCTCATGTATTGGTTATACAGCTTTTACAGATACTCTTGCATCTGGAAAATCCTATGATCTCGCCATGGTTCCAACAGTATTCTCCCTTGATGAGGTAGTAGTCACAGGAAGCCTCAGGCCTCAGCGTGCCGACAAATCAATCTATAACATCAAGGTAGTTGGGCAGAAGAAGATTGAGGAACAGGGTGCGAACAATCTTAAAGATCTTCTCACAAATCAGGTGAATCTCAGTATCAGCCAGGATCCGGCACTTGGGAGCAGCCTCAAAATAAAGGGGCTGACAGGCAATAATGTCAAGATACTGATTGATGGTGTTCCTGTAATTGGCCGCATGGGAGGTAATATAGATCTTACACAGCTTAACCTTTATAATATCGATCATGTTGAAATGGTTGAAGGACCCATGTCAGTCATCTATGGAAGTGATGCCCTTGCAGGGGCAATCAATATTATAACAAAAGAGAATAAGAATTCCAATTTCGGAATTACAGTCAATACTTACTTCGAGACGGTCGGAACCTACAATATTGACGGCAATGTTAACTTCAGGAAAAACAGACATAGTGTCTCGCTTTCAGCAGGGAGAAACTTTTTCGATGGGTTCTCAACCGATACGCTGCGGTCACAGGAATGGAAACCGAAGGAGCAGTACAACGCAGATCTTTATTACATGTATACACACGACAGGGCAAAAATAAAGTACCAGGTCTCCTATATGCATGAAACCCTGTGGGATCAGGGCAACCTCCTGGAACCCAGATACTATACAGCATTCGACAGCTGGTTCTATTCAACCAGGCTCAACAACAGGCTTGATTATGACAGGACATTAAAAAACGGTTTATCAATTAAAATGCTTGGCTCATATTCACTTTACCAGAGACGCAAGATAACTTACCTGAAGGATCTCTCCACAATGGATGAGACAATTTCACCCAATGCCTCTGATCATGACACCACCGATTTCAATGCTTTTGTATATCGCTTTGTCCTTGGGAAAGAGGACCCTTCCAAAAAACTAAATTATTCTGTTGGTCTTGATCTTAACCATGAGACCGGCACTGGAAAACGCATAATAGACAATAAGCAGGAAATAGGTGATTATGCAATGTTTGCAAGTCTTAAATACAGCCCTTCAAAAAAGATCAGCTTTCAGCCGGGACTAAGATTTGCTTATAACACAAGCTTCAGTGTGCCACCCGTGCCATCAATAAACATCAGGTGGGAACCATCAGCCAGAGTCAATGTAAGAGGCTCTTATGCAAGGGGCTACAGGGCACCTACCCTTAAGGAGCTCTATATTTATTTTGTTGATGTAAATCATAACATTCAGCCGAACCCGGATCTTGAATCAGAGTATGGACACAATTTTGACCTTTCAATGTCCTTCAACACTGAAAGGGATAAAAAAATTCACTACTCAGGGGTCGACTTTGGTGTATTTTATAATAATATGCATAATATTATACAGCTCGCTCTCAGGAACACTGCAGGCAGCAGCGGGGTATACCAGTATATTAATGTTCTCAATTACAACACACTGGGATATCAGACAACTTTTACATATGAGTTTTACCAGCATCTTGAGGTCGCATTGGGCCTGGGTCAGACCGGCACTTATTTTTCATTCGATGAAAAGAGTCAGAGTCTGAGTGATTACAAATTTTCTGGAGACATAAACACCAACCTTGTCTGGTCTATCCCAGTTGCCAAATTGAAGATATCGGCATTTTATAAATACACTGGGAGATCGTGGCTTTTCACAATTGATGAAAATAATAATGTGAATACAGGTCAGATGGGCGATTATCACAATCTTGATTTAACAGCGCTCAGGAAGTTTTTTGGCAATAAGCTGACTGTCTCTGCAGGAGTTAAAAATGTCTTCAACAACACCAATATTGACATTACAGGAAATGCCTCCGGTGGGATTCATACATCCGGTGACGGAAATAGTCCGGTAAATTATGGCAGGTTGTACTTCCTTAAATTATCCTATACCCTACTGAAATGAACAGTAATAAAATAAAATATTCATTAATAATAATTCCCCTCCTTCTTCTTTCCGGATGTTTTCCTGAAGATGACCCGCTTGTTCCGCTCGACATTGAAATTGTTGAGATCCCATACTCCATGTATGACACCCAGACATGGTTCAGCCTTGAAAAGATGTCAGTAATCTCTCATAATGTCTTCTCCGACTGGGACCTCGGATTTGAATCAAATGGAAGTGGGCATCATATAATCCTTAATACCTCGAAATTCATGTATGCAGGAAATACAGGATCAACAGATTTTAATGGAATTACAAGCAATATCTGCGATACCATGGTATATGATGATTCCAGCGGGGATCTCAATAAAACAGCCATTGGCAACTGGGCTGACTTTACAGATCCCGGCAATCCGGTATATCCAAAAAAAGTTTATATAATTGATCTTGGATCTGACAATAACGGAACTCCCTACGGCTTCAAAAAGATTACCTTTGATGGTTTCGAAAACGACAGATACTCTATCCATTTCAGCAATCTGGACGGAACTGATCCAAACACTTTGCAGATCAGTACAGATCCTGACAGAAGGTTCACTCTTTTTTCTTTCAGCAATGGAGTCAGCAGTGTACCCGTTCAGCCTGCAAACGGTGAATGGGATCTCTGTTTCACCCAATACTCCACAATTCTTTTTGATGACAATAATATTGCAACACCATATCTTGTAAGAGGAGTCTATATCAACATGATCGGAACAAGTGCAGCCAGGGATACCATTAATTCATTCGATGATATCACTGCAGGTGATATATCTGATTATACATTTTCATCAGTTCAGGATATTATCGGGTATGACTGGAAGGACTTTGAGAATGATTCATACAAGATAAATCCCAACGTATTTTATATTATTAAAGATCATCTTGGAGAATATTACAAGCTGAAATTCGCAGGCTTTTATAATAATTCCGGACAACGCGGATTCCCATCCTTCCAATGTTTCAAGCTTTCAAAATAGACAAATACACTCATTTCTCCCCGTTTTCAAGAAGATAAGGAGTTACCTGGTATACACAGTAGTTCAGCCAGTTTGAAAACAGTAGGTTGGCATGGCTTCTCCACCTGACCATCGGGGACTGACCAGGATCATTATTCATATAATAGTTTTTAGGAATATTAATATCCAGTCCTTTACTCACATCCCTGTCATACTCCGCTTTGAGGGTCAGCGGATCGTACTCTGAATGTCCTGTAATGAAAACCCTCCTGTTATCTTTGGAAGCAACAAGATAGATGCCTGCTTCATCAGAATGGGCAAGTATTTCAAGATCCTCGACCTTTTCTATGTCTTCTTTTCTGACCTCGGTATATCTCGAGTGAGGTGCAAGGAATTCATCATCAAATCCCCTTGTCAACTGGTTGGTTTTATTGTACACATTATGATTAAATACCCCAAACATTTTTTCATTCATCATATATTTGGGAATGCCGTAATGATGATAAAGACCGGCCTGTGATGCCCAGCAAATGAACATGGTTGAAGTAACGTGCTCATTTGCCCAATCCATTATTCTGACCATCTCTTCCCAGTAATCCACCTCTTCAAATGCAAGATGTTCAATGGGAGCCCCTGTAATTATCAGACCATCATACTTATGATGAGAAACATCATCAAAAGTCTGATAGAAGGCATCCAGATGTTCTTTCGGCGTATTCTTTGAAAGATGCATCTTTGTATAAATCAGGGTAATATTAATCTGAAGAGGAGTATTGGAAAGAAGTCTTAAAAGTTGTGTTTCGGTTGTGATTTTTACAGGCATAAGATTAAAAAGCAGAATTTTCAAGGGCCTGATATCCTGATGAATAGCTCTGGTCTCCTTCATCACGAAAATATTCTCATTCTCAAGGATCTTTACTGCGGGTAAATTATCGGAAATATTAAGTGGCATAGTTTTAAAAATAAATTATTATCAGATCCAATATAAATTGAACAACGGGCTCTCTTAAAAAAAATCTGAACAAAGATAATCGATTAACAGCAATCTTTATGACCTGTCATTGCGAATGTCATGTAAGTCAGGATTGTTTGCGACAAAATTCTGTGCGAGTTAAGGAACCAGGAATGGGCATTAATGGTTAATTGTTGCCATTGTTCTTAACAAATCAGCTGCCCATGAAAATATATTATATCTTACAACAATCAACCGCATTTGTTTCATTCGCTGCCTTTGTTCTTCTTCGGTCATTTCGAGGGCTAATTTAATTGCGTCAGCTGATTTTTCTATGTCGTAAGGATTAACGATGATTGCTCCCTGGAGTTCCCGGGAAGCTCCTGCAAAACGGCTCAGAATCAGGCTACCGTCATTCTGGTTCCTTGAAGCAATAAATTCTTTTGCAACAAGATTCATCCCGTCATGAAGTGAAGTTACCATGCAAAAATCAGCCGAAGAATAGAATGGCGCTATTTCCTCGTGACTGTGGTGCCGTTCTAATAATAGTATTGCTTTCCAGTTTTTTGATTTGAACTTCTGATTGATCCTGTGGGCTTCATTTTCAACAGCTGTTACCATATCAGAATAACTTTTCAGCAATGTCCGGCTGGGAGCACCGATTTGTATAAATGTAAATTTACCAACGTAAGATGGATTTTTTTCCAGGAATCTTTCAATAGCAAGGAATTTTTCCAGGATTCCTTTTGTATAATCGATCCGGTCTACACCTATTCCTATAAACTGAGCGCTGATGCCATATTCAGCTAACAGCTGGGATGGTTTAATTTTGGATGATTCACGATCATAATCTTTCAATGTAAAAGCTATACTGATGGGAAATGGATTTACGATAGTTGTCTGTCCGCCCATCTTAACGGAAAAATTTTCCCATAAGACTCTTGCTTCCAGAGCATTGCTGACAGTTTCAAGAAAGTGGTTGCAATGATACTGGGTATGAAATCCAATAAGATCAGCACCCAGCATTCCTCGTAAAATCTCTCTCTGCCATGGACAGATGCCGAATGATTCTGGGTTGGGCCATGGAATATGCCAGAAAATAGCAACTTTGGCATTAGGCTTTTCTTTTTTTATTAGTTCCGGCAACAACGCAAAATGAAAATCCTGGATAAGGATGAAAGGTTGTTCTTCATTTACTGTTTCTGCCAGGACAGCTTTAGCAAAATCTTCATTCACTTTTTTGTAAAAGTTCCAGTCAACATTTCTAAATGTCGGACGAGTATGTGCAATATGACAAAGCGGCCATAGTCCTTCATTTGAGAAGCCGTAATAAAAATGATCTTCCTCTTCTTTGGTGAGCCATAATCTTTTCAGAGTGTATTTTGGTTCCTCCGGAGGAACTTGCAGTTTGCCATCTTTGTCGACAGTTTCTTTATCTGCATCTCCTGTCCCTGATGCAATCCACAAGCCACTGCATGCTTTTAATATCGGCTCCATTGCCGTAATCATACCGCTGGCGGGAACAATACATTTAATCTCTTTGCCATCGTGAATATGCATGTATGGTTCACGATTTGAGACTACAATCATCTTCTTTTTCTCCAGAAGATTTTCAACTTCAATCTTTAAACGCTCTGGTGTCCAAATGGCCTCTGAACTTGTTCTCAGACGCGCCTCTTCATGAGCAGTGGCTTTAGCTTCATGCATCGCTTTTGCAATGTGCTCAATCTCTTTATGCAAAGGGGCAAGGAATTTTACAGGCTGTTGTTTTGACAATTGATCTAAGTTTCCTGTGCGTAATGCTTTTACCCATATGGCTATTTTGTTAATAGGACTGAATATTCCCCAACGAATTATAAGCACCGTGACCAGGGAAACTAAAAATGCCTGGATAAACCATCTTAAAAAATTCTTAAACCATATACTGCCAACAACTTTATCAATATATCCGGTATCTGCGTAAACAATAATTGCACTGTATGTTTTATCTGATCTTTTTACTGGCGTTATATATTGATAAATGTTTTCCCCGTCTACAGTAATGAAATTTCCCAGAGGAGTGCCGGTATTTATTGATTTGGAGATATTACTCAATGAATTGTCAATAATATCAAGTAAAGAATTACTGTTTAGAATCTTTTCTCTATTATAGTAAATTGCAATGCCAAGCAGATTGTACCGGGTGCTGATACTGTCTGTAAAATACTCAATATTTGCCTTATTTACACGTTCGAAGAAATTGTTATTATTCTGTAATATCTCTTCTGCAACCTTTCTGGTTCTTACAATATGTTCATTAAGTAATCTGGCCCTTTCAGTTGAGATCTGGTAAAATGTGAAACCAAATGCCACCAGGCCAACAGCAACAACGATTGAAAGTACAAGTGCCAGAGTTATTCTCATTCGGATAAATGTTTTAAAAACAGAACCACATCACTGACAGAGTTAAACCTCTGTTTGGCAAAGGAATCACCATCTCCAACTTTTACAGTAAAAGCATTTTCATCCGGTAAAAATAATTCAAAAATTTCTTCATCCGTGGTATCATCTCCAATTGACAATATAAAATCATAAGTTTCGCTCTCAAGCAATTTTTCAACTGCTTTACCCTTTCCAATTTCCTGATCCATTATTTCTACTACTTTATTGCCATCAAGGATCTTCAAAGAGTAAGAATTAGTATAATTTTCTAATCGTGAGATTAATTCTCTGGAATGAAGATAGCCTGATTTTGATTCAGCATTTCTGTAGTGCCATGTTAAAGAGAATTTTTTTTCTTCAATATAAGATTCCGGGCAACTTGAAGTAAACTGATTTAATACATTAATAATAGTTTTTTTCCATGAGATTTCTTTATTTATCTGATCCTTCCATACTCCGCGCTCTTTCTTCATAGCGCCATGCTCTGCAATAATATCGATTGGAAGGTGATCTACTAACCTGTCAATATCCGAATGTCCCCGGCCAGAGATAATGAGTACTTTTGTATGAGGTTTGTCAATTAACTTTATTAAAATATCCCCTAAATGGTCAGACAAGATGGCATTCTGGGGGATCAGTTCATAGTTAACCAGGGTTCCGTCATAATCAAGCAAAATCAGTTTATTATGCGCTTTTTTGAATTTTTCTATCAATTCTGTTCTTACCAGTTCGTCCATAAAAAGTGAGGATTGAGAATTAGCTTGTTCAGCATTTCCTGATACAAAGATAATAACGAACATATCTAAATGCACCAGCCATTTGCACATAAAAGAAATTACCAAAATTACCGTTTGTGTACGAAGGTCTTATTATACAGATAAATTCATTACTATCTTTGTATTTGCAAGATTAAAGAAAATCTTCAGAGTAAAGTGAGTAAGTGTTAGCAACTATCATCAATTCCAGTTATGAATAATCTTAATTATGGTGTCATTGGAAATTGCAGGAGTGCAGCCCTGGTATCTGCCAGGGGAAGTATTGACTGGTGTTGCCTGCCGGATTTTGATTCTCCTTCCGTTTTCGCCAAACTCATTGATAACGGGAAAGGAGGATTCTTTAGTATTGTGGTTGATGACAAATACATAATTACTCAAAAGTACATAATCTGGACCAATGTGCTATGCACAGAATTTAAATCAGACCAGGGTACTTTTGAGGTAATTGACTTTATGCCACGTTATAAACTGATTGATGATGATTATTTTGCCCCCGCTGAAATTTATCGTTATATCAAGTATATCTCAGGTGCTCCCTCCTTTAAAGTAAGGTATTGCCCTGAGTTCAATTATGCCAGGGAGAGAGTTTCCAACATAACTGAGGACAATTATATAAGAACATACTCACGGGTGAAACCGACAGATTGCATTTATCTCTATTCCAGCTTAGACTTCAATGATATCCTGAATTCAAAGGAGATTATGCTTACCCGGCACCAATTTCTATTACTATCATATAACCAGAAATTGATTGATATTGATATTAAAAGGGTTTACCTGGAATTCCAGCGTACAAAAGTGTATTGGCTTAACTGGACTAACCGTTCAAAGAAGTATGAGAAATATAGTGAAGAGATAATCAGGAGTTTACTGGTACTGAAAATTATGTCATATCAGCCTTCAGGAGCGGTATTGGCAGCCTTAACGACAAGTATCCCTGAAACTATTGGCGATGTACGCAACTGGGATTATCGTTTTTGCTGGTTGCGGGACGCATCCATGTCACTGGAAACCTTAATTAAAATGGGCCATAAATATTCTGCCCAACGTTTCCTGGTTTATTTAAAGGGAATTCTTAAATCTAAGTACGACTCATTCCAGATAATGTATGGAATCAGAGGTGAACGAGAGCTTGAAGAGACTGAACTGTTGCACCTTGATGGTTATGAAAGCTCAAAACCCGTCAGAATTGGTAATGCAGCATATTCACAAAGACAAAATGATGTATTTGGTTACCTGGTAAATATCATTCATCAATATTACCAGTTTTTTCCCGGTACATTAGACGAGATCGAAGATATGTGGGAGATCGTCCGGAACATTTCACGCACCATATCCACTCATTGGGAAAAGCCGGATAAAGGTATCTGGGAAATACGATCTGATGAAAAACACTATGTTTTTTCAAAAGTGATGAGCTGGGTTGCTATGGACAGGGCAGCAAAAATCGCCAGGCTGTTGAATAAAACATACTATAATGAAGTATGGCGCGGTATTGCAGATGACATTAAAGAAGAGGTATTGAGGAAAGGTTGGAACCAGGATTTGCAGACATTTACCCAGACATATAATAATCAGGATCTGGATGCCTCTCTATTGCTTATGGCTGAATATGGTTTTTTATCGGCTGACGATCCGAAATACCATAAGACCGTAATAGCTGTTAAAAATGCCCTCTTCCATAATGGATTGGTCTACCGGTATAAAAATCGCGATGACTTCGGCAAGCCAACATCATCATTTACGATATGCACCTTCTGGTTGATACAGTCTCTTTTCAGAATAGGGATGAAGGAAGATGCACAGAATATTTTTGAATCCCTTTTAGCCTGCGGAAATCACCTGGGTCTTTTCAGTGAAGATATTGATTTCAATACGAAAAGGCTGTTGGGGAATTTCCCGCAAGCCTATTCTCATCTGGCTTTGATCAATACTGCAATATTATTTTCCGAAGAAAAGCTTGTTTCAAAGTTCATCAGGCCATAGAAAAGTTAAGAGCTAGAGCTTAATCAATTCCACTCTCCTGTTAAGAGCTTTACCTGCCGGAGAATCGTTGGGCGCTATAGGCTGGGTTTCGCCAAGACCATCAGATTCAAGACGTGAAGCATCAATGCCAAATGTTTTGACAAGTTCAATTTTCACCGAAGCTCCCCTGCGTTTTGAGAGATCGAGGTTAGCAGCATCGGCTCCGTCACTGTCGGTATGGCCGACGATTTTAACACGTACATCGGGATTTTCAGTAAGAATGGCAGCAATTGACTTTAATGTGCTGTATGATTCCGGTTTAACCACATCCTTATTCACATCAAAATATATTCCATAGGTGACAAGCTTACCTTCGGTAAGCAGTTTATTTCTCATATCGGGTGCCCCTACAGCTATTCGAATGTTGGTAACCATTGCTGCTCCTTCCTCAAACCTGATCCTG
>Ga0209254_10005502_pt1 | contig 11649 bp, 11 predicted proteins | sample FrelakmetDIP11DI_FD_187148 | JGI IMG/M metagenome (GOLD analysis project Ga0209254, IMG submission 187148) | Freshwater lake sediment microbial communities from the University of Notre Dame, USA, for methane emissions studies - DIP11 DI (SPAdes)... | ecosystem: Environmental > Aquatic >... | reverse complement strand
CTCGACGCGGACGAACGCATAGTCGTCGACGGCCCGCTCGGGCGGCGCGGGCAGCGTCGCGTCCGCGAGCGGGAACGCACCGGCCGGCCAGGCGGCGTGCCGCAGCCACGGACGCGTGTCGTCGGCGGTGAAGCGCAGTCCGCCGAGATCGTGGATCGCGCGCTGCATGCGGCCCGCCGCCGGGAACACGTCCTCGATGCCGGGGCAGGCCGCCGCCAGGTCCGGCAGCGTCACGGTCACGAGCAGCACGCAGGGCGGTACGATTGCCACCGCGTGCAGGGCGAGGCCGCCTGCCGGCCCGCCGCTCCCCCACAATGCGAGCAGGCGGCCACCGGCCGCGGCGATGTCGAGCGCCAGCTCGCGCCACTCGGCTGCGTCCACGCCGAGCGCGACGTGCGGGGACTCGCCCGGGCCGGGCGTCGTCCGCGGCAGCCAGCGTGCCAGGCTCACCTCAGTTCCCCACGATCATGCCCGCCGCGGCGCGGTACCAGTCGGCGAGGTAGGGCGGGATGTACAGCCCGAGCATCAGCACCAGCGCCAGATGCGCGAACACGGGCAGCAGGGCCGGCTGGTGGGACAGGCGGCGGCCCGACGGCTGGCCGAGCACCATGGACTGCACCCGGCCGAAGATCGCGGCGAAGGCGATGCCGAGCGCCCCGAGCAGGAACGGCGTCGCCCACGGCTCCTGGTGCATGGCGGTCGTCAGGATCAGGAACTCGCTCGCGAACACGCCGAACGGCGGCAGGCCCAGGATCGCGAGCGAGCCGAGCATCAGTCCCCATCCGATCGTGGGATTGAGCGCGAGGAGGCCGCGGATGTCCTCGATGCGCTGCGAGCCCGCCTTCTGCGCCGCGTGGCCCACGGTGAAGAAGATCGCCGACTTGGTGAGCGAGTGCACCGTCATGTGCAGCAGCGCCGCGAAGTTCGCCACCGCGCCGCCCATGCCGAAGGCGAACGCGACGATGCCCATGTGCTCGATGGACGAGTAGGCGAACAGCCGCTTGATGTCGCGCTGCCGCCAGAGGAACAGCGCCGCCAGCACCACGGACAGGAGCCCGAAGATCATGAGGATCCGCGATGGCAGCGTCGAGTGCAGCGCGCCCTCCACCAGGACCTTGCAGCGCACCACCGCGTAGATCGCGACGTTCAGCAGCAGCCCGGACAGCACGGCGGAAACCGGGGTGGGGCCCTCGGCGTGCGCGTCGGGCAGCCAGTTGTGCAGCGGCGCGAGGCCGACCTTGGTGCCGTAGCCGACCAGCAGGAACGCGAAGGCGAGGCCGAGCACGGTGGGCTCGAGTTCGCCCTTCACCGTCGACAGGTGTGTCCACAGCAGCGCGCTGACTCCCTCGGCGCCCAGTACTTTCTCCGCCGCGAAGTACAGCAGGATGGTGCCGAACAGGGCCTGCGCGATGCCCACGCCGCAGAGGATGAAGTACTTCCAGCCGGCCTCGAGGCTCGCGGGCGTCCGGTACAGGGTCACCAGCAGCACCGTGGAGAGCGTCGCCGCCTCGAGCGACACCCAGAGCAGTCCCATGTTGTTGGTCGTCAGGGCCAGCAGCATCATGGCCATGAAGAGCTGGTACATCGAGTGGTAGAGCCGCAGCCGCCCCGGGTTGAGCCGCCCGTGCTCCATCTCCACGCGCATGTACGGCCGCGAGAAGATTGCGGTGGTGAGGCCGACGAAGGCCGTCAGCGTCACCAGGAACACGTTGAACGGGTCGAGGAAGAACTGCTCCTGCATGGCCAGCAGGTTGCCCTCGCCGACGACCCGGGCGGCGAGGGCGACCGCCGCGAGCAGCGTGACGAAGCTGAAGCCGATGTTCAGCTCCGCGGCCAGCGGCCGCGCGCCCCAGGCGGCGAGTACCACGGCCCCGGCGAGCGGCGTCAGCAGCAGCAGCAGGAACTCCACCTACTGGTCCTCCCTGAGCGACTCGAGGTGGTGCAGGTCCAGGCTGTCGAACTGCTCGCGGATCTGGAAGAAGAACACGCCCAGCACCAGCATCGCCACGAGCACGTCGAGGGCCACGCCCAGCTCGACGATCATCGGCATGCCGTAGGTCGCGCTCATGGCGCCGAAGAACAGTCCGTTCTCCATGGACAGGAAGCCCACGACCTGCGACATGGCCTTGCGGCGCGTGATCATCGTGATGAACGCGAGCAGTACGACGGCTACGGCGATGCCGAGCGAGTTGCGCGTCGCGGTGCTCGCGAGCTCCGCGATCGGCTGCGCGAGCCCGAAGGCGAACACGACCGTCACGAGGCCCACGAGCATGGTGCCGGGCACGTTGAGCAGCGGCTCGCTGTCCCAGTAGACCCCGAGGCGCCGGATCAGCGCGTGCAGCAGCCAGGGCAGCGCGATCACCTTGAGCGCGAGCGTGAGCGCCGCCGAGACGTAGAGGTGGGCCTGTTCCGTGCGCCAGGCGAGCAGCAGCGTCGCCACGAACAGCATGCCGCCCTGCAGCGCCAGCAGGTTCACGAGCGCGACGACGCGCCGTTGCGCCAGCATCGCGAAGGACAGCAGCAGCAGGATCGCGGCGCAGGCGTTGAGGAGCTGGAGGTCGAACGGCGTGTCCTGCACGACTCAGGCCCCCAGCAGCAGGTGGACGAGCAGGCCGAGCACCGCGAACATGAACGCGGTGGCGAGGAACTCCGGTGCGCGGAGCACGCGCAGCTTGGCGGAGACCGTCTCGAGCAGGGCGAGCCAGACCCCGGCGACCGCGAGCTTCGCGGCGAGCACCGGGATCGACCCGGCGAGGGCCGCGAGCCCGGCGTCGCCGAGGGAGACGCCCCACGGCACGAACAGCGCGAAGCCGATGCAGGCGTAGTTGAAGAGCTTCAGCGCCGCCGCCCACTCCATCAGCGCGAGGTGGCGCGCGGAGTACTCGAGCAGCATCGCCTCGTGGATCATCGTGAGCTCGAGGTGGGTGGCGGGGTTGTCCACCGGGATGCGCGCATTCTCCGCGAGCAGCACCATGGTGAAGGCGACGGCCGTGAAGGCGAGGCTCGGGTAGAGCCCCGGCGACTGCAGCGCCAGCCGCTCGGCGATCAGCGGCAGGGCGGTCGTGGCGGAGATCAGCGACGCGACGAAGATGATCATCAGCAGGGCGGGCTCGGCGAGGAAGCCGACCATCATCTCCCGCCGGGCACCGAGCGAGCCGAAGGCCGTGCCGATGTCCATGGCCGCCAGCGACATGAACACCCTGGCGGTCGCGAGCAGCCCGACCAGCGCGATCGCGTCGGCCGCCGAGCGGAACGGGAGTCCCGTGCCCATCGAGGGGATCACCGCGGCGGCGGCGACCATGGCGCCGAACACGACGTAGGGCGCCATGCGGAACAGCGGCGAGGCGTCCGAGGCGATCACCGCGTCCTTGTGGAACAGCTTGCGGATGGTCCAGTAGGGCAGCAGCAGGCTCGGCGCACGGCGGTTCTGCAGCCAGGCGCGGCAGGCGTTCACCCAGCCGAGGAACAGGGGCGCGAGCGCCAGCGCCGCCAGCACCTCGAGGACCTGCGTGAGCCAGGCGACGGCGCTCACAGCATCACCGCCAGCAGCACGAGCAGCGTGATGAAGCTGTAGGTCAGGTAGGCCGAGATGCGCCCCTGCTGCAGCCACGCCACGGCGTCGGTCAGGCGTTGCACGACGCCGCCGATGCGCAGGTACAGGCCGCGCCAGATGCGGTCGGCCACGATCACCCGGTAGCGCGGCGCGGCGTCGAGCGGCGCGGGCAGTTCGCGCTCCATGGCGAAGAAGCCCGCGAAGATGTGGCGGATCGGCTGGCCGAAACCCTCGGCCGTGTCCTGCATGCGCGGATCGAGCCGGGCGAAGCCGCAGTCCCAGGGTGGCGCGCGGCGCACCGGGCGCCGGTAGACCAGCCGGACGACGACGAACGCGAGGGCGATCACGGTGGCGATCACCGCGAGCAGGATGAGCGGCGAGTACGACACCGCCCGCTGCGGCAGCGGGGCCAGCATCCACCACCGCTGGGCGTCCGCGTCCGGCGCGCTGCCGATCAACTGCACCGTGGCCGCGCCGAGCGCACCGATGACCTGGGTCGGCAGCAGCCCGAGCAGCACGCAGCCGATGGCCAGCCAGAGGAGTCCGGCCTTCTCCAGACCGCCCACGTCGCGGGCGCCGGCGAGCGACGCCTCGCGCGGCTGCCCGAGGAACACGATGCCGTAGAACTTGACCATCACGTAGCCTGCGAGCGCGGCGGACAGCGCCACCACCGCGGCGCCGAGCGGCAGCAGCATGTTGACGAATGGCCGCGGCACCTCGTGCGAGAACAGGAAGGTCTGCAGCAGCAGCCACTCCGACACGAAGCCGTTGAGCGGCGGCAGGCCCGCGATCGCCAGCACGCCCACCAGGGTCAGCCAGCCGGCCCAGGGCATGCGGTGGATCAGCCCGCCCAGTCGTCCGAGGTTGCGCTCGCCGGTCGCGTGCAGGACCGCGCCGGTGCCGAGGAACAGCAGGCTCTTCATGAACGCGTGGTTGATCGAGTGGTAGAGCACCGCGATCAGCGCCAGTGCCGCGAGCGCCTCCATGCCCACGCCCTGGAACACGATTGCGAGACCGATGCCCGTGAACAGCACGCCGACGTTCTCGATCGAAGAGTAGGCCAGCAGCCGCTTCATGTCGGTCTGCACGGCGGCGAACACCACGCCGTAGATCGCCGTGGCGAGGCCGAGCGCGAGTGGAACGAGGCCCCACCACCACAGCGGCTCGCCGAGCAGGTCGAAGCTCACGCGCAGCACGCCGTAGACGGCGGTCTTGAGCATGACGCCGCTCATCAGTGCCGACACCGGCGACGGTGCCGCGGGGTGCGCCTCCGGGAGCCAGACGTGCAGCGGCAGCAGCCCCGCCTTGGCGCCGAAACCGAACAGCGCCAGCAGGAACGCGGCCGTGGCCCACGGAGTCGGCAGGCTGCTCCCGCGCATGGCGTCGAACGAGAACTGCCAGGTGCCGCCCTGCATCAGGCCGAAGCTGAGCAGGATCGCGATCGCGCCGACGTGCGCCATCAGCAGGTACAGGAAGCCGGCGCTGCGGATCTCGGGAATGCCGTGCTGGGCCGTCACGAGGAAGTACGAGCTGAGCGCCATGGTCTCCCAGGCGACCATGAAGGCGTAGGCGTCGTCGGCCAGCAGCACGAACCCCATGCTCGCGAGGAACAGGTGGTACTGCAGTCCGAGCACTCCAGGCGGCGTGCCCTCGCCCTTGCGGAAATAGCCGGAGGCGAACAGCGATACGCCGGCGGACGCGGCCCCGAGCAGCGCCAGGAACACGCGCGACAGCGCATCGAGCCGCACGTGCATCGGCAGGTCCGGTAGCCCGATGATCAGCGTCGCGCGCTCGACCGGCGCGTCGAGGCTTGCGGCCGCCACCCACGCGACGGCCGCGCCGATTGCGGCCCCCAGCGGAAAGAGCACGCGCCCGACGAGCGCGACGCTGGCCGGACGCAGGAGCCCCGCGACACCGACGAGGCCCCAGGCGGCGAGCAGCGCCAGACACGCGGAGAGTGGCGAGTCCACCAGCGGCATGGGCAGGCATTCTAGTCGAGTGCGAATCGCATTATCATGTCGTGCACATCCCTACACATGTCGAGGAACCGCTTGGCTGTCGAGGAGCGCACCGCCCGGCTCACCGTGCTGATCGACCCGCGCAAGAAGGCCTTGTTCGAGCGCCTGTGCGCGGAGCGGGACACGACGCCGTCGCAGCTGGTGCGCCAGCTCATCCGGCGCTACATCGAAGAGCAGACCGGGCAACCGTGGTCGCCCGAGCCGCCGGAATCGACCCGGGGACAGTGACATGGCCGCCAGAAAGAAACGAAGCCGTTCGCCGATGCGCGCACCGGTGGCCTACTCGTGGGTTCCAATCGACACGAATTACCTGAACCGGCCCGGATTCGACCCGAAGTTCCTCGGTGATGTGCCGGTCGGCCTGCCGAAGGCGGACGGGACGACGCTCAAGGCCGGGGACCTGTTGCCTGCGCTGCACTACCAGCACTTCTCCGTGGGGATGCACCGCCAGCGCAACCTCGCCGCGTTCACGGCCGTGAACATCAGCGGCGCCGAGCGCTACCAGCGGACCGGCCGGGAGGAAGACTCCTGGGAGGAGGACCCGAGGGCGCCTGGCATCCAGACGACCCAGCCAGCCTACAGGTCGCCCTTCCAGCGCGGGCACCTCGTGATGCGGCTCGACCCGGTGTGGGGCCGCAAGGACGTCGCCGAACGTGCCGAGGCCGACACGTTCCACTGGACCAACTGCGCGCCGCAGCACCGCAAGCTCAACAATCCGTGGTGGCTGTCGGTCGAGCGGCACGTGCTCGAGACCGCGGCCGTCCGGCGGCAGCGGGTGAGCGTCTTCTCGGGACCGGTGTTCTCTCCGCAGGATCCCGTGCTGCGCGGCGTGCGCGTGCCACTCGCCTACTGGAAGGTCGTCGTGTGGCGGGTGCCCGACCTGAAGGTTGGCCTGCGTTCGCTCGGATTCCTCGTTCGGCAGGACGCCGAGGTCTGGGCAGCCGTTGCCGCCGCGGCCGGGCCGGCCGGCGTGCCGCACGCGCCGCGTCCGGTGCGCGGGTTCGAGGACACGCCGACCCGTGTCCAGGGTTACCAGGTTCCGGTGAGGAAGATCGAGGAACTGACCGGCCTGCGTTTCGGGCGTGTCGCGGGATCGTCGGTCGACGTATTGGCGCGGCGGCGGACCGGCGGCATGCGTTCGCCAGTCGCGGGCAAGGCGGCGCCCGGCATGCGTACGCTCGGGAGCGTCGCCGATCTGGTCGTCGAGTAGCGTGTCGCGCCTGGTTCCTGAGGCGTTCTGCAACCCGGGATCACACCGCGAGGGGCGCGGCAGCGGCGGGCATCAGCGCGTGCGGGAGTTCCGACCGGTTCCCGCCGCGTCTGCGCCGGCCGCAGGAAACGTCACCCGGGGAGGGCACGAGGCGTGTCGGAATTCTTTACAGGTCCGGGCGCGTGGCTGCCGACGCCGTGCCGCTGGCAAACCTAAGCCACTGAAAGCACGGCCAATAAGGCGGCTGGCGCGATTCTTGCCTGTGCTTGCCACAGGGGCGTTGCCGGCCCCGTCCCACCCGTACCCACGCGAGACACCCAGCATGAGTCAACGTCCCGTGACCCCGATCGCCGCCGCCATCGGCCTGGCGCTCGTCGGCGCCGTCACCGGCGCACAGGCGGCGTCCATCACCCTCGCGAATGCCACGACCGAAGTCGTCGTCAACGGTGGCGAGGCGAACAACGGCCTCGTGCCCTTCGACGGTTATTTCCGCTACACGGACCTCGCCGCGGCGGAGGAGACCACCTGGTCGATCGACCCGCTGCTGCGTTTCGGGGATGGCACCACCGCGATCCTGAGCAACGGTTTCGCCGGCGGCTTCGGCTCGCCGATCGACGCGGGCGGCGGCGTGGTTCGCAGCACGGCGACCAACGGCGGCATCGGCACGCAGGCCGATACCGAACTGGTCGGCAGCAATGCGCGGACCACGTTCTCCTTCGAGGCGGCGCCGGGGTTCCGACTGGATGGCGTGACCTTCGTCTTCTACGCCGAGAACGACCTGTTCTCGTTCGACGACGACACGGCCGCGTACACGGGCTCCATTGGCGGCGGCGACCTGGCGCTCTTCATGTACGACAGCACTGCCGGCGGCCTGACGGTCCGCCTCACCGGGGAGGGCGTATCCGGTTCGGCGCTCACGCTGTTCGGCGCCGGTCTCTGGACGGGCTTCGGCACGGCGCTCGAGAGCGGTGATCTGAGCGTGCTGTCGGCGGACGGGTCGAACTTCGTGACGACGGGCGACCTCGGGCTGGCGCTGGCTTTCGCACTGCGCGGTACCAGCGCCACGGTAGTCGTCAACTACGACACCCAGCCGCTGCCGCCTCCGATCCCCGAGCCCGGCAGCCTCGCGCTGCTCGGACTCGGTCTCGCCGGCGTCGGCTTCGCGCGGCGCCGCCGGGCCAACTGAGCGGTCACCTCAGGTGACGACGGGACCCCGGCCTTCGCGCCGGGGTTCCCGCTTCAGGGCTACGCAGTGACTGGTCCGGAGGCGACTCCGGACCCCGTCACCTGAAGTTGGCGATCGCGTACTCGGCGATTTCCTCGGCGGCCTTGTCGACCGCCTCGCTCATGGAACCGCCGAAGAAGCCGCTGCCGATCCTGCCTTCGGTCTGGATGTTCGCGAGCTTGGTCTGGCCTTCGAAGAACTCGGCCAGCACCTGCAGCGAGCCTTCGCCCGCATTGCCGATCCCGCCCCAGAACCAGCGCTCGAACTGGTTGCCCGCATCGAACTGGATCACCTTGATCCGGACCGTCAGGCCCGCGCCCTCGGTGAACGGCCCCGGCTTCTCCGAGGTCCCGTAGAGTCGCTCACGGACGTTCTGCACGAACTGTTGCCGGTATTGATCGGGCACTTCGACGGTGTCTGCCGCGCGCTCCAGCGTCACGGCCGTGAAGGTCTTCTTCTCGACCGGCGACTCCATCACCATGGTGCGGCCGGTGCCGCACGCAGTGACGAGCAGGCCGAGGGCGACGAGGATGAGCGGTGCACGTACTGTGGTTCGCATGGTCATCTGGCCTCCCGGACTCCTTTCGGCGGTGGATATAGGATCCGGCCGGCCGCGACGGGGCGGCATCCGCACAATTCACAGTCGGCACCCTTGCCGTCGCCCGTCCCGGCTTTCAGACTCGGAGCGGCCGGCCGCGTCGGTGCGGGGATCGCAGGGGAGCACACATGCAGAAGACGGTCCTGATCACGGGTTGCTCGAGCGGCATCGGCGCCGCGCTGGCGCGTGAATTCGCAGGCCGCGGGCATCGCGTGTACGCGACTGCCAGGCGCCGCGAGTCGCTGGCGCCGCTCGAAGCGCAGGGAATCCACGGCCTCGCGCTCGACGTCGACGACGACGAGTCCATCGCCCGGGCACTGGAAACCGTGCGACAGGAGGTCGGTCACCTGGACCTGCTGGTCAACAACGCGGGCTTCTCGCAGGTCGGGGCCGTGGTGGACCTCGAGCGGGCGGACCTGCGTCGGCAGTACGAGACCAACGTGATCTCGCCGTGCATCGTCACCGGCCAGGCCGTGCCGCTGCTGCGGGCGGCGGTCGCTCGCAACGGCAGCGCGGTCGTGGCCAACGTCGGCAGCATCGTGGGGCTGTTCACGACGCCATTCGCGGCTGCGTACTGCTCGAGCAAGGCGGCCGTGCACTCGCTCACCGACGCGCTGCGCATGGAACTCGCGCCGTTCGGCATCCACGTCGTGTCGATCCAGCCGGGCGGCGTGCGCTCGAGCTTCGGTCAGCACGCCGAGGCCGCGATCCGTCTGCCGGACGACTCGATCTACCGCCCCGCGGAGCGTGGCATCCGGGCCCGTGCGCAGGCCGGGCAGCAGGGCGCCACGCCCGCCGAGGCCTTCGTCCCGCCGGTCGTTGATGCGCTGCTGCGGAGCAAGCCGCCGCGCGTGATCCGCGGCGGCGCGAACAGCGTACGCCTGCCGTTACTCAAGAAGCTGCTGCCGGCAGCCACGTTCGACGCCAAGCTCACGAAGCTGTTCGGCCTCGAGGCGCTGCGCTGACGGACCGCAGGGCCGGCGGCGGCGCCCGTCGTTCAGTTCCCTCGCCCGACCACCAGCGCCGCTGCGATCAGCTCCTCGAGCAGCGCCATCGTCGCATGGCCGGAGGTGGCGAAGGGGTTCAGCTCCGCGCGCTCGCCGTACTTGAGGAGCAGCGACGGATTGACCTTGTCGAGGTTCACCTGGCCCATGGTCCAGTGCCCGAAGCGCCGCTCGCGGATCTCCTCGAAACTCAGGATGCGCACGTGCTGGTGCCGCTGGTCGCGCACGATCGTGTTGTAGAGCTCGCAGACCTCGTCGCGGCTGCCCTCCAGCACCTGCAGGAACAGGTCGTCGCTGTAGCAGAGGATGCCGGTGATGCCGCGCGCGGGGTTGTGCCGGCGCGACTGCTCGAGGATGGAATCCTGCACCGAGGCCTTGAGCGGGGCGGTGGCGCGGCTGGCGTAGAGGAGACGGACGAGCATGGTGGCCTCAGTCAGTCAGGGAGATCAGTGACAGGAATTCGCGGCGCAGCGTCGGGTCCTTGAGGAACGACCCACGCATCACGCTGTTGACCATCTTGGTGCGGTCGTCCTTGACGCCGCGCCAGTGCATGCAGAAGTGGTCGGCCTCCATGACCACGGCGAGCCCGTCCGGGCTCACCTTGTTCATCAGCAGGTCGGCCATCTGGGCGATGGCTTCCTCCTGGATCTGCGGGCGCCCCATGATCCACTCGGCGAGGCGCGAGTACTTGGACAGGCCGATCAGGTTCGAGTGCTCGTTCGGCATGATGCCGATCCAGAGGCGCCCGAGGATCGGGCAGAAGTGGTGGCTGCAGGCGCTGCGTACCGTGATCGGCCCGACGATCATCAGCTCGTTGAGGTGCTCGGCGTTCGGGAACTCCGTGACCGGCGGCGCCGGCACGTAGCGACCGCGGAACACCTCGGTCAGGTACATCCTGGCGACGCGCCGAGCCGTGTCCTGGGTGTTGTGGTCGCTCTCGGTGTCGATCACGAGACTCTCGAGCACGGCGCGCATCTTGCCCTCGACCTCGTCGAGCAGCTGTTCGATCTCGCCCGGCTGCAGGAACGCGGCGATGTTGTCGTTGGCGTGGAAGCGCCGTCCGGCCTGCTGGATACGCGCGCGGATCCGCGCCGAGACCGGCAGGTCCGACTCGTTGCCACGGCCTTGCGATGGATCGCTCATGGTCATCTCTCGTTCGCTGCTCCATGCCGGGGGGTCGCCGGCCGGGCCGCGGCGCGGGGGCCCGGCGTCGACCCGCAGATTCTAGCAGCCGCGCAGTCCGAGCAGTCCTCACGCGTGGCCGCCGTGCGGTGATGTCGGATTCCTTTACAGTTCTGCGTCGCTCCGGGACTCCTCGTGACATGAACCCATGGCCGGAACGGGCCTCGGTTGTCGGCATGTGAGTTGCCGCGCCGACCTGGAGTCCATCGGAGGGGGGGAGTCCGATTCCTCAGTTGCACCCCGTTTCCGGCCGTTCCCACGCGAATCCCCGCGTTGCGAAGTGCCGGTGATCGCTTATGGTCGTTACGCGACAGTGATGCAGGCGCCGCCGTGGTTTCCGAGCTCCGGGAAGTACAGGACTTCCTCGCCCGCCATCCGCCATTCTCGGCGCTGCCGGCGCAGGCGCTCGCGGCGCTGGTCCGGCATCTGACGATCCGCTACCTGCGTCGCGGGTCGGCCTTCCCACCCGCGGACGCCGACCCGGCGGGGCTCTGCATCCTTCGCGAGGGCGCGATGGAGCTGCGCGACGTGCGCGGCGTGCTGGTCGACAAGCTCGCCGAGGGCGACAGCCTGGAGGCCGCGGGTGTCGGTCGGGAATCGGCGTCGCCGCTGTCGGGCATCACCGTCGAGGACACGCTGGTCACGATCAACCAGATTCGTGAAGCATTCGGAAAAGACGTGGCGTTTCTGGTCGAAGGCCTGACCAAGATCAGTAAAATCACCTTTGGCAGCCAGGAAGAAAGGCAGGCGGAAAATTTCCGGAAAATGATGCTGGCCATGTCGTCGGATATCCGGATTCTCCTCGTCCGTCTGGCAGACCGGATACACAACATGAGGACATTGGGCTTCCATCCTCCGG
>Ga0209254_10005501_pt1 | contig 11650 bp, 10 predicted proteins | sample FrelakmetDIP11DI_FD_187148 | JGI IMG/M metagenome (GOLD analysis project Ga0209254, IMG submission 187148) | Freshwater lake sediment microbial communities from the University of Notre Dame, USA, for methane emissions studies - DIP11 DI (SPAdes)... | ecosystem: Environmental > Aquatic >... | reverse complement strand
TTTCCTGTACGAAAACTTCTGCCCCAGGTACAAAAGAGCGGTCTTGTCAGGATATTTTTCGCAGGCCCTTTCAATCCCTGCAATGACCATTTCATCGTATTTCGGCATAGTTTCCCTCTGGTTGCCTGCTTCAAGTATTTCAAAATACCAGCGGAAGCTATCATATTCTATAAAGGATTGCAAAGGGAGCCTCTAAAAGGACTGAGGCGAACCGGATATCTCTGGAAGACGCCGAAAAATACTATGTTTCACGGCAGGCGACCAAGAAGTTCGTCGAACCTGAAGAGATTGCCGAGACGGTTCTCTTTCTCGCGAGTGATAGGGCGAAGTCTATTACAGGCCAGTTTATCCAGGTCTGCGGAGGTTTCGAATGAGCTCTCTTGCTGAAGAAGTTGCCGTCGTCACGGGCGGAGCTCAAGGGATCGGTCTCTCTATTGTGGAAAGGCTGGCCAGCGACGGCTTTAAGACAATAGCGGTCGACATCAAGCGAGAAGAAGTTGAAAAAGAGGCGGCAAATCTCCACGATGCCGGCCTTGATGTAACAGGTTTTGGACTTGACGTGTGCGATGGTCGATCGGTCGCTGAGCTGATGAGCAAACTGGAACGGATCGACGTCGTTGTCTGCGCAGCCGGAGTCTATTGGCCGCGCTATTTCATGGAAGTCACGGAGGATGACTTTCGAAGAATCATGGAAGTCAATCTGATCGGTGTCTTCGTTGTCGCTCAAGAGGCAGTTAAGCGGATGAAGCAGGGGGGCAGAGTAATCCTTATCTCCTCACGCGGAGCACTGGGGGGAACGGGTTTCCCTCACTATGTGGCCTCCAAGGCGGCGGTCATAGGGCTGACCCGTGCCATGGCGATGGAGCTTCGCGAGTCAGGGATTATGGTCAATTCCGTCGCTCATGGCTTCACGGATACTCCCATGACCCGATCCATGCCTCCAGACCAGTACGCCGCGGCTGAGGCCCTGGAGTCGTCAGGAAAAGCCGCCAATCCGAAGGTCATTGCGAATGCAGTGGCATTCTTTGCGTCACCGCTTACGGAGTTTGTAACAGGTCAGGTGCTTTATGTTGATGGTGGCAAATCGCTTGGTGGCCTTGGAATGTAAGAGTGTGATCCAGGCTCCAGGACAAGGCGCCTATTTCGGTAGGGATAGAAGACTCTCACAAGCTGAATCGGGTTTTGAATGGCGAGGCATTTCGCGCCATTCAAAAAGAGGTGACAAGACGATGATGAGGAGCAAGGGGGCAGCTAAGCTCCCGATGGCATGCATGTCCCATGGTGTCACTAAGAAGGACAAGGGACCTCAAATCATATGTCGAAGTACTTCTTGTCCCTCCCGACATCAATGAAGCCGGTGATCGCAACCAAGCTTTCCCTTTCGATAGCATAAATCCTTGCTTGAGTTGTTGCGCGGTGGTCGTCTTCATAGAAGCTTAAGGCGGGGAGCAACCCTCCTGTGCTGACATGACGAAAACCTTCCAGAACCTCTTTTATGCCATCGGAGGTTAGGTTGCCGGCTTTATCGGCGGTCTTCGCGGCGTCCATCGGAACCAAGATGTTCACCCATCCGTCAACGTACGCGACAGTGGGTTCATGATAGGGATGCCGCATGTCGTGAAGTTTCACGATTTTCTCCATACCGGGGACATTAGCTCCATAGGGCGCAACCGACTGGATACCCAAGACCCCTTCGGCGGTACCCATGGCCAACTTTGCGAGATCCTCTGTAAAGACTCTGTTGTTGCAGATAAACCTTGTTTTGATTGCCAACTTCTTGCTGTCCCGGAGGATGGTCGCAGCATTCATTGAAGTGGATACTATGAGTGCATAGTCTGGCTCAAAGGCTTGCATGGATAGGAGTTGGGGGGTCGCGTCCAAAGTAGGCCAATTTACAATCTGATCCGGGCCGACATCTACGCCGAGTTCGCTGGCGTACATTTTGGCTGCTTCAAGGGGTTCTCTCCCGTATATGTTGTCAGGATACATAAAGACCAATCTGGGATCCCTTGTTTTGTGGGTCCACGAATCTTTAATGTACTTGATGCCGGCCCTTGCAATGTCCAGGTAGGTGGGCCCGAGGCTAAAGTAATAAGGATACTTCATGGGATTGGAGAGCTTGGCCGTTGTTCCGCCTGAGAACATGAACATGCGGTCTTTCGTTGCAAGTGGCGCTATAGCCAGGTTGGCACCAGTGGACTGTATGTACAGGCCCAAAACCTTTTCCTCATCCTTGAATTTCCTATAGGCAAGCTGGCTTTCAGAGAGCTTGTATTTATCGTCATAAATGATCAACTCAATTCTCTTTCCGTTGATTCCGCCGGACTCGTTCAGATAACGGGCTGCATCGATCATTCCCATTGCACACTGCTTTCCCCAGTCCAATGTGGCACTGGTCAAATCCAGCATGATTCCCCACTTGATGACGCCCTTTCGTTTGGTAAAGGGAAGTCCCGAGTTTCTTGCGTTCTTGACTGAGTCCTCGATCTGCAGCAGGTAGGCGTCTGCACTGATTTCTCCTCTTACTGGATCTTTGCTATGGACCGCCTCATAGACCTGGGAGAAGAAGTGCAGGGACAACTCAACGCACTTGGGGATGTCGTAGACGAATTTAGCGCTTTCAGCAAGGGAGGGAAGAATGGTCCGGCAAAATGCGACGATATAGTCATTCTGTGTGGACTCGGCTATGGCCTGAAAGAAATTCTTGATTGAGGTCACATAAAGCTCTTTGCTAGGGACCTCCTTCCCAAGGAGATCGATGGCCTCTTTCAAGTTGGAGACGTTTTCATCCGTTCTGTGAATTGCCGCGCTATAAACTAGTTTAGGTTCGATGATCCGCCTGAATTCAAGAAAAGCCATGAGGTTCGATTCTTCAGAACCTGCTAACTTTGATAGGTCTTCGGGGAGAACCTGCCGAGCATTCCTTGTGATGAACGCGCCGCCCCCCCGGCCTTTTCTCATTTCCACAAGGCCCATCCCCTCCAGGATTCTCATGGCTTCCCGGATGGTCCCTCTGCTGGCGCGGTAAGACTCTTGGAGGCTCCTTTCGGAAGCCAGTTTTTCAGTCGGTTTTATCCTTCCTGCTGCCAAGTCTGCTCGTACGGATCTCACAATTTCCCCAACCATCAGCATCCAGGTGCTCCTTTTGATATCGGTATGACTATTTAATCCGTTCTTAGGGATATTTTCAATTTTGGTATGACATTAATATCGCCTTTTAAAACAGTTGTCAAGTGTTTCATTTCTACCATTTGCCAGGATCAAACCTCTTGCAAGTTCCAAGGCACTAAGTAATTTTGTGACAATACCTATTGACTTGTCGATTTAATATATAAGTATGATAATTAGATTAAATCATATTAAAATAGTAAGCGTTTTCAAAATGGGGATAAGAGGCAATAAGACACCTCGTCTTTTGGCGTCAAACGTGATCGATTTAATTGGTTCTCACTTTTCGCTTGACAAGCCCAGCAAGAAAATGTATGACGTTTATCTTAATGTATGACTATTCCTTGGGGGGAGATCTTGACAGCTTCTTGGGCCACTGTTGGAAAGGGGGTGAGATAAATAGATTTTGATTTTGCGAGGCATTCGTCTGCAGGCAAGGGCCGCGGATGATCGACATTAAACACAGTTGAACATTCAACATTAAGAGGGGTCAAAAATGAGAACAACAAGCATAAGGTCGGTTCTACTTTTCGCTTTCCTTTTGATGGTGGGGATCTCCGGATTCGCCCACGCTGCGGACATTACATTAGGCGCGCTTATCCCGCTCACAGGGTTTGCCACGGGTTTCGGTGAGAATCAGAAGATCGGGCTCGACATTGCTGTCGACGAAATCAACAAAGCCGGAGGCATTAAAGGGAACACCCTCAAGATGATCACCTATGACACGGAGAGCAAGGGCGAGAAGGCTATTTTCGGGTTCAGAAAACTGGCGACTCAGGACAATGTGCTGGCAATCCTTGGACCGTTCTTGAGCACCGAAGCGGAAGTCTGCTTCCCTCTGGCCAACAAGTATCAGATCATTTCCATTTCCGCATCCGCAGCAAAACCCGGGCTGGCTGAGGCTCACCGGCCTTATGGGTTCATCAATGCCACATCCGACATGAACACCCTGCCGCCTGCCGTAGAGTACTGGGTCAAAGCCCACAACATTAAAACCGTTTGCATCGTCACCGACATCAAGGACGCGCTGAACAAAAGCACGGGCCAAATCGTGTTCCCCAAGCTCCTGGAAGCCAAGGGCGTCAAGATCCTGGGGACTTCTGAATTTGTTACAGGTGAGATGGATCTCAGCGCCCATGTCTCAAAATTCAAGGGGGTGAACCCGGATGGAATCGTTGTTTCCTGCACCATTGCGGATGCCGCCGGCTTCATCAAGGAAGCCAAGAAGCAAGGCATGGACAAACCCTTCATCGGAGGCGTTGCGATCCAGGCTCCCAAGTTCCTGGAACTGGCCGGCGCAGACGCCAACGGGACGATCACCGGCTCGAGCTTCTGGGTTGAAAACCCCGTGCCAAAAAGTATAGCCTTTGTAGAGGAGTTCAAGAAAAGATATGGCGGCAGGGAGCCCAACCCGTTTGCGGCAAATATGCATGAAAACGTGTTCATCATAAAAAAGCTTGTCGAGACCACCGGAGTGACCAACAAGCCTTCGGATCTGGATGTGGACCGCCAGAAGATCCAAAAAGGGCTTGAAGTGCTGAAGAACTTCGAGGGCGTCACGGGCACTTTCTCTGTGACCAAAGAAGGAACCGTGGATAAGTCGGGCTATGTCCTCATGGCCAAAGACGGAAAGTGGGTTAAGCCTTAACCTCTTCCCCCTCCCCCAACCCCTCCCACCAGGGGAGGGGAGGTTTTATGATGGGAGAGGATAAAGGGGAGGGTGAAAAGAGGGAAGGAGGGGACAATAGCGCGCATGATCTTTCTACAGCAAGTCATCAACGGCCTGATGCTCGGGTGTACCTATGTCCTCGTGGCGCTCGGCTACACCCTCATCTTTGGCCTTCTCCGCCTGATTCACATGGCCCACGGCGAAGTTCTGATGATCGGGGCCTATGTGGCCCTCGCCATTATTGCCTATCTCCACGGCAACCTCTTCCTGGCCATGCTGGGGGCCATGGTCGTCACCGCTCTTCTCGGGATCACCATCTACGCCGTTTCGATTCGCTATGTCGAAAAGGGAGGCCATCTCTCCCCGCTCGTCAGCACGATCGGGGTCGCCATTGTTCTTCAGGAGATCTTTACCAAGATCTTCACCGGGGAAAAAATTGCCTTCCCCCAGACTCTTGTTTTTAAGAACATCCAAGTAGGTGGCCTCTCCTTTAATACCGTCCAGATCTTCATCATTGTTCTTTCCTTTGCCGTGATGTTTGTCCTTTACCGGATTCTGAAGCGGACGATGATTGGGAAATCCATCCGGGCCGTGTCGGAGAACACAGAGACCGCGCGGCTTCTCGGGATTCGGGTGCCCTGGATCGTGGTCCTCACCTTTGCGCTAGCCTCTGTTCTGGCCGGAATTGCCGGGGTGTTGGTCGGCATTGCCTATCACAGTATCTATCCCCTCATGGGGATTGAAATCGGCTTAAAGGGTCTGGCGATCATCATCATCGGCGGCATGGGCAATGTGGTGGGCGCCATGTTCAGCGGACTCCTTGTGGGGCTGATGGAGGTCTTCAGCGTAGCCTATATCAGCTCCTCCTACAAGGACGCTTTCACCTTCGGCCTCATGGTCCTGATTCTCATCTGGAAGCCTGAAGGGCTTTTTGGTTCTGTCACGGAAAAGAGATAAGATGATTAGCCCTTACACGGAATCCATTCTCATCTTCGTTGGGATCAACACGATCCTCGCTTACAGCTTCTACATCCCCATGACCACGAACCAGATCTCGGGAGGGCAGGGAGCGTTCATGGGAATCGGCGCCTATTTTTCCGCAGCCATGACCGTAAACTATCACCTTCCCTTTCCGGTGGCCCTCGTGGCCAGCGGTCTTTTGTCAGGGTTTGTGGGTGTCCTTGTCGGTCTTCCGGCGCTCCGAATCAGAGGTCTCTACCTCGTGATCATGACCCTGGGATTTGCAGAAGTGGTCCGCGTCTTTTTTCTCACAAGCGACTACTTCGGAGCGGCCTACGGATTCAGCAAAATCCAGGAGCAGACCACCCTGACGAATGTGACCATCGTGCTGGCGCTGCTCATCTTTGTCGTCTACCGCCTGGAACGCTCCTACCTGGGAAGAGCGCTTGAAGCCATCAAGGAAAACGATCTTGCAGCCGAAACCCTGGGCGTCAACATCACGAAACTCAAGGTCCTCATGTTCGGATTCGGCGCCATGGTTGCGGGGCTTGGAGGAGCTCTTTACGCTCACTATGCGCTCTTCATTGACTCCAATAACTTTGGTTTTCACCGCTCCATCGAGATTGTTATCTTCGCCATCTTTGGCGGCGTCACCTCCATCTGGGGCCCTCCCATCGGCGCGGCGATCCTCACGGTTTTCCCTGAAGTGCTCCGATTCATCCAGGAGTGGCGAATGGTCTCTTATGGACTCCTGATGCTCCTCATGATGACTTTTCGTCCCCAGGGACTGGTGACCAAACATATGTTCAAAGGCATTGTGTCGCGAAGAGGGAGACAAGAGGTTGGGGACTATACTTGAAACCAGGCTGATTTCAAAGCGATTCAACGGCTTCAGCGCTTTGAGGGGCATTGATCTTTCCGTCAAAGCCGGGGACATCCATGCGGTGATCGGGCCGAACGGAGCCGGAAAGACCACGCTTTTCAACCTCCTGAGCGGCGTGTACCGATGCACCGAGGGCGAGATCGTGTTCCTGGATAAGAACATCACCCACCTGAAACCCTTTCAGATCTCCATCATGGGCATGGCGAGGACGTTTCAGAACATCTGCCTGTTCCCTCAGATGACGGTCTGTGAAAACGTGATGGTGGGGCGGCACGCGTACCATGAAACCAGCCTTCTCAAGGTTTTTCTACGGCCCCCTTTCACGAAATCGACGAGCGAAGCGAAGATCCGGAAACGGGCTGAAGAGATGCTGGATTTTGTGGGCCTTCACGAGGAGAGGGAGCAGCTCGCTTCCAGCCTTCCTTACGGCGACCAGAGGCGACTAGAGATCGCCAGGGCCCTCGCTACAGAACCCAGGTTTCTACTGCTTGATGAACCTGCCGCGGGCATGAATCCCAATGAGACAGAGGGTGTTCTGGAACTGATCAAGAAGATCGAAAGCCAGGGAATCACCATCCTGCTCATTGAACATGATATGAAGCTGGTCATGGGGATTGCCCGCCGGATCACGGTTCTCAATTTCGGTGAAAAGATCGCGGAAGGAACGCCTGGGGAAATCCAGAACGATCAGAAAGTCATCGAGGCCTACCTTGGAAGCGAATAACAAAGCGCTGCTGGTTGAAGACCTCCACGTGTCCTACGGCCACATCAAGGCCGTGAAGGGCGTCTCCATGGGGATCCAGGCCGGGGAGATCGTGAGCATCATCGGAGCCAACGGCGCGGGCAAGTCCACCCTGCTCAAAACCATATCGGGTCTGATCAAGCCCCGGAAAGGAAGCATTCACTTCGAGAACTCTTCGATTGTTGGAATCGCTCCCGAAAAGATCACCCGGATGGGGCTGGTCCACATTCCAGAGGGCCGGCAAATCCTGGCGACCCTGACCGTCTACGACAACCTGGAGCTCGGAAGCATTCCTCTCAGGAGTCGGTCTGAGTTAAACAAAAGGTTTCAGGAAGTTTTTGATTACTTTCCTGTGTTAAAGGAGAGGGTCCATCAGGCCGGCGGAACCCTTTCAGGAGGCGAGCAGCAGATGCTCGCCATCGGAAGGGCTCTCATGGGCGAACCCAAACTCCTCATGATGGATGAGCCGTCTCTGGGACTGGCTCCCATCCTGATCAATGAGATTTTCAAAATCATCACGGTGCTCCGTGAAAAGAAAAAGACCATTCTTCTCGTGGAGCAAAATGCGAGAAAAGCCCTGTTGACATCCGACCGTTCTTACCTTCTGGAAAACGGCCTGATCGCCATGTCAGGGGCTTCCTCTGAAATGATTAACAACCAAAAAATAAAGGATTCTTATCTGGGAACGAGGTGAGTTTGATGATCGACATCCCTGAACGAATAAACCTGGCGTCCTACTACTTGGACCATAACCTTGAGGCTGGACGGGCAAACAAGACAGCCGTCTATTTTGAAGGCAAAACCTTCTCCTACCGGGACATGGCAGCGCTCGCGAACAAGGCGGGCCATGTGCTGCGGGACCTCGGTGTGGAGATCGAAGACAGAGTGCTCATCGCTCTCAATGACACCCCTGAATTCATTGCCACATGGTTCGGCATTATCAAGATCGGGGCGGTAGCAACGGATGTTTATTCCTATCTCCAGCCTAAAGACTATGAGTATTTCCTTAATTACACGAGAGCAAAAGTTGCGGTCGTGGACCCTTCGACGGTGGACAAAATCGAATCCGTCGCCTCCAGATGTAAGCACCTCAAGCATCTCATGGTGGTCGGTCAGGCGGCCCACGGCAAGCTCCTCTCTTTCGAGGAACTGGTGGGCAAAGCCTCTGATGAGCTCGACCCTGAGGACACGCATGCCGACGACATCGCTCTCTGGAAATTCACTTCGGGAAGCACAGGGCAGCCCAAGGGCGTGGCCCTGACTCACCGGAATTCCATCTACAATTTCCTGACCTATGGCCGGCAGGTTTTGCAGTACCGGGAAGAGGACATCACTCTGTCCGTCCCCAAACTCTTCTTCGGCTACGCGAGGGACGCAGGGGTCGTTTATGCCTTTGGCTCGGGCGCGGCGGCAGCCATTTTCTCAGAACGATCCACTCCGGAGAAACTTTTTGAGATGATCGAAACCTACAAGCCCACGGTGCTCATCAATGTGCCGACCATGATCAACTCCATGATCGAATTTCCCGGAGCCAGAAGTCGAGACCTCAGCTCTCTTCGCTTCTCAACCTCTGCAGGAGAGGCGCTCCCTGCAGAGCTCTATCACCGGTGGAAAGACACTTTTGGTGTAGAACTCCTTGATTTCATCGGCTCTGCTGAGCTCTACCACGGCTATGTTTCGAACCGGCTGGGTGAAGTGAGACCCGGGAGCCTTGGCAAACTGGTTCCGGGCTATCAAGGCAAGATCATTGATCAGAGCGGAAAGGAACTGCCGGATGGCGAGGTCGGGGAACTCTGCATCAAGGGGCAGAGCGCCGGTTTGTTCTACTGGAACGAGTACGAGAAGACACGGGAAACTTTCAAGGGTGACTGGGTCCATACCGGGGACCTCTTCAGGCGTGACAAGGACGGATACTATTGGTTCATGGGTCGCGGAGGAGATCTGTTGAAAGTGGGAGGCATCTTCGTAGCCCCTCTTGAGATTGAGAACTGCCTCTTGGCCCATCCTGCCGTGAAGGAATGCGCGGTCATCGGTGCTGCGGACCCGCAAGGGCTGATCAAGCCCATGGCGTTCATCGTCACAAAGGATGGGGTTAAGCCTTCGGAAGCGCTGGGCCGGGCCATTCAGGATTACGTGAAGAACACTCTCGCGCCGTACAAGTTCCCCCGCTGGGTGAAATTCATAGAGGATTTGCCCAAAGATGTTCGAGGGAAAATCAGAAAAAGGGCACTGAAAGACAGAATTGAGGCCTAGCTGTAATGCGCTCTATGGGCACGACGCTTCTATCACCACTGAGGAGAGAGAGTATTTTTGTTTTTCGGTGTCTCCCGAAAAAAAACTTTTCTCTGTGGTCTCCGTGCCTCTGTGGTGAGACCAGAGAGGAGAATAAACATGCTAACACCCATTTACGATTCGACTAAAGGCAAAATGCGTGTGGCCGGTCTTGTTTCAGGATCAGGATCAAGCTTTCGGACGATCATTGAACAGCAGATCGAAATGCTGGCAAAGGGCGTGTGCCCTTACGAGGTGGTTGCGATCTTCACGGACAACCCGAAAAGCAAAGCCTTTGACATGGAAAAGGAATTCCGTGTCCCTGTTCTGTTGAATGACATCCGAGCTTATTACGAGAAGCGAGGGAAGAAGATCACGGACAAGCAGGTCAGAGAAGAATACGATAGGGAAACCATAAAACTGTTCGAGCCTCTGAAACCGGATTTCCTGGCCTACTCGGGATATGTCTGGGCAACGACCGCCCCTATCGTGAATGCTTACATCGGCGTCAACGCCCATCCGGCCGATCTTTCCATCGAAAAGGACGGCCGGCGCGCCTATGCCGGAGCGAATGGGGTCAGAGACGCGCTGATGGGCGGCGAGAGCGAGGTCAGATCCACTCTACATCTAGTGACAACCCAGGTGGATGGAGGTCCAATCCTGCTCATTTCTGATCCTGTCAAGGTGGACAAGAACTCGGGGATGTCGCTGGAGGAGGCTTCCCGGGTTTACCTCAGGCCGCTGAATGACAGGACCCGAAAGCTTTTTCCGCGAGTCGTGAAAGATATCGCGGAAGGCACGTACAGGCGGGACGAGAAAGGGCTTTTTTACTACGGAGACACTCCGATACCCAAGGGTGTCCGGCTGTAGACGGCTGCGAAGAACACTCGATAAGGAGTGAAGGCAGAAAGAAGCTCACCATGGCAATTCTCAAGTCTCTTCCATACATGTTCGCTAATCTCAACTGGGAAGACCTGGCCGATATTGAAGCACGGCAGAAGGTGGTTCTGCTCTTGCCCATCGGCTCTACCGAGGCGCATGGTCCGCATGCTCCTCTTTCAACGGATGCAACGATCTCTCTTGAAGTGTGTTTGATGTCCGCTGAGAAGCTGGCAAGAAGGAATTATAAGGCGTTTGTGCTCCCTCCTCTTTCCTATGCGGTAACGGAGTGTGCCAGTCAATTTCCGGGTACGATCTCCATCTCTCCAGAGGTCGATACGCGTCTCATTTCGGATATATGTCTTTCGCTCGTCGGGGGAGGCCTGAAAAAGATATGCATTTTCAACAGCCATTTTGAACCTGCTCATGTCCAATGCATTTACGAGGCGATCGAAAGAGTGAAGGAGATTTCAGGAGTAGGCGTCGCCTTTACGGACATCACAAGAAAAAAGTATTCATCAAGGTTGGTTGACGTGTTTCAAATGGGAGAGAGTCATGCCGACCGGTACGAAACGTCACTCTTGATGGCCATCGATCCCTCCCTCATTAATGAGGAAAAACGGAGAGTGTTGCCGCGTCTTGCCATAAATTTGGTAGAAAAGATTTTCAAACAAGGTCTGAGCAAGTTTAAGGAGTTCGGAATGCCGGGGGCGTACTGCGGAGATCCTGCATCCGCTACCGCTGAGGAAGGGGAAATGATATTAGAACGCCTCTCGGATTTTGTTATTGAGGACGCAGATGGCCTTATTTTGGAGAAAGTGACGCAGAGCCAGCGTGGGCTGTATGGCAGGCAAAAGCGTAAAGAGAGCCAATAATGCACGCAGATTCCGCGGTGTGGGAGAACCCAATCGCATCAAAGACCTTCTTTAGTGAGTAAGCTTCCTGACGCACCTCTTCCCAAGGGAGTCCGGCTTTAGGGTTTCATGTCGTCCAGGATTTGGGCGGCATCCCGGACAAACCCGGGGCACAGGGTGCGAAAGAGGTTGTCCTTTATCGCCTTGTCTCTTCCCTCTGGGGT